>Ga0209319_1000659_pt1 | contig 40443 bp, 33 predicted proteins | sample RifGroE2_FD_184000 | JGI IMG/M metagenome (GOLD analysis project Ga0209319, IMG submission 184000) | Groundwater microbial communities from Rifle, Colorado - Groundwater E2 (SPAdes) (version 2) | ecosystem: Environmental > Aquatic > Deep subsurface > Groundwater | place: Rifle, Colorado, United...
TATATACTCTTCGCATTTTGGTTTTCCGCGTTGTTGGCTACGTCGCTCGCTTGGGTCATGTATGTCTAATACACTCCCCAAGCTCGACTCCTTGCCGCCTAGCGGAATTCCCAAACTGCTCGAGTCTATTTTTGCCAACCCTGAAAACCTATTTTCGTTTAGTATATAATATCGACACAACGTTGTGTGGTTAAAGTTGACAGTTATTAGCTGTTGGGGCAAAACACACCGCATTAACACTACCCACATGCGCATCGTGGTAAATTCTTAGCAAAATGGCAATCATCATACAGTTAATTAACATACTGCTGCCACCGTAACTAATAAAAGGCAAAGTCAGTCCTTTTGTTGGTAACATTCCTACATTAACACCAATATTAATCATTGCTTGCAAACAAAAACAAAGTGCAAAACCATAAGCCAAATAAGCCGCAAATGAATTTTTGGCACGCTGCATTAAGCGCCCAATATATAATGCACGCCCTACCAAAGCAGTAAACAAACCTAAAATCACACATTCGCCAACAATACCAAATTCTTCAGCTAAAACGGCAAAGAGAAAATCGGTATGAGCTTCTGGTAAGTAAAATAATTTCTGCATACTGTTACCTAAACCAACACCCCAAAAACCGCCGCGTCCAAAAGCAATCAATGACTGAGTTAATTGATAACCAATATCAAAAGGTCGCGCCCAAGGATTTAAAAATGACGTCATGCGTGCCAAACGATACGGTGATGCTCCCGCTATAAATGCAAGGCAAGCCACAACAATGACCGCTAATAATAAAAACTGCCACAATCGCGCACCTGCCAAAAACATCATCGCCAACGCTGTAACAACAATTACCGCCATAGCACCAAAATCTGGTTCCATTAATAATAAACCAGCAATAATAGCAAGCAATACCATGGGTTTAATAAAACCGCTTAAACTCTGACGTATTTCCGCTTCGCGCCTAAATAAATAACCTGCTAAATAAATAATAACGCCAAATTTAGCCAGCTCAGATACTTCAAAACCAAATCCGCCAAAGCCAATCCAACGCATACTGCCATTAATTGAACGACCAATGCCGTGCACCAATACTGCTATCAACAAAAACAAACATCCAAACAAAAGATAAACACAGTTTTGCTGCCAAAAAGCTATCGGTATGCGGATCATAAAAGCAATCAAAACCATGCCTAGAGCTACATATATGACTTGATGAATCAAAAAATGAAAAGCGGTACCATATTGCTGGTCAGAAATCACCATCGAAGCCGAAGCAACCATTAAAATCCCAACAGCTAAAAGCGCGAAAGTTATCAATACCAACCAAAAATCGTAGATAAAAACATTTGTTGAATTATTATTTGTTTTTAACGAAGGCATGCAACTTCCTCCATAAAAATCCGTCCTCTTTGCTCAAAATTTTCAAACATATCCATACTGGCGCAAGCAGGAGAAAGCAAAACAACGTCTTTGGCTTGCGCAGCTTGATGGGCTTTTTGCACTGCATCATGCATTGATTCCGCCATAATAATCTCACAATAACCCTGCAAAGCGGCAGCAATTTTCGCGGCATCACGTCCAATTAAAATTATTGTCCGCACATATTTTTTTACTACCTCCTGTAAAACTCCAAAATCGGCACCCTTGCCTATGCCGCCTGCAATAAGAACAATTTTTCCGGAAATTTCCGCACCCAAACCAGAAATTGCCGCTTGCGTAGCACCAACATTCGTTCCTTTGGAATCATTATAATAATCAATATCATCTAATCTGCGTACCCACTGGCAGCGATGCGGCAAACCGCCAAAATTACGCAAAGTTTCCAACATCGCTTCCAAGGGAAATTGCAAAGCTGTTCCCAAAGCCAAAGCCGCCAAAGCATTGGCAATTTGATGCCGACCTTTGATTTTCAATTCAATACCGGCAATAAGCTTGCTTTCGCCATAGACTAAATAACCATCGCGATAACCAAAATTACAAACCTCAGGAATATCTAGCCCAAAACTAATTACATGAGCGCCTAAATTAAGACCGGTATAACTCTGTGGATCATCACGGTTAATAATAGCGTGTTTTACACCACGATAAATCAATTGCTTTGCCTTGATATACGCCGCCAAATTCGCATAACGATCCATGTGATCGGGTGTAACATTTAAAACCACAGCTACAACCGGTTTTAAAGAATATGTCGTTTCCAATTGAAAACTCGATAATTCCAGAACATATAAATCCTGCTCCTGATCTTTTAATAAATCTAACGCCGGCATGCCTAGATTACCGCCAACTTGCACCCTAAGTCCGGCGGCTTTTGCCATTTCGCCAACCAAAGTTGTCACCGTACTTTTACCATTCGATCCAGTAATAGCAACAATTGGCGCTTTAGCTTTTCTCGCAAATAATTCGATATCGCCAATCACAGAAATACCGCGTTTTATTTGCGCAACAATGGCAGGTTCTTGTAGCGAAATACCTGGGCTAAGAATTATCTCACTAGCTTTATTTAACAAATCCTCATCAAAACGACCTAAAACAAGAGGTATTTGTGGAAAGTTTTGACGTAATTCATCTAAACCTGGCGGATTTTCGCGACTATCAACAACTGCAATATTGCAATCCTGTTTTGCCAAATAGCGCACGCAAGACAAACCCGACTTACCAAGACCCACAATAACAACCAAACCATTTAAGGGACAACGCATTGGAAAAACCCTGTATTGCTTAATTTCACAGGAAGTGAAATTAAATAAACCGCAAGAATCGGTAATTTAAGAAAATTTGAGTTTAAAATAGTTAATTAACTATGTGAATTTTTTTACCTCAGTTTCAAGGTCGCCAAACCAGCTAAAACTAAAATAAAAGTTATAATCCAAAAACGCACTATAATACGTGGTTCTGGCCAACCTTTCATTTCAAAATGATGATGCAATGGCGCCATTCTAAAAATCCGTTTACCGCCTGTCATTTTAAAATAAAAGACCTGCAAAATTACCGACATCGCCTCGGCAACAAAAATACCGCCCATAATGAATAAAAGAAATTCCTGACGAACAACAATAGCGCTAATACCAAGCGCCGCACCTAATCCAAGCGATCCAGTGTCTCCCATAAAAATTTGTGCCGGATAAGTGTTAAACCACAAAAAACCCAAACCTGCACCAACAATAGCACTACAAAAAACTGCCACTTCCCCTACCCCAGGTATGTATGGAATAAACAAATAACGCGCCAAATAAATGTTACCCGTAACATAAGCAATAATACCAAAGGCTGCGGCAATCATTACCGTTGGCAAAATCGCCAACCCGTCCAAACCATCTGTAAGATTAACGGCATTGCTTGTGCCAATAAGTACCACATAAGAAAAAATCAAATAGAAAAACCCAAGCTGTATTACCACATCTTTAAAAAAAGGAGCGACTAATTGCGTTTCAGCTGAATAATGAGCCGTAAAAAATAAAAAAGTAACAGACATCATGGCAATACATGATTGCCAAAAAATTTTTTCTCGCGCTTTCAAGCCAACACTATTTTTTTTCAATAATTTGCGATAATCATCAATCCAGCCAATAAAACCAAACCCTAAAGTAGTAAATAGCACTACCCAAACATAACGATTACCTAAATCACTCCAAAGTAACATAGCCAAAGTTACTGCAATTAAAATCAAAGCCCCGCCCATTGTCGGTGTACCAGCTTTACTAAAATGGCTTTGCGGACCAACGGTTCTGATTGTCTGTCCAATTTTATATTGACTAAACCAACGAATCATCCAAGGTCCAACCATTAATGAAACACAAAGCGCCGTCAAAGCCGCCACAATGCAACGAAAAGTCAAATACTGAAAAACGTGAAAACCATGAAAATAATGTTCTAAATATTTAGCAAAAAGAAATAACATATTGATTTATATAGCAATTAAACTCACATAAAAAATAAATATTAATTAACGCTTCACTTTATAATAATTGAAATCTTCTAAAAATTACCGCGCAAAGATTCGTAAATTCGTAAATTCGTAAATGAGCAATTAAAATTCATTAATAATCTCTACGAAAAACCTCAATTATTAAAAACATAGCGCCAACACAAACAGCACTGTCTGCAAAGTTAAAAGCAGGAAAATGACTGTAAAGCAATAATGAAAAATTATTCCAGTAAAAATCGAGAAAATCACGCACATAACCATAAATAGCGCGATCAATCAAATTACCAATAGCTCCACCTAAAATCAACATCAGGGAAAATTTCGCCAATTTACGTCCCGGCGGCGCAGAGTAAAGCCAATAAATAATCGCTAAACTGATAAAAGCAGCAATACCGCCAAAAAGCCATTCCTGCCAACCGTTAGCTTTAGCTAAAAAACTAAAAGCCGCGCCAGTATTGTAAGTAAAAAAAATGTTGAAAAATGATGTAACAGGAAATGCCTGATCGAGCAGGAAATTAACACTAATCCAATACTTGCTTAACTGATCTATAGCAAGAATCACCATAGCGATGATTAACCACTGCATGTTATGACGAACAATGAAGTTGTTTTGACAAGATATATCTGTGTTAATATTATTGGTCATGTTTTATTTCCTTTCTTAAAAAGAATTTGCTCGTTAACTATACCCAATTGACCAATAAAAACAACTGCTTATTGGGAAATATTTTTATCTATTATTTATAACCAAAAACTCGTAACCGCAGGCTTTAGCTTGTGTATGAAACCCGTAGCCGCAAGCTTTAGCTTGTGTATAAAACCCGTAGCCGCAAGCTTTAGCTTGTGTATGAAACCCGTAGCCGCAAGCTTTAGCTTGCGCATTAAACACAAACTCATAAACTATGATTTACATGGCATGTTTCAGTACTTCTAATAATATCTTTTCTGCCAAGGTTGGTTTTTCTGATTAAAAATTACGCCGATATTGCTATTGCTGTATTTTCAGCATTCATAATAAATGCTTTTAAGTTTATTTTAGTAAGTTTACTGCGTGTTTTCTGTGCTTTCCACAAATCATAACCTGCCTGTAAATTTATCCATAGTTCTTCGGGCGTATTAAACACAATAGCTAATCTCATCGCCATTACAGGACTAATGTTAAGATGCCCATTAACCAATTGAGAGTGTTGGGCGCTATATTTTCAATAATTTAGCCGCATGAGAAACAGACAAATTCAATGGATCTAAGCATAGGCTTTTAACCATTAAGCCAGGATGTTTGGGTTTGTATATCATGCGAGTTTAACTCTTACTTTCATCATTATTCAACAGAAATCCTAAGAGTTGCATTTGAAGCTATTGCTAATTTTGCTATTAACTCCAATGATGGAACACGTCTATCATTACCGCATTCTAATCGTGCAATAACTGGCTGAGTAGTCCCCGCCTTTTTTGCTAGCTCTTTCTGAGTTAAACGCGATTTTTTTCTTAACTGTACTATTAATGTTGCAATATCGTTAATTAAACATTTTCTCTGGAAAAGTTTAGCAAATTCCTTATCTTTACACTCTTCATTAATAACTTCAGTTAATGTAACAAATTTCATCTTTTAGTACCTCTAATAATCTTTTTTCTGCAACAGCAATTTCTTTAATTGGAGCTTTTTGAGATTTCTTTTTATAAGCATGCAATAAAACTATGGTATCACCATGCACAGCAACATAAAAAATACGATATCCATTACTATCAACACTAATTTTGATTTCCCACAGTTTTTTTCTAATATGTCTAAATTGCACTACCGAACTATCGAAACCGAATTTTTCAATATTTTCAAGACATGACAAAATCTCAGTACGTTCATCAGTATTTAATTTTCTAATAAAATCACGTACATAAAATTTATTTGTTTTATAAAATAAAATCCTCATATTCATTATACCCAATTGGACATTAAAAACAACATAGTTATTTATAATGCTTAAGTATAAAAATAGAATTTTATGTCAGCAATACCGTAGGTCATTTGACGGAAAGTTGAATTAGAACGCCGCAGAAATCAACTATTTGAACTTTCAAATCCCTATGCACGATAAACACCCTAAATTTTCGCTCGTAACGAAATAGCCAATAATTTAAATTTATGCGTATTTTCGTGTTTCACATTTTCCTGAATCTTCAGAATCGGAAAGATTCCCAGCACATCTCATACAAACTTCTGGGTATTCTGGATTTTTGCCAATATCATCACGTCTATGCCAACAACGTGGGCATTTTTGGTGTGGGGATTTGGTTACCGTTATCCAAAGTTCTGGATCATCGGTCGCAACAGCTTTTTCATCTCGCTCCGACAATGGTCTAATTATTGCCGCTGATGTTATAAAGACAAAACGCAGCTCGTCTTTTTCTGCAAGTTTACGCAACTCCGCAAACTCATCACCACAATACAAAACAACTTCTGCCTCAAGGCTTGAGCCGATTTCGCCTGCGGCGCGATGTTTTTCTATTTCCTCATTAACTGCGTCCGCTATTCCCGGGGGAGATTCCGGCAGATAAGAAGACCAGCATTGCTGATTTAATAAAGCATTGTTTGGATCAGAAGATATATACTCACTCAAAAAAATGGATTCGACTCGCTCTTGAGTTGGCCACATTGCACGCATTTCCTGCCAAATTTCTTCTGCAGTAAAACTTAAAACAGGGGCAATACAACGCACCAAAATTTCTAAAACATAATACAAAGCTGTTTGAGCAGAACGACGTCCATGACTGGATTCAGGCATCGTATACAAACGATCTTTGATGATACTAAAATAAAAATTACTAAGATCGGTAAGGTGTGCTGAAATGACTGAGCGAAAGACATAAGGAAAATCATTAGTTTTGTATAAATTACTCACTACATTTTGTGTATAAAATATATTTATTACTGTCGTTCGGTCAAATTGCAATAACTCATTGCGAGCAACTAAATCTTTTGTTGGATCAAATCCAGCTAAATTACCCAATAAAAAGCGTGCGGTATTTCTGATTAAACGATAAGTATCAATATTGCGCGCTAAAATCTCGTCTGAAACGGGTAAGTCCTCATACATATAAATCGATGCCGCCCAAAGACGTAAAATATCTGCGCCCAGCGTATCAGTAACTTTTTGCGGCAAAATGACATTACCTAAAGATTTCGACATTTTCTTGCCTGCACCATCAACAGTAAAACCATGAGAAACAACTTGTTTGTATGGCGCTTTACCGTTGATTGCTAGAGAGGTGAGTAATGACGATTGAAACCAACCACGATATTGGTCTGAACCTTCGATATAAAGATCGGCTGGGAAATGCAATTCAGCATGTTCTTTAGCTACGCAATAATGCGATACACCTGAATCAAACCAAACATCGAGTGTATCGGTAACTTTTGTATAATCTTCACTGGGATATTCAGGTGCATGTTGTTTTAAAAATTCATCCTTGTTTAGTTTTTGCCAAAATTCAATTCCTTCCTGTTCGACACCATTCGCAACAATTTTCAATAATTCATGCCATTGTGGATGCATTTCATCTCGTGATTCACCACTACTCATATGTACAAAAAGCGCAATAGGCGTTCCCCAAACGCGTTGGCGTGAAATACACCAATCAGGACGATTGCCAACCATTTCTTTGATGCGTTCTTTGCCGTGCGGTGCTAGCCATTTTACAGTTTCGATTTCTTCCAATGCCATTTGGCGGAGTGATTTACCATGCACGCCTGGTTTATCCATAAACGCAAACCATTGCCTAGTTGCCAAAAAAATAAGTGGCTTTTTATGTCGCCAGCAATGTGGGTAACTATGCGTTATTTTTTCTTCTTGAATTAAGATTCCATCTTTGCGTAAATATTCAATTATATCTGGATTAGCATCGAAAACTTTTTTTCCATTAATCAAATCAGGCAAATTACTGCACCATCCTCCAAAACGACCAAATGCATCCACCATGCATAGCAACATATTCCCTAATTTATCCACGTTATTTTTGTCATAACAAGCTTTAAAATCATCCAAACCATGCATGGGTGCGGTATGCACAGCGCCTGTACCAGCATCAACCGTAACGTGCTTACCAAATATAACTGGTACATATTGCCTTTTGTCCGTTTTTATCACAGGTGGCTCTAATCTTGCTTCATCAAATTGTTCCCCTATAAAGTTGGCAATAACTCGATAATCTTTCACCCCATATCTTTGCATCACACTTTCCAGCAACTCTTTTGCAATTAACAATTGTTCCAATTCTCCTTCTACGCCATCCAATACAACACGACATTCAACCAACACATACTCCAACTCCGCATTCAAACACACTGCCTCATTCGCAGGCAAAGTCCATGGCGTTGTTGTCCAAATTGGTATGCTTGCATTTTTAATATTTTCCAAGCCGAATTTTTCTTGAAAGAATTTTTCAGAATCAACAAATCGAAACCGCACATCAATCGCTGGTGATTCTTTGTCCTGATATTCAACTTCCGCTTCTGCCAACGCCGAACCACAAGCAGTACACCAATGCACTGGCTTAAATCCGCGCCCAACATAACCATTTTCTATTATTTCACCTAAGGCACGAATTATATTGGCTTCGTAACTTGGCTTCATTGTTAAATATGGGTTTTCCCAATCACCAAACACACCTAAACGCTTAAATGCCTCACGCTGCACATCGACCTGGCTTGCCGCATATTCGCGACATTTGGCAATAAACTCCTCTTTGGTAATTTTATCCCCTGCCCGTCCGTGTTTTTTTTCAACATTTAATTCAATCGGCAAACCGTGACAATCCCAACCCGGCACATAAGGCGTTGCATAACCATCCAACATGCGCGATTTCATAATAATATCTTTGAAAATTTTATTGACGGCATGACCTAAATGAATTTCACCGTTAGCATATGGAGGACCATCATGTAGTGTGAAATTTTCTACAGCTTCCTTTTTAACTGATTGATTTATATGGCAATTTTGTTTACATATCTTTTGGTAAATGTCTATTTTTTGCCAAAATGCCAAAAACTGTGGTTCGCGTTTAGCTAAGTCAGCCCGCATGGGGAAATTAGTTTTTGGTAAATTTACTTTGTAATCTGCCATTAGGTTTTCCTAAATATTTAATATTGAGCTTTCATTAGTTTCTTGTTGTTTTATGAAAATTGCACTTGATGCCTGCAATCGCACATATTACCAGTAGATAACTTATGCAAAACACTTGTAATAAAAGTTTGGTATGGCAATCCTTCCTCAACAGCCATTTTTTTAATTCTTTCCAAATCACTTTCATAAACTCTAATCGTTATTCTTTTCCCTTTTTTGGGGTAGTCCTTTGCTGCTAATTGCAACATCTTTTTTGTTTTTTCTTCTTTCTTGGTTGTTGCAGACATAAGTGATGCAAAATTATTTTCCAATTCCTGTTCATCTTCATCTAATTGCACTTGTTTTGCCTGAGTACTTTTTTTTTTCATAATTTACCTCCGTTTTTTAGATAATATTTTGTTGCTTCTCTACTAGCAAAAACTGTTTTAAGAAATATAAAATCATTTTTCACCACAAATGGCATTTGATAGGCATAATTTTCTATCTGTAAAATCGCAACCCATTGGTTTGGATATTTCTTAACATTTGGGTGTTTTTTAACATCCAAAACGCCACCTTCTGCTATAGCCAATATAGCATCCTCAAAATTTACCCCTCTTTCCATTTTGAGCTTTTTGTTTTTTTCAGGGTCGAAAATATATTGCATATATTATGTGGTCAAACTTACATTATTTTGTTCAGATTACATCTAATGCGCATCTTTTGTCAACAATCGGTAACTGTTTTCAGGTCAGTTAATATTCACTCTTCTTCGCCAACACATATGAGTATAATCATGTAGAAAATGATTTCCTTATCTTATCAAAAACAAACTCCTTTGCCCTAGCAACATCCAAACCAATTTGATTCTTCAATTCCATAAAATCCGCAAACTTCTTTTCATCTCTTAATTTATGCAAAAAATCCACTGTGATTTTACGTTGATAAATATTTTCCGTAAAATCAAATATATAAACCTCAAGCAGGAGTTTTTTTCCACCAACTGTTGGTCGAAACCCAATATTAGCAACTCCATAATGTTTTTTCTTATCATCTAAGTCATGAACGCGCGCTACATAAACACCAGCGAGTGGCAAAACCTTATGATGCAAAGCAATATTGGCAGTCGGAAAACCCAAATCACGCCCAACTTTATCTCCATGCACCACTCTTCCTGTAATACCATATGCCCTTCCAAGTATTTTCGTAGCATTTGCCAAATCACCTTTTTCTAGATAATTACGAATCCCAGTACTACCAACCCTTACACCATCGACCTTATACGCTGGCACAACAACGACAGAAAAATTATGTTTTACTCCATGTTGCAAAAGTTCACCTCCTCCTTCTTTATCACAACCAAAAACAAAATCATCACCAACAACCAGCCCTTTAATATGTAAGTTAGCTATCAATACTCGCTGTATAAAATCATCAGCCGATAATTTTGCCAACCTCTCATCAAAACGTAAACACAAAACCCGATCAATACCTACTTGGCGCAAAATCTTTATTTTCTCAACCAAAGTAGTTAAACGCGGTAGCTTTTTTTCATTCGATTGAAAATATTCTACCGGTTGTGGTTCGAAAAGAATAACGGTAGATGGCAAACCATGCGCTTGCGCACTTTGCCGTAAACGCGCCAATATTTGTTGATGTCCTAAATGGACGCCATCAAAATTACCAATAGTTGCAATGCAAGAATCAGCAAATGGAGAAAGAGAATTAAGACCGCGGATAATTAGATGCATACACTTACATTACAGATAACATCTCACACTCGCTATTACTTTCATAAAACAACGCAGTAGCAATGTTTTGCTCTTTTTCTTCCCATGAACCTAACACAATATGGCGCATTCTTTTGCCATCCTGATTTGTTTCCTCGATCAATGGCATATGGATATGTCCATGAATAATTTGATCGACGTTGAATTTTTGCATCATTAATAACGCTTCTTTTTGTACCGTATTTTTCAGATCCACACGCGAACGGCTCAAACCACGTATACAACTTAAGGTATGAACGAAAGAAGCAGCATTTTTACGAATACAAAAAGGTAAACTAAGAAACATTTGTTGTCGCACTTTATCACGAGTTAAAGCACGAAATTTCGCGTACAACGCATCTTTACCACAAAGCAAATCTCCGTGCGTCAATAAGGTTTTCCGCCCATAAAGGTCAATCACCGTCGGATCTTCCAAAAGAATACAATCGCTATCGTAAGCAAAATCTTTACCAAGCAAAAAATCACGATTGCCAGACATCAAAAAAACCTTAGTGCCGCTAACAACAAGCTGTTGCAAAGCAATTCTTACTTGTTTCGCTAAAATACCGCGATCATCATCACCCGCCCAAACAACAAATAAATCACCCAAAATATATAATGCCTCCGCTTCTTTTGCCTTAGTTTGCAAAAACAAAAAAAAAGCAGCAACGGTTTTCGGATGAGATACATCTAAATGCAAATCGGCGATAAAAAGGGTTTGTGGTTTTTTATTGTTCATATGGCATTTTAATTATGATATCGTACTAATTATAGTTGCGTAGCCGCAGACTGTAGCCGCAGACTTCAGTCTGCGTAACATACATCCCGTGCACGCCAATATATAATACAATTTGGTGTAGCCGCAAGCTTTAGCTTGCGTTATTATATGTACAATAATTAACCCGCAGACTAAAGTCTGCGGCTACAGTCTGCGGCTACAAAATCCCTAAAAATAAAAATTCAATAATTTAAAATTTCCATCTTATGTTACACCTATACAACACCCCTTCCAAAACCAAAGAACCTCTACAACCAATCAAACCAGGAAAAATCGGTTTGTACGTATGCGGACTCACCGTCTACAATTACTGCCATGTCGGCAATGCACGGGTTTCCGTCGTGTTTGACGTTTTAACGCGTTATTTACGCACCTTAGGTTATGAGGTAACTTATGTCCGCAATATAACTGACATCGATGATAAAATAATACACCGCGCCCAGGTTTTGCGCATGAGTGTGCCAGAGTTAACACAACAATTCATTCTTGCTCTGCACGAAGACGAAGCAGCGCTAGGTAATATTCCACCGACTGCTGAACCACGCGCTACTGACAATATTCCGGAAATGATCGCATTAATTGATACTCTTCTTCGGGAAAAATATGCCTATATTGCAAAAAACGGCGATATTTACTATGAAGTTAGCAAATTTAAAGCTTATGGTGAATTTGCCCATCAAAATCTGGATAACTTACGCGCCGGCACACGCGTTGAAGTTGAAACCGCTAAACGCGATCCTTTAGATTTCGTACTTTGGAAAAAAGCCAAACCAGGAGAACCATCCTGGGCGTCGCCCTGGGGAGATGGTCGCCCTGGCTGGCATACTGAGTGCGTCGTTATGTCGGCTTTACACTTAGATGAACGTTTTGATATTCACGGTGGTGGAGCTGATTTAAAATTCCCACATCATCAAAATGAAGTCGCTCAAGCGGAAGCGATTTACAACCATCCGGTAGTTAATATTTGGATGCACGTTGGTTTTGTTGAATTCAACCATGAGAAAATGTCGAAATCAAAAGGCAATTTCTTCACTTTGCGTGAAGTTTTAAAAGAATATCATCCAGAAGTTGTGCGTTTATTTTTGTTGTCGAGCCATTATCGCAGCCCTCTCGATTATACAGTTGAGAATTTAAACATGACACACGCCTCTTTGCGACGCCTTTACACTGCTATCAAAGACGTGAAAGAAAAAATGATCATTGACGCAACTATGATAGATCATATCCGAAAAAATAATTTGGAAATTGATGCTGTTTACCAACAATTTTTTGCTGGAATGAATGACGATTTAAACACGCCACTTGCTATATCTTACTTATTTAACCTGGCTCACAACATCAATAAACTACGTGAACAGGGAGATATTGTGCAGGTCGAACAATACGCTACCGTTCTGCGCTATTTAGGGCGTAATATTTTTGGTATTTTACAAAAAAACCCGGATACGTTTTTACGCGGCGACAGCAGCGGTTTGGATGTTAACAAAATAGAACAATTAATCAACGAACGCCAGGAAGCAAGAAAAAACAAAGATTGGAAAACATCTGACCAAGTTCGCGATGAGCTAACACGAATGGGTGTTGAGCTTGAAGATACCCCAACTGGAACAAGCTGGAAAAAAACAAGCTAACATCTCAAAGAAATCTTAGAAATCTGCAAAAGTACCCTAGACGCAGGCTTCGTAGCGCCAAGTTTCGTAGCCGCAGGCTTCAGCCTGCGTTATAATAAGTTTCCATCTTGTAAGGTCGGTAATAATTCCCAAGTTTAATACGCAAGCTAAAGCTTGCGGCTACGTGCTTGCGGCTACTTTATTTAGAAAACAACCCACCTAAAGATGTCCCTTGGGATTGCCCACCACTCACACCACCCATAATATTGCCTACTTGCGATTTAATCGTGCTGGTAACACTGTTCGTAATAGAATCGACATTTATATTAGGCATGGAAACATTAGGTATACTAATACCGGTAACGGAACCAAGATCGCCAATATTTTTCGGTATATAACCACGCAACCAAGTCACAACGCCAGAAAAATGTGGTATTAAAACCGATTGTTTCCACCATGGGCTTTCAGGAAAAGATGTCATAGTACACAGTAAAAGCAATGCTCCCACAATTAAAGAACCGCGAGCAAACCCAAAAGCTATACCTAGAATATGATCTATCCCGCCCAAACCAATCTGGGTAATAATACTACGCACTAAAAGCCCGACGATAGCGCCCACCAATAAAACACCAATAAAAATACAGGTAAAAGATGCGGCAATTTGTAAAGATGGTGTCTGAAAATAATGACTAAAATAACCAACAAAAGCGTTGTTATATTTAAAAGCCGCCACAAATGCCAAAATCCAGGTAGTTAATGAAAGTGCTTCTTTCACAAAACCCCGCATTAAACCGATCAACACAGAAGCGCCAAGAATAAAAATAATAATGTAATCTGCTAGTGTGAACATAAGTGAAATTTTTAATTTTATGTGGCGTTGTGGAATAATTGAAAAAACTATGACGTAGCCGCAGACTTTATAGTCTGCGTAACTTACAATTATTGCACCTAATATATCGCAGGCTAAAGCCTGCGGCTACAAAATCGTTATTAATGCGAATTATTTAACAACGCCATTTTATGTTATTAATATTGAATTAATTTTACCGAAGATGGAAAGAAATAGCTATCGTAAATGATTTATTGGTTTTTATTTTTTGGTAAATATTTTTTTACTGATTGTTTGCTGGTTACAATTACGTAGGCACAAACCCGTAGCCGCAGGCTTTAGCCTGCGCGGTCGATTATGCGTATATATTTTGAATAACATAATATTGTATAAATACTAAAATCTAAAACCCAAATCGGCAAATAACAACAGCCCAAATACATAAAATTAGATATATAAAATTCAGAAACCCAAAACATCAAAGCCAAATTAAAATTCGAGCCAAAATTGATACGCAGTCTAAAGTTTGCGGCTACAAAAAGATAAATCAGGTTAAAGCCTGCGGCTACGGGATTGCGACTGGGGAGTTACAAATTCTCCGCCATAAGCTCAGCTTGTTTCAATACATTTTCAGTCGCCAATAATTGCATATCTGGCGGATAACCGTATTTATTTAAAATCCTTTTTACATCGCGGCGCAGTCTTGCCCGAACGCTTTCTTTAAGCGTCCAGTCAAGAGTTGCATTTCCTTCAATACTCTTAAATACCTCAATAGCAATAACAGCTAATTGCTTATCTCCCAACACGTCTTTTGCACTTTTGTTGTTGGCAAGTGCATCGTAAAAAGCCAATTCATCTTCGCGTAAATTCAGCTCTTCTCCGCGTTTATCTGATGTCCGTATGTCTTTTGCAAGCCTGATTAGCTCCTCAATTACTTGAGCGGCAGTAATTAAGTTATTTAGATATTTCTTAATTGCATTCCCTAGCATTTCAGAAAATTTCTTACTTTGAATAAGATTTTTTCTTGTTCTGATTTTGATCTCATCATTCAAAATCTTTTTTAAAAGTTCCAAAGCAAGATTTTTTCGCGGCATGTGTTTAATTTCTTCCAAAAACTCGTCCGATAAAATTGAAATATCTGGTTTTTTAATTCCAGCCGCATCAAAAATATCAATAATACCTTCGGAAACAACCGCTTTGTCTACAATTTACCTAATTGCCGTTTCAATTTCAGTGTCAGACTTCCCAGATCCAACCGGCTCAAATTTAACCAGTCGCGCTTTTATCGCCTGAAAAAATCCAACTTCATCTTTAATTGCCATAGCCTTTAGATGCGGGACAGATAATGCAAAAGCTTGTAACAATAAACTCACTTGTTTAGTAAACCTGTTCTTGCCATCATCTAAACTTAAAATATGTTCTTGCGCTTCAAGTATGATAGTGAGTTTTTGGCGTGTATCAGCGCCAAAATATTTCCTATAAGCAAAACCACTAAACATTTGCTCTACAATTTCAAAATTTTCTAGCATTTTCGCAACCGCTTCTTCCTGAAGCTCGGCAGGATCACCTTTTCCGCCACTGGCGGTATATGTTGCAAGTGCTGTTTTTAGATCCGAAGCAATGCCAATATAATCAACAATCAATCCACCTGGTTTATCTCTAAAAACACGATTCACGCGCGCGATTGCCTGCATGAGATTATGGCTGCGCATTGCTTTATCTATGTACATCGTATGCAAACACGGCACATCAAAACCCGTGAGCCACATATCGCGCACGATAACAAGTTTCAAAGGATCAGCAATATCTTTAAATCTCTCACCAAGAGACTTTCTGTTTTTCTTGGTCGTACTATGAATTTGCCAATTTTCAGGATCGGAGGAAGACGAAGTCATAACAACTTTAATTGCCCCTTTTTTCAAATCCTGATCATGCCAATCAGGACAGATTTTTATAATTTCCTCGTACAATTCAGCGGCAATTCTGCGACTCATGCAAACAATCATTCCCTTGCCGTCTAAAACTTCGCGGCGTTTTTCAAAATGATCGACAAGATCCGCAGCAATAATTTTCAGTCTGTCTCTGTGCCCAACAATCGCTTCAAGTTGCGCCCATTTTGCTTTAGCCTTTTCTTTGGCAGTTGATTCTTCGCCTTCAGTGATTGCTTCAACTTCTTCATCCAATTTTGCGACTTCTTCGGGTTTCAAATGAACTTTAGCTAAACGCGATTCATAGAAAATTTTCACTGTAGCACCATCTTCAATCGCCTGAGCTATATCGTAGACATCAATATAGTCACCAAAAACAGCAGGAGTTGATACATCTTCATTTTCAATCGGTGTGCCGGTAAAGCCAATAAATGAGGCATTCGGCAAAGCATCACGTAAATATTTGGCAAAACCGTATCGGGTTAAAATTTCGCCGCCTTTTTCTTGTGTTTTAGCGCTAAAACCATATTGACTGCGATGCGCCTCATCAGCCATGACAATAATATTTTTTCTTTCCGATAATAAATCAAAATTATTAGCACCATCTTCTGGAAAAAATTTTTGCATTGTTGTAAAGACAATGCCGCCACCAGCAACTTTTAAAAGCTTTTTTAAATCGCTTCTACTTTTTGCCTGCACTGGATCTTGGCGTAAAAGTTGTTTGCAATTGGCAAAAGTATCAAAAAGTTGGTCATCCAGATCATTGCGATCAGTAATCACAACAACCGTTGGGTTATTGAGTTCTAAAACAGTTTTCCCTGTATAAAAAACCATCGAAAGTGATTTACCACTGCCTTGTGTGTGCCAAACTACGCCAGCTTTTCTGTCACCATTTTCGCTTGATGCTGCAAGAGTTTTTACTAACGCCTTATTGACAGCATAATATTGATGATAAGCGGCAATTTTCTTGATGGTAATAACAGTAGCTAAATTGGTTTTGGCGTCTTCGGTTTTGCTTTTTTCAAATACGACAAAATGACAAATCAGATCCAGCAAGGTTTCTTTTTTGAGCATTCCTTTGATAAGTGTTTCTATTTGAGGAACTGTGGTTTTGTCTTCTTTCAATCCATCAATTGATTTCCAGGCAAGAAAGCGCGAAATATCCGAAGATATTGTCCCCGTCTTCGCATCCAACCCATCGGACGCAACTAAAATACTGTTGTAATAAAAAAGTGATGGAATTGCATTTTTATAATTTTGTAATTGGGTAAAAGCTTTTTGCACCGTAGCATTTTCATCTGTCGGATTTTTAAGCTCGATTACAACAAGCGGCAAGCCATTTACAAACAAAACTACATCGGGTCTTTTTGTGTTGTTATTTTCAATGACTGTAAATTGATTGCATGCTAAAAATTCGTTATTACTCGCATTTTCAAAATCAACTAAACGTACTTTGTCGCCCTTGATTCCATCAACGCCCATTACCTCAACCTCAATGCCTTCCGTCAGCATGCGGTGAAAAGCGTCATTATTGTCAATTAAATTTTGACTCGGTAGATTTAAAATTTGGCGTAAAGCCTGATCTTTGGCTTCTTCGGGAATATTGGGATTTAGATCATCAATGGCATGTTTTAAACGATTTTTTAAAACCACTTCACCAAGATTCAACCGCTCCGATTCCTGCTCTTCTGGTGACAAATATTGCCACCCCTGATTTTGTAAAAGCTCAATAACGAATTCTTCAATTGTCGATTCAAATATGCGGGTCATTTAAGAAGCTCCATTCTTTTTGGTTGTGGATCAACTACTACAAATTAAACAATTTATTTCTTCAACAAGAAAATGAATACTTGTCGATGGATTGCCGCTACTATCCAGCATTTTGCACCAGTTGATTTCTTTATATTGTTGAGGCACAAGATATTTAGCGTTTTTTATTGCTTGATTCTGAAATGGCAGCAATGGTTGAAATACTTTCTTATTTTTTTCAAAATTACCCAACTTATATTTTTTAAAAACTTGCTGGATTTTTTTTCTCAAGATTCTTTCTTGGAATTGGAGAAGTTGGTTTTTCGAGGTGCATAAAAATCCAAAGTTCAAAACATTCGTTTATATAGGCAATTTTAATATTATTTTCGTGAGCATTTTCTATTGCTTTTAACAATTTTTCTGGTTGATTTTCATAAAAAGCATCAACATCAAAAACGCACCAAATCTGATCCCCATCTTCTTCACAAATCTCTTGTTTCCCCAACTTATCTTTTTCTTTCCAAGCGATAACTTTTTTAATTAGCTCCCATGGATCCCAACAAACTGCTTTCTTAGGTATCAACAATGCAGTTTTAAGATGGTTTTTGAATTCCTGAAAATATTCTATTTCCGCTCTTTCAGTATGCGCCCAAACGAAAATTTTTGGATGTGTTGGACGATGATTTGTGCCTCGATAATTTGTCATACTTGCTTGGAAAATTTTAAATTTTCAAAATCGGCAATATACGGTAAAGCCTTATACCTACCTTCTAAATATCTTTTAGCAAAATTTACGCCCTTTCTTTCGGAAATATCAGCTAATGAAAATAATTCAGTCGTTCCCTTTTCATCTCTATCCATAAAATAAATTTCATCTCTGCGCAGATAATCTTCGTCCAAGAGTGAAACAGCATGGGTTGTAAAAATAAATTGAGCGTTATTAGGGTTTTTTTCTTTAGAATTAAAAATTGAAACCAAATATTGGCACAAAACCGGGTGTAAATTCGCCTCAAGTTCGTCAATAAATAAAATTTTTCCGTTTTCCAGAGCATCAATAATAGGTGCTGAAAGTGCAAACATCTGCTGCGTTCCATCTGACTCTTCTGTAAAAAAATTCAAAGGAATGCTCGCTATTTCTTTTCCGTGCTTGTCGTATTTTTTATGAAAAAAAATCAAACTATGCTCAGCAATTTTGGAGTCTTCTTTAAAGAATAATTCCTTAAACTTATCAGGGATATTTTTAATCTCTTTGGCGGAAATTATTTTTTTACTGATCTTTATATCTGCGACCCCAAAATCCGCCTTAACAATGAAATCCTTAGTTTTTTCAGCCATACTGGAATTATTTAAGAATTGATCTATTGTATAGTTTAGCGTGTTAGCTCTTTCTGCCCCAGATATTAAGCCTGTTTTCTGAATTAATTGGATTGTTTTTTTTGAGATTGGCTGATCGTAACTAGCAAGAAGCGTCAAAAATAAAACTCTTTCCGTTGTTTTCTTTTTTAAATCTCCCGATGCTTCTGAAAAGTAATTTTTATTATGCTTGATTTCCTGCTTCTTTCTTGTGAATAAAATTTTGTTTCCTTTTTTTTGTTTCAACCATTCTGCTGTAATACTTTTTTTATCTATTTCAAATCCATAACTAAAAATATCTTCATCTAATAAAAAAGTCATTTCAAACCGTGACGATTGGTTTTCCGTATCTTCACTCAATTTAAAAAATTCATTAGGCAAATCTACTTGAGTATTACTACGTAGAAGAGATTCTAAAATCATCATGCGAAAAACTGCAAAAGCTTTAAAAATATTACTTTTTCCAGAAGCATTAGGTCCATAAATTGCTGCACATTTTAGCAACGAAACATTACCGCAATTAAAAACTGCATCCGATTTCATCGCATCATCGCTTGTCGCCTGAAGATCAAGAACAATTTCTTCTTTAATGGAACGAAAATTTTTGACTTTGAAGTTTAGTAGCATGGAAATATTTTTAATCCTTAATTGAAGATTGGTAACGATCAGAATGTGAAATATAACAAGAAAATTGCCAAAAATCAATGCTTTTTAACAAAATCTTGCAAATATCGGTTGTTTTTGGATATTAAATCCTAAAATGCGCAACATAAAAAAATTATCACGCTCTTTCAGAGCTTAATATTTCTGGGGGCTGCTTTCCCAGTCCCAGGTCCCAACCAAACCCCATGGTTCCTGTCGCAACTTCGTTGCTAAGTCACCCTGGGCTATAGTTATTATCACTACGTTGTAGTTTTTGTTCAAGCAGCTACGAAGTAGCAGCAATAACCTATAGCCCAGTGGCGAGTTGGAAAAGAAAAAACATGTTTTTTCCCAACAAGCGCCAAAAACAAGGAGTTTTTGGCTGGCTTTTCATGTGAAACAGGAAGTGCAACAGGAAAAGGGAAACTACGCAGTAGTAACGTAACCCTGGGTTAATACCCCAAGTTTTCTGAGCTCTGAAAGAGCGAAATAAAAAATGTTGTACGTAAAAAATAATGTTTTTTGGATAAAAATTGCGAATATTGGGTATTTTTTGCAATCCATCCTAAATTGATGCTTTTAGTATAGTAAAATGCTCCGGAAATACGTTTTCCATCATTTCCAATAAATACTTAACATTTTTTTGTGTTTCCATCACCAATGATGGATCAAAACCTTTTCCTGTAATATGCGATTGGTCATTTGTAAATTTATAAATTGCAGTTTTTTTATTCTCATCAAAATCTAAACTCTTTAATTTTTCATAAATTTTATTGTTATTGGGAACTCTAAACATTAAAAATGTTTCCAAAACCTTTCTGGCGACATTTGGGATATGATAAATTTTCGCGATCGTTCCATCTGACTCACATTCAAATAAAAGCTTACACAAGTAATGATATTCACTTTCATGATTTACTAATAATGAATCTAGTTTTTTAATTGTCGCCACTCTTTCATCAGTATCTATATCTATTTTATTGTATATCATAAAATATGGCTGCTTGTTTTTCTTATCTCTATTAAAAAAATTCAGCCAATTTAGTAATAGTCTTAAAAATTCAAAATTATGAGTAAATAAAAATACTTGTTTTGCGTTCGTAACACTATTTTTGAGAAAGGCAAACGCTTGAAAAAGTGAATTTGAATCTAAACTTGAAACTGGATCATCAATAACAATAATTCCATCCTTGATGTCAAAATTTTGGTCTTTTAAATGAACTACAAAATAAACAAAAGCAATCGCTGTCTTTTCTCCTTCGCTCAAGTTTTTTGCAACTTTTCCATTTCTTTTAATTACATAACCACCACTTGGCGATACTTCAAAAATAATTTCTTTTCTACCAAGAAAAATTTCCAAATTTCTATTTAAATCTGCACACCCCTTATGTTCCGATGATATTATCGCCTTATTCTCAATAATTCGCTGTTTTAATTTTGGTATACTGGCTGTTTGTTCATCCCCACTATTTAGCTTTTTTATTTCTATATCACAATCATTAATAGTATTTTTTATTTCTCTCACCTCATCAAATATTTCACTTATATAATGATTCTCTAGTTTTTTAAGCGCTTCTTCTTTTCGTTCCTGAAAGTTAGCCGTCTTCTTATTATGACTTTGAATTGTTTTATTTATATCCATCATACTTTTTTCAAATTCATTATTGGTAACAACTTCAAATTCTAAATTAACATGCTTCATGGTTTTATTTTTTTTAGCTTCTAATATCTTGATTAAATCAAAAATATGTTCTAATAGATTTGCTTTATTGCTACTAAATAGCTCACATCTTTGTGTATATTCTTGCTGAAATTCTGTATAAAAATTTGCTTTATCTATTATACATAACGACTCGATAATTTTGTAAATTTCCTTTAACTGTAATATGTTTATATCTAGTGATTTTTTTAGCTTTTGGTCTTCTTCATTAAAATAATTCATTAACTCTTGTATTCTTTCTTCTGATAAATGCTGATTACAAAATTCACATTTTTTTGCAGTATGCCGTAAATGCAAAGCAAGACCAGATTCAACCCATTGCGAAATATCAATATTATTTTTCAATCTTTCAATTACTAAAGATTCAACTATTTGCAAACATAATTCTTTACTTTTTTGAGTGATTAAATTTAGTTTTTGAGACAAATCAGGTAAAATCATCTCATCTATTGTTGGTTTTTCCTCCTGCTTTAAATCAATAAGATATTTACTTACATCATGTTCACCTAAAAGTTCTTTTTTTAAAAGCAAACGAAATGCTCTTTCTGCTTCTGGTTTTCTATAGTTTCTCGATAATTCTCCCTTTATATTTGTTCCAATAATTTTTGCAACATCCGTGAATTTTCTTCCTTTTTCTGCTTCTTTTCTTGCTTTTAATTCTTCTTGCTCTTTCTTCCTATCCTGTGATTCATTTAAAGAATTTTCATCCTTTATTATTTGCTCCAAAATAACTTTATTTTCCTCCCCTAAAATTAAAATTGGTTTTGCTTTTGATCCTATAATTTCAATATGATTTGTAATATAGTCTTGATTAAAAACCCTTACTTTTTTATTAAAGACTTGGTTGTTCTTGAAACTTCCTGTTTCCGATTCTATTTCGTATTCTAAGCTAGGAAAGTCGTGCAACAATCCCTTTTCTAAAGCAGAAAATAATTTGGTAAGTGTCGTTTTTCCTGAACCATTCCATCCATAAAAAAGATTGTACTGTTTAAAATCAGGTAAATCTTGGTTATCCCATTTATAGTCCGAAAAAATACCAAGATTATTTATTTTTATAATTTTTTTGATCATTTTTAATCAGCTTTTATGAATTAGTAATCATTCTAACTTTCACCTCACCATTCATCAGCTTCGGCAAAAGTACATCGCGAAGATTGGAAATGGTTTGAATTTGGGAACTATTGTTAAAAATTTTCTGATCAATTGGATTTATCGTTTTTTCAAAATCATCAATAATTACAGAACATGGAATTATTACTTCAATATTTAAAAAACTATCTTTATTAATTGAACCAAAAATTGTTCCTTCTGTTTCAAAATTTTCAAAAACTTCTTTTAGAGGTTTTATTTTATAAAGTGCATAAGATTTATATTTACTTCTAACTGCTCCCAATCCTCTACCAATACAACATTGTTCAAACGCAACATTTATATCTCCTACTGGGGCACGAACGCTTACTAATGTATCAAATTTTTCCGCTATTCTTTTTGGCTCTGTAGTAAAAAGACGAGTTTTTGGGAATCTTTCTTGAAAATCTGTTCGCCCCTGAAAAAAAATCATTCCTTCTCCTTGTTCATTGTAACTTTTGCCGTCTGGAGATTGTCCCATTATAATTTCAAACTCTTCTCCCAACTTTCCAATCTTCCACCCCTCTGGAATCTCGCCAAGCTCTGAATCAATCATTTTCCCAGTTGCGCCGGGAAAATTAAAATTCACAAACCATTCTTTAAAAACCGCCTGCGCGGTAGCTTCGAGGGTTTTATTTTGTTCGCGTAGAAGTTCGATTTTATCATCTAAAGAGGATAAGACAGCGGCAATTGCATGTTGTTCTGGGAGCGATGGTATATACCATTTTGTATTTATCAAAAAATTCCAATCAGCTCTTGGCATATGAGTTCCTGTGCTAGCTCCCATTGATTTATCAATGAACACAGGATTAGCTACAAAGTAAAATAAAAATTTCTGATCATTATTTTCTCTTGCCTTAATTACCCAAATGTCAGTTGAACATACCCCGTCAAATTTTGCTAGCCAAACTTTTCTAAAATAAGGTCTTAACTTTCCAAAAAGTATATCCCCAGTTTTAAAATAAAATTTATTACTTTCAAGTTTGTTAGAACAGCCAAAACCATTTATTGTAAGCTCTTCTTGATTGATATGTTCAAGACCAATATATTTTTGCTCTTCATCCCCAGATTTCCATTGTAACTTTAAAATCTCCGCCACATCCCCCAACTTCACCTCTTCCCACCCCCGCAAATAAAAAATCTTCCCATGTTTATCAATCTGGTCTTTAAATTCAGTGGTATTAATATCGTGATAGTTGACTACATCAAAAAAATACGGTAACGGCAATTCTTCTAATTCGCCTTTTACTTGCGCTAAAAGACCAAAATTGATATCGCCTTTTAATGCTAAATCGATATCGGATGCGGGTTGAAAAGTGTTTATGGCACGCGAGCCAAAAACTAGCACTGTGTGAATTGCTGGGTATTTGGCAAAAACCGACTGTATTTGCTGTATTTCCTGATCGTTCAAGCCGAATTTCATTTATTTTCCCCTGCTATTTTTTCTTTCTTATTCCTAACATTTTTTTCACTTCTTTATCAAAATCCGACTCAAGCATATGATCTTGAATAACTCGATATTTTTCAAATTCGCCTAGTGCTAGCGCCTCTGCAACATCGTGGCTTATCTTACCAGCATTATGCAGAATTTCTCGTTCATTAAATTTGAGAAACGCATCAAGTTTTTGAACCCAATCTTTCATATACATAATAATCCCACGTTTAGCCTGCATTTCCGCATAATCAAGATACATGGTTACAATTCTATTTAGATGGTCAAGTTCATTTTCGTTTAAATAATTTTTTGCAATTATCACATCTGATTCGCGAATTTTACCTTTGGGTGCATTTTTCCATGTGGTAAGTCCCATGTTAGGCTTTGTGCTGCCTGTTCTTTCATAGACGATTTCCGCCGCAGTTTTGCCAGTGATAGCAAAATGAAGTTTGTTCTGCACTGTCGCATAAAACCGTTTGGTAACATCATTTTTAGAGTCATAATCTGCGCTGCACTGCGCATAAATATCAGTAATTTTTTGATATAGCCTTCGTTCACTGGAGCGAATATCGCGAATACGGGCAAGTTGTTCTTCGAAGTAATCTTTGCCGAAAATATAATTTGGATCCTTCAGACGCTCATCATTCATCGTATATCCTTTGATAATATACTCATGTAGTCGCTCAGTTGCCCAAATTCGAAAAAGTGTTGCCTGTCTACTATTAACGCGATAGCCAACAGAAATAATTGCGTCCAGGTTGTAAAATTCAATATTTCGCCTTACTTGTCTTTCGCCTTCATTTTGAACTTGTGCAAAATTTGCACGAGTTGCTGCAGCACCCAATTCCCCTAATTCATAAATATTTTTAAGATGCTTAGTAATTACTGATCTATCGACGCCAAACAGTTGTGCAATTTTATCTTGAGTAAGCCAGATATTCTCATCTTTGAGAAAAATCTCTACTTTTACATTACCATCTGGTGTGTTATAGAGAATTACTTCAGTAAATGAATTATTTGGAACAATCTTTTTAGTGTTTTTTTTCATAAAATAAACCCAACATTTTTCAGTTGTTTTTTTATTTCTTCATCCAACCTTTTCTCTTCCGCCATTTGTTCGCCAAGTTTTTTGGTTAATTCCACCATTTTATCTGCAAACAGTATTCCGTCATCCACTTCATCTTTAATACCAACATAACGTCCTGGCGTTAGAACAAAATTATGTTTAGTGATTTCTTCTATTTTTGCGGATTTGCAAAAGCCTTTCATGTCTTCATATTTGCCATTTTGCTTGCGCCATTCGTGGTAGGTACTAGATATTTTGGCAATATCTTCTTCGCTAAAGCCACGATGGGTGCGATCTTCCATGTAACCTACATCGCTGGCATCAATAAATAAAACTTCGCCCGTGCGTTTGCGATCGCCGTTTCCCGTGCGCTTTCTGGAAATAAACCAGATACATGCTGGAATGCCTGTGTTGTAGAAAAGCTGTTTGGGAAGAGCGACAATGCAATCCACTAAATCATTCTCAACCAAAGTTTTGCGGATTTCGCCTTCGTTGTTGGTTTGACTGGAAAGTGAACCATTAGCTAACACACACGCCATAACGCCTTTGGGCGAGAGGTGATAAATCATATGTTGCAACCAGGCAAAATTGGCATTCGATGCTGGTGGCATACCATATTGCCAACGCGGATCATTTTGTAAAAGCTGTCCTGACCAATCACTATCGTTAAACGGCGGATTAGCAAGAATAAAATCAGCTTTAAGATCTTTGTGTTGATCGTTTAAAAAAGATCCTTCCGTATTCCATTTTACTTGTGAGCCATCAATACCGCGTATCGCCAAATTCATGCGACACAAGCGATAAGTAGTTTGGTTGCTTTCCTGTCCATAAATAGAAATATCATCAACTTTCCCCTGATGCGACTGAATGACTTTTTCGCTCATGATGAACATACCGCCAGAACCGCAACAAGGGTCAAATACTCTGCCTTTGTAAGGCTCAACCATTTCTACCATCAGGCGCACGATAGCTTTTGGCGTGTAAAATTGCCCGCCCTTTTTACCTTCAGCATTGGCAAATTCACCCAAAAAATATTCATAAACGCGTCCAAGTATATCTTTGCTTTTTGCGGCAGCATTACCTAAGGCGATATTGGCAATAAGATCAATAAGCCCACCAAGTGCGGCTTTGTCTAAGTTAGGGCGCGCAAAAACTTTTGGCAAAATGCCTTTGAGAGTAGGATTTTCTTTTTCGATTGCTTCCATTGCATCATCAGCATCTTTGCCGATAGATGGAAGCTTGGCACGAGAATGGAGATATGACCAGCGTGCGATTTGTGGGACAAAAAAAACATTTTCAGCGCGGTATTCGTCTGGATCTTCCGGGTTTGAATTAGCAAATTCGCCTTCGCCAGCTTTTATTTTGGCATAAAGTTCTTCAAAAGAATCGGAAATATATTTCAAAAATATAAGCCCAAGTACGATGTGCTTATATTCGGCAGCATCCATATTTTTACGTAACTTGTCTGCTGTTTTAAAAAGTGTTTTTTCAAAAGATTCTATTTTGGTATTGTTATTTTTATCCATAAGTACACCATGCCCATATTTTATTAATGATTAAGTATCTCTAGTCGAAGATAAGGAAACTATATTTTAATATAGATATGTAAGGTAAATTGCTATATAAATCAATATGTTATTTTTAATGTTGCAATTTTTTGCTTTTAAATTATCAAAAAACATCGCAGAGCGATTCATTAATTCAAAATTTAAAATTTAAAATTCAACATTTCTTTGTCACTCCAATCTCCCACCGCGGTAAAATTTTAATGGCAAGATCGCCCTTCTGCCCGAGCAATAAATGTCTATAACCAGTGTATGCAATCATCGCACCATTATCGGTACAAAACTCTAAGCGCGGGTAATAAACGCTTGCCCTTTCATCATGTGCCAATTTTTGCAATTGTGTGCGTAAAACGAGGTTTGCGCTAACGCCACCTGCTACCACTAACCGAGTTAATTGGGTTTGTTGCAAAGCGCGTTTACATTTAATGCGCAAAGTATCAATGACCGCTTCTTGAAATGCGTAAGCAATATCAGCTTTGGTTTGTGGATCATCACCAAATTCATGCAAAGTATTTAAAGAAAAAGTTTTCAATCCGCTAAAACTAAAATCAAGTCCTGGGCGATTCACCATCGGGCGCGGAAAGCGAAAACGTTTTGGATTGCCAAGCTTTGCCAAATTTGCTAAAGCAGGACCACCCGGATATGGCAAACCTAAAATCTTACCCACTTTATCAAAAGCTTCACCTGCAGCATCATCCACGCTTTCACCTAAAATTTGATATTTGCCAATATCTTCAACCTGCACTAAAAGCGTATGTCCACCAGAAACAAGTAACGCAATAAACGGAAATTCAGGCGGATTTTCTTCCAGCATTGGTGCTAATAAATGCGCTTCCATGTGATGCACACCAATGGCAGGAATTTTACAGGCAAATGCAAAACTGGTCGCAACTGCCGCTCCAACTAACAAGGCACCAACCAAGCCAGGACCTGCTGTATAAGCCACTGCATCAAGATCGGTTTTATTGAGATTTGCTTTCACCAAAACTTCTTCCAGAAGCGGAATTACTTTACGCACATGATCACGCGATGCTAATTCGGGAACAATGCCCCCATAAACAGCGTGCATGGCTATTTGACTATGTAAAGCGTGTGACAATAAACCGCATTCCGAATCATAAATCGCAATCCCGGTTTCATCACAAGAAGTTTCAATACCTAAAACGCGCATTTTTGCTGATGCTCCATACCATGGATAAAGAGTTGATTATGGTAAATACCAAAAATCTGTAAATAATTAAAAAATACCGTATTGTTAAAGCTCAAAAATTGTTGTATTTTTTGGGGTGGGACGGCGGGATACACTGAGCCAACCCCACCCTGCCGCCCGAATTAGAATACAGAATTTTTTGAGATAAACAATACCGTAGTTTTAAATTTTATCCAACTTTGCCAGAACTTTTTGATAAGTTACTAATCATATTTTTTCGCTGGCTAATATGAATTAAATCTCCTGTAAATGCTCTATAATTAACTGTAAATAATAATTATCATTGTATTCGTTTACATCCAAACGATAAACAATATGAACTTTTTTGCAACGCTCATTTGGCCAATGCTTCAAATCAGCATTAAATCGAATTGCATCACAGACCATATTACTCCCACCGGGTATTGCTAAAAACATTTTCAGATGCTTTTGTCCCACTAATTTTTGTTGCAAAACGTTAAAATCTCCTTCAAATACCGGATCAGGAAATTCTTGTCCCCATGGACCAGCTTTACGCAATATTTTAGCTGTCGTTAAACAAATATTTTCAGGCTCTAATTCACCATCGGTATAAATTTTTGCTTGCAAATCTTCTTCCTTCAGATGCTTCTCTACTTCCGCAATAAATGCTGCATTGAACGCTTCGTAATTTTGGCGACGCAAACTTAAACCAACCGCCATGGCGTGACCGCCAAATTTAGTAATCAAATCCGGATAAGAAGCGGCAATATTACTCAAAACATCACGCAAATGTAAACCCGTTACCGAACGCCCCGATCCTTTAATTTCCTCATCGTTCAAAGCAGCAAAAGCAATGACCGGTCGATGCACGCGTTCTTTAATACGGGACGCCAAAATACCAACAACACCAATATGCCAATTTGGATCAAAAATACAAAGCCCATGTGGCAAGTTTTGTTGTAAAGATAAACTAGCTAAAGCTAACAAAGCCTGCTGCTGCATATCGCTTTCAATTTCGCGCCTAGTATCATTCAAATCATTTAGTGCTTTAGCCATTTGCGCTGCATGTTCAGCATCATCACTCAATAAACATTCTACGCCTAATGACATATCATCCAAGCGCCCAGCCGCATTCAGGCGCGGCGCAACTGCATATCCCAAATCAGACGTTGTAATCTGTTCATAATCACGTTTCGCTATCTGCAATAAAGCTTTAATACCAACACGACATTCTCCGGAACGTATTCTCTCCAAGCCTTGCTGCACCAAAATTCGGTTATTGTAATCAAGTGGTACTAAATCGGCGACCGTTCCCAAGGCAACTAAATCTAAAAATTGCGCTAAATTCGGCTCAAGAATTCCTCGTTGTTGAAACCAGCCGATTTGACGTAAACGACTACGCAGAGCCAACATCAAATAAAAAACCACACCAACACCAGCTAGAGCTTTGCTTGGAAAAATATCTTCTGCTTGGCTAGGATTGATAATTGCAACAGCATCTGGTAATTCAAATGGCGGCAAATGATGATCGGTAACTAAAACTTTTATCCCCAATTGATTGGCAGCCGCAACGCCAGCATGACTGGATATGCCATTATCAACAGTAATAATTAAATCGGGTTGCATAGTTGCGGCAACAGCAACAATTTCAGGTGTTAGTCCATAACCGAATTCAAAACGATTAGGAATCAGATAGGTAACATTATGAAAACCAAAAGCGCGTAGTGCCAAAACTGCCAAAGCGGTACTCGTCGCACCATCAGCATCAAAATCACCAATAATCAAAATTCTCTCTTGTTTAGTAAGAGCCGCAATTAAACAATCAACACCAAGGTCAATGTTTTTTAAAGCAGCAAAATGAGCCAAGTTCTTCAAATCATAAGCAACTTCATCGGGAGATGTCACTCCTCGTGCTGCATAAAGACGCTGTAGTAAAGGTGGTAAATTACTTGCCTGTAACTTTTCATCAACGATTGCTCGACGACGGAGAATTATTTTCATGTTTTGAATGCCTTTTATTTTTTTGGGATTATGTCTATGGTTTGCATAGTTTCTAGCACCTAGCCAATTAGATCGTTTTAGATTACAAATATCCAATTGTACTTTTAAAATCTAATTTGATCTAATTGAGTTATACGACAAAGGTATAATATATGTAAATACCGTAGTCACAAGCTTTAACCAACAATTACAAATAAAACAAAAAAAACAGCAATTTTAAGCAATCGTTATTTGCATTTATTTCCCAACTGAAACCCATGCAAAATATTGTTTGCATAAGACACAGTCAAATTATTTTTCTCACGATGACGTTTTAAAGCTATTTCTAACAGACGATTGGTTAGCTCGGTAAAGGTTTTACCGCGCGGCACCCAAAGATGAAAGGCTAGCGATCCGGGAATCGCATTTAACTCACAAAGATAAATTTGATTGGTATTTTGATCAATTAAAAAATCAATTCTCACAACGCCAGCACAATTCAATCCATTAAAGGCTTGTTTGGCTAAATTTTCAATTTTAGCAGTTAACTCAGCTGATATATTGGCAGGAATTTGGCGTTTTGCACTCAGCATACCTTGTTTTTCCAGCTTTACCGTTGTATCGCAACTACCGCAACACTCTTGGCCTTTAGCTGCTATTTTACCACTACCGCAATATTTATCCTGATAGGACAAAAATTCGCCACTATTAAATAATTCTTCGCAAACAGAAGTTTCAGCAAATTCGTGGTCCCCAAGAACAGCACAATTAACTTCTTTGAGATTAGTAATTTTCGGTTCGATCAAGATACGAGAAGCCATACTCACAGCCAAATCAACCGCATCTTCCAATTCCTGGCTATTATTAACCGCACTGACACCGACACTTGAGCCAAGATTGGCTGGTTTGACCATCAAAGGATAAGGAAACTTAGCCTGAATTTTTGTGACAACCTGATCTTTATTATCAATCCATTCCTCCGTATAAAAACAAAAATCGTCTAAAACTGGTATTTGTAAAGTCCGCAGCAATATTTTTGCCGTAATTTTATCCATACTTAACGCAGATGCTAAAACATCACATCCAACATAAGCAATATTCATCTGCTCCAACAGTCCCTGCAAGGTACCATCTTCACCGTATGTGCCATGCGTCATAGGAAAAGCAACATCAATTTTCACCAATTCTTTTTTGGCGAACAAACTTGGTTTTGCTTTATAAATAATATGTTCACCAGCATTTTGCGAAACTAAAATCGGCTGGCATTGGGTTAAAAGCTTTTCAAGATCACGAAAATTTTCAATATTGAGCAGCTTATCACCTGTATACCAAACTCCATGTTTAGTTATATAAACAGGCACCACCTGATATTTTTCTTTATCGATCGCCTGCATACACTGCGCTGCAGAAATAATCGAAACCTCGTGTTCAACGCTGCGACCACCAAAAATTACCGCAATATTTAGTTTCATAAATTTTTAACTCTTAAAAATTATAGGTATTTTTTAACATTTCAAAAATTTCAAATAGTTAATTTATGATTCCGTAGCCGCAGGCTGTAACCTGCAATATAATCTGCAATAAATCATATATATGCGCAACATTTGCCACGCAAGTTAAAACTTGCGGCTACGGTAACGTTTTAACTATTGTAAAATAAAAACATCGCATAGCGATATTCGTTCATTTCTCAACTGTCCACAGGCAAGTCATTCTCAAACAACACCACATCATCTTTTTGCAAAAATCCTAATAAATGTCTATATGCATCCTGGAAATCTTGTGCAATAAAATAGGCTTGTTCTGAAAAATGTTTTTTCTTCAAGCCTTCTAAAATTGCTATACTCTGTTTTTTGCCAACTAAAATAGCGTAATCACAAACATCCGCTATATATTCACCAAATTTAGAGTTCAACTCATACTCTTTTTCACCAAGCTCAACCATGCCTGGCGTAATGATAATTTTACGTGCTCCAGTCATGCTGGCAAGCACATCCAAAGCAATTTTACTGCCAATCGGGTTCGAGTTAAAAGTGTCATCAAGCAAAGTTGCGCCAGGTCCAATTTTACGCAATTCCAAACGATGTTCAACTGGCGACAACTGGCGGATAGGGTAAAGCATATCTTTGAAATCCATTCCCAATTCTGACGCAACCGCAACTGCAGCTAAAATATTGTAAACATTATGTTTCCCTAATAATTTAGTTTGAAAGGTTGCTGTTTCACCGTTAGCTTTTTTAACGATAAAATTACTGCCATCTGCATTAACCTGTATATTGCTGGCTTTATAATCCAAGTTATCTGCATCAACCCCATAATAAATACTTTTTCTCCTGGTTAATTTAGCTAAAACGCGGCAGTGTTCGTTATCCATATTAAAAAATGCAGTGCCATCTTCAGGCAAAGCCTCAATCAATTCATTTTTAGTTTGTTTGATATTTTCCAGACTTTTAAAAGTTTCAAGATGTTGTTCCCCAATCGCCGTAATAACACCAAATTTAGGGTGCACTAACTCACAAAGCTCACGAATATCTCCGCTTTTTTTGGCACTCAATTCTGCAACAAAAATTTCATGTGTTGGCTTAAGTTCTGTTCGGACAATTTTTGCAATCCCCATGGGCGTATTAAAACTGCCTGGTAACGATAAAATATTGTATTTATGCCGCAAAATCTCATTCAAAATATGCTTCGTTGAAGTTTTACCAAAACTTCCTGTAATGCCAATAACTTTCAAATTACGCAACCATTGCAAACGTTTTTTAGCATCATTAAAATAATAAAATGTGATCACTTTTTCCAGTGGTGTAAGAAAATAATTACTAAAAAACAACAACAAACAACTAAAGTAACTAAACGTTGCCAATACGATAATACTTAAAAATAAATATATCCTGGGAGTAAACCCAAGCCAAAACCAAATTACAACGTCAATAAAAGCTAAAAACAATATGCACGTCACGTAAAGCCGAACAGCACGTGGTGTAAAAACTAACGGTTTTTTCTCTTGACCCTGTTCGCGCTTTTTAAACAAAACCACCAGATAGGCGGTAAAAAGATATAATAATACTGAAAATTTCGGTAGTAAAAGGGATAGCGGAATCGCAAACAGCGGCAATAAGTTATATTCAGGAAAAACCAAAGTCCATTTGGCACGCAACCACTGTAAACAACGATCATTGAAGTAAGAATTTAACTGCAAAATATGTAGATCTTTTTTGAGCAACCACGCGGTATAAACAAAATGGCTAAGCAATACCAATATTATGAAAACTTCATTTAACATATTATTTTAAAAAGACTTATTGTTTTTTAAACTTGACCTGTTACACCGACTTAAAACACAAAGCAAATCAAAGAATGTACCACCAATAATTACCAACTAGCGAATACGTGAGCAATGTAATCCATTTTCACCTGTTTTTCAATAACACGAAAATTTCCCAAGCCGACTCTTCACCTTGTTTAATTTAACTTCCCGTTAAATTACTGTATTGCATATTTGCGTTTAATACGGTATTTTTTGGGGGTGGGTGGGAGGGAAGGCTGTTTTCCACGCTGTTTGATCTGTCTATGACTTATACGCAGACTAAAGTCTGCGGCTACGGGTCTGCGGCTACGGATGCGGCTACGGGCCTGCGGCTACAGATCTGCAGCTATAACAACTAAAAATCTAATATCAAACTGTGAAAATATCTCTTAACAAAATAATCGCCATATTCTTCTGCATAATATTGTCAATTAATCTCACTGGTTGTATTAGCCAAAATGCCTTAAATCGCGAATTAAACAAAGTTCCACAAAATAACTTAGCGTTTGTACAAGAAAATCAGGCTAAACAAAAACTGATTTCAAATGAAAATGCCGCAAAACTGCGTGTTGATTATTTGAAAAAGTTTTATTTACCCTGGACCGATCCATTCACTTGGCACAGTAAAAGTGCAATAAAAAATGATTTAATCAAAATTATAAATGCTTTTAAAAGTAATCCTGGTTGGGATGCAAACCAAAACCTACATACCAAATTCTGGGCAGAAAATATTGAGCTCAATCTTAATTTAGGCAGTTTTCCCAATAAACAACATAAAGCGATTACCGTACGCATAACAGCCTTACGAGTACTGCCAACTGACAGTCCATCTTTTAGTGATTGGGACACTGCAGGCAAAGGTTATCCTTTTGATAATATGCAAACAGCATATTTAGGCGCTAATATTCCGCTTTATATTTTACATACAACATTTGATAAGCAATGGGATTTAGTCATTACTCCATATAATTGTTATGGTTGGATAAAAAGTCTTGATCTTGCGACCGTTGATAATGAATTTATCGATACATGGCGTCAACACCGCTATATCACAGCATTACAAGATGAGAAACCATTACTCGATTTGCAGCAACGCTATCGTACAAGTACTGAAATTGGCGCCATTTTTCCATTAATCAAAACTACGCCTCTTTTTTATCATGTTTTAACTGCAATCTGCGATACCCACGGTAAAGCTCAAGCTGTTACAACGAAACTATCAAGAAAAACCGCCCAAATTTGGCCACTTGAACTTACTCAACAAAACATTGCTTCTCTTGCTAATAATTTCCTTGGTAACCCTTATGGATGGGGTGATTTATACAATTACCGTGATTGCTCCGAAACAATGCGTTCACTCTTCGCTCCTTTTGCGATTTGGCTACCGCGTAATTCAGAAGCACAAGCAAAAACAGGCAAGTTTATTTCGTTAAAAAATTTAGATAATGAGCAAAAAAGAAACTTAATTATCAAACTTGGAAAACCGTTTACTACCTTGATCTGGATGCCCGGGCATATCATGCTTTATGTCGGTGAAAAAAACGACAAAATCTATGCTTTCCATAATCCATGGGGAATACATACCGTCAACTACCTGGGTGGTAAAAGCGGTCGCGCTGTGATAGGTCGCACTGTCATTACACCACTTGATATTGGGAAAAATTATGCTAATACCGAATGGGTTTATTTAGATCTAGTTGAGGGCATAAGTATTTTGGTGTAGGGGATTATTGAATAACTCATATTAATAGTGATTTTTTAGCCGCAGACTGTAGCCGCAGACTTTAGTCTGCGTTAATATACCGCAGGCTAAAGCCTGCGGCTACGTAATCATAATTATAACACCCAAAAATTTTGAGATATTACGAAAAACAAAAAATTCCCAAAGAAGCAAGATGGCATCCTTCCCCCGCCCTAGCATCATTTTAAAAAGAAATTTTTAATTTTACAACACCGTAAAAAATACCGTATTGCGCTCGCAAAATTTGCCGTTTATACTGAATTTAGGGAGGGGGATGGATTCCTGCGACATATCATGTCGTTTCATGTCATAATTCCTTTAAAATAAAAACAAGTGTTTTTCAATTTATACAATGAACTTCAATATCATCACCATATTTCCTGAAATGTTCACTGCTTTAGCGAGCGGTATTACTGGTCGCGCACAAAAAAAAGATTTGATTAGCGTTAAATGTTGGGACCTACGTGAGTTTAGCGATAGCAAACATCGCCGCGTCGATGAGCGCCCCTATGGCGGTGGTCCAGGTATGGTAATGACGTATGCGCCGCTTAAAAAAGCTATAACCGCCGTTAAACAAGCTAACTCAACACCAGCACGGGTCATTCATTTATCTCCACAAGGCAAATCTGTTCAACAGGAAATGCTGCAAAATTTAGTTACAGACAACGAAGTAAAAAATCTGATTTTTCTTAGCGGGCGTTATGAGGGTATTGATGAGCGTTTAATTGCCGAAGAAGTTGATGAAGAATGGTCAATCGGTGATTATATAATCAGCGGTGGCGAGTTAGCGGCTATGGTTGTTATCGATGCTATAACGCGTCTTTTGCCAGGCGCGCTTGGCGATCCTGAATCCTCACAACAAGATTCCTTTAGTAGTGCAGGTTTACTTGATTATCCACATTACACACGCCCTGAAGATATTAATAATCTGGCAGTGCCAGAAATTTTACTTAGCGGTGATCACGCATCTATCGCACGTTGGCGTTTGAAACAATCTTTAGGACGCACCTGGCTACGTCGCCCTGATTTATTGGCACAAAAAAATCTAACTAATGAGGAAGAAAGAATACTGGAAGAATTTATAGCAGAGATAAATTAACGAGGACATGCAAAACAAATAACTATATAAATCAATATGTTATTTAGAAAAATTGAAATTTCTCTATATTCAACCATTCATACCCAACAATTTAATTGCAGAAAATCCTTGTATTTAATGAATAATCTAATAAAATCTGTTAAAATTTAACGTTTTAGGATTATCAAAAATCTGAAAATTCACAAAAATTATTAGAAGTAGAGGTTGACATGCACCACTTAGTACAACAATTCGAACAAGAACAAATGGTAGGAAAAGTAGTTCCTGATTTTCACATTGGGGATACCGTTGTGGTTAAAGTCAAAGTAAAAGAAGGTGAACGCGAACGTTTACAGTCCTATGAAGGCGTTGTTATCGCCAAACGTAACCGCGGGATGAATTCCGCTTTTACAGTACGTAAAATATCGCATAACGAAGGTGTTGAACGTGTTTTTCAGACATACAGCCCACAAATCAGCGACATCGAAATCAAACGTCGCGGTGATGTAAATCGCGCAAAACTTTACTATTTGCGTGACTTAAAAGGTCGTAAAGCTCGTATTCAAGAAAAAATTGTCGCCAAAAAGGATATTAAGAAAAAGGCAGTAAAAGTAAAAGAAGAGACTGTTGCAGCTGAATAAATCCGTAGGCCGTAGCCGCAAGCTTCAGCTTGCGCATAAGCGGTTACAAAATTAAGATTATTCCATCTCCGTCGATTCCAAAAAAGTTTCTGCTGATGTTTTGCTGCTTTCTTCCTTGATCAACCAGCGGTTGACCGTGCCTCTATAAATACAAGCATCAACTGTATCAGTAATATTTGCTAATACCGCCAAGCCAACACAGATTTGTGCAACAATTAAGTAATCAGCAACATAGGGTATGAATAAACCCAAATCAGTCAAAGCAAAACATAATGCTTCCCGTCCCATGCGGTTTTTTCCCGCTAACATTTCAGGATTTGAGACTTTAAAAGTAAAATATCCTTGTGCCGTTAAAACTAAAAGCGCCGTAATAATGACAAAAAAACCGGCGGGACCAATGCGCTCAAGATAAGGAGCTAGATTTTTTACCAAAATCATTGATGAGAAATTGGAAGATACTCCAATAATAGCCACCAAGTTAACGATAGCACCAAATCCATTAATTAATACACCAAGCCTGTCTTGGCGTTTAAATGCACGAAGCATTAATTCATAGCACATTATCATCGCCGGCAAAAAGCCCACGGACTTCACAACTTCACCAAGCGCAACATATTCTGTGCCAATAGTCAAAAGCCGAAATAAAATCACTATCCAGGCAATAGCAAAAGCTAGTTTTGTTAATAAACTAAATGTTGCATCACTTAAGCCTCTGTTTTTCAGGAGCGAAAATTTCGTATATTGCATATTTTTCACTTATGAGAGCATTTGATATTTATTTTTGTCCTTTTAACTTTCTCAAAGATCACATAGAAGACGGCATGTAACCACATGTCTCGTAGCCACAGCCCCGTAGCCGCATACTCGTAGCCGCAGACTTTAGTCTGCGTCCTAAATATGACTGTATAAGCTAAAACTTGCGGCTACAAAGTTACCACTACAAGTTTGTTAATAAGCATAACAAAGAAAATTATATCTTATCAACAAAATCAAGCAAAATCTGGCGATTATCTCTGTAAGAAACAACATTGGCAACAATGTTCACCTTTTTCTGCGGAATCCAAGTCCGCATTTGTTGAATGTTTTCCTTGAGATAACAAAGGATGTTTTTCTTCTAATTTATAATTTGTACGGCGTTTATCAACAATAGATTTAACAGCATCAATCATAGCTCCAGCACCTGCAACACCCAAACCAGTAACTGTAACAGCAGCACCTAAAGCGGGATTAAAAGAAACCAATGCCCCGCCACCACCGGCAATAGCCATACCCAGTGGTTGCGCTGCAACTGCAGCCTGATCCACTTTATTTGTTCGATTATCTAAATCAAGTCCGCCAATAGCGCTAAAAATACATGGGGCACAAAATTCTAATCCTGATCCCACCGCACGCAAGGTATTGGAGTCCAATTTTTCACCTATAGCAGATATTGTAGACCCCGCAACAGCCGCTAATCCCCCGACAAAGCCTAACGCATTAATCTTAAGTGCAGTGCTATTTTTCCATATACTAGGACGCAAAAGATTAACCCCATTTAATATAGTTACCGGGGTCACTGCAGCTGCCTTTACTATACTACCAACTAAATTGTGTACAGGACTATAAAAAGATATTGCTGCTCGCGAAACAATTCCAAGCCAAGCGATAGCAACACCAACTCTTGCTAGAACAACATCAGATGGAACAAAATCGGTAACATTTTCTAATTCTTCTTTTTTTGGCATAATCACCCTCTAAAATCAATTACTAAAAATTATTGCAACAGCGTCACTATTATACATGAAATTCCAGGGCATTAAATTAAGGAATTATTAACATAATTATCCTACATAATACCATATTGTTATGATTACGTAGCCACAGGCTTTAGCCTGCGGTAAAATGCCGTGTTAAATCACCTGTGCATGCAAATAATGCAGGCGCAAGCTAAAGCTTGCGGCTACAGAGACATAAATACAATTTAAAATATATTAGACGCTATCACACAGCAATTCATAAGTTAATTAACGTGATTCTCAACTTTTCATAACGCATTGCTTTTGTATTGCTAAAAACGCAATACTTGGATTTTCTCAATAAATATGTAAATAAAATTTCTTTTAAAATTAATGAGTTGAAATTTATAACGCAAAAAAAGTTGAGAATGGCATTAATTATTAATAACTTACAATTCAACATTTCCTCCAATCACCCCTCCCCCTAAACATTCCTCACCCGCATAAAAAACCACTGACTGACCAGGAGTAATGGCGCGTTGTGGCACAATAAATTCCACTTCATATAAATTCCCCTTCAAATCACCATCAGCTTTGCGTACCACACATTCTTGGTCTTCCTGCCGGTAACGAATTTTCGCCCGACAAGAAAAACTGGCTTCTAAGGGGGCATTTCCAACAACCCAATGCACATCCTGACATTGCAAAATTGCACCCAACAACCAAGGATGATTGCTATCTTGTGCAACTATCAAAATATTGCGTTCTATATCTTTTTTTACCACATACCAAGGCGCTTCGGAAGCTCCCTTACGTCCGCCAATACCAAGACCTTGTCGTTGCCCAAGCGTATAAAACATCAGTCCATCATGCCGTCCAATGAGCTTATTTTCGGTATCAATGATGTCACCTGGCTTGGCAAGTAAATATTCATTAAGAAAATTTTTAAATTTGCGCTCACCGATAAAGCAAATACCAGTACTGTCTTTTTTCGCCTGATTAATAAGACCAGCGCGAGCTGCAATAACGCGCACTTCTTTTTTGGTTAAGGCACCAACTGGAAACAAGCTGTGTTTCAGTTGCTCTTGCCCTAAGGTATACAAAAAATAGCTTTGGTCTTTTCCTGCATCTACACCTTTGAGTAGACGATATTTATTATCGATAAAATCTTTACGCACATAATGTCCAGTCGCAATATAATCCGCACCGCTTTCACGGGCATGATCAAGAAAAGCTTTAAATTTGATTTCTTTATTACAGAGGATATCTGGATTTGGAGTGCGCCCAGCGGCGTATTCGTCTAAAAAATGCTGGAAAACGCGCTGCCAATATTCGGTAGCGAAATTAACCATTTGCAAGGGGATTTGTATTTGTTCGCAAACAACTTTGGCATCTCTAAAATCTTGATCGGCAGTACAATAAGGATCATCGGCATCTGAGCGCCAATTTTGCATAAAAATTCCCGTAACGTTATGTCCTTGTTCTTTTAAAAGTAATGCAGCAACAGCAGAATCAACTCCGCCAGATATGCCAACAACTATATTCAGCGCAGTCATAAAATGGGATTTTTGTTTGGATATTGAGAAATTTTAAAAATCGTAACCGCAGGTCACACAACCACAAAAACGTAGCCGCAGGTCTTTAGCCTGCGCTAAGAAATTTGAATTTCAAATTATAGAATTTTTGAATTATTGAATAGCTTCGCTATAGTTTTAAATACGCCAGCTAAAACTTGCAGCTATACGATCTTCGGCTACATTTAACTATTAGTTTCCGGCATTCTCTTATCAAGAGTGCGATGAGTAATACGCCCTTTGGTTAAATCATACGGAGTTAATTCCACCATTACCGTATCACCAGTCAAAATACGAATATAATTTTTGCGCATCTTTCCTGAAATATGAGCGATAACTACATAGCCGTTTTCTAATTTAACGCGAAACATAGTATTGGGCAACGATTCTACCACCACCCCTTTCATTTCTATATGATCTTCTTTTGCCATAATCTTGTGCAGCTACAAATTCAAGTAATAAATAGTTAGTAAAATATATTGCTAAAGTTTGCACGAAATAGGGTCAATAAGCAATGGAATAATTTCACAGGAAGTGAAATCAATATGCTAAACGAAAACAGGTTTCCATGGTTAGCACAAATAGACTCGAGCAGTTTGGAAATTACAACAGACAATCCTGTTCTGTTGCCCTAACGGGCTG
>Ga0209319_1000664_pt1 | contig 40238 bp, 34 predicted proteins | sample RifGroE2_FD_184000 | JGI IMG/M metagenome (GOLD analysis project Ga0209319, IMG submission 184000) | Groundwater microbial communities from Rifle, Colorado - Groundwater E2 (SPAdes) (version 2) | ecosystem: Environmental > Aquatic > Deep subsurface > Groundwater | place: Rifle, Colorado, United...
CATCTGCATTGTAGCTGCCACGATACGCGGCGTGAAAGTAATCATCATCGCTACCGTACCAGGAACCGCCGCGGACCACACGAGCACCGCCTGTGCTCAGATTTACAGGGTCTTGTCCTTTCGGCGTCTTCCAAAATTCGCTATCCCACGTATCAGCACACCATTGCCAGACATTCCCTCGCATTTTTAGCCCGTATTTGTTTGCCTTACCTTCATCCACACTGTGCGTTCTGTCGCCGCTATTCTGATCTCTCCAGGGTTCATCTCCTTCATCTTGTGCTGCATGCTCCCATTCCGCTTCCGTTGGCAACCGGTACAAACCTTTCCCGGGATGCTCTAGTACATATTTGTTATAATCGTCCGGACACAAATCTTTAATATCTTTTTTTATTTTGGCATCTATATCATTTGCCAGTAATGACAACTTCTGGGCATATATATTCGCTTCATTCCAGTTGACTTTCTCTACTGGATGTTTGCCAGTATCTGTTATTCCAGCGGCCTTGATTTTATCATTTGTTTTTGTGAAGCTGGATGGGTTGCTTCCCACTACCTGCTCATACATCGCTTGGGTAACAGGAGTCTCACTTATACTAAATGGTGATAGGCTCACTGTATGCGCTGGGTTATCATCAAATTCGGTTGAACCAAACTGGATATTATTGCCGCCGGGAATCTTAACATATTTCATACTAGCGCTATCAGTATTAGCAATATTATTCGTTACTGCTACCGGACTCGTTTTTTGAACAACTTTTTCCTTTACTTGCGAAGGTGTAGCTGTCTCGGTGATGATATTTTGGAGTGCCTTGCCATCCAGCACCTGCCCATAGTGTTCGTAAAACAATAGTTTCATGGCCAGCAGTTCTTCCAGTCCTTCAGAACCCTCCAGATGATCCTTCGCAAACTCTTCCATAGATTTATAAATTACTGACAACTTCCCGCCGGAGTCCGGCAGTTCCTCGACTGCATCCTTCAGGTCCCAGTAGTTATCGTATGCCGATGCCTGTTCATATTGTTCATCGCTAAAATATTGAGATACGCTCTTTATTTCGCTTACCGTCTCCTGTTTGCCGGGATACCTCGTATCATATTTATCCATAGCCTGTTGCCACAAATACCGGCTTCTCTCCCAGGCATCATATTTGTACATTAGATCAATCTTTTCAAAGTGCGGAGAAGGTGTAAACCGATGCAGCGACGCTGGGGTTATTACCGCCGCAATATCTTCGGTATCGCACTGCTCCTTACCCCTGAACCACGTCAGTGCTTTTGCATAATGCAGCACTGACCGCAGAAAGCGGTCACTCACGGTTCCTTCAATCAAAGCTCCTGGATATTTTTTTGCGTCATCATGGCCTTTGCTGTTGAACACCGAGGAACTTTTTACTCCTGAGCCGGACACATTTGCCTTGTATCCGTGTTCAGGCATATTTGCGGCATTTTCCGCTGCATTGAGTATTGATAAGAAAAACTGCAGTCTGCGCTGTGCATCACTGGATACCTTTAGGCCTTCAATCTGAGTTCTTAGGGTATTGAGTTCATCCGCCTTGAAAATATACTCTTCCGGGAATTTGGAGGTATTATCAGGAGTGGTTATTCCTGTATAGGTATAATTACGTGGATAGGCCATTACAGCTATATTAAATCTATCACGCAGGGCATCTATCAGATCATAGGTCCCGCCACCGTTCTTATCGTTCATCGTGGCAAATATGGCCCTGTCATTAACATCCATAACAGTCCCGAACAACTCCACATATTTTTCTGCCAGCAGATTCAAAATTGCGGACTGGGTCTTGGTCGGGATACGGTTAATTTCGTCAATGATCAGGTCGGCTTGTTGATTAGTTATTCGTTCATGGAATATGGCTTTAACAGCGCCTTTCTGATACTCTGCCAGGTTCAGGTTCCCGAATAGATCACTGATCGTTAATTGAGGTTGTCCATGGACGACTTCTTTTTTGAGCTGGTTATATTCTCTGCCTGCTGCCATTCCCATCATCATTGCCATACTGGTCTTGCCTGTCCCAGGATCGCCAAGGTACATTACTGAGCCATTTATTAACTTGGTAAGGATTGAATACAAGATAAACGCGCTATAACTTTCCGGGTGCAATAACATAGACTTGTCAGAATTTAAACCGATTTCTTTTGTCTCCTGTCCGTCCCGATTAAACCCCATATCAGGCACCAGGCCGATTATCCTGTTTTGAGCTATATGGGAATAAAGGTTTCTCGCCTTAGCTGATAACTCCATCGCAGAAAGTGCCCGGGCATGAACCTCTTCGGTCACTCCGAAGGCTTTTTCTGTTAGTGTTTGAGTAGAGACTGCATCTGTAAAACAAATCAATTTGGTTATGAAAATGTTCATCGAGTTTTCCTTATCATTAATATGTTTATATTCTGACTCCTAATGACATAATTAGGAGATAATCCTATTTATCTTAATATATCGTAACAAATTATATCTATATGCATATTTCTTGGAAATTTATTACTAAACATAGGTGCTTTTTGGGGACTTTTACAACTCCTGATTGTCTGTTTGGCCATTTTCGTACCGACGCTGGAATTAGGCCTATTATAGGTTATAGTTTATAGATCCCTGATAAGGGCATTCAGGGATGGAATTTTAGTATGCGATAGCCCTGTGGAAATATACTTTTTTACTTGTACTAGTTATAGTAAAGTAATAAAATAGATATGTTTAAAATCCTGTGTAGATAATTTGGGAGATTTTATTATGTTAGATCATTTTGATTTTAGTATTCCATCGCTTGGAGTTCCCAGAATAAATTCACCAATTCTTTTTTCAAATAATAGTGGTGATAATGAGGCGGATTTTGTTAATGATGATGATTTCATTATCTATAATATTACTGCCAAAGCCGATGACCATTCAAAAGCCTATAGAAAAGATAATTTGCTTGAGCAGGCTGGGCCTCGGGAAAAGATATATTTTAACCCAGGGCATGTTCATGCGGGAATTGTAACGTGCGGAGGGTTATGTCCTGGATTGAACGACGTTATCCGGGCGATAGTCCGCGGGTTATGGTATCGATATGGTGTCCGGCGGGTGACTGGTATAAGATTTGGATTCCGGGGGTTCTTGCCGGAGTATAATCTTTCGACCATGGACCTTAATCCCCATATTGTAAAGGATATCCACCAGATGGGAGGAACGATACTCGGTTCATCGCGTGGAGGAGGAGATCGAATAAATGATATCGCAGATGCAATTGAGCGATTAAATATTAATATGCTCTTCACTATTGGTGGGGATGGAACCCAACGAGGTGCGCTTTTTATTGCCGAAGAATTAGAGCGAAGGGGACTGAAGATTGCAGTTGTCGGGATCCCGAAAACGATTGATAACGATTTGAGCTTTGTTCAGCAGTCTTTTGGATTTGAAACGGCAGTTGCTAAGGCCGTTGAAGCTGTAAGCAGCGCTCATATAGAGGCTGATAGCGCTATTAATGGTATCGGCGTGGTGAAGGTAATGGGCCGTGAGTCAGGTTTTATTGCTGCATACACTGCACTGGCTATGAACGACGTGAATTTTGTACTTATTCCTGAAGTTCCTTTTGATATCGAGGGAGATAACGGTCTTTTATCCCTGTTAAAGAAACGGGTTGAAGCACGAAACCACGCAGTAGTCCTGGTAGCAGAGGGTGCTGGACAGGGGTTGCTTGAACAAACAAACGATAAAGATGAGTCTGGGAACAAAAAGCTGGGTGATATCGGTATCTTTTTGAAGAAAAAAATTATTGATTATTTTAAAAGTCAGAATATCGAGATAAATCTCAAGTATATTGATCCGAGTTATATAATTAGAAGTGCACCGGCTATACCCAGTGACTCTCTTTATTGTGCTCGACTTGGGAGTCATGCTGTTCACGCAGCAATGGCAGGGAAAACAAAGATCCTCATCAGTCAGGTTAATAATTGTTTTGTTCATATCCCAATTAAATTGGCAGTCCTACAGCGGAATTATGTTAATCCTGAAAGCAGCTTGTGGAGAGATGTTCTAGAGGCAACAAGACAGCCTATTTTGATGAAAAATAAGGTCTGATTATTAGTTTTTTCGAGAATTGATTATTTCGAATTGATTTTTTTATGTACATTGCAATGAAAAGGTTTTATCATAATGCTATTGCTGGGAAAATCTGAACTGGCTTTATGAATATCAATTATATTTACCCCGGCAACATATTCTTTGATTTCATATTTTGTAATGTTATTTAATTTGCGGGTTATATTTGCAATTTCATCAATGTTTTGTTTAATATTGATTGAGAAGTCATAAAGATTGTTCTCTTTTGGCATATTCTGGAGGAGGAGTTCTACGAAGGTTAAAGCACCTTGAAGCGGTTGGCACAATTCGTGGCATACAGCCCTGGCAGTCTCAACAACTCCTTCTAGTTTTACATCGTTATTATTAGCCAGAACTTCATAATTTATTTTTTTGCTAAGTACCATTTTCAATATCCTTTCGATCTTTTTCCCTTTTCTATCATTTCCCGCATAAATTTATTTTTAAACATAAATTTATTTGTATTTATATTATATCGAATAACTTATCTGTGAAAAGTTATTTGATAATGCTAAGTATTTCTTGTCTGATAGCTAATAAGAATCCTACATGAAGTGTCTCGTATGTTAAAATTGTAAAGAATCCCATATAAAGTAAGGCTATTGGGAATAGAATTGTTTCAGGTTTTTTTGTCAGTAAGTCCGGCTTATATTTGATAACATAATACATCACGGCTAACATAGAAAACACTAACGTTATTAACCCTACGGTTAAGAGTGAGCCTTCTTGTGCTTCAAAAAGAAAATGTTTAATGACAACTAAGAAGATAATTGCAATCAGTATCATAATTATTAAGGTTATCCATCCGACTTTTTTTAATAATTTTTTGTCTCTTAGATCATATATATACAAAGTATGGCCTAAAAGCATTGATACAAAGGGAAAAACAAATGATATATATCGTCCGAGCTTGGGGTGGCCTGATAACGAAAATATTATAAGACCAGGCAGGAATCCGGCTACTAGTGCTTGGTATACTTTTTGCTGTCGTATCCGCTGAAGAAATGTTTTTCTGAAGAAAGAGGCAACTAGTAAACTAGTAAAGGGAAGCATACCTACAATGACATAGAGCGGAAATGCGTAAAAATCTTTGTTGATCTCAGACTTTGTGCCTGGCTCTTTGATATATCTTCCAAAATTATCATAGAAAAAATCAGAGAGGAATTTGTTCCCGTAGACATGTGTTTGTCCGATGATCCAGGGTAGATTGAACAGCAACGGGAGTAAAAAAATTAAAAACCCGTCGCGAATAATAAGCGTGAACTTACGCTTGTATGCCAGCGATACGAGGACCATATAGATCTCAGCGAGGCCCAAGCATATTGAAAAGCGGCTGAGACTGCCAAGACCTACGAAGAGTAATGATAAAAGGAAGTATCGGTTTGTTTCGTCTTTTTCAAGGATATAAAGGAGATACATTCCGGCAAAAGCAAAATAAAAAATAGCTGAAGTAAAGTCGTACATCGGGGTTCTGATGAGATAGATATAAGCTAAGCTTGATGAAAGGATCACCGCGTTTAATCGGGCAATTTTGCGGTTATGCCAGATTTTGTATGAAAAGAAGTAAATTAACCATATTCCAAATAGACCCAGGACAATATCCCATAACGCATAGCTGTAGAACGAATGCGGAGCTATTTTCGTGATGATTCCTGATGCCCAAGAGAGAATCGGGCCATGTGTCTGATCATTAATTGAGGTAAGAAACAGATTGTTAATTCTTACATGGTTGGCAACCTTTATCCAATGAGCAACATCTCCGTCAGTTAACGGATAATAAACAAAGGGCCAGCTCATCATAATGAAAGCCGTAACTATACATGTGAGTAAAGGGTTCTTTGAAATTAATCGAGAGCAGGCTTCTGCAAATGATAAGGTTTTCTTTTTCAAAAAAATAGATTCTGAATTTGTGATGCTAATGTTTTGGACGAGTTTCTTCATAGTTCTAATTATTACCTTAAAGATTGGGGAAAGTTAATCATAATTTTGAAAAATGTTCAATTTGAAATTATGGTTTTTATTGTAGTCAGGTAGCTTGAGGGATAAAGGGATCTATTAAGTATATGGGGCATAGTGCGCTATGCCCCTACGACATGCGTTTAGTGTTAAAAAAGTTATTTTCATACTCCAAGCTGGTGTCGCGCCGGGATTATGAGATATTGATTGTTATAGACTAAAGAATATGGGTTTTGACTTGCTTTCTTCCTTTGTGTTTTCTGGACCATGATCAAGGTTAAGTCGGTTTTCCATCCGATATGCCAATTGGGCAAGGTTTGTCATGTCGGCAGCCATGCCTTTGGTTTTGTTGTAGAGAGTCTCGAGTATACGGATATTTTTTTTGCGATATTCATTTTGCAAGTATTTTTGTTGCCATAATTGTTCAAAGTCTTTTTCCAGATCTTGTGCCAATTCGGCTAATTTTCTTAATCTATTTGCATGTTCAGAAGTAAAGTCAGTCAATGTTTCGTTGGTTATTTTTGATAACTCATCCTTCCCTCGACTGAAGTAATTCAGGGCATACATAATAAGTGATTTGAAATTCGTATTTATCGTGTTCCAGTGCCCGTTATCTTTTTGTTGCTGAATATGACAATTGAGAAATTCTCTGGTTTCGTTAATAAGGACAATCCATTTTTTTGCATCTTCTTTTATTTCGCCTATAACGTTTGGGACGAAATTATTTGAATATTTATTTACAGAGTTTATCATCGACTATCCTCCAAAATCAGCTAAAAAATATGCGCAAATAGCGTGTAATTGGTAAAGCTATAATCCATGCTGTGATGAGTTAATGCGCTATGTACTCGTAATAGAGGCATATTTGCATCGTATAATATATTAATAGGGTGCTGCATGACAATTATATTATATCATTAATTCCTTTATTTCTTAATTTTTTAATCATAATTAAGCAGCCTGATACCTGGCCAGCTCTTCTTTGGGCCATAATTTGCGCAATTCATAAGGTAATAACTTTCTTATATCTTTGATTTCTCCTACTGAGACGCGATTTGATAATAGCTTGAACACGGCACTGGCAACTGTTTCCGGTTTGATCTCCTTGCTATCTTTAAATTGTTCCTTAATAGAGAGAAAAAAGTCCTTTCTTTTCGGTCTCCTATTCTTAAGATTTGTATTCCACCCTTCATAATAGAGTACCCTGATAAGCATCGGCAACTGAACTCCGAATTCTGCTGCGTCATCGGTATTCAATTGGTCTCGTAAGGCTTGAAGTACCAAATATAATGCCATATAAGATTTTCTTTTATCTTCCCAGCCTAACTCGTTCATTATAAAAGTTAACCATTCATTCGCTGTTTTTATTGTATTTGCACAAATCCCATGTTCATCCATTGCATATCCCCCCGTTTTTGATTTTATTTAACCAAGCTGCTTTTCCTGGATCCGGAAATTATTTATTATGCTACCTTGAGCCTTCGACCCTGTTCCACTTCTGCAATTCGTTGAATCACTTTTGCGAAGCTGTCCGGATTGATAGAAATTGAGTCTATACCTGCCTGTACCAAGAACGTATCAAAATCAAGAAGGTCGCTCGGGGCCTGTCCGCAAATGCTCACTTCACGGTTTGCCTGATGGGCTTTGTTAATAAGGTCCCGGATCATTATTTTTATTGAATCGTTTTCTTCGTTAAATAGCCCTGATAGTTCTGCGGAGTCCCTATCAACGCCCAGAACAAGCTGGGTAAGGTCATTACTTCCTATTGAAAATCCATCAAATTTTTCTGCAAACCTGGTTGCCAGAATAACGTTCGATGGAATTTCACACATTACAAAAATCTGGAGACCGTTTTCGCCTCTGTTCAAATCATTTGCCGAGAGTACGTTTAGTACCTTGTCTGCTTCTTCCAATGTCCTGCAGAAGGGGATCATTATGGCTATATTTGAAAGCCCCAGAACATCGCGAGCTCGTTTTACCGCCATGCACTCTAACGCGAATCCGTCACGATAGCGGTCGTTATAGTAGCGAGAAGCTCCTCGAAATCCCAACATAGGGTTTGGCTCAGAATATTCGAATAATTTTCCGCCGATTAGGTTGGCGTATTCATTTGACTTGAAATCACTCATTCTTACAATAACTCGGTGTGGATACTGTGAAGCTGCTATTTTGGCGATTCCGCGTGATAGGTGATCTATAAAATATTCTGATTTGTCCGGATAAAGAGTTGTTAGTTTTTCAATCTGTTTTCGTATATCCCTATCCTCAATCTGCTCAAACCGGGCAAGGGCCATCGGGTGGATTTTGATAATATCGCTTATAATGAATTCTATCCGCGCCAGACCAATTCCCCGGACCGGTAATTGCCACCAGTTAAAAGCTTCGGAGGGACTGGCAATATTTATCAGAATACGAGGTGTTTCTACTCGTGGCAGATCATTATAATTTATTTCTGATATCTCATAATGGAGCCGTTCTTCATAGACATAACCCTCTTCTCCTTCGGCACAGGACATAGTTATTTCCTGCTCATTTTTTAAGACGTGCGTTGCATTCTCTGTGCCGACGATAGCGGGAACTCCTAACTCTCTGCTAACAATCGCTGCATGTGACGTTCTGCCTCCCTGATCAGTGATAATGCCGGCGGCCCTTTTCATTATTGGAACCCAGTCCGGATCTGTCATCCCGGTTACTAAAATATCCTTATCTTCAAACTGGTCCATATCGTGAGGGCTTCTAATCACTTTCACTTTGCCCGAAGCAATTGCCTGCCCGATGCTTAGTCCTTTTATTATCTTTTTGCCTTTTTCGGCTAGCGTATATATTTTTGCGTAGCCTGTTTTTCTGCGTGATTGTACGGTTTCAGGCCGGGCCTGAACTATATAGAGGTTGCCGGTTTCGCCATCTTTAGCCCATTCTATATCCATTGGCCGGTTATAGTGTTTTTCAATGATGACAGACCATTTTCCCAGCGTCAGAATTTCGTCATCATTAAGGACAAAGCTTTGCTGCTCTTGTTTCGATGCGTTAACATCTTTGGTCGCCTGAGTACCGAATGTAGAATATACCCGCTTGATTTCCTTGGTTCCCAAGTTTTTTTCAATGATCGGTCTTAAATTGTCTTTGTCGAGTAAAGGTTTGAAAACGGTATATTGATCAGGGTTTACCTTTCCCTGGACTACATTTTCTCCCAGACCCCAGGAAGCATTTATCATGGTCACATTTCGAAACCCGGTGTCAGTATCAAGAGTGAACATTACCCCTGCGCCAGCCTTGTCAGCGCGAACCATTTTCTGGATGCCGATTGAAAGTGCGACTTTCATATGATCAAAGCCCTGATTTTCGCGATAAACTATGGCTCGATCGGTAAAGAGGGACGCGTAGCATCGCTTACAGGCATCCATCAGATCATCCTCTCCTGTTACATTTAGAAAGGTCTCCTGTTGCCCTGCAAAACTTGCTCCGGGGAGATCTTCCGCTGTGGCACTGCTCCTTACTGCAACATCAACGTTTTCTTTGCCATATCTAGTCCCCAGATCTCTATACGAATTTCTAATGGCCACGGAGAGATGTTCGGGAATCATTGCGTTTAAAAATAGTCTTCGAATTGCTTTGCCCGTGTCCTCAAGCGATTTCTGCTGGTTTTTCATGTTATCCAGCAGTTCTGAGATTCTTCCCCGGAGATCATTCGCATCAATGAAAACCCAATACGCCGTAGCGGTAGTTGCAAATCCTCCCGGAACTTGTATCCCCTGATTTCCTAATGAGCTGATCATTTCTCCCAGAGAGGCATTTTTCCCGCCGACAAAATTGACATCATCTGCACCGATATGTTCGAACCATTCAGTATAATTACTTCGGTTGATCATTTTTCTTTCTCCTTTCAAATGAATGCCTTTCAATGAAACCACTATAAACGTCCGTTATTTGTTGCGACATTGCGCAGGGGTAGAAATGACTGCGAGGTTGTTTATCAATTAATCTCATTTTTTATGTGTTTACCTGTTATTATCTGGTAAAAAGCAAAATGGCAGGAATAATTTAACAATAATAAAGAATATTCATCGTGACACGCCTTCTTACGTGCGGACAAAGGTATCATCTTGGATTATCTTTGTCAATCCACTAAATTATCATATCTTTATATAATGTTTGATCATATATTTTGGGTGGTATGCCAGATTGTTGAGATATCCGTACCCAATTCAAAAAATATAATAAAATATCAATAAGCTCAAGAAAAACGCTTTACGGGATTTTCTTAAGACCGATATCGATTATGCAGTTCAGAGATTTAGGGATTAGCCAGCTGTCAGTTATTGAAAATACAAAGTAGTCTTAATAACTGACAACTAACCAGCCCGCTCTATTTACGCAGCTTTTGGCCACAAGCTACTAAGATCTTTCGGGAGAAGATTTTTTATTGTTTTTACTTCACCCTCCGAGACGTTTTTTGCAATGACATCAAAAACCGTACGCGCAACCCTCTCTGCATCCAGTAGCGGATCATCTTGAAAATGACTGACAACCGGTGCCAGGAAATCTTCCTTGTGCTTATACTTAATTGGTTTCCCTTCCGGTTCCCACCCTTCATAATAAAGCCCACGGATAAGCATCGGCAACTGTGCTCCGAACTCGACTACCGCTTCGAACGTGAGCCGGTCTCTCAATGTGTGCAGTACTATTCTCAGTGCCAGGTATGCTTTATGTTTGTCGTTCCAATCCAATTCTTCCATAATCGATTTTAACCATAAGTTTGATTTTTGTACGGTTGTATCAAAAACTCCTAATCCGGTCATGCTCATAGAGAATCCCTCCTTGTTTTTTATACGTTAATATCTTAAGGTAGCTGCGATATTATGTTTGCTAAATTCTTCGTCCGGGTAAAAGATGTAAACAATTTTTGCGTTTTGCTGATAAGCTTCCTGTGCAATATCTTCCTCTAAGTTTTGTTCTTTTTTCATTGCCGAGTTGTCAGGCGCACATTTTTTCTCGCCGATAAAATCAACTGAGAAGAAATGTTCTTCCGGACAGGCGTATCCGCTAATATGAAAATCCGGGGAAATGTAGATTTCTTTGATTTTTTTCTCCCTCAGCGCGTCAACGACATCATGAGCGCCGTACACAGCCTTCCGGCGGCCTAAATCCTGATTTAACTGGTTGAGCAGGTTCTTTTCTTTTGTTTTTCTATGGGTATTGACTGTTTCTTCTGTTTTTTCTTGTATTATGGAGATGGTATCATTAACATCTGCGACAAATTCCCCTACAAGACTTTGTTGAAGGTAGGAGTGCAAGTGAGGCTTGATATCGTTAATCTTGTCTTGTTGCGAAGCAATCAGTAACCTATCGAATTTGTTTTCTTTAAAATACTTAAATAATGAAATCGATAACTCTTTCAGATGCCGATTATATTCCTCATCAAGCTTATTTAGAAATACCTTGTCTTTATAGGCATCGGGGGGTCTGGTTTTCGGCATGACATAATCATGCTCGATATACTGGTCCTCTTTGATTTTTTCAAGATAATAGTTGTAAATGCGAGCTTTTTTTTTGTTAAATACCAGAATTGCAAAGCGCTCAAATTGTTGGAGCGGACCCAGTATGGGGAAAATATAAAAACTTTGATTTATTCGATATTGTTCCTTGAGCTTAACAGGTACTTCGATAAGCTTGAAATAATCAGGTGACCAGAATAAACAATAGGTCCTCGCTTTTTTCTCAACGTGATTATCAACAAATTGTTGTTCCAGCTCTTCAAACTTTCGAACGAGCAAGGTAAGGTCTCTATTATTAAACTGGGCCGATTCTTTTCTTATGCCATCGCCAAAGCTATGGAGCCGTGTCCGGAATCCTTGTAAGCTTTCATCGGGCGGAGTGTAAATATAAATACTTATGGCCCCCTGGGCCCTTGTATAGGTAGCTAATTCATTTAAATCAGGATCGCTTATAAACATAAATCCCTCCTTTTATGCGCTTAAACAAGTAGCCTGCTGAGTGACACAGTATTTTTGGGGAGTATCTTGTTTTATCGTGAGCGTTGATTTCTGGTAACGTGCTATATTGAGTTCCTGATATAAAGAAATATAACTTTTTGCCATATTTTTGGGAATATATTCGAGTGCCTGTTTGTGAGAGCGTGCAGCTATGTTCTGGCAAAAGTCCCTGCTCGTTATAAGGAATTTTAGTGTTGTTTTTAATCCTTCTTCATCATTGCGAGCAACGTAAACAGCGCAATCACCCCACAGCTCCCTGAGAGACGGGGTATCTCCCAATACCAGTACGCATCCGGACAAGGCAGCTTCGAGAACTGAGAAGCCGAAGGATTCATTGCCTGATGGCAGAACATAGATAGCTGCGCTGGTTAGCCAGGAACGTGCGAGCTTTGAGGATAACCGGTCCAGGATTAACAGGTTGCGGTAAGGGTTAGGTTTCTCTCCTGGGACATCGCTATTTTTAGCTATATAGATTGGCCAATTCAGAGATGGCGCTATATTGTTCAGCGTTTCAATAGAGGGAATATCATTCCATGTCTCTTCAGAAGAAAAAATGAACGGATTTTTTTTCCCAAGTGGAAAAAGTGAGGGATTCCTGCTGTATCTAATGATGCGTGCTCTGCTTAATTGCCCGAATTTTTTTTCGAGCATAAACAGTAACTGTTTTGTTGGTACGACAATAGACGCGGCTTTGTCCAGACTGCTTTGTACGTGCTGATAGTATTTTTCGTGTTCTTTGGTGACGTCTGCCTGGAGTGCGAGTTGGTGGAGTACATATGGATGTCCTACGAGTACAACCGGATTGTGCCAGGGAAGTGCGCCGTATACATAGCTATTGCAGTGTATAATGTCCGGTTTCGTTAGCTTTTCCAGCATAAGCAGCCATTTGCCGGCTTTTTCCAGGTCTTTCCATGGTTTTTCCATCCATTCAAGCTTGAAATTGCTTTCATATACCTTGATGTTTGCTAATTTTTTTATTTCTTCTTTTTGTTCATCAGGAAGAAGCCCTCCCATCGCTGCCAAAACTACTTCAATGTTATATTCATCGAGTGCTTTGATTAGCTCCATCATGTATGTCCAGATAGTGCTGGTTATTTCTCCGGTCATCAATATTCGTTTAATTGGTAATGCGCATGCGTTGTTCATGTATCGACCTCACTTCCCGCTCTGATAAATGAAGAAAATGCTCTTCCTGTAAGTCATTAAACTCCGTATAGGTATTATGATAGTATTCCTGGGCACGTTCCCAGGCCTGCATATCAGGGTCTCCCCACATTTTTGCGTACTCTGCCGAGCCTGGATAGGGAAATAACGGATAGGGCTTGTTTGCCCAAACGCCGAAGTGCTGTAAGTATTGCCTCCAGTTCTCAATAGCTTCCTGACTGTCGAGTCTGGAGTCAATTAAGGTGGCTTGTACAAACGGTATTCTTTTTTTTGCATATATCAGGTATTCTGTTGCCTGTTCAGTTGAAATTATATATTGCTTATTAATCATTAACTGTCCCTTTTCACTAATACTTTCAATTCCCGCTTCCATAGATATGCATCCTGCCCGGTTAAGAAGATCGATCGTTTGCCGGTTCCAGAGATCGATCCTTGTTTGCATACCGAATTTTATGTTCCTTTCTATGAGGGCCGAAAGTAATTCTTTGTCGGGAAGAAATATTTCGTCGATAAAATAGATGTATTCAATTCCATTGTTAATGAGATTATCCAGTTCCTTAAGTACAATTGTGAGTGGTCTTTTTCGATACCTGTTCCGAAAGTTATCTTTAGCGCAGAATAAACAGTTGTACGGGCAGCCTCTTGAGCCTTCAAGTTCAGCGCCGCTACTGGATTCGTTGGAGTCAAAACGGTGATGCTGATGCCGATATTGGTCGAGGGTTGCTTTGGACCATATGATCGGGGGTAATAAGCTCATATTTGACGCATGCGGTCCCCCGGTTACGAAGATTTGGTCTCTGTCTTTATAGCAGATAGAGTGGATGTCTTTCCATTTGTTGCGGTTTTTGTCATTCAGCAATGGGATTATTTCTTCGCATTCTCCTATAATGACTATATCTGCACCCAGTTTGCGAAGTGTTGTCACTGGGGTAACTGATCCATGTGGGCCGACAATGACTTTGATACAATCAAGGTCTTTGATAGCCTCGATAGTTTCAATCGGGGCCGTCAGCTCCGGAGGTGTGCATCGCCAATAAAGATACGTGGGTGCGGTTGTTATCACTATATAATCGGGGTTGAAGGTAATGACTTTGTTCCGTAACTCCATTACTGACAAGTTTTCCCTATGGCAATCAATAATGAGGACTTCATGTTTTTTCTTTTCCAAGAGAGTTTTTGCGTAGCCGTATTCGATAGGCAGGTGGGGCTCTCTACAACCGAAATAGATGCTTCCTTTAAATGACCAATGAGGATTAATAAGTGCAAATTTCATAATGTGGCGCTCCTGACGTTTATTAATGCCGGGATTTCATTCCTTCGTTCGAGCAACCAGCCATAGACCCTTTCAAGTCCGTGCTTAATGTCAAATTTAGGATGCCATCCCGTATTACTGTTAAAATGGGAATAATCAGTCGCGTAATATGCCTGATCCCGGCTTCTCGGGGTATCAGTTACAATAATTGGATGGTGCGGGTGGAACATTTCTTGGATAAGATCGAGAAATTCTATAACACTTATTGTATTGTCCGGTCCGCCGCCAAGATTAAAGGCCTGTCCGGACATCTTACTGATATGCGTTCTCGCTAAGAAAAACGCGTCAATGAGGTCGTCGATGAACAGCAAATCGGTAACTTGCAGAAAATCCCATTCCCCATGTTCCTGGATTCCGGCTATTGTACTTATGATACCTTGTGTTACCCAGTTGCCGTACCATTGGTGATACCCATAAACAGTACTCAGACGAAAGACTATCGCCGGTATATTGAACTTCCTTGAATAGGCCATGATATATTGATCTGCTGTTCCTTTTGAGCAGGCTATCGGATTTTCCAAGTCCAGAGGTCGATTTTCGCTTATGCCATTTAACGCAAAAAAAATATTTTCAGGCTCATATCTTGTTTTGTTTTTCCTTAGTGCAATATCGGCAAGAGATCCATAGATTTCCTTGGTAGAAGCAAAATATAGCGGGATCGGCTTACTCTGGGATCGAAGTTCTTCCAATATATTCAAGGTCCCGCAACAGTTTGCTTCGAAGGCGTTCATCGGCTCAGCCAGATCTTTCCCGAGCTTAACGTAGGCAGCAAGATGGAAGATTTCGTCGCATTTTTGTATGGCGTCATGCAAAGAATCTCTGTCCCGGATATCTGCTGTTAGTGTCTGAACGGTGTCTCCATGAAGGGCACGAAGCCATTTTAGATTTTGTTCTGCATATGGATTCGAAAGGTTGTCCAAAATGAGTATTGGCTTTCCAGATTTGAGAAGCCGATGCGATAAATTGATCCCGATGAAGCCGGCCCCGCCGGTGATGAGGGTGCAGGGTTTCGGTGTGTGCTGTTTCGGTATGTTTAGCAGCTTACTCATTCAGTTACCTCTTATTGATCGTCATTTTACGCATTATGTTCGATCTGTTTGCGCGAACACGCTACACTATCGATTTCATTTGTCACTATTGTCGATAACGAGGTAACCTAAGTATTGTTTTTGTTTTAATAGTAATAATAATATTGATTTATCATAAATGAACATTTTTATTGTCTTTAATTTGTGCATAAAATACATCAAAAAAATATTTTTTTCCAGCACAAATTTTTGTGTTAAAAAAAGCAAAATATTTTTTTAAATTATCCGCCTGACTGCAAGTGCTGTTTGTGACTTATATTGCTTCTTTTGTTTATTAGACTTTTCGTATAGAATAAGGCCTGGCAACAGGTGGCTTAGTCAGATGATAATTAAACGGGATTTGAAAACAGTTAAGACTGAAGGTTTTATCTTAAAAAGTTATTAAAATTATTGCCTAATTAAGTGTCTATAGTTATGAAACTGGTTTATGCAGATATTAGTTGTTGTTAACAATCCTAAAGATTGGCCGATAGATATTCCTGGAGTTGTAGTTATTTCTGCAAGGGAATACTTGCGCAAGGATGATTTCAGTGAGTTTAACCGGACGAGGGTTTTTAATCTTTGCCGATCATATCAATACCAGAGTATCGGTTACTATGTCTCGTTGTTAGCTGCAGCGCGTGCGCATAAGCCATTACCTGAGATCAGCAATATCCTTGATATGAATTCACAGCCGGTAATACGCTTTATTTCAGATGAACTTGACCAACTTATCCAGAAGAGCTTGCGGCATATTAAATCAACTAAATTTACGATCAGTATTTATTTTGCAAGGACTGTTGCTAAGATATATGAACGTTTAAGCGTTCAACTTTTTTATGTATTTCAAGCGCCGCTTTTGCGTGCCAGTTTTGTTTGCAGTAATAATAAGTGGCATCTTCAAACTATTAAACCTTTATCGGTGAGTGATATTCCCGAGCACCATCGTGAATTCATTGTCTTTGCCGCAAGGGAGTATTTCGATAATCGCCGCTGTAATCGGCCAAGAAGAGAATTCTATCGGTATGATATAGCGATACTTGCTAATTCCCAAGAGAAGGATAGTCCATCAAACCCCAAGGCTATGCAAAAATTCTTGAGAGCTGCAAAAACAGTGGGATTGGAACCGGAAATTATTGGAAAAAATGATCTGGGAAGGATTGCTCAGTTTGATGCCCTTTTTATTCGGGAAACGACGAAGGTAAACCATCATACCTATAAGTTTTCGCGACAGGCGGAGAGAGATGGTCTGGTGCTTGTTGACGATCCTGAGTCGATATTGCGCTGTACGAACAAGGTTTACCTGTCTGAGCTATTAAAACGGCATAAAATTAACACACCAAAGACTGTTATTCTTCATAATGCGAATGTCTCCCCGGTCAAACATCAGCTCGGGTTTCCCTGTGTGCTGAAATTGCCTGATAGCTCTTTTTCTCTGGGGGTAATAAAAGTTGACGATGAGAGAGAATTTAAAGAAAAAGTGAAGTTGATGCTTGAGGAATCGGATATGATAATCGCGCAGGAGTTTTTGCCTACAACGTTTGATTGGCGGGTTGGGGTCCTTGATCGACAGCCGTTATATGTATGCAAATACTATATGGCTGATAAACACTGGCAGATTGTTAAGCGTACTTCTTCCGGGCGAAGTATTTATGGTGATTTCGAAACCTTAGCTGTTGAGGATTCGCCAAAAGAGGTGGTGAGTATTGCACTGAAAGCGGCGAATCTCATCGGAGATGGGCTGTATGGTGTGGATATCAAGCAGATCGAGGGTAAGCTGTATGTCATTGAAATTAACGATAATCCGACGATTGATTCCGGTGTCGAAGATGCCGTCATCAAAGCGGAAATGTATTTAAAAATTATGAAAGTTTTCCTTAAACGAATTGAGTACAGAAAACATGGTTATGCGGGACATAGAGTTTTTGCCTGACTTGTTATGAGTTCCTTTATGGCTTCTCCTAGCTTTTTTATGCCTTTTTCTATCATTTCTTCATTAGCATTCGAATAATTCAGCCGTAACGTGTTGTTCCCTTTGGTATTTACAAAAAACGGATTTCCGGGAACAAAGGCGACATCCTTTGTTAATGCTCTCTCAAACAGCGCCATCGAAGTAAGTCCTGCCGGCAATGTGACCCATAAGAACATGCCGCCTTCAGGTTTGGTATATTCTATTTCTGACGGGAAATGCTGTTCGATCATTCGGATCATTGTATCGCGATGTTTTTTGTAAACTACTTTAATTTTTTCTATATGATCATCAATGTTATAGTCTTGTAAATACTGGGACACTATCTTTTGTGAAAAGTAATTCGTATGGAGATCCGTTCCTTGTTTCGCGATGATAAGCTTTTCCATGATCCGTTTGGGAGCATAGACCCAGCCAAGCCGAAATGATGGTACAACGATTTTTGAAAAGGTTCCTAAAATTATTGCTTTAGTTCCTAAATAGCTTCTGAACGTAGGGCTGGGTTCCCCAATGAACCGCAGTTCTCCATAAGGATCGTCTTCGATCAGGAGTGTGTCTGATTTGTCGAGTATGCGGGCTACCTGTTCCCGGCATTCTTTCGTATAGGTTATCCCGGAAGGATTCTGGAAATTCGGAACACAGTAAAAAAACTTGGCTTTGGCGGTTGCTACTGTTTCAGAGAAAGTTGCGATATCTATGCCATCTTCATTAAGCGGAACCGGGAAGAAATTAGGGGTATACGCCGTAAATGCCTGAATTGCCCCCAGATATCCCGGCTGTTCGATAATGAGATTGTCTCCTTCATCGATAAATATTTTCCCCAGCAAGTCCAAGCCTTGCTGGGAACCGTTCGTTATAAGTATTTCGGCAGGGTCAACTGTAAGCCCGAAGCGTTTTAGGTAGCGTCCGGCTATGTATTCCCTGAGCGGCAGATATCCTTCGGTTGTGCTGTATTGCAGGGCATCGGCACCGCCGGTTGTAAGTACCTTATTGCACGCTTCCTGTATTTCTTTTATGGGAAAAAGGTCAGGATTAGGAAGCCCTCCTGCAAACGAAATTACGGAAGGATTCTCGCCTACCTTTAATATTTCCCGAATAAATGATTTGTGAGCGTTATTCATTCTTCGTGAAAAATGGTGGTTCATAGCTTACTCCTTGATTCGGTAATTTTTTGCTTTTTCTGCTAACTTTTTGCTGCACCCAATTATCTGTTGCTTATATTCTACTCTAATGACCGTACGCAGGCTAATAGTTTTTTTCCAATGCAGGCGCTTTATTTTTTTATGGTCATTGTTTTTTTCTCTGCCATTTCCCGGGCGAATTTATCATAGCCGTTTTTCTTGATAATATTTATGCATTCAAGCCTGTTCGAGCGAAAGATCAAGCTAAAAAACTTTGAGATAAGATTGTTTACTTTTTTGCAATCTTTAGCTTCGGAAACTGTTTTGCAATCCGCGCAACTAGAATAATTATTCTCGCTGCAGCAGCTTTTGGTTTTGCACCAGGTCGCTTTCTCATTTTTTTTGCAGCCGGGACATTTTTCATTCAAATATCGTTTGCAAGCGCCGCAATAAAGCCCGCAAGCAGCAATCAAACTTTTATCAGCAGTTATCGTTTTCATTGACAAATTCTCCTTGATTTTTTAAATAACTTTTTCCAGTTCCGCACCTGGAACTATTCGGAAAGTAGCTTTTTGTTAGGGCAAAATAATAGATAAAAGGGTCTCCGAAGGAGTCTGTCTGATATGGACAGAAAATTATACCAGGAGCCTTACTATGAGTTTACCTCAGAATAGTCTTAGTTTAAAGGTAATAATAACAACCTGTGACAGCTTCCCGGCGGGTATTCCGGACCTTGTCTAATGGCTAGAATTGTCTATAATGTCCCAGCATAATGTACCGACCTTAATTTATTGTAAGAATGATATAAGATAAACAATGGATGCTGGCTATGAAAAAAATATACGGGTTTGTATTATTCCTTATTATCATCGTGGCTGGGATTATTGTCTTTCGTTTCCTTCTGCTTGATCAAATTGTAAAATCGAGAATTGCCAGAAACGGGGAAGAAATCCTGGGAGCTAAGGTTGATATCGGAGATCTCCGGTTATCACTGCGCAACCATACAATGGACCTGTATAATGTCCAAATCGGAGATCGTAACAATCCGATGAGGAACCTTGCGAGTTTTAAGCACTGCAAGCTTACCTATGATACCTCATCAGTGCTTCGGTTTCACTATTTAATCGATACGATGAATATTGACGATCTTCGATTCGCTACAAAACGAGCTACTCCTGCAGTTGTAATGCCGGGAAAAACACAAGGAACAACCTTGCCGAGCCTGGAAGAGTTAAAGAAATATTACTCTTTAGGTCAGATTTCAAAAAGATTACATCTTAACGATATTGTCGACCTAAACTCGCTTAAAACTTTTGAGAAGCTAAATCAGTCTTCAAGCGCAATAAAACTTCTACCTGAGACAGTAAATCAACAAATCGCCAGTACGAACATTCCAGGAAAACTAGAAAACATTCAGTCGAGATGGGACCGTATATCCCGCACAAGTCCACAGAGCCTTCAGGAATATACTCAATATTACCAGCAATTAGATAGGTTAAATAGCGATATCAGAAATTTCCAGACTACCATTACGACATTAAACTATATTGTGAAAAATGATTTTAAAAAAATAGAGAAGGATATCACTCAAGTGAAACTCCAGAGTAGGAAGGATATTGCGACAATTAAAAACAAAGTTTCATTAGCGCAATCAACTGTTCCGAATCTTTTTAACCGGATAATCGGAGAAAAATATATGGCATATATTGATTCGGTGAAACAATATAATGAAATGTACCGGGAAGTAAAAAAAAGGGTTAAACAAAGAAAACCCGGTGTAATCGAGAAATTAGTTACAAGACTTGAAAAACAGTTTTTGCCTGTTCCGGGAGCTCAGCCAAAATTTTTGATCAAAACCTTAAACCTCTCCGGGCAGTTCAATGTAGATAGCCTTACCACGGAAAATTATCGGATAAGTTTTAATGGAGTGATTAAAGAAGTGACATCCGATCAGGATATTCGAAACATTCCAACGACTTTTGTTATTAACTCGGTGAGGGCGAATGTTAAGGGCACGGTTCGTATCAATGGGTTCCTTGATTACCGGAAAAACAGGAGGGTATTTCACCTCGCGGCAGCAAGTGATAACCTGCCCCTGGCAAAAAGATATTGGGATCCCACGTATATTCCTTTTGACGTTGCTTCAGGAAAGCTTATTTTCCGTGGTTTGCTCGATTATGCCAATGGCTCGATAAACTCGAATGTTGTTGTGAAAGCAAACAATGCAGATTTCGTGCCATCCGGTACCTATGATGCCAAAAATACTTTTCACCAGATACTCTACGCTATGCTGAGCAGTACAAAGGATTATCGTATCAACATCCGGCAGGATGGAAAGAAAGTATTTATCGATACTAATCTCGATGCTCTCTTTCAACGTGCTTCAAAAGGAATACTGCAAGTGCAGGCTCAAAAAATTAAAGGACAACTCTCTCAGCAGTGGGATAAAGAAGTTGCGCCGAAGATCAATGAGTTGGAATCAGAATATCAATCGATACAAAAACAGGTTAATAGTAATTATAACCGGCTAAAAAATGAGTGGAACGCTCAGGTAAATAACGTTTTTAAACAGGTACAGAAAAAAAAGTCAGAGATTCAGGGCGAGATCTTGAAACAGAAACCTTTTTAGCCATTGCGTTTTGCTCCGAGCATTAGTATCTCCCAGCTTTGGATTACTGTGTCAGCTGTTCCTCTGTATTTTTTGTCATAATAAGTGAAAACGGTTGAAAAGATAGTTTTTCTTTCAGTAAATGATTGGTTGTACAGATATGAATAATTTCCACCTATTTCGCGAATGGCCTTTATTGAGTTTTTTGCGGAGGAATAATTGAGAAAATAGGCTATTTTTTCGTTGAAGAGTAATTCGAACTTCTTCGAGAGGTCTTCGATGACTTCTTGGCTTTTGGGAAAATCTATGACGTGTTTTTTCTTTTTGATCCTGGTATTTTCGTAAGCATAATTGAACGAGTCTTTTAATTCGAAAAGTGATTCGTCTACAAAGATGGCGGTAATTATTTCTCCATTGGGAACAAGGATATCGTGAAGTATGGCAAAACATTCAGATAGATCATGCATCCAGTGAAGTGCAGATGACGATACAACCAGGTCGAATTGATTTTTGAGGTCTTCTATTTCGTAGATCGAGCAGCATCGGAATTCGGCATCGGGAACGTTTTCTTTTGCAATTTCGATCATTGCGGGCGCAATATCTACGCCGATAATTGTACTGTTTGGATATTTTTGTCGGAGGAGTTTTGTGAGGAACCCGGTCCCACATCCGACATCTAGAATAGTTTTGTACTCTTTATCCGGTAAAAATAACGCGAGCTTTTCAGCTATCTCTTTTTGCATTACAGCTTTGGAGTTGTAGTTTGAAGCTTTTTTAGAGAAGTTATTTGTTATCTGTTCAAGGCGCATATAGGTGGTTTAAAAAATCCTTTATAATCGTATTGCATTGTTCTGATTTCGTAAGAAAAGGCATGTGCCCGGCATCGGGTATAGGTTCAAATGCGCAGTTCGAAATAAGCTTAGCCATATATTCAGAGGCGGCTGGAGAACAAATTTTGTCAAGTGTACCAGAAATGATCAGAGTCGGCACCAATATTTTTTTGAGAAGGTCTCTGTAATCTGCTTCGTAGAGGTGTTCAAGTGTCTTTTGTGCTACGGTTTGCGGAGTTAAGCCGGGGAGCTTGTTAAAGAGTGACTCAAGCATTTTTTTCTCTTCCTTATTGACGCATTCGGAATGGTATATAAGTTGATAAAAATTAGATAGAGCCGGTTGGTAGTCGGTTTTTATATTGTCAGCTAATCGATTCGCTATTGTTGCCCGCATGCCAAATGAAAGGTTATCTCCGGCTATGAACTTAGGAGTGCCGGACAGGAAAATAAATGAACCGGCAAGCGGCTGTAACGTGTCGATCGATGAAAGAATGATTGATACGCCCATAGACCAGCCGGCAATGGCCGGGCTAGTTATTGGAAGGCTGGATATTAGTTCGGCGATATCTTTGCCCATTCTAGGAAACGACAGGTCTATCGGTTCACTTTTATCGGAAGCTCCGTGACCTCTTAGGTCGACGGTTATTATCTGATACTCTTTGAGCTCTTTCTGTTGGTAAAAATAAACGGATTGGTCCATGGTCCAGCCATGAATAAAGATGACCGGTTTTCCTTTTCCGGAGACTTCAAAGTTTATTTTAATTCCATCGGAAGTAATAAGTTCCATAGTTATATTTCTTTTAGAGCAGATTAAGTGACGGTGTAGATTATTCTAACAAATATAGAGCTGTATTTCAAAGTATTTGTAGGCCCCGCCAGTTTATTTACATACAACAAATATTATCGATGCAATGTCTGGAGGATTTTTGCAATATATTTATGTGTTCAAAAAGTCTGATAGTGCGCTCTGGTGAGTGCCGAAATATTCTAAAAACATATAGTGCTGTTACATTAAACAAAATAATGGTTAATAAAGTTCCCTGCAGAGTACAAGTAAAGGACGTGAGTGGCCGGTGAATAAGAAAATTATAAAAATCAGAGATGAAGTTCCATATTCGGCAACCATCAATGACCTTAAATTAAAATTCATACGTTTCTGTTCGCCAAATGTGAAAGCTCTCAGTGGATATGGCAATACTAATGATTCAAAGCTGGTTGTAATTAACTATAAAGATATGGCGCGTCCACAATTGAACCTTGCCGATGGTCACCGGCAACTGGATTTTTCATCCGGGAAGATCATGCGCTCTGATATTTTCCCCACATATGAACAGCAAAAAGAAAGCTTAAGGAACTTATTTGTAAATGTTGATGGAGAAGTCCTTATATTTAGGCAAAATATTTCAACAGATGATATATTGCGCGCAGGGGTCACCATGGACCTGTTTCTTGTTTTGCAACAGTATCTGTGGGTTAATAATAAGTCACATAAACTGGCGGAAATAGATTATGAGGATAATGGAACGACCGGCAAAATCATTTTTCGATATGAGGTTAACCCGGAGTTAGTTTCGAACCCGTATCTGCTAAATTACAAGTTTATTGTTACTCCTGGCGAGAATAAGATAACCTGCGAAAAAGATTATCCTGAAGGTAACTTATATAATTATCTTAATGACGTTACTTAACTTTTTCTTTTTGTAATATTTATCAGGTTTCTATAGATATTTCCACTCCCTTCCTGGGAGGGACAACAGAGAATAATAGCTCATTTATGCTGTTGGGCGGGTTAATTCCATTTGTTTCAATTAGTATGCGATAGCCCTGGCTAAAGAAGCAAAGCTTATTTACTCTAAGAATATAGACATGATACAATTATCTCTCAAAAAGAAACGCTAGAGAGGACCTCGTAATGGATTTCTTATCATTGGCTGATAAAGTAATAAATGGCTATCAGATTTCACTGGAAGAGGCTGAATTACTTATCAACTGTTCTGACGCAGAGGTGTTTCTGCTTACTTCGGCAGCCAATAAAATCAAATCTCATTTTTTCGGTAATAAAGTTAAGCTGTGTTCTCTGGTCAATGCTAAATCCGGCTCGTGCTCGGAGAATTGCAGCTTCTGCGCCCAGTCTGCGCATTTCAATACTGATGTTGCTGAATTCCCTCTAGTCTCTCAATCGGAGATTATTTCCGAGGCGGAGAGAGCTGCGAAGCATGGAGCTACGTGTTTTTCCGTTGTTACGAGCGGTCGCGGAGCCGCAGATAAAAACGATTTTGACGCTATCACCAATGGGATTAAGGGCGTCACTGAAAATGTCTCATTAAAATCCTGTGCTTCTCTCGGGATTCTAACAAAGGCACAGCTTCTAGCACTCAAGGCTGCCGGTTTAAAACGGTTTCATCATAATCTTGAAACTGCCCGCAGTTTCTTTCCCGCGATTTGTACAACTCATGAGTACGAAGATCGGGTTCAAACAGTTAAGGATGCAAAAGAAATTGGCCTTGAAGTATGCAGTGGCGGAATCTTTGGATTGGGAGAGACCTCTTTTCAACGGATTGAGCTGGCGTTCACACTCAGGGAACTGAATGTCGATTCTGTTCCCATCAATATTCTTCATCCGATCCCGGGAACGAAAGCTGCTGATGCGCCTTCGCTCAAGCCGCTTGAAGCACTCAAACTTATTGCTGCCTATCGGTTTGTTTTTCCCCGAATAGATGTCGGTGTTCTTGGAGGCCGGGAATCCCGTATGGGAGATCTCCAGTCATTTGTGCTGGTTTCGGGCGCGAATGTGATCTTGCTGGGAAATTATCTTACGACTCAGGGCCGACCGGCTCAAAAAGATCTGGAAATGATCTGTAATCTCGGACTAGAGGTTTCTTAATGGAAGAGATCCATAGCCGGCTTGCCTTGCTAAAGCAAGCCAATCTTCTCAGAACAACCAAAGAAATAGTTAAAAAAAAATTAAATGCTATTGAGATAGACGGTGTTGCCTATCTTAATTTTTGTTCAAATGATTATCTGGGCCTTTCCGGGCATAAAGGCGCGCTTGAGGCAGCAAAGCAAGCCCTTGATGATTTCGGGGCCGGGGCAACTGCTTCCAGGCTTATCTGTGGGACAACCTCGCTTCATGTGGCTACCGAAAGATTGCTTGCCCGGTTGAAGAAGCGTGAGGCTGCTTTATTGTTCCCGACCGGGTATATGGCGAACCTGGCACTTTTTACTGCAATAACTACCCCCAAAGATGCGATTGTCATCGACCGGCTGGCGCATGCCAGTATCGTTGATGCAGTCAAACTCTCTGCCGCTAGGCTGCTTGTTTTTGAGCATAATTCCCCGGCAGATTTAGACCGTATTCTTACAAAATACCGGGGCCGGTATGACAATCTCTATGTTGCTACCGAAGCTGTATTCAGCATGGATGGGGATATTGCCCCATTGCCTGAGCTAATTTCAGTTTGCGAAAAACATAAAGCCCGACTGATTATCGATGAGGCCCATTCTACCGGAGTGCTCGGGAAAACGGGGAAGGGGATCGAAGAGTATTATGCTTCTACAGAGGGAAGTCCCATAATCATGGGAACCTGTTCCAAAGCACTTGGCGTTCAGGGCGGGTTTATCTGCTCGTCACAGGAACTGATTGATTATATGGTTTCTACTGCCAGACCGTTTATCTATACAACCGGAATTGCTCCGGCATTATGTGGTGCAATAGCTGCGAATATAGAATTTTTATTTGCCAATGCTTTGTACATTGACCAGTATCATAAGAAACTTAAATTTTTCAGGAAATTAATTAAAGCACTCGATATCCCGGTTTCTCATTCAGAGAGTGCTATATTTCCTTTGGTTATCGGGGATACCGGGAAGGCACTAGCGTTTGCTGAGTGTTTAAAAGAAAATCATATTCTTGCGCTGGCCATTCGTGAACCTACGGTACCGCCGAATACTGCGAGAATTAGAATCGCTATCAATGCAGCACATACCTGCGAAGAGATAGAATTCCTGGCGAAAACGCTTGTAACTGTTTGCAAAAAATATACTATCGCATCAGTGCAATAAAGGAGATTTGAAATGGGGAAAGCTTTTTTTATTACAGCTACGGATACGGAAGTTGGAAAGACATTGGTCGGGGCAGGATTATGCCGGGCATTCTGTAAGCTGGGGCTTAATGTCGGATGTTGTAAGCCTGTAGCTACCGGTGAATCAATTTCTTCTGATGCTATCCGGTTGCAAGAGGCATCAAGGTCCACTGACCTTATGGGCGTAATCAATCCCGTCCTTCTTAAATATCCGCTGGCTCCAATGAGTTCTGCAGAACTCCAGAATGAAACAATAGATATCCCCGATTTGCTTTCCCGGATTAAGCGTATTATTCAATCCCATGATATCAGCATCATTGAAGGAGTCGGAGGTATTATGGTACCGCTTGCCGAGAATTATCTGGTACTTGATCTTATTGCGGACCTTGGATTGCAGACTATCGTGGTTTCACCTGCCCGATTGGGTACGATAAACCACACCCTTATGACGACGACCTTACTACAACAGCGCGGCATCGAGGTTACGGGTATTATTTATAACTTATGTCTTGATGACGATATTACAACGGATAGCAGTTATCAGTTGATAAATCGGCTGGCGAAGGTTCCTGTCATCGCTAAAATAAGTTATAATAAAGCGTATCAAAAAAGTTACGATCAACTGGCTAACTTGTTAGATAAAGAAATCAATACAAGGAAACTTTTCGAGACGTGTAAACCCTATGGACTATAAACAATTAGAAGCACTTGATAAACAGTACCTCTGGCATCCTTTTACCCAAATGCAAGACTGGTTGGCACAAGAACCAATTATAATGGCACAGGGAATGGGAAACTATTTATTTGATGTTAACGGGAAAAAATATCTGGATGCGATTTCTTCCTTGTGGGTAAATATTCACGGCCATAACCGCGTAGAAATAAATGAGGCAATTATCAGGCAAGTCCAAACCGTCAGCCATTCGACGTTGCTGGGATTTGCCAATGTTCCCTCAATCCTTCTGGCAGAAAAGCTTGTTGCGATTGTTCCTGGGGACCTTGTGAAAGTTTTTTATTCCGATAGCGGTTCTACGTCAGTCGAGATCGCACTTAAAATAGCCTTCCAATATTGGCAGCAGATCGCTACTCCCCAAAGAAACAAAACAAAATTCATTTCCTTCAAAAACGCTTATCATGGAGACACTATAGGCTCGGTCAGTGTAGGGGGCATGGACGATTTTCATGAAACATATAAACAGCTATTATTCGAAACCTATGAGGCCCCTTATCCGTATTGTTATCGCTGCGACAGCTCTGAAAGCCGATGCAGCAATACTTGCTTTTATAAGCTGGAAACCATCATGAAGGAACATCACGAGGAGATTGCCGGTCTCATTATCGAACCCCGTATTCAAGGCGCTTCCGGGATGATTACGTCTCCTCCAGGATTCCTTAAACAAGTCGAAACACTGTGCCGTGAATATGGAATCTTACTTATTGTCGATGAAGTGGCTACCGGGTTTGGCCGTACAGGAAAAATGTTTTCCTGTGAGCATGAAGGTGTCTCTCCTGATATCATGTGTGTTGCCAAGGGATTGACCGGTGGTTATTTGCCGTTGGCTGCGACCCTAACCACGGAGGCTGTTTATCAGGCATTTTTAGGTGAGTATAATGAGAAGAAGACTTTCTTTCACGGGCATTCGTATACCGGAAATCAGCTGGCGTGCAGTGCGGCCCTAGCTAGCCTGGATCTCTTTGAGAAAGATCGGGTTATCGAGACACTTCAAAACAAAATTGCATTGCTTACTTCTTTGTTAGTTCCTTTTCGTGATTTGTGTCATGTCGGGGATATCCGTCAGCAGGGATTAATGGTGGGGATAGAACTGGTCCTTGATAAACGTAGCAAACAAGCCTATGGGTGGAACGAGAGGACTGGAATTAGTGTTTGCAAAGATATGCTTGATAAAGGGTTCCTGTTACGCCCGCTCGGGAATGTTATAGTTCTCGTACCTCCATTAAGTATTGCTGAAGAGGAAATAGCTGATCTTCTTGAAAACTTGAAGCAGTCTATTATTAAAGTTACCGGGATTTAGCCGACATATTCAAGTATAATAAGGTCAGTTAGCCTGCATAAAGTTTGTGTTGCAGTGAATAACTTTTTTGAAGGTTCACCTGTTATACCGAATAATATGAAAATCAGCAAGAAGGGTAATGTCTCCTATGGACCAGAGAGTTCCATGCATGCTATGTGGCAGTGATAGCCATGAACGGCTATGCGGTACGTCGCGGTATGATATCAAAGTTACGAATGTAATATGTAAAATGTGCGGGCTGGTTTTTATTAATCCCAGACAAACAAAGGAATCTTTAAAAAGTTATTACGATAAGCAGTATCGGGAACAATACACCCTAGTTGATATTGATAGCGTCGAATACCGGGCTGGAAAAAGAGCAAAAGCCCAGGTTTTCATTAATTATGTACCTGAGAATGGGAAGGTACTCGAAATCGGGTGCGCAAATGGTGTGCTGCTCAGCGAAATAAAAAATCTCAGGAACGATATTTCTGTATTCGGAATTGAGCCTGCAAGTAACCTTGCGCAGAGTGCCTCAGAAAATTACGGTTTTGAAGTTTTTTGCGGAATGGTTGAGGATTATCCTCGCAGCACCGTAAAGTTTGACCTGATAATTCTTGATCATGTACTGGAACACTTCGAAGATCCCTTGCAATCACTTGGGTTAGTAAGGGATATGCTGAGCGAAAACGGAGTGGTGTATATTGAGGTTCCTGATATCAGACAACCTTATGGTGACCTTGAATATAATTTCTTTCAAAATGCCCATCTGTATAACTTTTCCTATAGAACGATAACTATCCTTTTTCGATTAGCGGGATTTGATATTATTGCTGACGGTATTCAAAATTGTATCTGCTTCGTTTTGAGGAAAGGAACTGTGTTTCGCAAGGAAGCTATCGACTTCGATAAAGAGGGGGAAGATTATAAAGAAATAGTTAAGTTTTTGAACGTGTATAAAAATCGATTCAGGATAAATGCCGTGGAAGGAGATTCTGCTAAAAAACATTTTGCCGAAGCGGTAATCACTACTGAAATCGGGTTGGAACGCGGTATGCAAAAAATGTATCTTGAGGCAATAAAAGACTATGCTCTTTTAATGGTAGCCCAAAAGGACTATGGAAAAGGACTTGAGTTGACGTCAAAATATTTTGACTCGCTGAATGTAAATCCGCTGGAAATCATAAAAATGCTTATGCTTGGATGCAAATTAGCTGATGCTGACTCTCAATGGTCTCGCTTTGGAAGCCTGCTTAATGAAATACAAAAGGCTTTAAAAGAAGAAAAATTGGAAAAGGATAACGGTTTATAGTGACGTATTTGAACGCCGGGTGTGCAAAGGGCAGGCGCAAAATTGCAAAGAAACCTGAGTGTGGTCGAAAACCAAAAACCTTCTTATAATGTAACTGAGCAAAAAAGGAAGTGTAATATGAAAAAAATCATATCAACCGATGCGGCGCCTAAGGCAATAGGCCCTTACTCTCAAGCAGTTAAAGCCGGGCCATTCCTCTACATTTCAGGTCAAATACCTCTTGATCCGCAAACAATGACGATCAAAGGGACCACGATTGAAGAACAAACGCGGCAGGTTTTTGCTAATATCAAGGCAATCCTTAGCGCAGCTGAAATGGATTTTGAGCATGTTGTTAAGGTTACGGTACTCCTCTCGGATATTAGTGATTTTAAAACAGTGAATGAGATCTATACGCAGTACTTTACACAAGATTTTCCGGCCAGGGCGGCCTATCAGGTGGCGGCCTTGCCAATGGGAGCAAAAATCGAAATAGAGACTATCTCCTACCTTGAGAGTTCATAGTCCACTGATTCCGCAGGTACGCTCATTCATCAAATATAATCGATAAACATAACCATCGCTGGTTTGAACGTTGACCGTTAATTTTTTTTATGATTATAATGATACATTATCACAAGACCTGAGAGGGTAATTATGAACAAAATCAATTTTATTTTAGAAGATTTTAAGAACGTGCAGGACTTAATTAAGTTTACTGACCAGAAGGCCAGCATAATATTGCTTGTCTATAGCTTTGTTATCAAAGCGCTTATCGACTTTTCCTCAAATGTTACCTATGTTAATCCGTTTACGTTCAAGCATTCAACAGGAACTTTTTTATCTGTTGTGACTTTCATTGTCGGAGCAACTCTGGTTATTGTTCTCCTGGTACAACTATATTATATGTTGTTTAAGATCATCAAACCACGGCTATCAAAACATTTTTCTCACCAAGACCATTCGGTATTTTATTTTGAACATATTGCAAGAATGAAGAAGGCTGATTTTGTTACCCAATACGATGATATTAATGAAGATCGAATGTTTAACGAAATCCTCGATCAGCTTTATGAGGTGTCCAGGATATTGTCCCGCAAAACTGCCAATTTGCGTGTTGCTGTAAATTTCTTTTATCTTTCACTCATTCTTATGGTCGTGTATATAGGCCTTATCTCGATCTTATGTTCACATGCCGGGTTTCTTGGCAGGTAATTGACGTTTTCTATTAGTTGTCTTTGTCCGGAATTTTCGTGAAGACAATTTTGTTGTTATTGACCATTTCACCTTTGATCTCTGATGCGACTTTGCCATTGTGATAATCGGTGATCTTCAATGTTTTCCTTGTTCCGTCAAAGCTCCTGGTGCGGCTTACGGAAGCCTGCTCCGAGTATGAATCACTCCAGGACTGAGTCTGGGCATTTCTGGTAATCGAATAATTATCTTGAGGTTTATTTTTGCTGGCGATAGGTTTTTCGTTTCTGAGAGAACGAAGGAATGATAATCCTGGAATAGAATCAAAGGCAGATTGTTTTTTTTGCGGAGGAGTCTGAGCTCTTGGTCCTCTAGGACTGTCGACCCGACTCCTAATCCACTTTCCAGAATTAGCGAACTGCGTCCAATTGTTGTCTTTGACGTGTTTTAAATGACGGAATTCATTAGCATCCGTTGATTTTTTTATTGCGAAATATTTAGGTTCCAAATTGATGCCGCCACTAATTTCGACGAATAATTTATGTCTTGAGTTACCGACCAGGGCGTTATAGTTCTCGATTTTTTTTGTGAGCGCTTCTCCCTTTGAATTGTAGAGATTAACCAGGTCCTTGTATTTCTCGATTAACAAGTTTTTACTTGTGACATCCGGCGAATCGATTTGCTTTTTTATTGTGTTGAGAGTAGCAAATATTGTATCCAGTGTTTTTTTCTCTTTTTCGATAATTTCTTTGTCAGCGATATATACCGGACCTTTATCAATCCGGCCGGCGTTATAAACCGCAAACATTTCTAGATCATGTTTTGAAGAAATCAATTCTCGTGCTGTAATGGGAGCATTAAATAATTTCCGGGATTCTTTTTTGTAAAAATCCATTGTAGTCGCTGGTTTGTTGCTTTTTCTCGCCAGAAACTCAGCCAGGTTATCCTGATTGCCAAAACATGCTTTCACTGGCTGGTCGAGCAGAGGACTTAAAAAGCTGACCTTTACCTTCTCATTGACTGTCTCTTCGTTTATTGCCGCGTTGTTTGTTGCCAGGTAGGAAACGGTTATCATCTGTGTTCGTTCCCGTTCCGTCTGACAGGGCGGCAGTTCGACTGACAACAGCTCAGCAAGGTCCAGCCAAGGTGCCTTGGCCTTACTGAGCCAACTGCATATTCCCATTAGCCGGCCAACATTCGAAAGTTCGTTGATATCCTGATATGCTTTGGCATACTCAGCGTAATGCTGGTTCAAATGATCGATATTCTTTCGAATGCTTGGCAGAAGCGCCTGTTTCTTTTTTCTCTGATACTCTGCATTGGAAGAAAAATCATCGCTGCTTCGCTCTGCATCAGCTGTGAATTGGGGGCTATTAATCTTGACAAAATGATTAGCTGCATCAGTTATCATATCGATCGAATCAGGGTAGAACCAGAACCGCGTTTTTATCCAGTTACTGGAATTGTCTTCATAGTCGGTAACAAACTCCCTTTCGGAAACCGACAAAAATCCCGGAACAAAACGTCGCGTATACTGTCGCATATCCTGGTAGGTCGTCGGATCAATTCCACTGGAAATGGTCTTGAAACGTTTATCCGCTTCCAGTACTACAGAGCCGATCCGGGTATCCTCAAGCAGTCCGCCGAAATTAACCGTAGTCTTGGTAATGTCTTTGTGCGGGTCCAGACTAATGAACGCCTGGTTGTCACCCGCATGAAAAACTGCCCGGTACGCAACAGCGAAATCGGAAAGAGCAATTTTTTGTCCGGATAGAGTCTGTTTCGAAGCTTCTTTTGCATAGAGGATCAGTCCCTTTTGTCTTGAAATCTCAGCGCATTCCAGCTGCCCTCCGCGAGTAAAAAAAGTTTCCAGCCCTGCCAGATCGAGCGGTATAGTTCCTGCCGGTCGAGGAAAACTCGCCGAACGAAAGCGATAAGGCTGGGGATTAAGCTGAAATTCTGAATTTCGGTAGCTATGCTTATAGGCGTACACTTCGACAGCTAATGCTGATCCATCCGTGGGCAGGAGTGTCGAGAGAGCGTGCCGGATAACCGGGTAGTGCTGTACATACGCAGAATGTGCGCTCTCTGCCGGGAGAAAGACTTGTGCACTCCCTGAATGGTCGGTCATTACGACGATTGTTCCTTCGCGCACGATGGCTACCCATGCCGGCTGACTCGTTCCAATCGGGTAATCAGCTGTTATATCCTTATGATAGGATGGGTTAGGGCCATTTAACATCTCAACTGCGTAGGGTAAAAGATACGAATATCGATCAACAAATGGCTGAACTGCGCCGCGCAGGGCGGGATCGCTTAAGGCTGAGCGCAGCGGCTGCCCGGTTCTGATTATCTTATTCTTATCAAGTAGATCGGAATATCCCACCGCTACCCAACGCGTTGCAGGTAATGGATGGGCTTTTTTTGAGGGAGAGGCATAATTGTTCCTGATTTTCTCTTGGGCAATACCTGGACTGGCAACGCTAAAACCTAGGAGTACCGTAATCATTATCCGGCAAATAGTTTTTGTTATAACTTGCAAGAATAAAAACTCCTTAAGCTTTAACCGGGGTTCGATAGTTCCTTAAAAATACTCAGGATCACTGAACACGCTCACTAAAGTAGAGCTCCATTTCACAGCGTTCACAATTAAAATGCAACTGATACTTTTTTTTCATCTCATCAACCAGGAATAATGGCTCTTCATAGTTGACCTTATTCCCTTGTTTCGAACATAACCCCAGTTGATATTTCAGGCAAAGCTTAGTTGTCATGACGCGCTTTCCTGCCATCGGGATGCCCGTTTCCGCTGCCGGATCAATCTGTTCAACCCCGTGGCGTATATAGAATGTGTTCGCGCTTTCATTGAACACATTGCCACGATAATCGAGGCTCTTTTCTGGGTATGGCACATTATTCGGCTTCCGTTGTTCCGTGATCACCGGATAAGCGGTCTCTCGTGCGAGTATTAACTGTGAGATAACTTGTCTGCGCATTTCATTAATTGCACTAATCGGAATAAAGGTCCGGGGATCAATTCCAAGGTCGATTTCAGTAGCTCGAAATATTGTATCTCCGAGCTTTTGCAATTGTTCTTTTATTTTCTGCTGAATTACCTGCGGGTTCTGGGCAACCGAAACCGGCATCTCAATAGCGTATGCGGCTTCAGTCCCGTCTTCATCTATGACAGATAACTGCAGTTGTGTGTCTTTTTCTTTAAGAGTGAAAGATACATTTATTTTTCTTTCTATTTTTGCTGATTTAAGGATATTTTCGAATTCAATATCGGCATTGCGGTAGATTGCCGTGCCAATCTTAATATCACTCATGGACTGAGGCATAACCTGTGGATCCTCGACTCTGGTAATCAGGGTTCCACCGAGCTGTCCGTTATCGTCAAAAAAGCATATGCCATCGCCGTTATGCAGCTTTTTATCAGAATCGATAATGATCGAATTTCTCCGAAGATCACACACTTTTCCTATATATTCCCCTATCGATTTGGGGGTATCAGGCGAGTGAATAGCTGTTGTTCGGCCTTTTAAGAAATAATCGGTATAGCCGCGATTAAATGTTTTGCTGGGGGCTGGTACGAAGTTTGCCTGGCTTGTTCCGCTGGAGGCTTTTTTATAGTGTTTGTTATCCAGAAAACCATCTATTTTCTCCCGGTAGTACCGTACAATATTTTTTGTATAGCCGACATCTTTAAGCCGTCCTTCTATTTTGAAGGAGGTGATTCCGGCTGCAAGAAGCTCTTCCAGATAATCAGAAGCGTTATAATCCTTGAGAGAAAGCAGATGCTTTTTTGCAGCCAGCTCTTTTCCGGTTGCATCGATGAGGGAGTACATCTTGCGGCAAGGTTGCGCACACTGTCCCCGATTACCGCTTCTTCCGCCGATAGCGCAGCTTAAGTAACATTGCCCGCTATAACTGACACATAGCGCGCCATGTACGAACGATTCCAGCTTGATGGTCGTATGAGCTCTTATTTCTTTTATCTGATCAAGGGACAATTCACGGGCAAGTATCACTCTGGAAAAGCCAACTTTTTCCAGGAACTGGATTTTCTCTATAGTAACATTATTACACTGCGTACTTGCAAACAACGGAATAGGGGGCAGGTCCAATTCCAGCAACCCCATATCCTGAATAATAACTGCGTCTGTTCCAATAGCGTAAAGCTCTTTTATCAGGTTGTGCGCGTCGGCAAGCTCAGCATCGGTAAGGATTGTGTTAATCGTTACATAGACTTTTGCCCAGTACTTATGAGCATAAAGAACCAGTGCAGCTATATCTTCCAGTGTATTTGCAGCCGACTTCCGTGCGCTGAATCGCTGCGCTCCGATGTAGACAGCATCTGCACCGCATTTAATTGCCGCGATTGCGCATTCAAGGTTTCTGGCTGGAGCCAGGAGTTCAATCTTTTCCATAGAGTCATTATATGGGAATTTGAATAATTATTCTATCAGGCGATTTAAACCAGATAATTTTTTGTAAGTTGCCATTTATAAACACCATGGATCGTCGTATAATTGTATTAAATTAGCGGTGTTAATCCCTTGCCAAAACAGAAGAGGGTTAACACCGCAGAAAAGATTCGGGAATCTATTAACCTAAAAGATTATTTGATATCTGACAACATCGTTGATTGGCACGTACCCCCGATCCTTCAGTCGGTCCATGAACTAACGCAAACTATGGCTGGATTTGCCTGATAAGCTTTGACGTGCGGGATATAAAAAGGAGTATTATGGCATTTAACTATAAAGAAGTGGTTCCCTGGGGCAGAAATTATGATGAGTACAAAAGAATGTTTGCCTTAACCGATTCGGACATGAGTTTAAAAATACTCGATTGCGGGGGAGGTCCGGCTAGTTTTAATTGTACTTGTAATCAGCTCGGCGGAGATGTCATTTCTGTTGATCCGATTTATAACTTAACAAAAAAGCAGATTGAAGGACGAATAGAAGAAACGTATGACACCGTTATCAGCCAAACCAGAAAAAATCAAGACAAATTTATATGGAACACTATAGGTTCTGTCGAAGAACTAGGCAAAATACGAATGGACGCTATGCGGTTATTTTTGAATTCTTATGAAGAAAACCCTCATACATACGTTCCCGGCGAGCTTCCTGCACTTCCTTTTGAAGATAATTCTTTTGATATTGCTCTCTGCTCCCACTTCCTGTTTTTATACACGGATAACTTGTCGTATCAGTTCCATCGGGATGCCATCGCTGAAATGCTGAGAATTGCTCCGGAGGTAAGAATTTTTCCGATTCTTGATGTTAATGCTGAGATATCCAGTTATTTAGGTGAAATATTAAAAGAATTCAGCTATAAGAAAATAGAGATTAAAAAAGTTGACTACGAATTTCAGGTAGGGGGCAATCAGCTGCTGATTATAAAAACTAATGCACATGGAGTCGGTAAGTCGAGTTAATCTAATCAAAAGGGAGAACGGTTATGAAACCAGGAAAAAAAATGGCAAATAAATTTGAGGAAAAGCCGAAGGTCTTTATTGCTGAGGATTTGTCGGATAATGATGATGAGGGATACGAGCTTGATGAATCGTTTCTTGATTTATTGAATCAATATAAAGATCTGGCGTTAGCCAGCGAAATCATCATAGAGTTTTTGAAAAAAAATAATCTGGACCCGGAAGATTTTCAGAATGCCAAAAAAATGAGAAACATAGATGATAGGGAACTTTACGCCAGATTAGATGAATTAGCGCGGTAAAAATAGATGCTTCAAGCGCGTTCCAGCTAGTCCGGACTATTTCCTTGCCCGTCGATACCATTCCGGCCACTGTCCATCGTCAGTGATGCCTTTTTTGTCATTATACTCATCAGCCTGCTTATTGGTGTCGCGCTCTTTATTTAACCATTTATTAATGCTGGCTTTGTCCTGGTCTGGCGTACTATTACTATCCCGGCACATAAACATATCCTTATTTATCAGTTATTATTGTTTATTCAACTTTTTTACAAAAATATTCAGTTATAAATCCGTCACTTGTTCTGCTTTTTTCAATTATGAATCCTGCTTTTTTCAGCATTCCTTCCATTACCCAATTAAAGGTACTGAACTCATCTCTAATATGTGTTTCAACTTCTGTTCTGAATTCTTTACCGGCTTTTATTTCAAATCCTGTTACCCAATCATTAATTTTATTCTTGTATTCGGTTGGTTCAAAATGAAAAACGATATCGAAAATATAAAGAATTCCTCCGGGTTTGAGCATTTTGTTCATGTTTATCAGTGCTATTTGTTTCCAGAAATCCGGTAAATGATGAAATGCTGCTTTTGTTAACACTATATCTGCGGGTTCAGCTTTATGTTCATAACTTAAAAAACCGGAATTTATAAATTCGATGTTATTAATGGTAGCCATTTTAGTTTTTGCCTGATTAATCATTACTTCCGACACATCAACCGCATATATTCTTTTGAATTTTGCCGAAGCTAAAATTGCCGTAGCTCCGGTTCCGCACCCCAAATCAATGAGTGTCATCTCCTGCGTATTCTGCAATGACAGAAACTCTATCATGCCAATGAGTTCCTGCTCGTAATTCCTAAACTTTTGATGTTGGTTATCATAGTTTTCCGCTTGTTTAACATCCGCGTAATCAACTCCGCAATGTTTGAATTCGTTATAAGTCCAGGTGTTCATCGTTCCAGTCTCCTTAAAATATGTATCTGTCCAAGGATGTCATTACTATAATATGTTACCACAATTCAACCTGTTGTGTAACCGAACTGGAGTTGAGCTGAGGAAGGGCCAACAATCCGCGCAATGGATGCCATATCTGACTCGAGGAGGCCATAGTTTCACAAATAATTTACGTGGGAATAATTAATATGAAAGGTGCTCCTATGGTTAACTATAAAAAAATTATAAGTTTCCATTCTCAAGTCGAAAGAAAATATACAGCTCATTTGAGTTTTGACCAGAACTTTCGGAGGGGCAATGATATCGATGTATTTAAAGATTATATCGGACAGAAACTTGGTTTGTATTCAAATCTTCTAGAACATTTTGCTTCGATACCAGAATTAACAACAATTCTTTTCAGTTATTGTAATGATCGGAATAGTTTGAAAGACAACTCTGTAATTAAAAATGAGCTCTGTACTGCAGGAATTTATAATAATGAAGAGATTTTAGAATTCTTGCTATTATTAGCTGAAGAAATAAGAGAATTCGGGGACATGCCGGTTAATGGCAGTGACGAACAAATTGGCAAATATTACTTTGACAAATACAAAAGCTCTAATGAACAATGGAATGTGAATACCTTCAGGTTTTTTAAAAAAAATAACGGTAGTTATCAAACCACAAGGGAAGCAATTATAGAGGAAGTTGCTATTAGAATGATAATCAATAGCAGAGCAGACGAAGCTAAAGCTATAAAGGCTGTTCCTGCGGATATTCAAGCTCTATTAATTGATATTGATACACAGTTTCAAAAAGCGTTCATTAGCGTTTTTCTTAAGCCCGCACCATTATCTCTGTCGGCAGTAACTAACGTCACAAATGACTATACTGAACATGCCAATAAAGTTAACCATAAGAGCTTTATCAATATCAACAATTATTATAAAGATAAATTGAGTTTTGTTTATCTTGTTATTCATGAAGGAGTACATTTATGTTTTGAAGGCTTTGATGACAATATGATTGAGGAAGCGTTCGTTGAACATATTGCAGAAAGGTTGTTTTCAGTCATGGAGTTTCCCTCTAAACCGCAAGATCCGCATTATCAGGATCTAAAACAGTCTTTGCAAAAACTATTCAAGCTATATCCGCAGATGGAGGACTACTTCACCGACTATTTTTTAACTAATAAAAATGATAATTTATGTACATTTTGCCAAACAGAAATTGATCCTGAAGAAGCAAAAAGTAAATGTGCCGATATTTATATCCGTCGGATAGGGTATTTGATCGAATACCTGAATCGAGTGTTAAAAACCCTGGGAATACCACGCTGCAGTGTTGATACTACAACTTGTTAGCCTTTGCCATGGACGGCGAAGCAATATGCTATGTTGTTTTAGCATGTTGACGAAGCAGAAATTGGTCAACTGATAGCTTCTCAATAAAACCGCTGCCCCATTTAGCATTATTTTCTTTTTCTGCTATTTTTTTACCTAAATCCCAGTATAATTCCATTAGAACTGAATTAACGGCAAGTGAAGCTTTTTGACGAGCAATAATAACTTTTTCTTTGATTTCAGCGAATCATTTTGGATATTCTGATATATTTAGGTTGTTCTTTCTTTTAATCTACCAGTTACGAATTTATGTAAAACGCTTGATATTAGGGTTTGATATGGCAGTCCTTCGTCAACGGCTTTCAGCTTGATATCATTGAGATCTTTTTCGGATACGCGAATATTAATTCTTTTGTTTTTTTGAAGTGTAGCTGTTGCTGCTTTTTTAAATTTATCTAGCTGGCTTTTGTTTGTGATAACAGATTTTAGCGCTCCTTGTTCAAAAGATTGAAGAATGTCATTTTCATCCTTATTTAAGTTTTTCATTTTTTATTCTCCTTAATTATGTAAGCTTTTGTATGCTTTCTGCTAGGAATTATTGTTTTAAGAAAATACTCAGTTTCTGCTTCAACAAAAGGAACTAAATAACAGTATCCTTGATATTCAACAATAAGTATTTGCTGATTAGAATAAGAGTCTGGTTTATGGTGCGCAACGATATCAAGTAATTTGCCTTCTTCTATGCACTGAACGATTTGTTCGAAAGATATTTTTCGTTCTGTTATTAGCTGCTGATTTTTTTCTGTATTCCAGTTGAATGTTTTCATGTTAATTATTTAACTACAATGTGTGCCTAATGTCAACATTTGTTAGGTGTTTTTTTGTCTTTGCGCACATGATGTGCGCTTCTTTGTGGCGGCACAAGACTTGGATAAACAATTTGTTTGATTAGAATGGCTCTGCCAATCTGCAATGTTCCACATAATGTTAAAGCACGGAAGATCGTGAGAAGCCGGTGAGCGTAGCGAATGGGTGGAGGAGGAGTCGCTTCTCATGTCTTCAGTGCGGCTTTGAACAGAGGCGCATCATTCGCGCACAAAAGCCCTATGAGACAAGGGATACCACAGGCAATCAGGGTATGAAAAGGAAGCGTATGGAGCCTAATGGATGAAAGGGCCGTGAGACCAATTAGTCATTCGGGGTAGAAGTGACTTTGGAGTGCAAGGAGGTAACGAGATGTATCAAGTACCTTTTATCAGAGTAGAAAAACTATCAAGAAAATACCGGGGGAAATTTCTTTGTAAACTTAAAAGTATGAAGAAGTCAGGAAAGATAAAAATACCCGGGGAGTTAAAGTTTTAGAGCATGCTGGATGATTTATATTCCAAGGAATTGGTCGTATATAGTAAGGCGATATTTGCAGATTCAGATGAAGCTGTTCAGGTAATTCAGGTAAACTGTCCACCTGATTCAGATTGATGGTGTCCAGTCGATCTCCGAGACAAAAATACAAGCAGATTATAAGGTACAGGTGGACAG
>Ga0209319_1000665_pt1 | contig 40216 bp, 41 predicted proteins | sample RifGroE2_FD_184000 | JGI IMG/M metagenome (GOLD analysis project Ga0209319, IMG submission 184000) | Groundwater microbial communities from Rifle, Colorado - Groundwater E2 (SPAdes) (version 2) | ecosystem: Environmental > Aquatic > Deep subsurface > Groundwater | place: Rifle, Colorado, United...
AAAATTTCAGAAAAAAATTTTATCTATTAATTTTAATAAATAAAAATATATGTTTAATTTACTACAAAAAATTAATCTATAATTTAAGTGTCTGGTATTATTCATTTTCCTTAACACAATAATATTAATTTTTTATATTTCATGTTCGAACTAGTTCGAACATGAAATATAAAATAATTATCATAATGGAATGGTTTCAATTTTTTCCTAATGTATCATCGGCAATTTAAGATTGTTACAATTGATAACATATAAAAAAATTTGCAATTTTTTTATATGTTATCAATGTACAATCATTAATAGCCCAGCTATGTTTTTTGTTATAATTTGTTATAAAAATATGATGAAAATGCATTTTCGACGTATTTTCATCATATTTTTATAACAAATTATAACAAAAAACACATGCGGTAACTATAGATTGTTATAACAATTTCTATATGCGGTAATTTAAGATTGTTACCAATGTATAATCATTAATAATTCAGCTTTAGATCTTATATTGAAACCATTTCATTATGATATTTTTTAATATTTCATGTTCAAATAAATTCGAGTATGAAATATTAAAAATTGAAAAATTTAAATTTTAAATATCATATAATATTTAAAGTTATTATATTATGAATTCGACACATTGTCAAACGACACAAAACATATTAAATAAATTTATAAATCTTAAAGAATATGAATTGGTGTCTTCATTACAAATATTACAAATTTATGAATTTAAAAATATTCAACATTTAATTGACGCGTATATTAAAATTAATAATAAAGTTAAAAAAATCGATTTAATTAAAATTGTTGTTGTCGGTGATAAATATATTAATGATTTAATAATTTGTTCAAAAAATGATCCTAATATTGTATATCAAGAAATCATTAATTGTGCTGAAAAAGATGATAGTGTTAATATATCTTTTTCGGAAGTGATTGATTTTAATTCGATAATTAAATCACGTGATAACAATTATGCTATTCATATTAATACAGATGATTTTGTTAATCCGAATATTAATAAATTAGTTAATGATATATCTAATTGTTGTATTAAATCAAATTTATTAAATACTTACATGACAAATATAAAAATAATACTAGAAAATAAACGTATATCATTTTTAAAAAAATATGATGAAGATCAAAAAATAATGTTAGATATACTCAAAAAAAGTAAATGTTTAGATTAGTTTTTATTAAAAAATTACATGACCAGCATGTTATGATGTTTATTTAATGAAAATCTAACATACATCATATCATGAAACCACAACGTTATGATAATATAAAAAATTGAATTTTTTTTAATAAGTATGTTTCTTTAATTTTTGGTATTTTACGACAAAAGTTACAGCACAGTGTTTTCAACATTATTTTCATCAAAATGACGACAAATAACTCTAATGCTTTGCTTGATACTGTATGCGAGGAAGCATATCAAATCAAAAAGAGATCACAAGAATGGTTGCAGAATGCGTCCCGATGAAAAGTGCCGCATGTGTTTTTTGTTATAATTTGTTATAAAAATATGATGAAAATACGTCGAAAATGCATTTTCGACGTATTTTCATCATATTTTTATAACAAATTATAACAAAAAACATAGCTGGGTTACTATGATTGTTCAATGGACAACATAGAAAAAAATTGCAAATTTTTTTCTATGTTATCAATTGTAACAATCTATAGTTACCGTCTCTAATTTACGAAAAACTTTGCACGATTTATCTGTTAGTCGACACAATTCACTAACAAACCCAATTGCTAATCCACGGAAGGGTCCTAGGTTGTCAAAAATTGAGTTCATGAACAAGCTCAATGAATTCAACAGATTCACTAGAGAAATTTCAATGAAACGGATCAGCACCATGAATGATTATGAGACAAAGAAAAATATTTTAATTAATCAAATCCGAGATTACGATTGCTATATTCATATGCAGGAATCCGACATATCAGATTGCAAGACTCTACATGATTTGATTGTAGAACGTGAACGATCAAATAATAAAATCATTGAGTGGTGTCCAGAGTATACGATTTATTCAGACCATAGTATGAGGCTCTTTGAACAGTTTGGTTTTTGTTTCGTTAAGATTGATGAAGATGAAGATAAATGCAATTGTCATTCCGATGAGCCTTTTGTTGTGTGAATAACCAGAAATTTTTAATGTAAATATAATTTTTTTATGATAATATGAACATGTATGTTTGACAAAGTAAAAATAAATGTTAAATGTTTGGTTATTATATAAAAAATTGAATTTTTTTTAATTTGTATGTCTTATTAATTTTTGACACTTAAAACAACACACCATAACCATAACCATATCGTATCAAGATTCCAACTAGTAAATCAACTATTAATTAAAATTTCAACATAATGTTGACATTCAATTCGACATCAATGTCTCGCGCTGATTTCGAAAGTTCATACAGAATTATGGGACGAAATATGATTGTCAAATCAGACGAGAGTAAAAATACTCTTGTTGATCTGCGCAAGCAGTTGAGTGATTTGGAACTCAATGTTCCTCATCAACCAACGAACCCAATCGCTGATCCAAGGAAAGGTCCATGGCTGCCAAGGATCGATTTCATTAACAAGTTCAACGAGTTTAATAGGAGCTATACTGAGATTTTGAACGGATGGCTTAAAAATACTCGTGATCATCAGATTAAAATTGACATGTTGAAGGAGCAAATCACAAAACTTCATTCGGCTTATATGTTGTTGATTCAAAACATAAAGTCATTCAAACAACTTCATGATTTGATTGTTACAACATCACAAGCTGGAGAGACTGGATTCAACATTGAGTATGGACAATATTCTGATTCTGTTTTGGATCGTTTCGTACAGCTCGGTGTTCATATTGATCGTCCGATTCAAACAATCGGATCATACTATGAGGAGTCAGAGTATTGTGATTGTGGATCAGCTTTGGCATATCAATGTTTGACTGGTCATTGTCATAAGATTCACGAGATTCGAGAGCGTAATAATGAGAAAAAGAAGGAGGCAACAACTAACACATCTGGACGTGTTATCATTCCAATGTGTTTTATGTAAATTTTTTTATGATAATACAAATAGGTATGTTTGGTTATTTTTATTAAAAAAATTGAAACCGTTAATGCATAATTTAATATATTCTCGCGATCGCGAGAATATATTAAATTATCTCAGTAACCGCATGTGTTTTTTGTTATAATTTGTTATAAAAATATGATGAAAATACGTCGAAAATGCATTTTCGACGTATTTTCATCATATTTTTATAACAAATTATAACAAAAAACATAGCTGGGTTACTATGATTGTTCAATGGACAACATAGAAAAAAATTGCAAATTTTTTTCTATGTTATCAATTGTAACAATCTATAGTTACCGCTACGCTATGACAATTATATTATATTTCATGTTCGAACTAGTTCGAACATGAAATATAAAAAATTGAAATTTTTTTAATTTATATGCATCATTAATTTTTGGTATTTAACACAACACAAAATTATTTAACAAAATTTTTAATATGATGACAACAAACAATTCGCAACCCAACCCCCATATTATGACTCGTACTGAATTCGAAAATGCATATAACAGTATGATGTCATCAATGATCACAAAGTATAACGAGGATAAAAATATCCTTGATAATTTACGCAATGACATGAACGATTTGATACTTGCTCGTCCTCGTCCTCCAATGAATCATATTTATGATCCAAGAAATGGTCCAAGATTACCAAGAATTCAATTTTTGAACAAACTTAATGAATTTAATAGGAATGCGAGAGAAATTTCAATGAGATGGGATAATATCATTCGCAATCATCAAATGAAAGTTGACATGTTACGTGAACAGATCACAAAGCAACAGTCGATTGTTGAAATGACGAATAATAATATCAAATCAATCAAGAAAATTCATGACTTGATTGTATCAACATCACGAGCCAGAGAAACTGGATTTGATATTGAATATGGACAATTTTCTGATTATGTTTTGGATCATTTTGATCAACTTGGTGTTCATATTGATCGTCCAGTTCAAACAATTCTGGATTATGATGAGGAGTCAGAAAAGTGTAGTTGCTATTCTGAGGCTGCATTTATTTGTAATGATCATCCTTGTGAAACGAAACGATCAATTCAAGAACGAAATGCAGAGAAGAGAAAGGACGCTACAATTACAACATCCGGACGTGTTATCATTCCACAATGTTTCGTGTAAATTTTTTTATGATGATAAACGAATGTTAAATTTTTTTATTTTTTCTCTAAATTTTGTACCCTTTCATAAATTTTTTTTAGACGTTCAAAAAGTTGTTCTTCAGATTCTGAACTAATATTGTTATTTTGTAATGGTGGCGGTATTGGAATTTTATTCGAATTTGATGATGGTAATGGTGGCGGTATTGGAATTTTATTCGAATTTGATGTATTTTCATTTATATTTTTATAAGCTGTAAACGACCAAACTGGAACAATAATTGAATATTCATTTGTGTTAATTTTAATTTTTCTAATATCACATCCGGTAATACCTGAAATACCAATAAAATATTGTGTCGGTTGATTTGGAATTATTCCATGCCATTCGACAACGCCAAAACAATTATTTGATTCAAATGCTTGTTTGTCTGGCTTTTTTTTACCAGTAATAATAAATGCTAAATCACCTGTTACTGTTGGACTATGTCCAGATTCACATTGCGGGACATTAAATAATTCATGTGAAAAATCATCATGAAGCCAACGATTAATAATTTTAATAACAGAATCACAATATTGTTTAAGATCTGGGATTAAAGTTGGAATTCCATTTAATGTTTGGATCACATTATTCCATAATTGGTCTTCCTTATCAAACAATATACCTGTAAATCCACATAAAGTCATACCATAACTAAAATCTTTTTTCATTACTCCTAATAATTGTGATCCAATAGCAGCAGCAATAGTATTTAAATTATGTGTAGATTTGTTTATAATAAAATCATTAATTCCAGTCAAAGCATTTTTTGCCGTTGGAGTAAGTAAATTATTAACAGAGTCTAAAAATGTTTTGTAAGGAAAAGTATTAAAATTATGATGTTCGATTATTATTTCAATTTGTTTGCTTTCTCCTGAAAAAATACCTTGAATATTATGTTTGTCAATATATTCACCAAAAACTGATAAAATTGCATGCATAATTACAGAAGGATCAATTACGATTTGACAATGAGTATTCCATGCATTTATAATATAATCACCAAGACCATTTAATAAAATATTATTAATTTTATCACCAAAATTATATTCTGATTCATTTTCTAAATTACTAACCTTAACATAATTTTGTTTTTCATAATTTTTGACCCCATAAATCGGTCCTTCTTTACGTAAAATTGTTTGATTTATAATCTGATACTGATTTAAATTTGTATCTGCTTTATGTGATTTACAAAAATTAATATCTGTTATCAGATCCATATTATTTATTTTTCCGATTTTTTGTAAATTTTTAGTTGGTTTAATATGAGTTGATAATGGTCGTAACACATTTGGTAACATATTTGGTATTGGTGGTGGCATTGGAATTTGATCATATTGTTCATCTTGTTCATTTGATGGAAACATAATAAATATATAAGATAAGATATTAAGTATTAATATTATTTAATCAAATAATTAGTTTTTCAATTTTTTATGTTTTATGCTCGAATGAGTTCAAGCATAAAACATAAAAAATTGAAAATATATAATATAAGATTATGAACAATAAAAAATATTTAACAAATGATACCATCAAATAAAATCGAATATTTATCAAATATTGCATTACTTGATAAAAATAAATTATGTGTTATTGCAATATTCGACGCAAAAGACAGAAAAACAATTCATCAATATATTGAAAATAATTATGAAATCAATAAGACAAGTTTATATTCGAAAAATTTTGATAGTTGTATAAGATTTAAACTAATTGAATGTTATTATTGTGATTACAAACAAGTTAAATTAAGTCCAAAAGATTATCATTATGGTGAAATGGAAAATAATCAAGATGAATATTATTCAACAATATGTCCAAAATGTAATGAACAAATTATATATGAACCAAATTATGATAATAACAATAATATTAAATGTATTAAAAATAATAATATAATCATATTAGGTTCATACGTTCAATTTAATAGACCATTTCATGCAACAAATGGTGTCGTTGAATTTGAAAATTTTGAAAAAATTATAAATAATCAGTCAACAAAAATTTTTGAAATAATATCTCCGACCATAAAATATTTAAATAAATACAAACTTCAAGAATATATAGATGAACAAATAATAAACTTATTAAAATAAAAAATTGCATGGACATCATGTTACGATGTCTAGCTAATTAAGATCTAAAATATATCAAATAATATTAATTTACAACTTTAAAGTTGTAAATTAATATTATTTGATATATTTTAGATCTTATCATGAAACCATTTTATTATGACATTTTTTTATTAATATAAAAAATTGAAAATATTATTTCATATATTATTTAATTTATTAACATTATAAATAACACAAGTAATATTATCAAATAATGAATACATTAACAATTAAACAGCAACTTCAAATTGATATTATTGATTGTGAAAGGGAATTAGAACAATTAGAACAGAATTTAAAAATAGCATGGTATAATGTATGTTTATCAAACGCAAATCAACAAAATATACAACGATGGCAAACTTATATTGATGAAGAAACGTGTAGATTAGAAGGTAAATCAGAGTTAATTAAAAAAATGATTAATAACAAAATTACAAACTATAATAAAGAACTTGAAAAGTGCAAAGCTAATCATTTCGATAGTAATGATTTACAAAATAAATTTGATTCATTAAATACAAAAAAATCAATATTTACTGAAAAATTAAGAAATCTAAAAATTGAATTAATTAAAAACTCATAAAATAATCATAAGTATGTGACAATATTTATGTTTCTTTAAAAATTTCATTTATGTCATCACAATACAAATCATAATTTAATTTATCTAACAATATTGCTTCAATTTCGATTAGATGTTTTTTTTTATATATTTTCATACCAATTCTGTACCAATCATCTATCGATGGTATATTGTCTTCTAAATATTTTACGGCACATATTAAACATACAAAAAATATTTTGTATATTCCATTTTCGACAAATATTTCTTTTGCCACATTAAAAATTCTTTCCATAATATGAATTGCATAAAAATAACATGTTGGTGAGATATAATCGATCGTATCATACAAAATAAAATTACACCAATCTTTAAACGACATATTAGGATTATCGAATAATCCACAATAATTTAATGTTTTGTTCGTATCTGTATATTGATTTTTAAATTTAGATGTTCTATTAATAATAATATTTAACATATATCGTAAAAATGTTTTTTTATTATCATTAATTTTGATCATATTTTCAGTAACATCAAATATATATTCAGATTCATTAGTCATTTATCAATAAAATAATATATTATCTTAATGTTTTATAATAAATTTTTAATCTATTTATTATTAATCCAAATGATTAATTTTATTGTCATTTATATTTTCATCATAATTTAAATATAAATTTGATCGAATTTGTTAAATAATCAACTAATTATTTAACACTTTAACTCATTAATGATTATTTAATTTGATATGTTGATACGATTATTTAAATTTTTAATTTCGACATACGTTATGTTTTTATTTAATCCTAACCCTAAAATTAACAAATTATTTAAATATTTAATTCCTTCTTTAGTTATGTGTTTGTTGTTACATAAAAATAAATTAGTTAAATATTTTAAATTTTTAAATACTTCATCCGTTATATTTTCATTCCAGTCTAAATAAGTCAAATTTGTTAAATATTTAATCCCTTCGTTAGTTATATTTTTGTTAAAACCTAATTGCAAAGTAGTTAAATTTGTTAAATTTTTTATTCCGTTATCTGTTATTTTTTCGTCCCAATCTAAATCTAAAAAATTTAAATTTGTTAAATTTTTTATTCATTTATTACTTATATTTTTGTTATGATTTAAATTTAAATTTGTTAAATTTATTAAATTATTAATTCCTTTATCTGTTATGTTTATATTTAAACATAAATCGGTTAAATTTATTAAATTCATAATTTCTTTATCTGTTATTTTATAAATATTTTTTATTTTTGTTATCTGTTTTATGTCATAATATATTAATCCATTTTTATAGTTAACTTCATATTTTTTAAAAATTAATTGTTGGTATGATTTAAGATTTTCTTTTGATGTCTGTGATATTTTAAACAAAGTTAATAAATCACATTCATTATTTATTAAAAGTTGTATCTCTTCAGGAATTATATTTATATTATTTTCACATAATTGTTCCATTTTTAATTCATTAAAAATATTCATTGTATTGTAATTTATTTATTTTTCAATTTTTTATATCGTATTATGACTGTACTGTATTTATATAAATTTTATTTTACAAATGTAATCATAATTAATCGATCAAATTTTAAGATATTATAATAAATATTTTAACTTATAATAAATATATTATTAAAATATTTATTATAAAAATTCTAAATATATAATATATGAAACAAACAATAATAATTATATTCGTAGCGATTATAATATTGATATTATTTATTGCTTTATTTAAAAAGAATAAAAAATTTAACATTCCATTCATAAAAGTATGGATAGATCATGTTGTTTATACAAGAATGTTTATTGTATCATCTTTAAACAATCTAGAAAATTTAGGTGTCGTAACAAAAAGATTATTAAGAAATCAAGATGATATTAGTTATTTCTTTAAGAAAAAATATGGGTCACATGTTGCAGAATTAGTTAGTAAATTGCTAAAAGAACATATTATGATTGCAAATGATTTGGTTAATAATATAAAAAATAAAAAAGATTATAAAATAGATATGGAGAAATGGAAACAAAATGCTAAAAAAATTGCAGAAGCATTACATTCATTAAATAAATCAGTTTCAATAAATAGTTGGTATTCAATGATGAATCAACATTTAGATTTAACAGCAGATGAACTGCTATATAATTATAATAAAGATTGGTTAAATGATTTAGAAACATTTGATAAAATAAAAGATCAAGCCGTATTAATGGCTACTCATTTATGTAAGATAATATAAAAAATATAAGTGAATGATTATTTATATTTTAAATTTATTTATCATACAAATCTTTAAAGTGACGAGAAATAAATGTCGTAACATATGTTGTATCATTAATGTCAGGTTTATTAAAAACAGATTTAAAATAATTAAATATAAAAGTTCTTAGTCAAAAAGACGATCTAAAATTTATATCATCTTGTTTATTTTGCTTAAACATAGATTTTAAACTAATAATATATTATATAAATAATATTTTTATATCAAAATATTTAAAAAAGTTATTATTGATATATGAAACTTAAAAATGATACACAAAATAATATAAATGAATCAACTAAAGGAGAACGTTTTAAAAAATATAAATATAAAGATGAAAGGAAAGCATTAATAAAACAGTTATTGCAATATCTTCATATTGATGCGAATAATAAAATTTTGGATAAGATTCATATTAACGAACAAACACAAAAAGATATAATGAATCTTATTTCAAAAATAGAACAATATTTTTCAGTCGCAAAATAGTATTATCAAAAATATAAAAGATAAGCCATATGTTTCACTCGCGAAAAGTTTATTAAAAGAATTAATATCACAAGAAATTATACTTACGGAAGTTTATTTTTATCACAAATAACAGATAAATGATTAACGTTTTTCTTTTGATATTTACCATTTAGTTATATCACCTAAAATATAAATAAAGTTATCTAAATAATATTCAAGTGAATATTTGTGTTTTCTTTTTTCTGGATATTTTTTATGAGCTATATCTAAAATAAATGTTTTTAGGAATTAAAAATTTAATAAAATAACAGACAACATAATAATATATTTTAAAAAATTGAATCCAAAAAATTAAATCCAGATATAATGATAATAAAATATTATTAATATTAATAAACTATTTGAAGTAATTAAATATAAAAAATTGAAAAAAATATCATATCATCAACATAATAAAAATTATATTATAAATAAAAACTAACAATGCATTTTCCAATCATTCATGATTCATCATTTGTCAATCCTAACGACATTATTTTTCAACCATCTCAATTTAATAGTAGAATAGGATATATTTCACCAATAAAATTAAAACAATATTTAAATGAATCAGTTTTTATACAAGCAAATGCATTATCTTCATGTACTGAATTATGTAAAACAGATGATATTAGCATAAATATTAAAGGATCAAATAATTTTCCATTATTTAAATTATTTGAAAGTATTGATAAAATGATAATTGATGGCTCAGAAAAAATATTTAATGTTGAAAATATTAAAGATTATGTATATGATCCAATAATTAAAAATGAAAATGGAATCAATTATGTAAACATTAAATTTTTATTCAATTTTGTAACCCACAAGATTGATTCATCATTTTTCCTGAATAAAAATATTATGGTAACAGATATCAAATCTGGCATTGATGTGCAAACATATATTAATCAACACAACAATTTTGATATGATTTTAAAAATTAATCATGTATTATTTAATAAAGATACAAAAACATATAAGATAATGATTAAGTGTGTGTCAATGAAATTTAATTAGTTAACAAATGTATCATTACTTATTGTATTTTTAAGTTGATAAACATTATCAACATTATTGAATAGCAATGAAATACAATAAGTTCTTATTTTATCTTTATTTATTATTTTATTTGGATCTTCTTTAGTTAAACCAAAAATAAATGGATAAAAAATATCAGCATGAGTGCAAATAATTATATTTTTGTGATTTGATTTAATTTGATCAAGAATATTTATTTTTTTATTATAATAATTTAATACATCATAATTAAAAAATTTAGTTTCATCAAAAATAGATATCGAATTATAATCAGTATCAAAATATTGTCCATAACCTTTGTCAGTATATTTTTTGATAATATTTTTTATTTGTAGCTTATCATCAAGTAATATTTTTGGTACAACTACAATTTTATTATTTTTAAGTTCTAAATCGTTATATGGTACATTTAAATTAGGTGCTAAATTATATTCAATTCTAATTTTAATTAGTTTGTTTATTAATTTGAAAATTGTTTTGGAAATTAAAATTGAAGTTTGAATACATCTTGTCATTGGAGAACTATAAATAAATTCAAATTGATCAATGTTTGGATCATTTTTGACTAAATTGTTAGCACATAATTTAGCTATTTTTTTGCCATTATTTGTTATTGGATCATCATATTTATTTTCTATATATCTTTTCGATAATTTCCATTTAGCTTCTTCTAAATCTTTTAATCTTTCACTATGACGAATCAACCATAAATTTTCCATAATATTAATATTATTATATAAATATTTTATAATAAAATAAAAGATACGAAAAAGTTATTAGATATAAAAAAAACATGTATATACTTTATATATTATTGATTTATGGAACTTAAAAATGATATACAAAATAATATGAATGAAACAACTAAAGGAGAGCGTTTTAAAAAATATAAATATAAAGACGAAAGAAAAGCTTTAACAAAAAAGTTATTACAATATCTTCATATCGATGCTAATAATAAAATATTTGACAATATACATATTAATGAACAAACTCAAAAAGATATTTTGGATCTTATTCCAAAAATAGAACAATATTTCTCAGTCGCGAAATGGTATTATTATCAAAAAAATAAAAATATAAAAGATAAACCATATGTTTCACTCGCGAAGAGTTTATTAAAAGATATGGGAATAAAAATTTTATCGGCAAGTAAAAAAGAAAAATTAGATGATATTGCAGTATCATGTACTGTTTATGTTATTACGAGTAATATTGATGAATTTTTAATATAATTTATTGTTATTTTTATGGATAAAAATATTATTGCGTTATTTTTTCATTAAAAATAATATAGATTAAATTTATATTATTGTTAAATGTCAAAAACTAATAAATATAATACTAAAATTGATGCAATCAATAAGTTAAATTTATTAAATGATCATAAATATCATCTATTTTCTTCTGATATTCATTCAAATGGTGCTAAATCTTTTCATTTATTTACTTATGATAAGTTATATTTGAAAATAGCTAACAAAAAACAGCATTTATATGAAAATTACAATACAGAACAACCAATTAAATTTTTTCTTGATATTGATTTTAATATTATTAAGATGTATCAACAACATAATTTTACTATTAATGATGCTAATTATTTCATTAAATCAATTATAAATGAATTTGTCTTAATTTTTGAAAAATATAATTACGATAAATTATCTTATATTATTTTAGACGCATCCACAAATGAAAAATATAGTTTTCATGTAATATTTCCGACCATAATATTTAAAAATGTACTACTGATAAGCGATTTTATAAAAAATATTAAAAATGAAGATTTAATTCGTTTAATTGATTTGAACATAATTGACAAATCTGTTTATTGTAATAAATGTTTGCGATTATTTAACTGTTCTAAATTAAATAGACATAACATATTGAAATATTCGAATCAATCAAATTACAACTATTTAAATGACAAACAGCTGTTACTAGACTCTTTGCTGACTAATGTTAATCAAAATATTAATTTAATCAATTACGAAATAAAAGAAATTAAACAATTAATAAACCAAAACAATTTAACAAATAATGAAAATGAAATTATACCTGTCGAAGAATTATCTAAATTATTAGATTTGTTAGATATTAAACGTATTGATGATTATACAGATTGGTATAAAATTGGTGCATGTTTAAAAAATAGTAATACAGAAAGTTTTAATTTGTGGGTCGAATGGTCTAAAAAGTCAACAAAATTTAAATCTGAAACTGATTGTTTAAAAACTTGGAATTCATTAAATCTTAAAAATATTACGATTGGAACATTAAAATATTATGCTAAATCAGATTCGCCAAAACAATATTCAGATTCATACACAGAAATTTGTGAACAACAAATTATAGTTGAATCAATTAAAATTAATCAAGAATATTTATTAGTCGATTTAGTTACATCTGAAAACCCATTAAAAATACACGTATGTCAAATAAGCAGTATTATTGATGATTGGATTAATTCATTAACGAAATGTATATTAATAGCATCTCCATGTGATACAGGAAAAACACAATTAATTAAAAAAATTGTTGATGAGTATAAATACGAAAAAGTTTTATATATTTCGTATCGTAAGACGTTAACAAATAGTATTTATGGATCTTTTATTAGTTTACAATTCGAAAAATATTTAGATCATAATTATAATGCGGATAGATTTATATGTCAAATTGATTCTCTTCTTAAACTTAATAATACGACAGATATAATACCTTCGTTTGATTTAATTATTTTAGATGAAGTCGATTCAATAATGGATCATTTTAATGCCAATACATTAAAAGATAAAGAATTTATTTTTGAATATATGAAAAGTTTAGTTAATAATGCTACAAAATGTATAATGTTAGATAGTGATATTGGTGATAGAGTTTTAACATTTGCTAAATCATTTGAAAAATTTATATTTGTTGAAAATACATTTCCAAAATTGCCTAGACATTTTGTATTCACTAAAAACGAATCAAAATTTGATAAACAAATAGATGATGATCTTAAAATAGGTAAAAAGTTAGTGATTGTTTGTATGAGCCAATCTGTTTGTAATAGATATAATGAAAAATATAAAGATACATACAAAGTTTGTATTCACACATCAAAAACTGATGACGAATTAATGAAAAAATTAATCAATGTTAATGATTATTGGATACAATTTGATCTTGTTATTTATTCTCCGACTATTGAAGCTGGTGTTGATTTTAATAAAGAACATTTTGATAAAATATATTGTATTTTGAGTGCTGGCTCAACATCACAACGTGGTTTTCTCCAAATGTGTTTTAGGGTTAGACAAGTAAAAAATCCTACAATTATGACGTACCTAAATCATATTCCATTTTATGAAACTGCATATATTTTTACTTATTATGAAATTAAAAGTTATTTTATGTCTATTTATGCAAATGATATGAAAAAAAGAATAATTTATGATCCAATTACAGGAAAAGCCAAATTAGAAAATGAATTATGTTTGTATAATGAGATTTTAATTTATAACTTATTAGAAGAACATAATAAAAACTCTGCTTATTTTATTCCTGTTTTATTAAAATTATTAAAAAAGAAATCGCATACATATGAATACGATAATGATGAAATTGTGGATGAAAATAAAGTTAAACATAAAAATATATCTCTTGATAAAAAAGAAATAATTGAAGCAGAAACTATAGATCAAAATAAATTTGACGAACTATTAATTAAACAACGCAGCTCAAATTTAACGCATATTGAAAAAGTTCAAATGGAAAAATTCACATATCAAAAGACATTTAACTGCAATCAAATTGATGAAGAATTTATGAAAAAATATTATAAAAAGTTTCATGTTTTATCAAATATGAAATACTTATTTCAAGATATTGAAGATAAAATAATAAGTTTCGATGATGAATATTGTTTTTTGTATTCATTAGCAAAGAAAAAAGAACAAAAATTAGTTTTATTAGATTTAATTAGTAAATTCGGCTTTGATTTAAATGATATTAAAAAAGGTGAAAAGAAAATAACAAAAGAAGATTTCGAAAAAATTATTTCTAATTTATTAAGTTGGTTTACAAAATATAATTGTTTGTTATTTGGAATATCAAAAAAGAATATCACAACAATTAAAAGTTTTTTAGGAGCTATAAATAGTATATTTAATAACTATGGAATTAAGATAAATTATTTACAAAAAAGAATATATGAAGATAGAATAAAAATCAGTAAAACTTATTACACATTTGTTTTAGACAAGAATTTTAAATTTTTTATTTAATTAATTTTGGACTGTTATGTGCCTTTTTTTAGCTATATTATAATTGGCACATAACAGTCCAAATATTTATGATGTAAAAAAAATAAATATAAATTGTGTTGTGTTTTTAAATTTATTTTTTTATGTTTGTTTTAATAGTTATAGTTATGAATGTATCTTATTTATTGCATATACATATATATAAATACCACATTCATAACTATAACTATTAAAACAAACATATAAATATTTAAACATACGACAAAACATATTTTAAATAATATTGAAATTTTTTATATCTAATAAAACGTATATATAAATAATGTTCATATATTAGTACATAACATGGAACATTTAGCTAATAGCGATTCAGAAAATGATTTTGCTGATAAGAAAGATACGAATGGTTATATTTATATTATGTTTAATGAAATATTCAAATTTTATGGTGAAAATGTAAAAAAAATTGGTAAATCAAGTAATGTGCAAAACCGAATGTTAGGATATACAACATCGTATATTAAACCTGTCGAATTATTATTTCAATCTGATATTTGTAAAAATTGTAACCTTGCTGAACGTGAAGTATTTAAAAAATTAGATAAATATAGAGTGACATATAATAGAGAATTTTTTAATGTCGAATTAAATGAAGCGACAAATGTCATTAAACATGTTATAATAGAAATAAATAATGATACATATGTTATAGATGAAACTAACAAACCAACCAAACCAACTGGTATAATCAAAATGGACGATATAATTAATTCAAATGATATTAACCAAAATGAATATAACGAATTATTAATTAATCGAAATAATTTAACAAAAAATGATTTATTTTCAATGGAAAAATTTACATACCAAAAAATATTTAAATGTAAACAAATAGATGAAGAATTTATGAAAAAATATTATAAAAAGTTTCATGTGTTAACAAATATGAAATATTTATTTCAAGATATTGAAGATAAAATAATAAGTTTTGATAATGAATATTATTTGCAATATTCGAAAATAAATAAAATAGAACAAAAAAATGTTTTATTAAATTTAATTAGTAAATTTGGATATAATTTAGATGATATTAAAAAAGGTGAAAAAAAAATACCAAAAGAAGATCTTGAAAAGATAATCTTAGAATTGTCTGAATGGTTTACGAAAAATAATTGTTTGCTATTTGGAGTATCAAAAAAGAAAATCACGACGATTAAAAGTTTTTTGGGAGCCATGAATGGAATATTTAATAACTATGGACTCGAATTAAAAAGTTTTCGTAAATCGATACGTAAAGATGGTATTGGGTTACATATTTATTTTTATAGTTTATTAATTAATAATAATTTTAAAATGTTTATTTAAAAAACCTAATCGAAAGTTTATTTTTTAGGGCTATATTATAATTGGCACTTTCAGGCAAAATTTATAACTTAATCAATAAAAATTAAATATTTAATCCATGACGTATTTATGTCGACTAATATTTTATCAATATTATAAACAATACCCAATAATAATCATGAATATAAAAAACTGAAATAATAATGTCCTAATATATCTAATATTAAAGTTATATATAAAATGGAACATATTTACTTATTCGATGCGAAAACAGAATTTGATTTGTATGAGAAATGTATTGCAAATTGTATTATCGAACTACCAATAATTTTTAATGGTAAATCAGTTAATACTTTTTCAAAGAAAAATATCGAAATAAATGTATCACAAAATACTGAAATAATTAATCAAAATTATGAAATTCACAATTTTAATCTCGTCACAATTGTTAAAGGTAACAAAACAATTCGTGAACCTGATTATGTATTTAATGATAATAATTATGAAGCATATAATGTTGATGATATAATAAACCAAATTTGTCAAAAAAATATTGCTAATAAATATTTGAACACATCTTATATATTTGTTTTTGTATATTAATTAATTGTTAACTGTTATATATAATCGACAAATTAGTCAAATGTTCGACACATTCATTTGTTAATTTTGTGTTCCAACCAAGTTCTAAATAATTTAATTTAGTCAAATATTTAATGCATTCATATGTTATGTTATTATTACGTCCTAAATTTAATTTTGTTAAATTAGTCAAATATTTTATTCCTTCGTTTGTTATATTTTTATTCCAAGATAAATCCAAATTCGTTAAATTAATTAAATGTTTTATTCCTTCGTCTGTAATATATTTGTTATAACATAAATCTAAATCAGTCAAACCAATTAAACGTTTAATATGTTTATCTTTTAAATTATTACTATTTTTAATTTGTGTTATCTGTTTTATGTCATAAAATATTAGTTCGTTTTTATAATTAACTTCATATCTTTTAAAAATTAATTGTTGATATATTTGTAAATTTTCTTTCGATGTTTGTGATAATTTAAATAAAGTTAACATATCACATTTATTATTTATAAGTTCTTGTATCTCTTCAGGTATTTCATTTAAGTTTATCATTAAAACAAATAATTATTTGTTTAATTTATTAAACAAAATCATTATGTCGTAATTTATTTTATTTTCAATTTTTTATTTACAACAAAAATGTCGTAATTTATTTTATTTTCAATTTTTTATTTACAACAAAAATGTCATAATGAAATGGTTTCAATTATTTATATTAAATACACTATTTAATATAAATAATTAATTTTGACTTATTAAACAAAATATAGTTTTTTTAATTTTTATTTATTATTCTTAAAAAAATAATGCCGACATCAAATTTGTTCAAGCATATGCTTTTATAAACAAATTATCATAAAATGTGAATTTTATATTAACGACGTTACAAATAGAATTCGTAACAATATTAAAAATAAATCTACATTGACATTATAAATTTTATTTTGTATATTTATTACTTGCTACATTTAGGGCAAGCATATTTTATACATCATCCAGATTGAACTTTAACAAGAGTAGAACCACATTTGATACAGTTTTTTGATTTAGTTGGTTGCATATATATAATTATATAATGATATATATATTTAAGTTAAAATATTATTATATTATAAACAAAATACAATATAATAAAATTAATAAATAAATTCTTATGTTCCACCAAATGATAAATTATATTAAATTCTAAAATATAAATAAATTGGTTCGCGATATTGTTCTTGAATATATACGCGATAATTTGAAAATTATTGATATGTATAACGTTTTATAACAAATTATACCTATCCCCCAATACCAATCACATGTATTTTGTATTAAACCAATTATTGATTTATTACATAACGATAATTTAATTTAATCATCATACATATTTTATACATCATCCAGATTGGATTTTAACATGTCCGAGCTTGATATATAAAAAATTGAAAAAAATAATTTGTCAATAACACTGTTGAAACTAAAACATAAACGAACAATAATAAATAATGTATACAATATATGATCCTTCAAATATTAATCCTAATGATATTATTTTTGGACCATTACATTTTGATAATAGGACAAAATATAATATGTCACTAATAAAATTAAAACAAAATATTCGTAATCCACTTTTTGTCAGAACACACATATTAACTTCAAATATCAAATTATGTCAAACAAATGATAAATATATAAACATTGAACAACATGAATTAAATAATTATCCATTTTTTAAATTATTTGATGATTTAGATAAATTAATGATTAATACAGAAAAAGAAAAATTATTTGGTGCTAAAGATATTAATGATTATATTTATGATCCAATAATTAAAAATGAAAATGGAATTAATTTTATTAATATTAAATTTTCATTTGATTTTACAAATAAAATAATCAATACATCATTTTATGATAATAATACGAAAATAACTGACATTGAATCGGTTAAAGATTTACAACAATATATCGATGTAAATAATAGTTTTGAAATGATTTTAAAAATTAGTCATGTATTATTTAATAAAGATCTAAACACATATAAAGTGATAATCAATTGTACGACTATAAAAATTTTATAATATTTATTATAATGTGGATATCAAATTTATTTAAGCATTTGCTTTTATCAATAGACAGCATATATAATATATTAAACGTTAATATTTAAACCAAATTAAAATTAAATTTAAGTTAAAATATAATTATATTATATACAAATGCAATATAATAATAAAATTAATAAATATATTGATAATAAAATACAATTAATCGAAAGTAAAATAAATTCTTATGTCCCACCAAATGATAAAATTTTAATTATATATAATAGTCAAAATGATTGGTTTTATTTAGTCACAATTATATTACAAATTTATAATGATTTATATCTTAATGATGAATTAGTTGAAACTTATGATTTGAATACATTAGACAACAATGAAATTATAAACAAATTTAACGTATTATACCGACAAGGGTACAGAAAATTTGTTGGTTTTGCATCTGGAGATTTACTTGATGCGTGTTTAAAATTTTTTAATTTTAAAATACAAAATACATTTGCTATTTCAATTGGAAGTACAATTGTTGAACAATATTATGAGAACATATATAGACCACAATTTAATGATAATATATATTTGAGATCAATAGATATGACAAATATATTTGAGGATTATGATAATATGTATATAATAATTGAACAGAATAATAACTGGTCACTAACATTTGCACAAAATATACAAAATATATTTGGAGATAAATTTACATACAATGTTACGACAATAGATATTAATAATTATGAGCAATCAAGAACAACATTAATAAATATTTTTAATAATATGACAAATACAGATATTTTAGCACCACTAATAATGAATAAAACAGAAAATTTTGTAAGAATAGTTAATGAATCAAATGTGAATAAAATGATGATGTATAGTGGTGATAAAATTTATGGATTTGAGAATAATGAATTTTTAACAGAACAAGAGTTAATAACATTTGCGTCAAAAGTGAATTTAAATATAGCTATATTTAATGGATTTGATTCAATTTATAGACAGATATATAAAAGTCCGTTTGCTATAAATTTAATTGACGTTATCAATGTAATAAAAACGACAGAAACAAATAAATTATCAGATACTTTTGAAACATATATTGGATATAATGGTTTAATGACATTAAATAACATTAATACAAGACAATATGGTAAAATTGTTATTATAAATTATGGATATGAAAATAAAAATGAATGGGACGTACAATATATATATGAAAATGATATTAAATTAGGCGAAGTTATTTATATTGGTAATAAAAATAAATATTCATAAGCTATATTATAAACTATAATGAGTAACAATATTATAACTCTTATTTATAATAGTCAACAAGATTGGTTAGCTGTTGCAAATGTTATTAAAAAAATATATCTTGATTTATATTTAAATGATGATACGATTCAGTTATACAATTTAAATACAACTTCAAGTGAAACGATTGATACAGAACTTGAAAATTTATATAATTTAGGAAGACGTAAATTTGTTGGTTTTGCAGCTAGTCAGTTATTAGAAAGTTGTTTAAATTTTTTTGGAAGACATGCTGACACTGTTTGTATCACTGTTGGTAGTACTATTGAAAAAACATTCGGGAGCAATATATTCAGACCTCAATTTTCAGATAATAAATATTTACGGACATTTGAATTATCAAAAAGGTTAGATAGTTATACAAAAATGATATTATTAGAAGAACAAGATAATGAATGGTCACATATTTTTGTACAAAATATACAAACATTTTTTGGAGAAAAATATACATACGAAACACATATCATAAATACATTAGATTATGATGAATCAAAAATAATATTAGATAATATTTTTAGTAATTTAACATCACATGATATAATAGCACCGATATTTTCATTAAACACAGATAATTTTATTAGAATTGTAAATGAGTCAAATGTTTCAAAAATGGAAATGTTTTGTGGTGATGGTATGTTTGGATTTGATGCAACATTAACGACAACAGAAAGAACAATATTTGCACAAAAAGCGAGTATTTTTGTAACAATATTTTATGGAAATGGTTCAATATACAACGTGATATATAATAATTCATTTGCTATAAATATTATAGATGTTATATCAGCAATAAGAAAAAATCCTGATATGTCAGTCAGAAATGCTTTTAATAATTATTTAGGATATAATGGATTGTTAACTTTAAATGAAACAAATACGCGACAATATGGAAAAATAATTATATTAAATTATGGAGAAGATAATAATGTTGGATGGAAATCACATTATGTATATGAAAATGATTCTAATTTAGGTGAAATAATAGCTATATGCGACAATAAATTATATTAAATAATAATTTATTAGATTATTATATATCATGACGACAAATAAAATAGTATATAATGATCCATCAGCAAAATATATTAAAACAAAATTAAATGATCTCGAAACTAAAATAAATAATATTGTTGGTGATAAACTTACTGTTATTGTTTTATATAATAAACAAGTATTTCCTGAAATTGAATATACTGTTCAATTTGCAGGTGGTGTTAATGAATTATATGATTTTAGTGGAAACACACCAGAAGAAACAGTAAATAAATTTAAAACAAAAGTTCAACAAATTTGTGATACATATATTACTGAAGTTGCTTTATTAGCTGGAATGTATTCCGATGAAGCATTTAACGCACAAGAAATAATCGGAGAAGAACATCCTAATATACATTTAATGACAGGTGGTGCATACCCAGGGACAGATTTAAAAGCATTAAGAGCAACACAAACATATGAAATAGGAGCAGAAGCTTTAATGATATTTGCTAGATTGTATAGGAAAACGAAGTTACAAATAGTGAGATTTGAAAATAGATATGGTAGAATAGTTTCAAATTTAATAAGACAAGTTTTAGATCCACAAGAAATTATATTAATTTCAGATGATATAATTTATGACCCATTATTAGATCCACCAATTATTAACATAGATAGTGATACTGTTTTATTTATGACAGTTGATGGCGTGTCGTGTGTTAATTTAATTAAAGCAAATATAAATAATTTTGAAGATGGATCATTAATTGTAGGATCTGATTTTACGGCTTTAACCTATGATAGTTCAACAATTACACAAACGAATCCACCAAAAAAAATATATATGATGATACCAGCAGCAAATGATATAACACAAACGACAAAAGATTTATATCAATATATATATGACAATTGGTCATATCATTATACGAAAAATATTTTGCCAAATGTGATATTTATTTATGATATAATAACAAGAGCTAAATTAGTTACAAAATTCGAAGATATAGTAAATATAATAGACAATAATAGACCAGCAGCAGGTTTGCCATCATCAACATATTCGGGAGTATATGGGAGCCCATTATTTGGTGGTTATTGGTTTATGCAAGGTATTCATTATAGTGGAAATATCGCAGCATTAAGACAAGCAACAGTTGGATCGTTTCCATCATTGGTAGATTCAATATATCCAGAATTGGATATAGGACATTTTTCATGGGCAGGACAATTCAAATGGAATATTTATTATAATCCATTTGAAGAATCTGTAATTAATACAACTCATGTTAGACGTTTTAAATATCAAGAAACAGTTAATTTTAATTGGTCAAATATTTTAATCCCATTATCTCAAACATCAACAGGTAAATGGATGATACAAACACATAATGCTAAATATCCATTGAATAAGGAACCAGTTGATGTTGTAATATATGGCGAAGTACCAATATAATAATATATTAATAATGTTTAATCATCATATTCATTTTCATCATTATCAGTTATATTATTATCAATCAAATATTTAATTACTATTTTAATATTATTATTTTCTATATTTTCGTTTGTAATAATATCTTTTAGCATTGATATTATTAAATTACTATCTGGTATGTTTGATGATATTTTAATACTATTTTCATCAATAGTTTCAATAATATTATTTGTTAAACTGTCAATTATTTTGGTATTAATATTATAACTAATATGAATTTTCTTTTTTTTATCATAAATCCCAATTTTTTCTTTAACAACGAAATCGAAATTACTGAATGTAGTTGTTATGTTAACACCACCAATTCTCAATTCATGATTTTGTTTACTAAAAATTTCGAGTTTTAATTTGTTTAAATTTGATGAGAAAACAATTTTCATTGTTATATTTTATAATATTATAAATACATAATATTTTTTAAAAATAAACATATAAAATAAAATCAATAAATATTTATTTTTAATCGAATAAAGAAGTGGATAAAGAAGTTTTATTAATTTTTTTCATACCTTTTGTTTTATTTTTAGATTTTTTACCTAGTCCTTTTAATTGCCATATTCTTCCAGCATGTTGAAAACAACAAGGACAAGGTTCTGATTTAATTTTGTTATATTGTCTAAATAAAGGATATTCAGTTTTCGAAAAAGGTAAAATAATACAGTTGTTTAATAATTGTTCATCATTTGATATTTGTTTTGTTTTTTTGTTTGTTATAATTTTTGTTATATTTTTTCCATTATAACAAGTAATATAAGGACAACCACCACAATATCCGTTAGGAGATTTATTAGTATAAGCAGTATTTTTAGAATTATTACTTTCTGAAGTTATATGACTTTTGAAAATTGGTATCGAATTTTTTTCAAGAATTTTCCAATTTTGTTTTTTATTTAATGATATTTTCAAACCATTATCATCAAACATATATGGTTGCATTTTATAAAACACAGAATCAAATTTGTTATTTCTAATAGTTGAATTTGTTCTGATTCCTAATTTTTTAGTTAATTTCATTTAGTATAATTTATAAACATAACTTATTTTTTATATAAATTAAACTTATTAATAATTAATTATCAAATTTGACAATAAAATTAGTATTTTCTTTTTCAACAATAATGTGTCTATATTGTGTAAGTCCATAAGAATATATATCATGACTTTCGTTATTAATATTTACAATCATTTTTTTAATGGCTTCTTCAGTTAAATCTAATTGTGCGATATCATATGCAGCTCCAATTGTATAAATTTTTTTATCTTTACTAATAAAATAGTGTCTCATATTATGTGTATTTCCTGAGTGAGTTAAATAACCAAAACAAAATGGTTTATTAACTTTAATTAACCATCCTTCATTTAGTTCAAATAATATTTTTCCTTCATAACAGTTACTTAACATTGAAATTTCAGGTAAGATTAATTTACAATCTGAATTTTCTATCTTATTTCCGAACCGTTCATTTCTGTATGCAATATATTCATCATTATCAAGATCAGATATAATATCAGATGGTTGATATTTTATAAAAGTACTATTCGAAGCAATAAATTTATTATTAAACTTGCATTTAATAATATCATTATTTGAATAACATTTATTTCCACGAATAACATGATTATAATCAGTTTTGTTAGCTTTGTTATATAATTCTAATAAATTTTTCGCAATAATTGTTGAACCATTTATAACGAACATATTTGATATGCACATTGATTTTTCGCTTGATATTTCAACAGTTGTGTTAATACATAAATCATTTTTACAAACAGGACAACATGTATTATTTTCTAACCAAGTACAAATACATTTATAATGAAAATGACTTTTGCAATTGGTTATATATTCTGGTTCAAAAAATGATTGTTTAATTTGATTCGAACAAATACAACATTTATTTAATAATGATTGATTATTTGACATATTATATTATTATAAGTTTATAAATAAATATAAAATATCAATAACTTATTTATGCAATTTTTTTATATTTAATAAATAAAAATATTTAATTATTAAAAAATTGTGAATGTATTAAAATGAAAACCACACATTTTTCTACATCCAATAGTTGTTTTATTACAATAAATTCGAGTTTTTAATATTATACTAATTTCTTGTTGTTGTTTGACATTTAGTTCATTTTTTGATTTAAGATTTATTATAACACCATTAAATTTATCTAAATATTTATCAAAAGTAGTATCACATATATTATCGTAATCATTATATTCATTAAAATTAGATTTTACTTTTGTAAGTTCTTTTAGTGTTTCGTTTGATAGTAACTTTGAATGTTTAAATGGAATTGTAAATATATAATTAATATTTTTCTTTGAATTAACTGATCGGTCCGATTGTAAGATCATTTCTTTTATTTTTTTTGTGTATTCAATAATAAAATCATAAAAATCATTTCCTTTAACTTCAATTAATGTTGTATAATGTCCTGATTTAAAACGATCGGATGATTTTGTTATAACAGTAGCTTTAGTGAAAATAATAGGTTCGAATCCATCACATTTAATATTATATAGATACATACTAGCTTCTTCATAATTAAATTTCACTAATTTATAATCAGCAATTTGTCCAATATTTGTTTTTTGTTCTTTTTCTGTTGATTTATTGTAACGTCTAAAATTACCATTTAATATTAGCTTTTTTTGATCATATGTTTTGACATCAAATAATCTAAATAATTTTTCATCATTATATTCATCAGTGAGATTATTAGTAATTTTATATAATTCAATTTGATCATTATATTTGTTATATTTATAAAAATCATTCATAGTTATAATATTAAAATTTTTATTGTAGTTGTCAATTTTTAATCCTCGATTTAATGTTTTAATAATTCTTAAAAATGATGGATGTTGGATATTTTTATTTATAGATGTCATGTTGTTTTTAAGACATTCTACCGCTTTTTCGTTTGAATATACTGTTATGCCATCATAATACGACATTAAATGATAAAAATCAAAACGATCAATACAATCTTCTGCTGTATCATAATCAGTACATACTATTTGAATAATTCTTGGGATTGATTTAATAAAAATATCAATAACAGAATAATTCATTCCGACAAAAATATTTTGTTCCCCATACGTTTTTTTAATATTACTAATAATAGTTTCAATTGTTGCAAGCTTTCGATTATTGTCACCAAATAAAAACAGATCTATATCTATTAATTTTTTATAATCAAATTTGTTATTTGATCTGATAATATCGAATAATAAACCACCAGAAAAAATAATATTTTTATTATCGAATGGAACCACTTTTAATAAATCATATGTATAATTATCAAACTCAGGTGTTTCAATTTTATTATATACACTTTTCTCAATATATTTCTTTTTGTCTAACATATACTTGAATAAATATTCGTCAGATTCAGAATCAATATTAGATTTCATTGTGTCATCTTCGTCGATCGATTCATTGAAATTATTTAAGTTGATAACAATATTTTTATTTTCTTTATTTTCTTTATTTTCTTGATTAATTTTGATTGTAGGAATTTCGATTGTTTCTTTATTTACTAAAATTTTTTCTGCGTGATTGGTTTCGTTATAATAATCATCAATAATTGAACATATATCAATCGAAATATCAAGTAAATCGCATTTATTAGCATATAAATTCGATTGTACGTTATATTCATGTAAATTATATTTATCAATCATAATAGGATTCAATATATTTATAATATTTTGATAATATTTAAAATTTTGTTCTTTAATTTGAGACTCAATAATTTCGGATAATTTATTTGCTTGTATTATATCTGGAATATGGATGGCATATATTCCTTTGAAATATTTTGTATGATCTTTGTTAAAATTTATTGACAAAATAGTTTTAAAATTTTGTAGTAATTGTTGGCGTAAATCAGGAATATTTAATAAAATTGATGTTTCGATATAATTAATAATATTTGATATATTGAAATTTTTATTATCGAAATATGGTAAATTTAAATATATTGTTGAATTAATATTTTTGAAATCATATTTATTTGTATCGATTTCTGATGAACTATTTAATAATGTTAATAAATTAGTAACAGATTCAATCATATTGTTAGTTATATTAATTTTGCTCATATTAGTGTTATAAATTAATTAATTTTTATGCTTATCAAACAATATAAATTTTTTTCAATTTTTTATATTAATAGTTTGTTCGTGTTAACATAAACAAACTATTAATATAAAAAATTGAAAAAAATAATATTTATAGTATACTATTGTGATATTATGGTAACGAAAAAATATGTATATTAATAAAATTGATTTTGTTAATAAACTGTTACAATTTATCCCTTTAGCTAATATCAAAGTAAAAAGTTCAAATATTGATGATGCTTATTTAATTAGTATTCCGACAAATCCATATAAAATTTTGATTATGTGTTCAAAATATTCGCCAGACTTCGAAAACCAAACGAATAAAATATTAATTGATGTTGTAATTGTTGAAAATGTAACAAAAAATATACAATTTTTACATGATAATACAGAATTAGAATATAAATTTGTAAATAAACAATCTGATCGAATTAATGAGATTGTTAATTTTATTAAATATTTATATCAAGATTTGAGAACATAAAATAATTTAATTATTTATTGTGGTATTTTTTTTAAGTTTATTATATTCATTATTCAATATCGATATAGTTTCAAATAAATTCAAATAATCATCAGAATCTTTAATCGGACCATAATAAGAAACACAAATATTATTTTTTAAACATTCTTTTATACCGTCTTCCAAAGAATAACCACAAAATCCTAACACATCACCTATTTTTTCTTCTAAATCCTTATTTGGATTTAATTTATAAGCCATCAATAAATATTTTAAACTTTGTTTTTGATGGTGTTTATCATTTTTATCATAATTTAAATTATAATAATTCCCCAAATAAATCATTGAATCGATATCATTTTTTTCTATCGATAATTTTATCGAATTTTTTGCTTCTCTTATTTTTCCAGTATCAATATATTTAATAGTTGCTAACAATATAATATTTACAGAATCATTTTTTGTCAATTCAGAGTTATTATTAAAAATTTCATTTAATCTTTTATAATCATCGTCTTTAGCACATTCATAATATGTTTTAAATTTTTCGACATCTAATCCAATTTTAAGATCGTCGATGTTTAAATTTTTAAAATAGCTCAAAATTGAGTTTTTAATTTTTTTTATATCCATTCGTTAATTGCTATATCATATATAAATATATTAAATGTTTAAGTTCTGTGCACATTTATAAAATGAGAAAATTTTTTTTATTCAAACAAATTTTCCCATTTTATTTAATTTAGCAGCACTTATAACATCGTTAATTTGTTCATGAGTTATTATTAGTTCATAAATTTTATAAGAAAAATAATAAATAAGAAAATGATTAAAAATTACGAATAATTTAAATTTTGGTAAAGGGATGTAAATATTTTTTCTATCAAAAATTTTATTATTTTCACATTTTGTAACATAATTCATATGCGCTGGAATATCATCATAACTTTTAATTTGTTTTTTATATGGTTCATTACTGTCGATTTGAATTAATAGATCATACAAGTATATTCTTCCGTTATCTTGAGTAAACGTTAAACTTTTATTAATCGCAATATCAACAGAACAATCATAAATTTGGTTAGTAGTAAACCCATTAATAAATATTAAACACAAAACAAAACTAAATGTTGTAAAAATTAGAATAAAAATAATTAGACCATAATTATCTTCTCTTAAAGAATTTAATATTCCATACAATTTATTGTCATAATAATATTTGTCAGTACTAGTATAAAAGTTTGTGTCATATTTTTTTTGACATTTAATTTGTTTTATCTCAGCAATACTACTTTCGATCATTGTGATAAATTCATTATTGTTATTACATTCAGTCAATATTGTATCAATTATATTATTTTTTTCTTTTTTAACATAATAAATAATGATAAAATTATAAAATGTAAGTAATAAACAGATTGAATAAATAATGATAACAAGAATTAATACGAAATGAATATGTGAATAATTTTGATAATCATCTAAATATATATTTTTATATTTACGTAATAAAATATCATTAACATTTAGATCTAAATTACCTTGTCTTTTAGTACAATAATATTGTGTAGTGGCATCAGTTAAACAATATTTAAAATTATTTTCTTCAAAGAAATATTGTGATACTGTCAAATTATTTTTATTAAGCATAACAATTTCATTTTTATTTAACTCAAAAAAATAATTTGAATAATATACAGGCAGAATAATAAATAACATGAATATTGCTAATATTATTGTAACACTATAACAGGTTTTATAATTACCACACATATCTAAATTATTACTTATTATACCAGATATGTTATCGATTGATTTTTCTGTATTTGAAATATTAGTTGTTGACTCGTTTGTTGAATTAATTGTTGAATCGTTTGACATGATTATATTATATAACTTATTATAAAATGTAAATCAACAAATAATATTATCAATTTTTTTTCAATATTAGTGCAATATTAGTGCGTTAAGGAAATCAAATGAGAGTAATATATGTTTTTTAAACCATAAATAATATAAATATCAAAACACGATTAATAATATAACTACGCGATGGGTCATTTTATTATCCATCTGATGTAAAAATAAATAAATATGTTTCATCAGATGGATAATAAAATGACCCATCGCGTAGTTATATTATATGCTACTTATGTTTAATTAATTATAATAAATAGCTTATAAAATATTTGTTTCGATATTGCTAATTTCCTTAACGCAACAATATTAATTTTTTATTTAATAATTTTATAAATGTTGATTTATTAACAAACAGTTGTTAATAATTACATTATTTTTTTATTTTTTATTTTTAATTATAATCATATAATTTGTTTTTAGTATTATATAAACATATAAATTATTATTATATATAAAATGAATAGTAAACTTAAATTTATTATTAATTTATTATTTATTATTTTGATAAATTTGATATACATGTTATTTGTAAAATTATGTTTTAATTTTGGTAGTCAAAATAATATACTAATAAACTATAACGAATCACAATATTTTGATTTATTTGATTATTAATTTTAATGTTATTATATATAACATTAAAATACATATTAATGATTGTAAATACTTTGTTCGTCAATTTATAAAATAATTGACGATTTAATTAATACTTAACGAACTAAGCAATCTTCCGGCATAATCTTCTTGTCCTGAATGCCATAAATCAATTGTGACATCAGCATAAACATGATTACCCATTTCTCTCCATCTATGACAAAACATCCAATCTTCGCTATAATAATGATCGTTAATAATACCACAATCAAACAAGGCATATGCATATTTATTTTCTGCTTCAGTTAATGCGTTACAATCATCAGTATATTTAGCATTTTTAAAATTAATCATCATTTTTTCAATACAAGTACGTTTAATCATCATAAATCCAGTCGCGAGAGTGCTAACTTCCATAATATTATTCGCAATTTTGGAATTAGGTAAGTAGTTTAGATTATATTTAAGTAAATTTTGTTTAATGAAATCAATTTCAGAAATTGATTGATTGTAAGATTTTTTATGATTTTCTTGTATTTTTTTCATTTCTTCTCCAAATAATTTATCCCAATGATATTTTTTTAATGGATATATACCGCCAACTACTTCTTTATCTGCTAATATTAATTTTAAGACATCAACTGGTTTCCATGTTATATCACTATCAATAAAAAATACATGTGTCATATTTGGATCAGCCATAGCTTTAGCAATTAAATTATTTCTTCCTCTTTGAATTAAACTTTCATTTTTCATTAAAACTAATGTAACTTCGATTCCTAATTTATTAAGTAATTCTTTAGTTTCCATAATTTGTAACACATAATTAACATGACATAAACCACCATAACATGGAGTTAAAACATGAACTTTAGTTTTATTTTTTGTTACATATTTTCTAACTTCATCAATAAAATTAGTTTCTTCTTTTTTCTCTTCTTTTTTATTTTCTTTTTTATTTTCAATTTCTTGTTCCTGAAGTTTTTCTTTCATAAGTTTAATAAAGTTTTCCATTTTTTCATCATCGACTTTATTTTCTAACTCATTGACCTTTAGCATTTTAATGAATAATATTATTATATTAATCTTTAAATTAAAATTTGTATTATATTAATAATATTTTTTCAGAAAATTTGTTTATACTTACATTTTCTAAAATTTTCATTCGTTTATTATAAATATTGTTCCTAAACATGTTTATAATATCGTTATCCATTTTATCGATTAAAATAGGTAACTCATTTGGTAATATTTTTTTTAAATCAATATAACAACTTTCTGGTATATTAATTAATTTACTATTATTACCATAATATAATGGAATACAACCAACAGTCAAAGCATCATATAATTTTTCACTAACATAATTTTCAGCATTACAGTTTTCAATAATTAAACAAAATGTATGTCCTTTCATTAAATCAATTACTTTTTCTTGATTTAACATTCTATTTTGTGTTTTTTTGTAATTAATTATATCGGCATTTTTCTCCCATGAATTTCCATAACAATAAATTCGTTTGCCTAGATTTTTAGCATATTCCCATCTTAGATTATCTTGAGATTTAAGATTAATACCATTAATAATATACTCATCACTTAAATTTCTATTTTCTAATACCATACATATACTTTTATCATTTGATTTGTTTTCAGTTATAAAATCCAAATCATTAGGATTACACATATCAAAACGATGAATAAATGGTAAATATACAAATTTGTTATTTGTTAATTGTGGCGTCCAATATGTTATAATTTTATTAAAAATATTATTTAATATCTTGTTGTCCCATTGTTGTTTATGTCTATAATTAGGAGATTCAAATGTATATACTATTTTTTCTATATCATTTCTAGTTATTAAATAATTTGGAAGTTCTTGTAAATGACATAATATAACTAATACTTTTGAACCACTCGGTATATATTCTGTATATCCATTAATTAATAATATTTTTTGTGATAATATATCAAACAAATTTAAATTCCATTGATCATATGCTACTGTTTTAAATGGTCGTATATTTCCACCATAAACGCGACTAATGACATTTTCAGTTTGTTCTTTATTAAAATGAATAATAAAAAGTTTATTGTCATTCCATGGAATTCTACCATACTTACGCATAATAATTTGATTTCCATTCACAAATAAATCAGCCTTAACACTATTTTCACGATTACCAACATAATAATTGATAGTATATTGATTTGTACATACATAATTTAAATATTTTGACATTATATATTTTGCAAAAACTCTGTCTGGATTAGTAAAATCATTTGTTCCTATTCTGTTCCATAAATGTGATGTTTCGATTATCACTTCTTTTTTAATACAATAGCAATTTGTATCTATCAGATTATCACTTTTATTATAAAATACATTACTAAGATAACCTAATGATTCACAATTATCTTCACACACATATCCATCGTCATTAATAATTTTTCTCAAACAAAATAACCATTCTAATTTATTGTTATCAATTATTTTTTCATAAAAACTTAAAACGTGATTATTGTCATAATAATTATCTTCATCTAATAAAATTACCCAGTCGCCATTAACTATCTGACTTATAGACGCATAAATACGATGACCTAAATAACCATTACCGCCAGTATTGTAAGGCAAATTGAATACGAAACGTTTGTTTATTGGTTCGATTTTGTTAAGTAATAAATCAACTTTTTCTTTAAAATTCGGACCGTCGATAACAATAAGATGTTCAATTTCAATATTATTATTTTTAGTTTGATTATTTATTGAAATTAATAATTTTTCTAACTTTGGATTACCTGTTGTCGGTGTAATAATTACAAATTTCATTAATATGATAATATTTAATGATTAAACTTTTAAATAGTTATTTATTTTTCTAACATAAATTTATATATGTCGAATAACATAAAAGAAAAATTTTATAATTATGCTAACAAATATAGAAATTTATCATATTCACTACAAAATTCATTGCATAAAAAATATAAAAAAAATTATTCACCATTAGACAAATTCAAATTATGGTATAAACCATTAACTCTCATTAATTCTCATAAACCTATTTCTGGTGCTTCTAATTGTTTGTTAGATACGATTAATGATAATGAATATTTTAAATCTTCATATACTGAATCTGATATAATTGGAAAAACAATTTATACGATTGGTGATATTCATTCAGATTTAGAAGTTTTAATATATATACTACGTTTTAATATTTGTGTCATTAAACCTTCTAACAACAATCCAGAACTTGAAAAACAATTAATAAATCCAATTTTTAAACAAATGAATCCATCTGATCATAATTATGATCATCTTGTTGGTTATGAATTATCCGAAGAAGCATCAAATAAATATATAGTCATGACAGGAGATTTAATTGATGGAAAAAGATCGACAGAAAAACATAGTTATTGGGATTTTAATTTTTCGGAACTAAAAATTCATTTATTTATAAATCAATTAAACAGATTATTGGTACAAAAAAATATTGGTAGTAGATTGTTTAAAATAATTGGTAATCATGATTTATATGCCATGTTCGGTCCACATAATATAAATTTAATGAACGGAGATAATTTAACAGTTAAAACATTAGAATGTGCTAATGGTAACAAATTAAATATTGATAATAATAAATTTGTAACAGATGTATCGCAAAATAATAAATTTGATGGACTTAATCGTATTAAAATAAATCCAGAACAACAAACTTATTTATCTTCGCCAAAATCTTGTTTACCAATATTACTTGATAATTCAAAATTAGTTTTAAAATTAGGTAAATATGTTTTTGCACATGGTGGATTAACAACATATGATAATATGAATTTTACGTTCGGTTGGTTTCAATTAATCAACGAAATAATTTTTTATTCATTATTGTACGGCAATAAAAATAAAGTTCTCGACGCATTATATGATAAACGAGTTTATATATTATCAGAATCAATTAATGTTAATAAAAATATGATTGATTCTGTTAATAATATGATTGAATATTTATATTTAGATAGTCAAGTTACAAGTCCAAATTTACAACAAAAAATTATCGTAAGAATACTTGATGACTTAATATCCCATTGTTCAATTAAACCAAAAAATAAAAATTCAGTATTAGAATTACGTCCACCAGAATTTTTAGACACATTATGTTCTGATAGCGAATATTATTCTTTACAAAATATTAGCCACGTCCTTAATAATAGACAAGATAATAAAATAATCGAAAATACATTTATTGTAGGTCATACACCAATTCAAACTATTGATAATTTATATAAATTATCTAAAATTGGATATAATAATTCAAAGCAGTATTATGATCAATTTTTGAATCAACCTACAATTAAATATGGAGAAAAAGATTATAAGTATAATCCGAGTATTGGAAGTCATTGCACAAATAATAAACATAAAATATATTATATCGATTGTGAAATGTCAAGAGGTTTCAGACTTTATAGTCGTAATATATATTTTGAAATAAAAAAATCGATTAATGAACACAAAGATATTGATATAAATAAAATAAATATAAATAATGTACATTACTTATTATACGATTTGTACAACAAATTACCACAAACATTAGTATTAACAAATAATGATGAATATGTTATTATACCTGTTATTGATCATGTTTTACAATATATTGATTATCAAATATCTAATAATAAAAGAGATAATGAAAGTTGTAATTTAACAATTGATTTGTACAGACAAGTAATAATGAATATTATTATTAAATATTTTGATAATAATTATAATTTTGATATCTCAAATTTAACAGAAAATCAAATTAAATTATTAATAGAACAGTTAACAACAGATTTTGATATATTTCTATGTAAACAAATGATCCAATTTATTTATAAAAACAACAAAGAAGAAAGAATAAAATATATTAATATGTTTTAATATATATGTGTACGTAAGAAAAAATTGCAAATTTTTTCTATGTTATCAATTGTAACAATCACCAAATACCACTACGATATGGCAATTATATTATATTTTCAGGCTCGAACTAGTTCGAGCCTGAAAATAAAAAATTGAAAATAATATGTTAAATTAAATTTAAATTTATATTTATTAATATTATTAATATTATTAACAGATGGATGTTAAATGTTATAATTGCAATAAAAAAATTAAACTAATTAAATTTGAATGCGTATGTGGACATACTTTTTGTAAAAAATGTAGGCTTCCAAATATTAATCATATTTGTAAATATGATTTTCATGAAGCACAAAAAGAAAAATTAATAAACGAATTACCAAAAATTGATGCAAAAAAAATTATTGTGATTTAATTTATTTTGTGTTACTCACTCAAATAATTAGACCTTATATGATTTGAGATATTTATTTATAATCATAAATAATAAGAAAGTTAAAACACCTGTTAAAAATAAAGAATATTCCATAACATGTTTTTTATTCCAATCTTTGCAAACAGGATTAAGTTTCATAGTAAAAAATGGTTTAATAATAAATCCAACTAAATAACTCATCATAATAGTCACAATACCGTACACAATTAATAATATTGCTTTTTTAAACATTTTATATATAATTATATAACATATTAAAATAATTTAAATAATATAAGTAATATCTATTTCTTTAAGATTTTCATCATAAATTTTTTCAAGTTCATTTTTTAATTCACTATTTAATTTTTCTGAACTAAAAGGCGAAAAAATTCTTTGTTGCATACATTTTACCAAAAACATTACTAATTTCATTGGATTTGAACGTATTTTTTTTCGTAGTAATAGCAAGATCCTAAATTCTTTAATTTGATCAGCAATATTTAATATTCTAATACACTCAGGAATTTTATTATCATACCCAGGCAGCAAATAACAGATATCACCAACTGCTGATTGTTGTGTACTATTTCCAATATATAAAAGTGGAATCATTTCTTTTTCAATTACATTTAAATTAGAATCGACCAATGCAATTTGTTTTTCAGGAAGTCCATCAATTTCGCAACCGATATTTTCAATGTGATACATGCTTGTTTATTCAAATTTTTTAATACAATATCACAATCTTTTATTTTTTCAATTTTTTATATTTTATTAATTATAACAATCTTAAATTGTCGCGTTTATTATATTGACAATAAATAACATATTAATTTAATATTATTATGAAACATATCATACGAATAACAAATGATATTTTACTTAATATTGCGTTGTTGCTTGATATTAAAAATTTTATTAATTTACGTCTTGTGAATAAACAGTTTAATAATTTAATCCAACCATTCAATCCTGACAATAAATGGAGAACATATTTTTGTAGATATAATAATTTTAATAAATATAGCGAATATAATAATTTTAATAAATATTGCGATTATGGTATTAGAACTAATTGTTGTAATAGTTCTATAATGTTATTTTTATATAAATATCATGGTATTGATATATTTAATAAAAATTTGCCTATTGATAAATTTTGTGTTGTCGAAATAGCTTTATTATTGATCAAATATGGATATATAGATTTATTTAGAACATTTAATTATATGCATAGACCTAAGTTATTTTGTAATGATTTTAATATAATTAGTTATGCATATAGCTATAATCAAATTAATTTGTGTGATATAATTCTTAAACAAAATCATCGATCATATAATATGATAATTGAATTTTTGATTGGTAGATGTTGTATAGGTGATATTGAAGGATTAAAAAATATATTTAATCCAGTTTTCGGAAATATATTAAAAGATTCTGATAAATATAATTTTATGCGTTTATTAAAAGAATCAATTAGAAATGAACAAACGGAAGTAATAAATTATTTACTTTCGTATAATATTAAGTATGCATATATTGATTTTTTAGACGTATTACATATAATTTTTATGAATAGTACAATAAAAAATTTGATTAAAGATTATTTTGAATTTGACAAATCGAAGTATCCAAATCAATTATTAAATGATAATAATTTAGTGACAAATATTTCTGAAACTGATACATATGATACGATAAATTCAATTAATAATATTCAGTATTCAAATAAGCTATTAACTGGTGATGATTTTTTAAATTTATTATGTGAATTTTGTGAACATAAATTTAAATATAAATATTATAATGAACAACAATTAGAAAAATATATTCAATTTATTGATTATATAAATGATTATGTTAATGAAAAATATGACAGTGATATAATCAAACTTAAAATAAATGAAAAAATAAATTATTTTATTAATCACATCATAGATTATTTATATGAGACAAATAATATTAGGATATATAAAAAAATAATCATTAATGAGAATATTATTCGTGACACAAATTTTGTTTATAATTTGATACCTAAAATAATAAATAATATATACAAAATTGGTGATTATGATTTGTTATTTAATATAACTGATTTATTGATAAATAAAAATATTAATATTGATGTCAAAATTAAATATATCAATAATTTTCCTGACTTAGAATTTCTAAAAAAATTATCAATTTACATTTCGCGTATTGATAAGAATAAAATTATTTATATAAAAAGTTTATTGTACAACACAATTTATTGTTTACATAATTTTGGTATAATAGAATACGAATCGAAACAAAATATTTTATTTAGATGTCATGAATACATTTATACGCAAAAAGGAAATTGGTCGATAAATTTAATGTGTTATGTGAGAAACTATGTTTATTATATTAAATATATTTGTGATTTTTGTGATAAAAAATTTAAAACAAACACATCATCGAAAATATTATTTAAATTATATAAATTACTACACATAATAATTAATATATACAAAATAAAAAATGGTTATCATGTTAAACATATTAAACGTCATGATATTATTTTATCATTTCTTTGTTCATTACTTTTTTCAGATTTTGGGTTATTTAATAAATTAATGTATGATATCAAACACATTCAAACTAATAACAAATATGATAGATATGATAGAATTATTAATAACGTTTTGTGTATTACATATAAATTAAATGAACAAATGATCAATTATTATTTAGCAAATAGTTATATTTTTAAATTTACACGAGAAAAAAAAAATAATTTAATTAATTTTATCGAAATAATTTGTAAAACAAAATGTGATAATCGACTTAATGATTTGATTATGAAATCTGATGATGTTATAAATTTTCAAAAATATGGAAATCCATCAATTTACTTTAACACATTATTTGATTATAAATCATTAAATATATTAAAATGTATTTATGAACATAAAAAAGAACTGATAGATAATTTTTTAATGAAAAAATGTAACATGATGAATCGATTTATAGAATTTAATTCGTCATATACATTTTTTGGAAATTATATTTGTAACTTGTTTGATGTCAGAGATATTGATTTTAATATTTTTTTGCTTAGTTGTTATAAACATTTACTCAAATCAGATCTGATAATAATTTTATTAAATAAATTTGTGATGTCGAATAGTTCGATTAATTTTTATGATTTTTTATGCAAGAATTTTGATATAAAACAAATAATAAAAAAAATAAGCGATCATAATTGTTCGACATATAAAAATAATCATAATACGATTGAAAATATAATTAATATGTTGGATATGTTAAATGATGAAAAAAATTTTAATTATTATTAAAAATAACAACTAATAATATATAATATCATGGATTTTGTTTATAATATTAAGATGGCAAAATTTATTAATTCGACATTATTACAAATGCGTAATGATATCAATAACATGCCCGCATTAAATAGTTTAATTGTTGATTTACAAATAACTTATCCAGCACAACCTGTCAGTTTAGACGTCGTATATAATAATATACTTGTTCATAATGGTGATACGTTTACAATTAATTCAACTTCTAACCAACCTATCGTCACATACGATTACTCTGATGGATATTATACATTAATAATGGTAGATCCTGATGTCTATTCTCGTACACATCCTGATCATAAATATGGGAGACATTGGATTGTTGCGAATAATAGTTCGGGAAATTTTACCCAAGGTGATATATTAACGACTTATTTAGGACCAGCGCCGCCATTAGATTCTGGATTTCATAGATATGCATTTTTATTATTAAGACAAAAAAATTTATTACCTGATGATCCAATAGATACATCAAGAGTTGATTGGAATGTTTCGTCTTTTATTTCTGATAATAATTTGACATTGGTAGGATTAAAATATTTCCAAGCAGAAAATGCTTCATAAAATAATTGAAATAATTACAAGTTATGAGTAAAATTCATAATACATAAATAAAAAAAATGTATATATGTATATTTTGCATATATTGTGAAGAATTAACAAGAAATATTATTGTGTCACCAAATGTTAATAATATTAATTTTATATTAAATGATCTTAATATAAAATTAAAAAAACTTGATGAACGATATGATATTTCTAATATTAATATACAAGAATTTGATTTTGATAAAATAATATTTTCAAATATATTTGATGAAATACGTGTTAGTAATGACTTATTATGTCATATAAATGTATATTCAGAAAATATAATTAAGTATGCACAATTATATATGGATAAAATTTACACATTTGGTGAAGAAGATAATATATTTAATGATTAAAAATATTATTATATAGTTAATAAAAATTCTACTATATCATTTAGTTCCATTTCCAACGCAAAATTTAGAGCATAATTTTTAACATATTTATATTTTTGAATATAAATATGTAGCTCGTCCATTTTTTTTTCATGGATTAATCGTTCGATCATTATTTTATTTTCATAAGTTGGTTCACTAATTATATTCTCATTTTTATGTTCAATTTGTTCCAGTTTATTCTTGTCTAGTATTTCTGTCTTAATTTGTTCGGTTAAATTTTTATTTTCAAATATTGATTCGTCGATACCATCTTTATTTTTAATTGATTTTTCTAATTTTATTTGTGTAAGTTGTTCGACTTTATCATGTTCCATTTTTTGTTTAATAAGATTATATTGAATAGTTTTGATATCTATTTTATCTGATGGTTGTTCCATAATTAATTTTAATAATTTTAATAATTTATTTGTTATTCCTAAAAATTAATAATTCAATTTTTTATCAATATTAGTGCGTTAAGGAAAACGAATAAGGGTAAACACAAATTTTTAACATTAAATATTATTTTAATGAATGTTTTATTTATTCTAATAATTATTTTTGTTATGTAAAATATAATATAATACATGTTACAAATTAAGGATAATTTTGATATTCTTGTTAACGAAC
>Ga0209319_1000667_pt1 | contig 40139 bp, 69 predicted proteins | sample RifGroE2_FD_184000 | JGI IMG/M metagenome (GOLD analysis project Ga0209319, IMG submission 184000) | Groundwater microbial communities from Rifle, Colorado - Groundwater E2 (SPAdes) (version 2) | ecosystem: Environmental > Aquatic > Deep subsurface > Groundwater | place: Rifle, Colorado, United...
CGTTTTCCCCGGCAGTTGCGATTTACGGTTGCCCGTTGCCTATAGTCTATCGCTTAACGGGCAGTCCGTCAAACGCTCATCTCCCCGCCCCAGCGCTTGACCTGGTGGACAAATCATTTCTCACTAGGAGCCTCGATGCAATAATTAAATCCATATTTAGAAATAGCATCCACCAATTGCACCCCCGTTAGAGCAAACCATTCTCCTGCTATCCGGCTATCGGCAAATATTTTATGAAGCATCCTTTCGTCAGACTTGCGATTTATGCTTTGCTTTGTAGCAATAACCGCAATATGAGGGTTTCCTGTTTTTAACGATGAGAGTCTTTTCCTGATATCCCTTGTCGATCCAATTTTATAGTTATTAGTCCCAACAGTGTGAGCTATGTATACAAACCCAACTTGATAAGCCACGCCCTTTCTGTTTGTTTTCAAATCCAGATCGTCAAAAATATTGAATTGTGTCGGAATCTCACCACCGAGGTCCATAATCCTTTTTTGACATATATCCAAAGATTCCTGAATAATATCATCATCCGTCATGTTTATACGATTCCAAGCGATAACAGCTTCCGAAAATTCATCTTCGTATTGTGTTGCCGATCCACAACGGGGACATTCAATCTTGGTTTCGCTCCCCTCTGTGCTGATATTAGGCGTCCCGCCACATAGGCAAGGCCTGAATGCAATTGCAACGTCAATCTCATTTAACATTTCTGAGCTTCTTATGTACGCCTTGGCATCCATTTTGTACCCCTGAATAAAAAAGCGCCTGATGAATCCCCCGGCATGGGTTCGCCTGCTTCACGGACAGGCTGGATTCATCTGACGCTCTTGGAAATTACGCCCCGTGAAGGCCGCTGTCAAGCCGGTATGCCGCCCGCACGACCCTGAAAGCATAGCACAGGAAGAGGCGGGCGTCAATTGCTCCAGTCGGTCATATCAAAAGCCCACACAATAAAACAAGCGAATGACACAAACACGGCAAAAATAGCATGTACGATCAACCCTATCATGATGCCCTCGCGAATGCCTCTGGAGAATATTGGAACCGCCCAAAACACCAAAGCATAAAAAACCGATACGCCTATATACCCCATAACCCGCTTTGCTTTCATCACTTCCCCCTTTTGGCTATCGCCTCTTCGGCCTGCCTTGCCCGCAATGCCTTCTTGTTCCGCTTGTACTCCTTGAGCATCGCCTTACACGCTTTGGCTTCGTCATGCCGGGCAGAGTTGCGGATGTCGCCGTTCAGGCACCAGCCGAAATAGTCGTCAATGTAGATTACGGGCTCTGTCATAGGATTCAAAAAACTAAGTGGCCCCTTCACGGCGCGATATTGGCCGATTATTTTCTCAGCCTCTTTCATGGAGCGCGTTTTTTCTTCGCAATGATGCGAAAACAACTCCTCATAGGCGCCGCAATATGGGCAAGTTTCATACGCCGGTATGCGTTTCATGACTCATCCTCCCTATCGCCTCTTCCCTGTCCTTCGCCTTGATCGCCTCGACATCCTCCGGCCCGAACTCCGGCGTCCGTATCAACCCGTGCGTGTACAGCAGATCCCTGTAGTCCTTAGACACAAGCCAGCCCTCCCGCTTGCAGTCCTCGTACAGCGGAGTGCCCGGATAAGGCGTCGCGATGTAAATGTTCCGCTGATCAAGCGGGAGATGGTTCGCATAGTCCAGCGTCGTCCGCATGTCGTCATGGGTTTCGCCGGGATACCCGATGATGAAAAAGCCGCACGTCTTGATGCCCTCCGCCTTCAGGTCGTGGACAAGCGAAAACGCCTCGTTGAACGGCATCCATTTGCTTCCCAGCCGCATCAGGCGGGCCGTGGACGCGTTCCCCGTCTCGAAAGGCAGGGAAACACGCCAGCACCCCGATTGACGCAACCTCGGCACGAATTGGCGAAGTTCGCGGGCGGATATCCCGTTCGGCGTTGACCAAGCGATACCGCGCGCTCTCAGAGCCCGCATGATCCACGAAAATAGCCCCGGATCGCTGATTGCATTGTCGTCCTCGATGAAGATTTCCCGGATACCGGCGGCGACAAGGGCGTCAAGATGCGCGATGATCTTCGCTCGGGAGTAGTACCGCACCCCACCCCAGTACCCATTGACCCCGCAGAATCCGCAGTGACGGTCGCATCCCCGGGAAAACTCCATGGGCATCCAGCGGCCGGTAAGGGATTGCAGATCATGCGGCGCCCTCATGGACCAATACGGCGAGATGCGATCCACCGATACCGGAGGGTATTCGATGTCACTGAATACCTTCCCGGGGAAGAGAGCAAGCTCGCCGTCGCCCCGGAAGACTTGGTCCACCCCATAAGGCGGAGGAACGGCGGCGGCGTGAAAGCCCCCCGCGATAACTTTCGCCCCGGACATCGAAGCCATTTCGGCTACGGCCTCGTATCCGGCGTGCTGGATGGAGAATTGCGCCGAGATTCCGACAACGTCCCATCCGAGGCTGAGGACCGCCTCAAGGCCGGTCATCCCGTGGAGGTGGAGGTCAAGAGTCTGCGCGTCCCATCCCCATCGGCGGGCGTTGTGCTCGATGGACCAGAGGCCGAAGGGCGGCATGTAGGTGAGTTTCTGCGTCGGGCGCGCGGGCTCCGGGAGCTTGAGAAGGAGAAGGCGGTTACTCATGACCCGGTTTTCCGTCTGGCCAGTATTTGGAGTTATGAACATCCCCATTGCGGCACCATCCCCATCGATAACCTAGGTAGAGCATTTCCACCGGATCAGGAAATGCATCTCCGGCCCTTAACGACAAAAGTAAATCTATTGTCGGGTAGGATATTTGAATGGTTAATCTTTTAATTCTACCTTCCACCCCACTATATTCAGAATCAAGACTCGTAATCTGGTTATCCATCCTTTCCTCCTTGTGCTTCATCGGGCTAACAATTGCTTAATTAGACGTACCTGCTTAATGAATCGCAAACCCTTTCAAGGTCTGAAATATCATCGTCCTTTCCTTCCATTAATTCATCAACTGTATCTTGCAACTCTCTCAAATCGTCGCGGTCTTTTTCAAGACGTTTGATAATTTTCTGTAGTTGTATTCGAGCCTGTTTTATTCCGGCAACTTTCATAATTCCCCCTTTGCCAACTTGTCAGCGCAATCCGCCATCCTCATCCTCGGACACCATTCCGGCAACTTCCCTACGACCTCCCTCCTCAAGGTCGCGCACGTCCTGCGGCCGGTTATCGCGCTATGGGTATATGCGGGGCATTTCAGGGAGGAGCAGGTACGGTCAGTCATTTTGGACCTCCGGTTTTTCGATGAACTTGGTCAGCCTTGGAATATATATCAGATTGCATACTCCGGTTGGCCCGTTCCTGTTTTTCGCTACTATCAGCTCGGTAGGTATCTTGTCGTCTGTGCATTCCTTGTCGCGGTGCAGAAACATTACCACGTCCGCATCTTGTTCAAGACTCCGGCTCTCAGCGAGATTGGCAAGATTCGGCCTCTTGCCCTCCGAATCCCGGACAAGCTGGGAAAGCATTATGATCGGGATCTTCAATTCCTTCGCCATGCCCTTTACTTCCCGGCTTATGACGGCAACCTGTTCATGCCTCGGAATGCGCGGTTGTTCGGCGTCGATCAAGCTCATGTAGTCGATCATGATTATCTTGCATTTATCAACGTGGACCATTCGGCGGGCCTTTGCCTTGAGCTCTGATATCTTTATCCCGCTGGTTTCATCAATCCACAATGGCGCATTCCCTATCTCCATCATCGTGTCTTCCATCCGGGCAACATTGTTTTCGGATTTGTACAGGCCATTGTCTATTCCCCATGAATTATACCCGGTCATGCTTGCCAATATGCGTAGCTCAAGTTGTTTCGCCGTCATTTCCACCGAAAAGAACCCGGCCGGTATTCTGCGCATGACCGCGATATTCTCAATCAGGTTAAGCGCAAGGGCTGTTTTCCCCACCGATGGCCGCGCCGCGATGATTATATATTCTCCATCCCTGAAGCCGGTTATCCCGCGAAGTGACTCGAAATGGCTATCTACGCCTTTTATCTGGCCCCTCGTCTTGATATTCCACTGGACTTGTTCGGCGACCGAGTTTATATACCCTCCTGCGTTTTTATACCCATTCGCGCAATCTCCGAGAACCACGGATGAAATTTCATTCTCGATGCCGTTTGCGATGTCAATGCCTTTTTCTCCCAACTGCTCAAGTCTTGCCCTTGCTCCGTCGATTATCGCGGATGTCGCCCGCTTGACCGATAAATCCTTGACCATCTCCAAATAATGGTCAACGTTGGCGGATGTATAGGTCATCCCGGCAATCATGGCGATATCCGGGATCGCATCGGCGGCTCCTCTTTTTTTGGCCTCGGATGAAACCGCCTTCAGGTCGGGGTTGGTTCCGGCACGATGCAACCGGATGATGTCGTCGAACAAGTCGCGGTGAATCTTGCTTCCGAAATCTGCCGAGCCAACACGGGAAGAAAGCCGCTCTATCGTCGCCGGATCGAGCATGAGGGCGCACAAAACCATTCCCTCGGCCTCGCTGTTGAAAAAGTTCATTGCATGGCTTCCCATTCTTCTTTGGTCGCAACACGGTCCCATCCGCAATCCTTGCAACACCCCGGACCCAGCCGCTCACTCCCGCAGATAAGGCATACCCTTTTGGGTTTGACCGGCTCAACGACAGGCGCGGAAGCAGGTTTCTGCTTCCTAACTTCGTCAACCACCCATTTTCTGATAGCAAGGTCATCGCGCTTGTATTTGTAGCCCTTCATGGCCTTTGCGGTCGAAAGCGTCTCGATGCAAGCGACGGTAAACTCTTCTCCGAACTCGGAAACAAGAGAGAGCCTTTGAGTATCTGTCATGAGAACGTTCTTCTCTTTCCCGAAAATATGTCTTGGTTCTTCGTTTTTAAGGTTCTTCGGTTTTGGTGTTTGATCATTTACATTATCATTTACATTATCATTTACATTATCATTTACATTATCATTAGGTTCTTTAGTTTCATAACCTATGGTTATTTCTTTTTTAACCATAGGTTCTTTAGTTTCATAACCTATGGTTATTTCTTTTTTAACCATAGGTTCTTTAGTTTCATAACCTATGGTTTTCGGTCTTCCGCCTCTCTTCCCGTTGCTATATCTATCGTTATTGGCGTCTATCTGCGGCTTGATAAGTGTAAAAATATTTACTTCCATTCCAATGAGTTCAGTCTCTTCGCCTTCAATGGCGTACTTCATTATAGCCATAGACAGACGGCAAAACGATTCTTCCGGGAGCGTCTTTATCGCATCATAAAATGACCTGTAAAATACAAACGAATCTCTCATATATCCCTCGCGGAATTGATGATCTCGTGTTTTTCTGGAATGTCTGAATTTATGATTACGGCGAGCAAATCACCCTTGTCTTTTGGCCATATTTTGATTCCTCGGCTATTCATTGCGACGGCAAGCCTGAGAAGTCGATAGGCAAGGATTGGAGGGTATGTATCTATATCCATTTTTATCTCCAGAAAGGAAAAGCCCTTTAGTTCCCCGCGCTGGTGAGGCGCTGTCCGGCGTGTTCGCGCCGTAGGGAGCTAAAGGGCTCTTGCATTATCGCCCCGAACAAGACGATCGTCAACGGGTTACCATCCAGTTGACGCTTCGATCCTAGCACGCAAGCCGCCCGAAGTCAAGCGGGAGGAGGGCCGAATAGCGGAGGCGTGATTCAGGTCGGATCGGCATGGGTCGCCTCCTTGATCTCCTTCTCTGCGCATTCGCCGCAAACCCCGTACTCGTCGAACCCGGTAGAGCATGCGGCGCATATGTCGTCTCCGCACTCCGTGCAGTTGCCCCATGCGGTACCCTCGACGCATTCCCTTCCGCAACGGTCGCAAATAATCATGGGCGAGCCTCCTTGATCTGCCTGAACTCGACGACCCATACCCACGGGTTGGCGTCCCAGCCATAGCCGCGCTTGGCGTTGATCGAGTCCCAAATATTGCGGAAGGCATCGATATTCCCTGCGCATTGTGGAACCGGAGAAGTACAGGAGCAGGTCGCACCCTCGTTCCATGCGTCGCGTGAACTGATATCCTGCACCCGCTCGACTCGGACGGACACGACCTCAAGGATGATGCGGGCGTCTTCTCGGGGCATATAGATCGATGGGCGCCAATTAAGTGGCGCTTTGCCTGGCTCCCAGTGATAGTTCCCATCGCTGTCGGGCGTCACGTCCTTTTTCGCGAGTTCGTCGCACGTCTGAACCCAGTAGCGGTTGAACTTTTCTCCGTCGTCATCGTCGGGGATCGATAGCCATGGTGTGCGGGTTATTTCCGGCGAGGCTTTGTAGTCAACTGCTATTTGGCCGTCATCCATGCACCACGCGCCTATCCGCCACGTCTCCCGCACCCATAGCCGGTCGCCGGGCTGGCCGTAGGGGCAACGCGCCTTTATCTGGCCGGTTGCGCAGTATTTAGAATTGCTTTCCGGCACGATGGTGGCCTTCCCGCGATCCTTTTGCGGCTCGCAAACCCATCCGCCCCATCGATATCCTGACACCGGGAATTGCGTGATCACCCGACGCGTCATAGTTTTTCGTCCGTCAAGAATCGCCCGGACCATCGGGCCGCTGAACAGGATTGGTCGCTCTTTCACTTCCCCGCCTCCTTGATCTTCCGCTCCACGTCGGCGCGGCGCATGATGACCAGTTTCGGAGCTACGTGTATGTTAGGTTTGAAATCTCCAAAACACCTAGACTCACCTTTTTCCCACATACACACGTCCCCTATCTCCGGCCCCGCTTCCACGCTCCCGGCCAGTGGGGTTTTGCCAGTTCCTCCGCAGTCGGGACACTTGGAATTCGGTATGCGGTGTTTCTCATCATGGCCGCATAAAGGACAGCCGATACGCCCCATGTCCGTGAAGACAAGAGCGTATATAAATCCATGATCAGGATTGGTACAACGCTCTATCCCATCTCCTCCGCATGTGGCGCATTTATTCTCGGCGTCTTTCACCTCGACGAAATCCAGCTTTCCGACGTTCTCAAAGTCTGGATCGTACGGCCATGTTTCCTCTCCGCAGTCCTCCGGGCAGGCGTCGGTGTGCTCGTGGTAGTTTTCTTTTTGGTCGGTTTCGGTGAACTTTGTCCGGTGGGTTATCTTCGCAATGAACGACCTCCCGGACATGGCACCTTCGCCTATGCCTTCCTCGTTGTTTTCGGTTAGCCATGCCTTCGCTTCTTCCAGCGTCTCGAATGTATCATCCTCGTATGCGTCGGAATCGAATGCCAGCCAGTTTTCAGCGGGCATTTTCAGCCTCCTTATCAGCCTGCGGGGAGTTGACGAGGGCGGCGCGGCGATTCCACGCCTCAACGGCCTCTTTTTCAGAACTCCGATAGCCGCCTGCCGCCCCACAACCTCCATGCGTAATATCGCATACAACTTGCCACGCTTCGGAATGAGGGTACTTATAAATATCACCATGGTTGTCCGCCCAATCCTCAGACGCAGTGTAGATAATGGGCCGGTTAGCTCCGCAAAACGGACATGATTCAGGCTTTTCCATCAGTGGCCCCCGTAGCGTGCTGTTCATCCTCGGAAATCATCGCATCGGCCATGCGTCCGCAGAATAAGGCTATTCTATCCGTATAATTCTGTATGTCGGCGTCAACGCGAACCACCCCCATAGCCGCCATCTTGTATCGCTGGCGGACGGTCAGCCCGATTACCAATATGTCCTCATCCCCATGCCTATCCAGCGCCTCGTCAACGCGCACCAGCGCCGCTATGGCCGCCTCCGTGTCCTCGCCGCGCCATGCTTGCGCCAGTACCCGGCCTATGGCTTCCGTGTCGTGTTTCAGGCTCATGATATGGGTCTCCTTAAAGCAACCAGTACGTTGCTCAGGTCCATCGACGCGCGCTTAACGGCGGCGGATTCCTTGGAGCGAAAAATGTATCCGCTGGTCTTTACCAGTGCACGATAGGCAAACGCGGCGGCCCGGAAACGGTCGGTTTCCTTGATGGCTATTTCAACCTCGTCGATGGTCATGATTCCTCCTTGCTTTTCATCTCCGTTATTGTTTCTCTTAAGACATTTCCAAGGCCCAATATCAACGTATCAATTTCCCTGTAGATATTGATCGTCTGCAATTCGTTAAGCCGCGCCTGTCGCCGATACTGGATCTCCACGGCCACAAGCCGGGCGACGTTGGCGAGCGCGTCGAACGCGAGGGCGATGATCAGGATTGCGGCGATTCGGTCTGACATTCTGTAGCCTCCTTGATTTCTCGAACAATGGCCGCGCACGCCGCCGGGTCTCCCCCGCAGTTTTGGCGCGAGTTGCATCTTCCCGGGCAGGTCACGCGCTTGTTAAGCGGATGGTCGATTACCGCGGCCCCGTAGCGACGGCGGTTTGCTTTGGTCGCCGCAATGCAGTGTGCCAACTCGAACGCGCCGAACGCGACGGGCTTCCCGCACGTCTGGCAATGGCCCCGCGCCCGGTTGTAAAGGGCCTCGCGTTCGTCTTGAGAGGCGAAGCCTGCGCGGGTGATACCGTCAAACTTGGGGCGGGTGTCAGGCGGCCGCATTAAAATAAAAGCTCCGCATCCGTGGATTCTGTTTCGGGTAACGGACCGATAATTGTGCGTTTAACCTTTTCGTATTCAGATATAGTTCCGAGTTGATCAATCATGCCTTTGTACAAGCAAACAATACCCTGAAAAATAGCATACTTCTTAATCGGATCTATTATCCCGCTTTCCTTGAAAGTTGCCGTCATAGCTTTGGTAGCGAGAAACCACGGAAAGAATTCATGCGGGTGAACAGGAATAAGATTGATGGCTTTGCCTTCGTCATCAACTACATACCCAACGAAATAGCTACTCTGTGTTCGTGTTCTAGGTCCAAGTATTTCGTTGATTTTATCGGAATCTTGTATTGCATACACTAAATCGATATCGCTATCCTCTTTTGCCGTTCCGAACGCCTGCGAGCCGGTGATAAACCCATAGTGAAGCAATTTTGATAGCAAGCAACTTATTTCCATATCCCCTCCATCCCTTCAAGTATCTGGCTGAATTTGTCCGTGTTGACGCCAACCTGAATCATTTCGGCTATGAGCCTGTCCATCGTATCCCGGCGCTCCGACTTGCTGTAATCGATCCAGCTTTTAAGACGGCCCCGGACAATCTGTTTCAGCGCCGGGTCTGCGCGGACGGAGGCCGGTATGTCGGCGTATGTCTTGGCGTCCTTGATGACTGGCTTGCCTTTCACAATTTCGGCATAAACGAACGCCTCAAACCCTGCCCCCAACTTGCGCTTGATCATGTTGCGGAACTCGTCGTAGGTCGCTCCCTGATTGTACCCGGAGCCCTGATACGACCACGCCCCCGACTTGTAGTAGATATCCAGCACGGCGTGGAAAAGGCGGTTTTGCGCGCCCGTTCCGCAGGAGGCATTTTCCAGATTATATGACTGCCCCAGGACAGGCGCGTCCTTCGATGCGACGATGTAGGTTTCGTCCGGGGCGATCGTGATGGTCATTGCCTCACCATGGGATGTCGTCAGTATATCCGTCGTCTCTTGCCGCCAGGGCAGATTTAGCCGACGGGGTATTTGTCGCCGGTGATCCACTGGATGAGGTCGTTTGCTGGCTTCCAAGAAGTTGGACATCGTTGGCGGTGATCTTGACCTTCATCCGGTTCTGGCCGTCCTGTTCCCATTTGTCCTGGCGCATATCGCCTTGGACCGCGACAAGTTTTCCCTTCGTGAGATACTGGTTCAGGGACTCGGCTCGCTTGCCCCATAGATCGACGTCCCAAAAACTGGCCTCGTCTATCCATTGGTCACCCTTCTTGACCCGCGAGCTGGTGGCGACGGAGAAATGCGAAACCGCTTGACCGGACGCGGTGTATTTAAGCTCCGCATCTCTTGTAAGTCTCCCCACGAGTACGGCCGTTGATAAATCGCCCATTATTCCGCCTCCCTTGCGGCCTTCGAGGTTTCGCGGCCTTTCGCTGCCGCAAGCGCTTCCCGCATTTTTATAATGTTTTTTGCGTCTATTACTTTGTTTACGTTTTCGGGATGATCAAACCATCCGGCGTTTATGTAGTCGATGAGCGCCGCTTTTAGTTCGACGTATTCAGAGGGAGAAGACGCTTGCGTAATTGCGGGCTGATTTGGCTTGTTATCGGGTTGTATCGGCGGATGAGAATCCGCGTCCGGGTCTTTCGCTTCCTCGGTCGGGATGCAAAACACCTGAAAGCAGGCATACTTAAACGCGACCGCTAAGGCCTTGTTGCTTGCCTTGTCGGCAGAGTCCATACCCTCACCTATAATAACCGCCGATATGCTTGAACCGTCGTCGGCGTAAAAAGTGAACTTGATTTTCTGGATGGAGTAGAAAAGCGTACCTCCGCTTTTGGTCTGCTTTTCCATCCTTGTCGTTTCTATAACCTCCGGCACGATGAAGACTTTGTACTTTACGAGGATCGGCTGAATCTCGTTCATAACCTCGTCAACGCCTCGATACATGAATCCCTGCTGGGCATTCTTGCGAGCCTTTGCGATAGGTGATATTTCGCCCATGACGCCGGAGATTGCGGCGTAAATGTTCATCATTCTCCCCCTTCGATCTTGTCGTATTCGATCCCCTCGCGCGTCATGTACGCCCGGAGGTTGATCAGTTGTGATCTGGTTCCGCGGAACTCAAGGACGTACCTGATTATCGGATCTTTGGGCAATTCCAGCGCCTCGGCCGCGACGGACGCAACTTTGTCGGCCCTCACCTCGGCCACGGTATCCACCCGCAACTCTGCGGCCTGCGCCTCAAGGTGTTCCGCGTGCTTCCGCGCTTCCCGGTCTTTGGCTTCCTGCGCTAGGCGTTCCCGGTTGGCCTTAAGCCGTTGAGCGAGGGCCAGGGCCGCGCCGATGTCCAGCGAGTCAAGGTAATTCGCCTTGATGCTCACCGCGTCGGCCGGGTCAATCCCGATGCCTTCTATGGTGGATATATCGGAGTAGACCTTCTGGGCCTTGGCCCGCAGTTCGTCCTCGACGTCGGACATTTTCGCGCCCTTGTTCAGCCATTTGGAATCGAACAGGCGATCCAGCGGAACGAGGTCGAAGCCTGTCGCGCTGAAAAAGCCCTCTATCTCCCGGCGCTTTTCGTTGCGCTGGGTTTCCTCGACGGCCTTGACGATCTCGTCAAGCTTGGTCGAACCGATTTTCAGTTTTGACTTGATCCGTTCGGTGACGGCCTTGAATGCCTCGAACGGAGCCATCCATTCCCGCTCCCGCGTCAGCCGGTAATCGTTGACGCTGGAAATGAGCCCGTTGAATACGGCCCGGTCCTTTTTGGCCATGTCGGGATCATCGTAGTATACCTCTACCGAGAATTCCGCCATCCGCTCATCGATCTGTTTTTCGACCTCAAGAGCGTTTGTTACAAGCTCTCCCGGAGTCTGCACTACCTCAAGAGCAAAACTGCTAGCCTCTAACATCATCTCCCCCTATCATCGCGCTGATTGTTGTCCTCTCCCCCGTCCGGTCTATGACGAGATGCGCCCTTGCGCGGTCCGTCCCGATGATCCCCCGCGCTCCGGCGAGGATGTCCGTGATTGCCCCGTCGATATCGGCAGACGTCGCACCCGGGCCGATCCGGCGGAAAGTCGATACGGCCACATGACGGCATCTCCCGTCGCTCAGGCAGTCGGGCGCGGTCACCGTAGTGATGTCGTCCAGCCCGCAAAGGCAGTCGGCGGCGCTCATTTGCGGACCCACGCTTTTATCGCGGCTTCCACGTCATCCCATGCAATCATGGACCGCAAAAGACCAGCCTGAAATACTCTGGCGGCGTTGGCGGCGTTGGCGTAGGCGGCGTAGGCGGCGGCGTAGGCGGCGGCGGCGTTGGCGGCGGCGTTGGAGGCGGCGGCGTTGGCGTTGGCGGCGGCGTTGGCGGCGGCGGCGTAGGCGGCGTAGGCGGCGGCGTTGGCGGCGGCGTTGGCGGCGGCGGCGTAGGCGGCGTAGGCGGCGGCGGCGTTGGCGGCGGCGTTGGCGGCGGCGGCGTTGGCGGCGTTGGCGGCGGCGGCGTTGGCGGCGGCGTTGGCGGCGGCGTTCAACTGATCCCTTGTCGCATTCCCAGCGCAATACCGTTCGGCCACTTCGACCGCCTCGCGGCTTCTGGAATCGGTAAGCAAGTCCCACACCTTGCGACCATCATGCAATGGAGTCTCCCTTACACACTTGCACGCGAAAGCCCGCAGCCTGTTTGCGTCAAAGTCTATTTTTTCAAGGCCCCAAAGCATCCAATCAGCCCGCTGGCATGTGTCCCATGCCTCCCGCATATCCTTTGTGTCGGCGGCCCACATAACGGCACCATGACACGCATTTGTTTTTTTCAGCAACGACATCCCGGCCTTGTTCATGCTTTCCCCTTGTTTGCGTCCAGCTCCCTGAGCGCCTTTTCGTTGTCCTCCTTAGGGCACCTGCGCCCCTGCTCCCACTCCTCGACCGTGCGCCGGGATACCCCCAGCGCGACGGCAAGCACGGCCTGCGAAACGCAAAGGGCCTCGCGGATACGTTTGACCTCGGGTCCATCCATAAGTACCTCCATCGCCTGTATTATACGTCCGGCCGTCCGGCTTTGTCAAGCGGGATTTTGGCTAGAAAAGCTCACCTTGAATAAAAACATCGCGCCAACTGCACTTGACGGCGCCCGGATAGCAGATCGGGCAGACTGAGTAGAACATAGTAAAATCCCAAGATTGGCGATTGAGCGTTGGCTCGCAAAAAACGAATCCGCCGAATGCTCGATGCAGTACGCCGCCGATGACGACAGGACCATAAGAGGCGACACGCAATCCGTTACGATCTTCGTAGATCATTTCCGTGACGACGCCCCGACCTCAATCACCATCTCCCCCCGCCATACGTCCCCAGACGATGCGTGCAAAGCCCCGCCAGCAACGACGGCTTGAGCGGCTTCCCGGCGGGCTCCTCCAGCGTCTCAGCGACAAACTTCGGGGCGGGGTCCGCGATCATGCGCAAGGGCTCGGACAGGGCGAACCGGTGGCCGCATGAGTCGAAATACACGGCGCCCTTTTTGTAGGCCCGCGCCTTGGCACTGCGGACGACCACGGGATTGATGCCGATGGCCGTCGCCGCGGCGGTCAGCGATTCGTAGCGGACGAAGCCTCCGTCGTCCAGCAATACCCATACCGGGATGGACCGCGAGCACACGCCCTGCCCCTGCTTGCTTTTCCGCGTGCGCTTCATCTCGCACGCTCGATCAGCTCATCCAGCTTGGTCCCGTCATGGACTACGGCCTCAAGGGCGAGCGCCTGCTTGACGGCTATCTCGTATTCCCGCGCCATGTCCAGCGCCGCAACAACGAGGGGAGACGATTCGCCGTGGTCGGTCGCCTCATGGCAAAGGGTTCGGACGCGGGAGATGAGGGCGGCGGAATAGGTCATGGTTTACCTCGCTTTGGTGATTCTGTTTGCCTTAAGCAACTCATAAGGCGATTCATCGCAATCCTTTTGCCATTCTCTCCATTTGTAAAAATCTTTGGAGCGAACCGCCTTGACTTTCGCTTCTATCGCGCCTCTTGCCTCTACTTCGGTGTGATTACAAAAATATTCCCTCGGTCCTGACCCATCGTCCAATATAGGTACCTTTATCCACATTTCAGGACTGACCACGCTATAACGCATTAATGATCCTCCTTGCATAAGCTCTCGTCGATTCGGGGGCGTTTCGTACCCGCCCGCAGTTGTAGAAAAGTAGCGCCTGGAACCAGTTGCCGTAGCGGTCATGGAGTTCAGACAGGTATCCAAGCCCCACAGTCGCATTGTGCCGCGGGTCGTCGATGTCGAAGATTGCGGGATCTCCCGGCCAGTGGTTCTCCAGCAGGTAGGCTAGATTGTCCGGTCGCGTGTAGATCTGGACGAGGCCGCGACTGCAATACCCCTCTGCCGTCGGGCGGCTCCGCGCTGTTGCATCCCCTCCCGACTCCTCCATCACCAGCGCCCGCGTGACCGACCGCGGAACGCCGTGCGCATAGCCTATATCAAGCACTGCGGCGAAGGTCGCGTCATCGATGGGCGCGGCGGACAGAGCGGATGCGAGGAGGAGGAGCGGGAGGAAACGGGTCATTCTGCCCTTCTCTCCATTGTCTCTTCTTCATCGATCACATACCCAGCTCCGTGAATCCAAAGCCATGCGGTATATTCGTCTTCCTGCTTCCATGAGAGACCAGCCTCGCGGTCTATTTTTAGTTCCGCCTTGAACGCCGCGCGTGTCCTGCTGATCCAATTTACGTACTCATAAAAACACCCCTCGGGCTGAACGTGTATCCATGATAGAAAACGCTCGCTTTTATCCCGATGCTGGCTTATCAACTGCTCGCGTTGCGTCTGCGGGGATGGAGTATCTCTAAAAAGGTCAGCCTGAATCATTCCCCGCCCCCTTTGCGATCCCCGCAGTAGCTCCGCGCGTCGTCGTCATCCTTCCATGGGTGCGCGAACGCATCCAGCTCCATGCTCGTCTGTTCCGCCCGTGGGTAAACGTGGAACGCGCAGTCCCATGCCAAGCCGTGCATGGCCAAGCCAAGGGCGGGCGTCGGGCACGGGCGGCCCTTGAGCGCGCAGGAGGCGCAATGATCGATCATGGCCGGTATCTCGTCGGAGAGCGCACGTCAGGGCCGCAGTAGGCTCCGGCGAGGGCGCGGCAGAGGGCGGATAGGAAGCGGATGATTGCGCGGATGGGCTTCATGGATGCTCCTTTTGGTTATGCTATGAGTTGATGTGGACAATAAGCGCCACAATAAACCAGACTTCAATTGCGAAGCCTAAACCCAATGACCATACTGGGCTTTTTTTCTCTTGCTGTCTCGCAAAAAGAATTCTGTTTGACAAAAGTTGCAAGGCCATAAAACCTAAACCAATGCTGAAAAATAGTTTCATACATGCCTCATGAAAAGCCGTCGCAAGGAATCGAACCCTGGACCTGCCCCTTACGAGGGGGTAGCTCTACCACTGAGCTACCGCGGCGAGTCCCGCGCTTGGCCAACGGCGGCGCGGGGTCTTGTACTCTCGCCCCTGTTCTCGCCGGGGCCGGGCGCCGCTATCTAACCGCCGGGACGAATCACCGTGCGGGGATGTGCTATCTCAGATCGATGTCGGGAATGATTACCGACGGTTTGAATATGACGCGGTAATGCGATGTCGAAACATCGGCGGCCTCCAACTGTTCAGAAAAGTACGTTACGTTGTCCGACAAGCCTAGGTAGTGCTTGAGGAATTCGCCGTTGTCCGTCTTTACCGTAACCACCAGATCGCCGTCCCCATCGACGATTATAGCGAGCCTGCCCTCGATTGTGAGGATGTACTCGCCGTTTATCCCGTTGTAGAAAACCACGCGCCGGGACAGCTCGAAGTTCTGTTCCGACCGTTCGAGATTGGCACGCGCAACGGTTGCGTCGTTCTCGCACCCCATGAGCATTACCGCCAAGATTACCGCAAGTATTCCGATAGCCTTTTTCATTGCCTTCACTCCTTTTCTATGCCTGTTTTGCCGGATTGATCCCCGGCGGGATGTCGTGCCCTTCGTATTCCTTGACAAATCGCTTAACTGGCGCGTTCCGCCTTGCCCGCTCCCGCTTGGCTTGCAGGCGCTGGAAAGCTTTCCAGTCCTGATCATGGATCGACCGGTACGCCTGCCGCGCCCAGTCCTTGAGCGTCCGCTTGTACCATCGCCCGATCCAGTCCGAATACTTCTTGCGGAGCTTGGGGAAGAACCGTGCAAGCAACCTCCGCCACCATTTGGCGTAAACGTCGGACTCACCTTTCTTCCAGAGCCCGCGTCGGTTGGCCTCATGGTTGGCCGCCGCACGCGCCCGCTTCGCCTGTTTGGCGTTCATCCTTCGCGCTCCTCTATCATGGAATCGGCAAGTCGGTATGCTTCCTCCGCAGTACATCCGGTACTCGTTGATCCGGTCCAATTGCCCGCATTGTCATGAGCACTTGCTAAACCAGCAAGCGCCATGCCCGCAAACCAGTCGCGAAGTGACATGCCGCCCATCGCATACGAATCTGGATTTTCAGGGCCTCTACCCATATCTACCGTCATCTGAGGGAAAGCCGCTCCACCATTATTCCTGTTCATTTCCCCCCCCGCATGATCCGGCGCATCCTGCGGCCCTTCCACGCGGGAGGAAGCCCGGAAAGATTGAATAGCCCCTTGCTCGCGCCGGACGCGTTGTTAACTTTTCCGTGCCGCATCGGAATAGTGAAAAACAATGCCAGCACCGCGAAAAACCCCAGCTTTTTGATCATCTCACCCCCTCGGCCGAAATTGCCTCGGCCAGATCCTCGACAGAATGCGCGACGACGGCAATCCCGCCCAACTTGCGCACGTCATCCAAAAAGTATCGTTGCTCCTGCGTGACCTTCCCGCCGGGAATCTTGCACTCTACAGCAAGGAAGCGCCCGCCGCGAAGGCACACGATGATATCCGATGACCCAAGCGAGCCATACGACACGCCGCCGCGCCGCCCGGTGTTGTTGCGGATGACCACGGCGCCGATGGCGCGCAGGTAGTCAAGGCAGTCCTTGACTACAATGCCTTCGGGCGTGCTCATGCCTTGACCCGCTCGCCGAACTCCTTGTGGAAGCGCTCGTTGATCGCCGTATGGAACTTGTCCGCGTCCTCCGGGCCGAATGCGTCCATGAGAGCCGAGACAGTGGCCGCAGGCTCCGCAAAAGCCGCGGTCACTCCCTGCATATAACGCGCCGATGCTCCCGCCACCAGCAGGTCGTACAGGTCGCGGTGCTGGTCGGGCGTCATGCCTCGGCCTCCGGCTGAACCATCTTCATAAAAAACCTTCCGGCTTGACTATTTGAACCGTCGCGCTTGTAAGCAATGGCACTAACAATGGCTTCATCAAATGTCCCATACGATCGCGCCGTATCTTTACCATTTATCCAAACATGGTAGGAAATACAATCGGATGGTTCTCCCGTTTTCACGGTGCATCCACTTACTTTCCATGGGTGGTACTCGGCTATGGTGTATTCGCGTACATCGTATAACACAACGATTAAACCCCACGAAAACATATTACTAAACCGAATTTTGGTTATGTCGGTTGTACGGTCCATTACGTCTCCACCTCGTCCGGCTCTACGATCAATATGTCCCCCGCAACGGAGACCCGTACATACTCCACCCCGCGCGCCTGGATGCCGTCAACGAGGTACTGCGGCACCGTGATGACCAGCTGCTTGCGGCCGGTGGGAATTTTGATCCTCTTGATGACCCTTGGTTTGTCCATGACGGTATTATATGGGCATTAATATCTTATTGTCAACGTATTTTTATAATTATATTACTATCCCTCTATTGACAATCGTAACCGGTTATGGTAAAATTTATACCAGATTTGGAGGCCAAAATGGACGAAATTGATAGCAAGCTGGATTTGATTGCAAAGATGCTTGATGATCTCAGGCAGGACACGACGACCTCTCCGAGGGCACACGCTCGGATACAGGCCGCTTACAATGCAGTAATCAAGGCCCAGGCGTTTGAATTGCGAGACAAGGGCAAGTAATCGCAGATGGCCGCCTCCGGGCGGTCTGCCGGTCCAAACCGGCAAAGGATGGAGAGGATGATGGTACAGCTTTTAAAAGACGGGAGACGAATCTGCTCGCGTCACTGGGACGAGGCATTTGGCAGTCTGGAGCCGGTGATGGGATGGATCGCCGGTGAATGCGACTTTTGCGCGAAGGCCGCCGCCTCCGCTCTCGGCCGCAAGGGCGGGCTCGTCCGGTCCGCCGCCAAGTCGGCCGCCGCAAAGGCGAACAACGCGGCGCGCAAGCTCAACGGCAAGCCGGAGGGAGGGCGGCCTCGGAAGATCAAGTAGTCCCCGTCTCCGGCATGACCCGGATGGACCGCCCTCCCCTGTCGGGGCTCGCAATGGGCGCCACGGGGGAGTGTTTACTTCAGCGCCGCCACGGCCCCCAGCGAGGCCGCCACGCATCCGGCGATGATTGCCGCGCCCCGCCATAGCCGGACGCCTTGGCGGGCCGCCTGAGCGTCACGGAGGGCTGATTCCAGCTCCTTCCGGGCCGCTTCCCGTTCCTCCGTCCGCAAGGATTCCAGCTTCGACAAGCGCGCCTCCGATTCCGTCAAGGAGCGCGTCAACCCTTCCGCGATAGCTTGCGACCTTTGAAGCTCGGTCAACAGCAGATCGGAGTCCGTCCCCCAGTCGCTTACCAACTGCCGCAGAATCTGCCAGTTGTCCGCGAAGCCCGGCAAGCTCGGCATCGGAAGCGGCGGTTGCGGCGGCGTGCTCTGAAGCGAGGGCGTCGGCGCGTTCGCGTCCTGCGGCCATGCCGAGGTAGCAGCCGAACAAAAAAGAAGAACCGCAAAGGACAGCGACAAGGAAAAATCTCTCAATCGCCTTTTGCACACTCAAGCCCCCTTGTTCAATCCGTCCTGAAAGAACTTTCCCTTGACCCCGTTGTCGGCCACATTGCCTACGATGTACATGGACGCCAGCGCAACTACCGCGGTCATGGCCGGACCCTCGGAGTCGGCCTTGAAGATTACCGCGCTCACAAGGTAGATGACGAGGATCGCCAGCAGGGAATAGACGAAAGCCTTGCCCTTGGTGATTTTCACGCCATTACCCAAAACACGCGGCGGGAGACGATCTTCCCGTGCTTCACCGTCTGCGAATCTTCCAGGCTGTCCCAGTCGGGCAGGCGGAAATGTCCCGTCACCATTCCGGTTTGCTTGCGCTCCCATCGGTCAACCACCCATTCGCCCGAGCGCGGCGCATAGTCCGGGGCGGCCTTGGCAATGGCCCACGGACGCCCGGTCATCCTTGAGAGAAATACATCAGGTCGGATTACGAAAAAGTTTTCGTCGTCACCCGCGCCGCCATAGTGGATAAGTCCGCGCTCTATGGCATCCTCAAGGGCCGCCATCGGGTAGACCTTGCTACCCATTACGCGCTCGGCAATCTCGATGAGACACAGAGCGTAGCAGGCGGATTCGCCCGCCTCGGCAAGGAAAGTCTGTATACCGCTTTTCATACCGCCTCCAGTTTGCGTTCTATCCGCTCAAGCGCGCCGAGTACGTGCTTCATGTCGGTCTTCAGCTCGGCAAGGTCGATGTCGGTGCATTTTGACGTTTCCTCCAAAAGGTGGAGCTTGTCGAAAGCGTGGTCGATGTCTTTCCGCAACTGCGCAATGTCGGCCTGTTTTTTCCCTTGGTCCATCGCGTTGATCCGCCTTTGGTTGTAGAACCCGTAGATTGCGATCAATCCGAGAATAAGCGAAAGCCACGGAAGGATCAAGGATGGATCGGTCATGAATTGTAGCCTCCCGCACTTGTATCGGCGCATGCGTTCGTCGTGCCGGAGTCGGCGTAGGATTCGTCGTATTTTGTTGTATCATCCGTTGTGCATTGCTGAACCGACTTGCAACTATAGAACCCCTTTTCAACCGAAGAACCGGTGTTGGAAGTGGAAGATGAGCATGTTATGTTGTTATCAGATACATATCCGTTATAGTTTACAGCTTCGTTGTTATATGATTCGCATGAACTTATCCTCTTGCAAGTGCTAAAAGCTCCAATGCTAGAAGATGCAATATTCCCGGAAACAATACATGATGAAATGTTATTAGCATTCGCAAATCCCTGTATTGATACAGCCGAGGTTATGTTGTCTATAACTTTGCACAAGGATATCGTATCTATATAATTGAAACCGTATACGCTTCCATTGCTGTTATATACGTCACAAGATGAAACTGTCTGACAATATCCCAAGAACGCCGCCCAGCATCCATCAAATCCGCCACTTGACGTCATCCGACATTTTTCAACTACGCCGGCCCCGTAAATGGCATAAAAATATCCCTCTTCCGCTGATGTATGCCTATCGCGTATTTCTACCTCGGATATTATTGTCTTATTTCCAAGGGTACATTTTATAATGTAATTTATTGCAGTAGTCCACGTTTTGCCATTTGTGTAATTGCAGTCAATTACAAGTTTCTCCACTTTGTTATTAGAATATGAAGTACAATCAATCATTATTACATTACTGGTATCTGCCTTGATAATTGTGCTGTCGCCAACTCCCGTCAATGTTATATTGTCTTTTAGCGTTATTGATGATAAATTATATGTTCCATGCGTTAATTGTACCCAACCTCCCCCGAATGTGTTGCTCACGTAGTCAATCGCCGCCTGAATCTGCACATCGTCGTCGATCCCGTCGCAACGGTAGTCGTAGGTGCCGTCATATGAGGAGCTTGCTACCGTAACTATATTGGATCGATTGACTCTCCGCTTGGGGCTTCCCCCTGTGGCGAGCCGGGTTGCGTAAAGTGTAGTCTTTGCCCAAGAATCTTCGACGTCTCGCAAGAGCAGAACAGTGCTCCCGATATCGCCATTAACACGCTCACAGTCAACCGCGTAACATTCCACCGTCGCATCGATGTACTCATTGGTATCCGCCTCCCCCACGCGCAAGTTGTACCATGCGCCTACCTCATACCATGCGGCAAGTCCGGGAATTTGTAAAGAGTAAACATGCTTTTTCTTCCCCAGCGCCTTGTACCAGTAGTCTGCGATGTTCGCGCACTGGGTCGCATCCACTATATAGGGATTTCCAATCTCGAAAACGGTCTCCCCGTTGCGGCGGATGTCGTCGTCGCGCTTCAGGGAATCGTGGATAAGTTCGCCGTTCTCGCCGGAGTACTGCATGATGCGCTTGCCTTCCAGCGTCATGCTTCGCAGATAAACGTCAAACCCGCGTCCGTTGTAGAGCTTGAGCGTTGCGCGGTCGGGATAGGTGGTCGTATCAAGGATGGTGTTTGCATTGTCCCTCAGGGCGTTATCAGCCTTGTCGGAACCGTCTGTGTATTTGACAGATTTTTCTTTCATGACAATATCTTTCACGCCAAGCAATTTTACCTTTTTTATCTGGACATACAATTTTCTGTTTTTAAGGGCTTCCGCAAAGACAAGCCCGCTGTGAAAATCCGCAAGAGCTTGCGGGTCGGTTGTCCCGGCTTGTGCGTATGTATCCGCTATTTGCTGTATTTCATGTATTTGGATAAAGGGAGCGCTAAGGGTCTCGCCTATCGGCTGAAATATATTGCTTGCCACCCACGAAAGCGGATTGCCACCCACGTCAGACATCCTCCGAATATTTCATTTCTATTTCCTCGGCTCCGTATACCTGCATAAATGTAGCAGAGGTTATCGGGTGATTAAGCTTTCCACCTTCATCCGTCGAAAATCCTGCGGCGGTAGATGCCTCCCATAGATTCGTGGTGTTTGTCTCCGGGTTTTTTATGATCACCCCGTGGACCTTGATCGAGTTGGCCCCCTTCACGTCAAGGCTCGTCGCTATCCCCCCGAAGTCCTCGATGTCGCCGAGGTTCTCCATGTCGTCGCCGTTGTAACGCACGCGGAACTCAAGCACCCCATCGGGCGTCATCCCCGTATACGCCGCAATGGACGCGTCGCCGATTTGCTTCAGCGCTTCCCACGCGGTAGCACCCTTCTCGACAAGCGCATACGGGTGCTCGATGTCAACCGCGTCCGCGTCTATCGCCACTGTGTCGTAGGTTCCGGCCGTGTAGCTGTCGGCGCTGATGACCCCGGACGTCCCGTCATTCGCGTTCACGATGTTCCAGTCAACCGGATCAATCCCGCGCGTGAGCATGAAGCCGTCGGCGTAGAAGGTTGACGTTGCGACCGCGTATAACGCGACCCGCAGGCCGACGCATGACGATGACAGGATGGTACGCGACACGTTGACGCGGGTAAAGTTGGCAGTGTCCGCCCCGCAAGCCGTCTCGCTCGCCGTGCCGATGATGGTTCCGCCCGAGTCGGTTTCCTCGATTGTGATCTTGACCGCGGATGCCGTGCCCTGCCGGATGTAGACGGCAAAATTGAACACGTCGTCCACGTCCATCTTGTCATCGCCGACAAACGTCACCCGCTGGGAAACCTTGTCGCCGATGGCGTCCGCGATACACTTCATCGAGTACGTTCCGAACTGCGCGTAGGTGTTCGACCGTTCGAACGTCGCCATGCCCGCATTGGTCCATGAGTTTGCGATGGTCGCATTTTCGACCGAGGAATTGCCGAGGTATTCGCGCACTTCCTTGACCGTCACCAGCCGCGCGATGGAATGGAAGAGCGAGTCGCTTTCCACAGCCGGGTCGCTTATGTCGTAGGAATCAAACCCGTAGGCGCGGCTAAGTTTCGTTTCGCCAAGCTCGGAAATGCCGTCCTCGATGTCGATCGATACTTCGCCTTGGAACTTGTCGGGGGAAGAGCGCTTGAATGCGCCGGGAGTAGTGCGGCCCATGAAGACGGGCTCGCGGATTTGGTCGGTAAGCTCGGTCCCGTCTCCGATGTAGCACCATTCAACATCCCAATCTGCGCTATCTGAGTACATCCTTACGCTTGAATTGGAAGAGGCGTTTATGGAATATACAATCCATTTATCTGATGTTGCCGTATATGATACGCTTCCACCCGACTGAATATTAACCGATACGCTTCCGCTGTTTACCCTTATTTTTATTTTCCATTTTTGGCCCGCTAAAATTGATCTGTAATATCCCTCGCTTGTTCCGTTTGCAACAATGTTCCATAACCCTTTGCCAAACGATGATGTCGGAGATCCGGAGTTGACAAGCCACCCGGCATCTATTGCTATAAAAACCATCCCCATATATGTCGGAGTCGTCCCGTTGGGTATGTCTTCCGCAGATCCCGTCCGGCTGAAAACAGATTCTATTTCCACACATACCCGGTTTTGCAGGTATTTCTGCGTCCCGTTATAGCGTCCGTTGAACGGGTCGAATGCGTCGTATTGGTCATCAGAAAATTGCCCGTTGGTATTCAGCAGTGTCATACTCGCCGTGTTCGCCCCGGCGCTTCCGGTCATCAGGTTCTCGACCGACTTGGAAAAGCTGAACGCCTTCACTCCGCGATGGTCGGAAGGGTCATGGACAACGGGAATCCGTATCCGCTCGCGCCCAAGAGTAGTCCCGTTGAAGTCAAATATCACCTGACGGTCGGCTTGATAGGTCTTGTATTCCCCCGTCGGGAGAGTTTCGTCGAGTTCGTGGATTATCCAATAGGAAGATTCTGCGGCTACGGTCGGCATGAAGGAAATGGTGTTGAGCGGAACGAAGGCACCAGCGCCAGGAACATTCTGTGAGTCGGCATATGTAACTCCATTGACGGTGCAGTAAAAGCCTTTTAACTTTGCGACGTTGTCAAAAAAACAACGAACGTATACCCATTTTTGCAGGCTAATTGTCGATGTAAATGCGGTTGTGCTTATATTTGTTCCGGGATTGGTATAAAAGTAAACAGTATCATTTGTGGAGTTATATGCGATAAGCGCGTTATACGGACTTGTGTCTCCACATATTAATTGATACGATGCCACATCATACGCGAACTCCGGCTTGAACCATCCCTCGATGATGAACCGTTGCGGAAGCGTGTACAGATAGGTGAGGTTGGTTGACGCGCCGCACTGCATCCGGTACGTTCCGCGCATATTCTCCGGGATGGAGTTTTTGATATACGACACGCCCGCCGAAGTCAACGCCGGGAGCACACGCCCGCGAGGGTTGATGTAGAAGTTAAACCTGTGGTTGTAGTTGACGCGCATGTCGTCCTTCCACGACTGCGGGATATACTTGAGCGCCATCTAGTAACCCCTCGCGGCTTTCGCCATGCCGTTCATTGCAAGCGACTGCACCCGGCGCTCGGCAATTACCGAGCCGCCGATATTCTGTATCACGGTGTTGTTGACGACCGTTGTTCCGCCCATCCCGCGCTTGTTGTTCGCGCCCCCGAAGGCAAAAGGCTCCGGCCCGGCTTCGCCTGCGAGGAAAAGGGTCGGCTTCGTGACGATGCCGCTTCCCCCCTCGGCCATGGGAATCGCGCGGATTGCACCCGCCGACCCGTGCGCAAGGGCTGACGCCGTGATCGCCGCGCCAAGTCCGGGAATCTTGGTAAAGTCTCCGAGAAGCAGTTTAGCGAGGGCCCCGGCTATGAGCACGTCGGACTCTATCGCCATGGCTTCGACAACGGCCGCGACTGCGTTCAGCCCCGCGCGCCCGAAGGCCTTCCAGCCGTCTTCGCCCGTGACAAGCGCGGCTCCGAGGGCTCCGGCCATGGACTGATAGCCGGACATGGCCGCGTCTGCCTGCGCCTGTTGGGTTTTGGCAAGCGTCTGCACGTATACGATGGCCGTGCTCGCGCTCTGGTTGTAGGCGTCCATGGCGGCCTGAGCCTCGCGTGTGCCTTGGGCGGCCTTTGCCTGCGCGGCTATTGATTTATCGGTCATCGCAAGATATTCACCTTGGAACATATTGAATTCTTTTTGTTCTTCCAGAAACGGCCCTATTGATCCCCCGGAAAATGCATTCTTAAGTTTTTCAGCCATTTCCAATGATGCCGCAAGCGACCCGGTGGTCGCTCCTTTTGACAGGTTCATCGAAACGATCAACGCGGCGTACGCCTCGGACTGCGCTTCAACCGCGGAGAGTTTGGCCTCTTCAGCTTCCTTGCCGGTTAGTCTCAGCAGGCCGATGGTCTTGATCCGGTCGGCATATTCGGAGGCGATGGCAAGCCGCTTCCCGTCAAGGTCGGCCTGCCATGCGGCGGCGTCGGCCAGTTTCTTCGCGGCGGCGGTTGCGGCGGCGTCCCTGCCTGCCGATGCTGCCGCGTACAATTTTTGTAGCCGGTCCTGTTCCTTGAGAGAGGCTATGACGCTTTTCTGTGCCTCTATCTGCGCCTGTACCTCTTCTGTGCCCCCGTACATTTCTTCCAATGCGCTTCCTGTGCGCCCGGCAGTGGTGGCCATATTCTCAAGAACCTTCAGGTAATCATTTGCTATGGTAATCTTGTCCTGAGTTGTCGCCGTTCCCTTGGATGCCTTGTCCATGGCCTCGCTGAAATCATTCTGCGCCTTCATGGCTACGCCTATCGCGTCGGCCATGGCAATCCATTTCAGGCGCCACGGGGCGAGGTTGTTCGATATCTGTCTGCCGATTTCTTCGCTCACATCTCCTATCGAGTTTGCAAGCCGTACCTTCAAATTGGTAGCCAGCTTCCCGGCTTCCTCGGCCGCGCCGCCGTAGGTCTTGTCCAGCTCGTCAAGGATGATCTTCTGCGCTCCCGCGATGTTGCCCGCCTCGACCATGGCTTTCATCATCTCTTTTTCTTGGGCGGTAAACTTGAAGCCTTGCCGGGAAAGGGAGTCAATACCGAGGATCGGGTTGTCAAGCGCTTTCCCGACGGCCTGAGCCGCGGAAGTGAGATCCATCTTCATCACGGTGGCCATGTCAAGGATCGCGGTAGTCGCGTGGTCAAACTCGTTCCCGGTGATGTTGCGGAAGCCAAGAAGGACCGTCTGCATGGACTCGACCGTCTCGTCGCCGTATTTGGTGACTTTCTGGAGCTTGCCCGCCATGGCCTCAAGTTGTCCGCTGGATGTCCACGCTCCCGCTCCTGTTGTCTTGACCGCGTTTGCGAGAAGGGAAGCGGCCTCGGCTTGCGCTCCCCATGACGACTCCATGGCGTCGGAAACCTGCTTGACCTTCCCGATTATGGCGGTAACTTGGTTGAAGGCGGCAATAGGGCCTTGCATCACGTCGCGCATCTTGGCGAACGCGGATTGATTTTTGCTTATGGCTCCTTCAAGCTGGAAAAGTTTTGCTATTGCCGCGTCAGTTTCGGCTTTTACGACGATTTTAATTTCTTCGACGGTGGCCATGGTTTACTCCTGCCCTGCGGCCTTCGGAAACTCGACGCCCGCGTCAAGCGCCCGGAAAAGATCGATGATCTCGATATGGACGGCAAGCTGTTCGGCCCATCCGCCTGCGTACGCATATTTTCCGTCCATGGACAGCCTCCGGTAGATCGACAGCATGGCCGCGTAGTCCTCGTCCCGCCCGAAGTCCGGCAGGTGCCATTCCTCGTCGTCGTCGTCGCCCTCGCCGTTCGTTATCAGCAGGTCATGGTCAGTCACGCCCGGGATCGTCTCGATGATGATCCACGGGCACTCATTTCTTACGCCTCGGCGGCTGGCGCAGAATCCGGCGATAGCTTTTTTTTTACCTCTTCCGAAAGGCTCATCCCGGTCCAGATTTCAATCCACATGGTCAATACCACGTTGTTGAGAAACCCCGGTTCAGCAGTAAGCGAAAGAAGCTTGCCGATAGTGTCGATCTTCTGGTCGTCCGAATCATAAAGCCGGTCCAGCCTTGTCACTGCAAGCGACACCAATTCCAGTTTATCGGTATTTTTGAAATCTACCGTCATCCGTCCCTTGACAGCTTTCCACGCTATATGAGCGCTGACTGTTTCCTTTTCTTCCACGGTAAGCGGGCGGGTGTAGTAGTCGAACCCGTTCTCGCCTTCCCCGAATGTATGCTTCGTCTCGCCCTTCACCAGTTGTACTTTCATCTCTCCCCCTTGAAAAACTGGGGCCGCATGGGATTGCGGGTCGGGTTGGCCCGCGCGTGCCCCGTTACCCGTTTAAGCCGTGGTACAGACCTGAACTTTGGAAATCGGAAGGAAGCTTGCGCTGAAGGTCGCCTTCCCCTTGACGGGCACGCCGACCTTGAACGATTGCGTGTAGCCCTTCCAGGAGAACTTCCGCTTGTTGACCGTGTCGGTCGCGGAAAACACGCGCACGGTGTTGGCCGCCGCAACGACGCCTTCATGAAAAACGTCACCCTGAAGCGTTTTCTGTGTTGAACACGTCCCGTCAAAGTTGCCGGAAATATTTATCGGGTCCTGATTTACCCGGCCCGGTACGTTTTTGTTTATCGTGTCCTCAAATGCGGTAACGTCGATCATTTCCTTTGTTGCGCCCAGATCAAGGTTATCGCATCCGCCGATTGTCGTACACGTTCCGACGGTAAACCGGATCGCGTCGGCATCTGCGGAACACGCCGTGCATGTCGGATTTACCGTCCACATTTTGACCAGCCAATTGAATCCTAGTGAACGAGTCGTAGCGCTCATTGATTACACTCCTGTACGCCCAAGATCAACGGCGCACTGTTTATATCCATTCGAGTAGGCAAGTTTCATCTGTGCCTCATCCGCCATTCCCGCATATTCCTCGATCTTGTCGTCGGCAAGCTTGCCCAGCTTGATCGAAGCTTCCGCTATCTCGTCGCGTTCATGGCAATAGACCCATCTCCGGCTGAATATCGCTGACCCTTGCGACACCGTAACCGGTATTCCACTCCCGCGAAGCATCCCTATCCAATAGTAAAACGACTGGCGGAACTGGTTGTACTCCGTGTCCGTCGTCAAGTCGATCCCGTAGAGCACTACCTCGGAAACCTTTTTCTTCCCGTACAGAATAAAGGCAGCCATGTAGTCGAAGCTGAACTGAAACATAGGCCCATATTTGCGTACCATTTCGTCAATGGGCAGTGGCCAACAATCAAGCAGGTCAGCCTTCGGTCCGTCGGTAAGAATAGGGCATCCGTAGCCGTTCAGCCGTGCCGCGTCGTATTCCTTGTGCATCTCGAACACGCGGTCCACGCGCGGGAGGATTTTCGCCACGCTCGCGGTCGTCCAGATTTCCCCATCGAAGTTGTCCGACTGCCGCGTCGTTGTCCCGTTGCCTACTAAAGCGATCCTCCGAACCTTTTCCACGCTTCCCCCTATACCCTTGCATACTCGACCATAACGTCAAACTGAAATTGCCACGCGTTGCCGGTCAACTGGATATCCCGTACCCCGTTGGCGACGATGGACGTTACCGAAACTCCGTCGGTCCACGGCGCGATATGGTTCAGGTACTTCCGGGCGGCGAGCGCGATGGACTTGTGCGCCAAGCTGTTTACGACAAGATCAAATTGCACCCGCGCAATTCCGGTGTCGGTATTCTCATACGCCTCTTCCTCCGTCGGGTCGGATATAACGTTGTAAAACATATACGGAATCGTCGGAGTGGACGGAGCCCTGTACGGGTATAATCGCCCACCTATGGTCGCAAGCCATGCCGTCTGTGCCGTCAGCTTGACGTCAAGGGCCTGTTCCACGCATGTACTGGCCATTACGCACCGCCTTTCAGGTTGGACTCGTAGGCGGCCTTGATAGCGGCCTTTATGACCCCGGAGCGGCGGGCCTCGCGGGCCTTTTTGCTGTAGTCGATGGCAGGGCGAAGGTAGGGTTGGCGCGGGTAGTTCGGCTGGTCCTTGCGGCCGTACTCGACGGGACCGGCGTATTCAAGGTTGGAACCTACGTAGCCCTCCGTCCCGTCTGGGCTGGATATCTTCGCGGATTCCGGGGCAACGTCGCCCCCGCCCTTGTTGAACTCCCCCTCAGTGCCGTGCGTTTTCCACATGATGCTATTTTTCAACTGGCCCTTGTCCACCGGAACAAGTTCCTTTGCAAACCCCGTCAGGATAACGCATTCCCCGGTGACAAGCTTTTCGACCGTTTTTTCGTCGATGATCTTGGAGTAGTCGATATGGAAGGGGGTTATGGTAACGCCGATCATATCACCGCCTCGGGAGATTCCTTGACGTAGACCTCTTGGTGATGTCCGGGAAACTCCGGGAACGTCTTCGGAGGCATGACGATTTCGAACGTGCGCGAATTCCACTTGATCTTGTGCGTAGCCAGCACGGCCACGCTCGACGGCAGGCAGAAGAACCCATCCGCGCGCACCTCGGTCGCCCCGCCAACCTTCGCACGGTCGCCCGAAAGCTCGGTGAAAGAGCCTTTGAACGGCGAGCCGGTGATGGCGTTCCACGTGTTGTCGTAGGGCCAGGTCGCGGAGGCCGTGAAGGCGTAGACAGCGATGGACTGGGTGAAGAAGCGCTCGATGCCCATTACAGCGTCCCGCCCTCGGAGCTTTCCGCCGCTACCGGCCAGTAGGTACGGTTCTCGTTAATATGCCACTGGATCGTACCGCGCCCCGTTCGCATGTTCTTCCAGTTTTTCAGCGACCTCAGAATCTCGTCCGGGTAGCCGCCCGCCGAAATCTTCCGCGTCTCGGAGTAGTTGCCGAGCTTCATCGATTCGACGCCCGCGCTGTCTGAGTTGGCAAGATGATAGCCGATCATCCGCGAGGCGATGAGCTCAAGGGGCTTGGGGAAGCTCACAAGGTCAATGCGCACGTCGTATCCGTCGGTCGTCTGCAACTCGTCTATGATCGGCTCGGTCGTGGTGATGTAGGTGTCCGCCTGCGCCGCGATGGTGAACAGGCCGTTATTCTGCCGGGAGCTGGAAACGATGAGCGTCCCGCCCGTCGGCCAGCCCAGCGCGGTGAAGCCGCCTGCGTCAAGAAATATTTTGTAGGTCGATCCGGTGACATCAAAATAAATGTCGTCGGAAATGATTTCGTAATCAGGCACGCGGAAGAAGTTGTTGCACTCCTCGATTATGTCCGCGTAAACGATGGGGATAAGCAGGGAGATAAGCGTATCCCGCGTCGCGTCGGTGTCGGTTATGCGGAGGAAGGCTTTGACGTTTGCGAGCGATACCATTTACGCACCATCCTCTTCATACCAAAATAGCCGATAATAACCGATTGTGGCGGTGACCGTTCCTATATTTTCAATACGGAATTCGTACATTGTATCCAATTTCAAAACCAGCTCTTCATCTGCTCCGGCGACGCCTCCGGTTTTATTGATTCCTGCCCCGGATGCTCCTGCTATGTAGTAATCAAGTATTGCCCCTTCAGTCGTTTCGCTTGCGGCTGTATACGCCCGCATTCCTGAAGTGCGGGGCTTTGCCCTGTTTCTGTTATATGGCGTTACCGAATCTCCGCCTGAACATACCGCGCTTTCCGAAAGACGGGCTTCCAGTATGTTTGCGCTTGATCCAATAAACGCCGGTCTCCAATGTATATATTTCGTAGCCGGAGTTATAAACGATATGACATATGTTCCGGCCGCGGCTATCGAAGTTGTTTTCCCGGAAATAGTAAAGGCGATGGAGTCATGAATATAGGCGTGGTCGCTGGATATTGTGGTTATAAACTTCGTCACATGCTCATGCGCGAGCGAGAGCATGTTTTTTATTTCCGTTATCGCACCCATGCCGTACTCCAAAAAGGCGGGCAAGCCAGGGGAAGGAGGAGGACCCCCAGCCCACCCGCCAAAATTACTACTTTCCGTCTACGAGAGGAAGCTCGTATCCGAGGATGCTGGAGAAGAACAGGGCGGTGGTAGTCGTCACGGAAGCGCACAGGGAAATCGCGTTGCCGGGCATGATGGCTATGGCGCCGTCATAATCGACATCGTAATTGCCCGATCCGGCCGAAGGAGCCACGGCGCCGAGATTGATACCGGTGGAGGCAAGGAACGCGGGGGCGGCCGTAAAGGTACAGACCGCGGGGGCGAACTTCATCTGTGACGCGTACGGAGCCCCGATGATCGCCGGGTCGGGGGCCTGCTCGGTGAAGGTCACAATCGGCGCGGCGGTCCCAAGGGCGGCCCCGGCGTTTTTCGTGATCATCCACTGGAGGGAACTTACGGTGGTGGTCCCCGAAAGGAAGTTCACCAGCAACTTGGCGATGTACAGGACCTTGCCGGAGCCCATCGGGTTCCAGATAGTCGGGCAGTTTCCCGTAGTGGCCGACAAAAGCAGGGCCGCGCCGGTTTTCACCGTGTAGTTGAAGAGGAAGCCGCGGCGGGCGAGTTCGGCGTATTTCCCGCCCATCTGCGCGACCTTCAGCGACCCGTTGGAGTCCAGGGAAAGGGGGGCTTCCTCGCTGTCGTTGCGGAAAAGCTGTCCTACGAGACCTTTAAGATTCATGTCTGCTCCTCGACGACGTCTTCGTCGTCTATCTCATCGCCCCCAAGGGCGACGGCCTGAAGGTTGAGCTTCTTGAGCTCTACGAGGATTGCGCTCAGGCTTTCGTCCAGATCCCCGGCCAGTGCATAGACGAGTTCCCGCGACTCGACGCTTTCAAGGTTCCACTTTTCCGCAAGTTGGGTAAGCCTGGGGATGCTCATTTTGCGCCTACTTTTTCCCCTTGCCCTTTCCCTTCTTTTCCATCTCCGCCTTTTCCTTTTTCTTTTTCTTTTCCGCCTCTGTCATTTCCTTTTTCATCAGTGACCACCTTTGCCGGTCTTCCCGGCTTGCGCTTTTCAACCACGGGCGGGGCCGGGGGAGGCTCGAATGAATACCCCCTCCGCTTCGCCGCTTCGATCAATACCGGATTGACGGTATCGAACGGGCCGTCCTCGAAGTCCCAGACCACCCGGCTTGAGCCGGGGGCGGTGAATGGTCCGCTTCCGTAGATTTTCATACCGTTACCCCGATATCAGGGCAATACCGGCAGTTCCGGCGCCGACAGAGTTATGGGTATAGACGCAATCCCATCCGGTATCAGCCCAGATGGCCCATCCGATCTGTGTGCAGTCCTTGATCAGAATCCCCAGATTGGTCGGATCAACCCCGCCGACCACTGCGGTCAGGGCTGTAACAGCGCCCGAATCCCAGTTGACGAAGGAGCATCCCTTGAACTGGACCCACCCGCCCAGGGTCGCGGCATTGGTGATGGCAATCGCCATGTGCCCCGCGGTCGCCGAGTAGGATACGATGTAGCAGTCCTCAAAAAAGTCCTGCCCGATCTGCCCTGCGGAGATTCCGAGCACGATATGCGCATTGGCCGCGGCCCGGATCGTCGAGTTGCTTCCGAAGAAACAATGCCTGAACAGACAGGCCGACGCGTTGAGGGTCAGGTCGTTCGCCGTGGTCTCGGCGGCTTGCGTCGCGTTCCCAGCTCCGTTGAAGTAGCAGTCCTCGAAAACGTTGTGATCCGCCGACACGATGACCGCTCCGATATCCTCGGCGTCATTCCCGTTCTGGACGAAAGACAGGTTTTTAAAAACGTTGTTGCTTCCCGACACATTGAGCAACGGGACCGCATGGGTCGAAATCGTGGAAGCCCCGGGCGTCGCGTTCGCGGTGACCGCGTCGGCAAGCGTAATGGTCCCCGCAGTCACAGCGGTGATTTTATTGACTACCGTTATTGCGGTTCCGGAAGTGACCGCGACAAGCACCTGGTCGCCGACCTCGAAGCCCTGGACGATGAACTGCGCGGCGGAATCGGTGATCGTGGTGGTGGTGATGGCCAGCGTGGACGCGGCATACACCCGGTCAACGCTCGCTATGCGGCATCGGCCGTTGTAGACGTGCCCGCCGCCGACGCCGACGAAGGTGATATTGTCCTTGCTCCAAAGAAGGGAGCCGCCGAGATAGGACGTGGTATCAGCGGTAGTTCCATCTTCACGGGCAAGGAAGCAAATGCCGTCCCCTACGCCCGTGAGGCATTTCCCGTAAGCCGCCCGGACGCTCGCAAGGGCGGTGTCGATGGTCCGGCCGTCGGAAGTATCCGCGCCGGATTTCGGATCGACAAAATAATAGGTGCCGCGAATGGGAGGAAGGGGGCCCACTTCAGAGATGATTTCAAGGGCGTTGCCCAACCCCTTCGATATAGCAGAAGAGCTTTCAAACTTCATTTACTGCTCCTTACGCCGAGGTCGCGAGGCCGGTGATGGAACCATGCATCTCTTCGGCTCCGTAGTCGAGGCCGATCTGCATGTACAGAAAGCCGCCCTTCTTGGCCGCGACGGTACCCTTCTGATAGTAGGCTACGTCAAGCCCGTTGGCCGCGTAGGACGCCGACTGATTCACTTCATCCATGGTGGGAGGAACCGGGCAGAATACCGGTCCGCAAAGCGCAAGGTCCACGATATAGGCTTGATCGGTCGGCATCTGCGGATCGAACAGAATGGGAATACCGGCTCCGGGACCGCCAGCAACAAATATCCGGTTGATGTTGGTTCCGCCTTCGGTTCGGGACATCGGGGAGAAACCGAATATGTCGTCAAGGGTCTGCAAGGTGAAGACGTTTCCGAGGAAAGCCATGTCACCCCAAAGCGCCCCGGAAGCGACCATCTCGCGGATCAGTTCCTCGATCATGGTCTTTTGAAGTTTCAGCCCGCCAGCGGCCACAGTGTTCGTGGTTATGGCATTCTTGAGCCCGCGCGTGGTGGTATTGGTGGCGCTGGAAGATTCGGCGGTGTAAGATCCCTGAAGGAACGAATAGTCCGCATTGACGGCGAGTTGTTTCAGCCCTACCATCTTCTGGAATTCGATCCCGGTAAGACCGCGCCCGAATCCGTCCACGTTCAGCCCGGAGAACTGGCCGGCAAGAGATTGCTTTTTAAGGGTCGCTTCAACGTCGTACTTTTGAATTTGACAGACGTTGGTATCCTGAGCGATGGTGGTATCGGTCGGCGTGCCCTCTGCGGCGGCGGTGTCTTCCGACTGCGTGGTCTGCGCGGCGGCAGAAAGAGCCCACGGCAAGGCGATGGGGAACGTCCAGGCGGCAGTCCGCTTGGAGTTCTTGGCAATGGCGGCAAGGAAAGGCGCCTGTTGGGCGCCGATCGCAAAAAGCTCGCCCCGGTAATTCAGGGTATCGGAATCAGTCGTAGCCATAATTACTCCTGTACGTTCGCGGCTTGAATCAGGCTCTTGAGCCTCAGCATCTCCATGCCGTTACCGGCTTTGGCCGCCGCTTCATATTGTGTCTTGAGATCGGCAGGCGGAATTACAGTCCCGCCCTTCGGCGCCCCCACGTTCCCCAGCCGTTCCTTGAGCGCCTTCTCGACCGCCTCATCACGCCATGCCTTCATGCGCTTGGCGTATGCCGTGGTCGATTCGGTCGTCTTCGCGTCGTCTTCCCCGAGGAACCGTTCGATGTCGTCCACCGGGATTCCCTCGGCGGCGGCGAGCTTCAGGGCAACCGCCCGTTGCTTGTCGCGGGTCGCCTCGGCCTCCCGCTTGGTGTCCTTTGCCTCAAGTTCAGCTATCCGTATCTTGAGAGGGTCGGTCTCAGGTCCGGTCAGCTTCTTGATCTCGGCTTCCAGCAGTTTCGGGAACTTGTCGGCCATGAAGCGCTTGTCGTGCTCTTCCACTTTGACGGAAATGTCCGAATCGTGCGCCCCTTTGAAAAGCGGGTTCTTTCTGATGAACTCGGCGGCCTGTTCATTGGTCGTCACCCCGGCAAGCGGATTGCCCGCCGCGATTGCGTCCGTGATGGCCTTTTCCGCCTCCGCGCGGTCAGCTTCCGGCAACTTCGCGATAACATCTTTCAGGTTCATGGGGTTTCCTTTGCCCGCCGACGTTTTCCCCGGCACGCGTAGAGATATAAAAAAAGCGCGCCGCATGTCCCGGCGAACCGGAGCATGAGACGCGCTTCCTTTTCAGGGTAGCGGTTCGGGCCTGTTGGCCCTACGTATTTTGCAGGGGAGGGAGTCGAACCCTCAGCTTCGGCTTATGGGGCCGACGTGTTTCCGCTACACCACCCTACGGGATAACTGTAGCACACGGCGATGAATAATGCAAGTCAATCATTTTTGATCGCCTCGGTCGTCCGAACGGTTATCGACACGGGCCGCCCCTCCTTTGAAACGTGGAGCTCTATCCACCCCTCCACGGCCGCCGCCTTCATCTCCTCGATCTTGGCGATGATCTTTTCGGCTACGTGCTTGTCGGCGAGGGTCATTCCATGTGTCCATGCTCGCGCAACGTCTCGACGATACCCCGGAACACCCGCCCGATGTAGTACGCAAGCCGCTCCTCGTCCTCGTCGCACGTGCCGCCGTACTTCATGCCGAACCTCATCACGTGCCGCTCATGCGCCATTGCGATATGAACCGCCTCATGACAAAGCAATTCGCTTCCCATGCGCTCCTCGCAAACGTACAGGGTCGCGAACATGGGGCCGTTGAAGATGGTCTCTTCACCTTTGGGCGTGTAGCCGGATGACGGCTGGACAAGCGCGAGCGTGTCGCCGTTTGAGTCTATGACCTCCTCGGCAAGCTCGGCACGCATGGCCTTCAGGGTCTTGTACACCCTCATCTGCCAGTAGTCGTTCCAACTGTCGCGGCGCATGTCGTAGATTGCCGGGTATTTCATAGCTTTACCCTTTATTTACGTATCTCCGGGACAATAAACGGTTGCGCATCCATATTGTCCCAGTCCTCCATATATTTTCTGATATCTTCCTTGATGTTTTCAGCAAGTTTGCAAAAAGAATCATCAAACGTCATCTTTTCAAATATCGTGTAAGCCCTCACGTCCATAGCCACCTCCTTGATACCTAAGTTTGCAAGATCCTTGCGCATTTCTGCCCTTGTTGGACCGTTCACAGTTTCGCCTTTTTTCTTGATTTGTCGGTGCTAAAGGCACAATTGGAGCTTGTGTATTTGAAGGGGACATCAATATTTATTAAATCCCCACTGCGAAGATAAATAATATCCCCTTCTTTGTATGGCAAACCCATGTTTATCCCCCTTGTTGAGTGCGTAAAATATCACAGCTTCACCTTTTTATTTTTCGTTTCCAATATTCTTCACTCCCAAAGGCAGGGCCGGATATCCCGGCTTGCTTTTCCCAGTACTCAACGGTCCCGAATTTTTCAGTGTTTCCGGGCTTTGGTATCTTGTATCCATGCTCGGAGTCCTTGTCTACCGAATCATTCTTGCGAAGTCCTGAGCCAACTTTCCCTTCCTTCATATCCTTCAATGTTATTTTCTTTTCGGGTTTGTAGGTTTTCGCGGCGGCCTTTTGCTCGGACGTGCTTTGTATTTTCGGCCACCCCTTGGCTTCACTCCACCCTTGCGGTGTTGCCCACTCCTTGAAGGTCTGATACGGCACGATACGTGACTTCGCCTTTTCGCTGGAATACCCGTCGTCGCCCTCAAGGTCGCGGATGCGGCGCATGGAGGGCTCTATCCCGTCCAGTACGTCGTAGGCCGAGCAACGGCAGTTCACCGATTCCGCCGGGTCACTGAATAGGCGCGGCTGAGGTTGCCCCTCGCCCCCCAGCCAGAAAAGCCCGTCCTTGTCCGCATACTCCCCGTCAAGCCGCGCATGGGAAAGCCGCGTCCGGTTATCAAGGGCCGCCGACCATCTCTTTCTCACGTCCAACCCCGCATCCGCCGCCGCCCCATGCGCCGCCTCCGCGCCAGTGGACCAGCATCGGCCTGCCTCGGTCCTTACGACGCGCATGGCCTGCCATAGGCCCTTGTCGAACTCGTCGCGGATGGAACGGGCTACCTTGGTGTAGGAATGGCCCATGGTGATGCCGCGGACGATTGCGCCCTGCGTTTTGTAGATCGCGTCGGTCGTGTTCTTCCCCCAGGTCTTCACCATATTCAACCCGGAGGCGTCCGAGTAGACAGCCGCGCGGATCGCGTCGATGGGAAGGGCCGGGATGTCCAGCCTCATGCCTACGGCTTGCGTGTAGGCCCATACGTTGCGGTAGTAGCCGTCTTGTACGGCCTGCGCGCTGTTTTCCTCGGTGATGAGGACGCCCTGCTTGCCCAGCTTTTTGAGCTCGGCCTCAAGGTTGGCAAGGCGATTCCCCAGCTGGTTGTAGCGGATCGCGTCTTCCTTGCGGATGTAGACGCCCTTGACCGGGTCGTCAAGCCCCACCTTGGCGTATAAGGCGGCGATCTGCGCGACGGTTTCCTTGTAGGCGGCTTGGTAGTTGGCAAGGAGGACGCGGTCGATGATCTTCTCGCGCTCCTCGAAGTCAAGGAACTGGGATTCCTGAAGCTTGGCGAGGTCTCGAAATGGTAGGTCAGGCATCTTCGTCCGTCGGCTTGTCTTTACCGTCCGTCTTCTCCGTCGGCTTGACCGGCGTGTCCATGTTCGGCACCGCGCTATCCCGCTCGATCTCCTGCGCGACTTCCTCGATATCCGGTATCAGGCTCGGCGGGAACAGTTTAAGCGCTATCCGTATCGGCAGGGACGCCCCCGCGACCTTGCTGTACATCTCCACGGCGGACTGCATGTCAAAGGGCAGGTTCCGCGTGAACCGGATTGACACCTGCGGGCGGTCCTGCGGCTTGGCCTTCAGGTTGCCGGTCACGTTCTGGATCAACCGGATGCGCCATTGGAGGAAGCGGGAGAAATACGCCTCATAGGTGGCGCTCGCGTACTCAAAGGGCAAGAGCTTGTAGGCTAGGGCGATACCGGAGATCTCCCCGGTAGTCGCCATGTCCTTATTGTCGAAAAGCATCATCATGTCGTAAGACAGGCGCTCGAAAAGCTCGTCCGCGTTCTTGATGAAGTCGATAGGAATGTTCTTGACGAGGAACGCGACGGCCTTGGTAACGTCTTCCCCCAAACCCTCGAAAGTACGGGTCACGCGGAGTTTGTCGGCCTCGTTCAGCCCCAGTTCGTCAAGCTCGGTCGAAAGCCGGTCGCGTAGCAACAGGTATGAATTGCTGAACCGTTGCGCCTCGTTGGCGTAGTCCTCGGATACGATCCGGTCCCTGAAGTCGATGATGGACAGTACGTGGTCGAACAGGTTCTCCCCGCGGCGGTTGATCTTGCCTATCGCCCATGGAACTTCCGCATATGCGTGCGCCTCGCGTTTCGTCTCAATCAGCGTGTCGTAGCCTTTTCCCTCGTAGTAGGCAATTTCCGCCGCATCGTACACGGTCGCGTGCTTCGTCTCGGTCTCGCCATCGGTCGTCCCGTAGTATCGGATCATGCCCTTGAGCATCGGCGGGAGCTGATCGTCCCATATCGCGATGCATTGCTCTGGCGGGACCTCGACGAACCGGGCCTCTCCGTCCTTGGTGTAGTGGTACTCATAGGCGAGCCCGTGCGCGCACGCGGTCCCGAACTCCTCATGCGTGGTAAGGCCCTCGTCGTTGCTGTCAAAGATCGGCTTGAGCACGTCGGAAACGTAGTCTCCCAACCCGGTAAGAGCGGCCTTGACCTTGGCGACGACGCCCTTGATGCCGCGCTTGACCTTGTCGGTCGTCGAGTACGCGATGCTGTCCTCGCCCGCCATGTAGCCGGATACGATGGTCACGGCCTTGCGGACGATGGGGATGCTGATCCGGTTATCGGGTTGCTCATGCGCGGCGCGGCCTAAAATAGCCACGTTCCGGCCCTCCATGTAGGCCCGCTGGTTCTCGATCTTGGCGCATCGGGCGGAGTCCGCGGCGATAAGTTTCTGGATCTGCTTGATGTCCATGGGCTACTCCCTATATCCAACCAAGATATCTTTTATAGTAAAGCAATAAGACGGTATAAGGTGTCATGTATATTGCAAAAAAATAGCCATCTATTGTTTTTGGAACGCCTATCCATAAAAGCTTGATAAGCAATACAATGATCTTGTTGAATGCGACAAAATCCAGTTCCATACCACCCCCATCAAGCAAGAGGCGGGAATCGAACCCGCGATCGGGCCCCTTCCGAGGTCGCCCGGCGTCAATGACGTCGCCGTACTCCAGCCCCTGTACGGTAGCTCCTGCATTTCAATCCTACACCGAAACGGCCCGGAACGCAACTACAGCCCGAGCTTTGTAGCCGACGGCCCGGCGCGGACCATGCGCGGCTGGTAGAAGCAAAGGATAGCGGCGTCCGCCCTGTCCGGCGAGTGCCGCCCCGTCCGCTTCTTGTACTCCTCCTTGCTCTCCACCTTGCGCCGTTCGTCCGGCGTGTACTTGAATTGGCGGCTCGCAAGTTCCGCCAAAAGCTCATTATCGTCCTTGAGTCCGACCGCCGGCAATAGCCCGGCGAGGTTGAACCACATCTCGGAAATGATGTCCGGGTATTTCTTCTTGTCGATCGGAGCCGCCCCGAAGTTGACCGGGCAGACGTTTGCTCCCATGCGGCGCAGTTTGTCCGTCACCCCGCCGCCGACTCCGGTATCGTCAACGTTGATCTTCCCGCCCTCCGCAAAGGTGAACAGACGGGACGCCACTTCCTGCGTGTCCTGCTTGAACATGATCTCAACGGCCGTCACCTGCAAGCCCTGGCGCTTGACAAATACCGTAGCGTCATCCCCGAACCGGGCGATATCCGCCCCTACCACGACTCCCCCGTCAGTCGGGGCCTTGCGCTTCATCGCCTCCATGACTGCGACCCGCGGCATGATAGCCCGCTCCGCGTTGTCGTAGGGGATGCCGAGCCATATCCGGGCGTACTCCTCGGCGGACATCAGGCGCTCGGCTTCCTTGCGCTCGGCTTCCAGTACTTCCGGGAACCATGGGTTATCCGGATAGTTGACGCGGATGCGCCGCACATCGCCGCGCGATTCGGGAAGGACAAGGCTGATCGGGTCGTCCCATGAATACGGGTTCATGGTGTACATGAACATACGCAAAGGGAAGCGCTTCAGCCCGTCAAGCTCCACACCGAACCATCCATCCGTCCTGAGCGTCGGTATCAGCGTATCAAGGGACTGCTTCGACACGCTTTGTGCTTCCTCGATCCATGCCCAGTTGAAGGACTCGTAGGACTTGATCGAATCAACGGTATGCTGTTGAAGCCCGATGAACACGGCCCGCGCGCCTGTGTGCGACTCGATGATTCCGTCATTTTCCTTCAGGTGGAAGCGGTCGCCGTAGCCGAGGCGGTAAATTTCCTGCTTGATTGACAGATAGGATGATTCTTTCAGGCTTTTTTGGATCTCGCGCCCGCAAATGATTTTGATCGGGGCTTGGTTCATTATTTCGGTGATGAACCCGGAAACAGTCCGCGTCTTGGAGCCCCCGCGGCCGCCGTCGAAGACGTTGTGCGTCCGGGGCGACTCGATGAAGGGGCGGTACTTACTCGGTATCTGGAGTTGGGGGGTCAACAAACCTGAATCCTATGGGACCGCCTTCAAGTCCGGTAAGCTCTATCGACTGCTGAGGAGTACCGTATGCCCTGTTAATAATGGCCTCGGCGGCCCTGATTATATCAGGCGGCCGGGAACTTTCGTCGTCAAGAATTGCGATAAGCGCCTTCATTGCTTTCGGAGATGCCGCGCGGGCCATGGTTTTTATCTCTTCGGGGATCTTCGGGCGCCCGCCAGGGTTTCCGCTCTTTCCGGGCTTGAATGGGGTTCCTGGTGTTTTTTTTGCTGTTTTTTTGCTGTTCTCAGCTTTTGCGCGTTCCATTTACTACCCCCGCCGACGTTTTCCCCGGCAGTTGCGATTTACGGTTGCCCGTTGCCTATAGTCTATCGCTTAACGGGCAGTCCGTCAAACGCTCATCTCCCCGCCCCAGCGCTTGACCTGGTGGACAAATCATTTCTCACTAG
>Ga0209319_1000668_pt1 | contig 40090 bp, 101 predicted proteins | sample RifGroE2_FD_184000 | JGI IMG/M metagenome (GOLD analysis project Ga0209319, IMG submission 184000) | Groundwater microbial communities from Rifle, Colorado - Groundwater E2 (SPAdes) (version 2) | ecosystem: Environmental > Aquatic > Deep subsurface > Groundwater | place: Rifle, Colorado, United...
AACTAACTGCACCACTATCACTATTTTTAAATTGCTTTAATATATCCCAATCAAAATAACCATCATAATCACAAGTGGCAACTGAATATTTATTGTCTCTTATAGAAATACTCGCAACGTATCCATTGGGAAATACAATAGAAATATAAGTATCTGAGTATGTAGTTTTTCTTAATCCTCTCATGCTATCTACTACGTTTATACCTTGATTTACATAATCTTGAATTTTCATATTTTATTCCTCCTAAATTTAATTTAAGTTTGCATGAAAAATTGCTTTTATCATGTTATTTATCAATAGGTATTGCCTTAACAATTATCTCAAACTTATACATCTTACCATCTTCTAATTCTGGATAGCAATGTTCAGGCAACAATTCATATAAGTTTTCATACCTAGAATCTCTATCATATTTCTGTGGATAATCAAAAAATATATTCATAAAACTATCTTCCGTTACTGCAAATATAGTTTGTTCACCATTTCCATGCATAATACCTTCAAATTCTGTTTTCTTGATTATCATATTATTTTCCTCCTTATATTATTTAATTTGTTTTTAATATCTACATATATATTATATAACCAATACCAATTTCCGTAATCTATTTTAACTAATTTACCCTCATATACACCTAAATTAGAATGGTGTTTATCATTCAATACAGGATGTGGATACTCTGTATTATCATATATTACTTTGTGTTTATTCATTATTGTGTTTAAATAATTTTCATATTCTTTTAAATTATCTTGATTTGCCTTTCGCATTACTATAAATATTCCTAATAGATCATGAAACAATATAGGACACATAATATATCTTAATTCTTTGTATGTATGCCAATTATAAATTTCATTAACATTTGACAACCATCCTTTTCATGTATAAGGAATTTTGATTACTATTTTATCAAATATAAATACTTTACGCTCTCCACCATATTTTAATTGCATAATTTATCTCCTTTATAAATTCTTTAACAATTCATATTTATCCTTCTTATCTTGTAATTCCTTAATATACATTTCATATATTTTATTACATTCCTCTTTAAAATCCATACCATGATAATATGGCATATCATAATATTTTATCTTACTAAATAATGTATAGCACCCATTAGTAAAAGGTATATTTATAGTAAATATAGTTTTTGCTATAACAGCATAATAATAATTATTTGAACAAGTATCTTCGATAATGATAGTATGTTTATCATTAATTTTAAAATATTTTTTCATATTTTTAACTCCTTATTACCAACTTAACACTTCTTTATCATCAAAAGATAACGTACTATGATAACAAGCATAAATCAATATATCCTTAATTTCTTGATTTAATTCTCTACTTGTCATAGTACTACGAATTATTTCTGCAAATATATATTTCATACTATCAGGTATATTTGATAATACACCTGCCATATCAAAAGTATCCCATCCTTGTTGGTCTGTTGCAAACATTATGTAATTCCTCCTATTCCATTTCATAAATATGATAAACATAAACTTCTTCAATCTCAGATTCATCATCAATATACTCACATTGAGAATTTTGAACGCCTATATACTTTCCCCATTTATGCCATCTCCAACCACTATTTTCTTTTTTACTGATCTTACATAAGGACAACACAAATTTCCTATTAACATCATTTAATTCTGGATAACGATCTAATACTTGTTGATAATTGTCACATACACCATAATTGTCTTTATGCTCCTTACCTTCTTTAATACACTTACGGATGTATTCCCAATCCACTTCTCCATTTACTCGTTTCATAAAAGTAAAACTTTCAAATTTATCTTTAATTTTATTAGTTGAGAGTAATTTAATTCTGTGATTAAAATTTAACCCAGTATAATATATACCTGTGTCTATTCTATGAAATATATCATTAAGATTTTTAGGTATATGATTTTTGATTTCTTCAAATTTTTCAGGTGTACAATGTTCTTCAATCTTTTTTCTGTATTCGTCAATTAAACTTTGCTTAAAATTAATATCTACTAACATATGTATCTCTCCTTTATTTTATTTATTCTTATTCCTACTATCATTTCTTTCTTTAATTAACCTTTTTATTGTTTTAACGTGACCATCTAACCTACTCCTTACATACTCAGCACATCTTTTAGGATTATTATAATATTCAGAACCACCAACGGTTAAACCTTCTAATGCCTTTTTGTATCTTCTGAATAATTGTTCATCGAATTTATTTTGTTGTTTAATAGTTTTCATTGTATTTTTCTCCTTTTTATATCTTAAAATGATTTTCTTATTGAATCAAATAAATTCCAAAATTCATGTCTATCTTTATGCTCTTTTGTTCTTAATGAATAATATCCTTCAAGTCTAAATCCATTGCTATGATATGTTTCATCACTAATAAAAAGTGTATCGTCACCAAATTCCTGAACAGCTTTTTCATATAATGGTAATTGCTTCTCAGTAAAATTTATTAATAAATCTTCTTCCTCAAACCAATCTTGTTCATAATCTTCATAGAAAATATCTTCTAAACTATTTTCTTCTCCGTATTCTTCATAGTAATCATCGTTTTGTTGCTCATCCATCTCAACAATTTCTCTTGCTTCTTCTACTAAACTATCATATATTTCTTTTGTTAATCCTTTATTCTCAATAGTAATAGCACAAGGGCAAGCATGTTCCCAACATATATTCCAGTATCCACAACCATATTCCATTTCGAGTTTATTAAATTGTTCTTGTGTAATCATATGTATTCCTCCTCGATTGGATTAATTAATTAATTAATGATAATATATAAGAAATACAATGTCAACATATTTATTTTAGTATTCTTATAAATATTTAAATTATATAAAACAAAAACCCTTATAAACAAAGGGTTTATTGAATCGTATGTCATGACCAAATCAATCTTTTATTATGTTTTAATCCATTTCATTCTTCCTTGCTTCTCATTGATTAATGATTTAGCAAATCTTTTTGCAGATTCAAGATTATCATGTCTTTTCCTAATATCCATATTAGTACCACCTATCCTATGTGCAGAACAAGTTATACTTTGTGATAATATAACATTTTTAGATATTTCCTCAGTTTCTCCAAAATTAACTTCTACAATAAAATCAATCATAGCGTATTCCATATCATCAATACTACAAACACTATAATATCTAACTATTTTACAATGATAAAAACCATTAACACCAGCATAAATACCTTTTATAATGCATTCCCATTGAGTTAATGGTTGATAGAAATCATTTGAAGTGTCTTTTATTTTATTTAATGGAATGAGCATATTAATTAACATCCTTTATTATATTATGTATTCTTTAATTACCTTATCTAAATTCTCTTTATTATATTCAAATTCATCGTAGAATAGTGGTATCTTACTTCGTTTGCCTCTAATTATATTATTACTTATCGGAATAGTATCTACAATACTACCATTTTTAATAATGTAAGACATATTATTTTTTTTATCAATAGCACATATTATTATATCTTTATTTATTAATGATTTTAATTTAATAAATTGTAAATGTAGATATTTTAACATATAACTACCTCCTATATTATTTCATATATTTACTCTGATTAAATCCATATTGCTTATACTCAGGATCAACCTTATCTTCCTTTACGTTATCTATAAGCCATTGAATTGCTTCATGTTCCCATTCAAATTTTAATATTTCTCCATTCTCATCTTTAAAGAAATGTTCTTGTATATAATCATATTCATCAAAATCTTGCATACAAACTACAGTTACATGATCTTCACGATCTAAATAATAAATTTTATAATATACTTCGTCGCTCATAATTAATCTCTCCTTTTCTTTTATTATAATTTATAATCATCATCATACAATTCTAGATATTTTTCTTTTTGCTTCTTAATAATACTCTCTTTATCATTAACAAACTCCCTCAATTTCTCAATAACTATGTCTAATTCATCATATTCAAATGATTCTTCAAACAAACATACTCCCCATCTATCAAGTGTCTCTGGAAAATCTGCTCTTAAACAATATTTCCAATCTGTACCATTATGAGGATTTATGAATTGAATTAGTAAATTATCGTTTTTACAAACATAAACATCATAATCAGAACACCAATCATGTTTTAAGTTAAATTCTTGCATGATTTTATTTAGCATAGTTAATCATCTCCTTTCTATAATTATTATTTTAATTTATTATTAATACAGCCATATTCAACTTCGTAACCATCTGACATTAAAAACGCTCTCCGTAATCCACAACTTAATTTATTATTTCTGTTTTTATTCTTACCTTCACAATTTTCTATTTTACAATTATAATAATATTCACATATTTCATTGGGTGCTAAATGACTACCTTTGATATCTTTGTGAGAATTATTATTCATAATGTAATTATATCTCCTTTTATAATTAATATTCATTATTGACAATTTTCAAATAATCAATTTCTCTTTCTTCTTCATTATTGTAAACCCATTCTTGATCACAACCATTTAATTTTATAGATGGTTTCCCAATATTATCAGGATACCAAGAATAATTACTTTTACTTATGCTTATACAAAGAGATAAATTTATAGGATGATTGTAAATAAATTCACCTCTCATGTATCTTACTTTTTCTATTGAACATGATATAAAAAACGGTTTAATTTCTTTCATATTTATTTACTCCTTTCACATTTATATTTCTCTGCTAATTCTAATGCCTTTTCATATTCTTCAGGATTATTTTCTATACCTCTATTCCATCCTGCACTTATAAAAATTAAATCATCAACACTTTTATTAACCATTGCTAATTGTGCTAATAATTCTGCATCTTTAATATTACTTATACATTCATATAATACCGTATGTTTTTGAGTGTCAAAATTAATTTTAAATATTGAATGACTCATTATAACATCTCCCTCTATTATTTTATAAATTCTTTTCTTATTGTTTTATAAGGACATTTATAGGTTTTTTTTCATAGATTATACAATATGTAAATTGACTTTGTTTTATTTTATATTGCCATTCTTTTTCAAAGTAAGGACACCCTTTACATAATATTGGACTAATCATATAACAACAATAATCATTTTTATGACCTAAACCTTCACACATATATTTATTACTCATTAAATTATTCTCCTTTAATATCATGACCATATTCACAATCTATCATGTTATAATCTATATTTCTAATAATTTATTGATATTATAAAAAACTTCTCTTTCTAAGTTATGAAATAAACCATAAAAAAATAATTGAGGGTGATTTCTTTCATTAATATCTATTTCATAAGTTTCTGTTACAGGAATAAAAACATGATTCAATCTGTAAATTTGATTATATTTCAAAATTATTAAAGCTTTAAGAACTATTTTCTCTTTATCAGAAATATTTTCAACTAGTTTATATTTTTCTTCATTAGTTGGCTTTTTATATGTTTTTGACCATAACTGGCTAGGAGTACTCCAAAAAATTAATCTATGAATAACCTCAATTTCTTGTTTATTTGGGTATATATCTTTTATTTGATTATTATAATACCAAGTCTTTTTAATTCCTTCGTCAAACATCAAATTTGTATTTACTAAGGTATCAACAATATTTTCAATTAATATGAAATTCATAATATTCTCTCCTTTGAATAAAAATCTCATTTGGACATGATTTATTTTAAACTCTTAAGAAATTTAAGTATCTGCTCAGTATATTCACCTCTAGTATAAACCATTAATTGCCTTGTTTCTTCATTCTTTAACCATATAAAACCTTTTTTACCTATCTCAGCAGTTACGGCATCATAATACTCCTGACATTTCTCCATAGTTTCATATTGTAAATCTATATTAATCATATTATTACTTAACCTCTTTTCTACATTTGTCAACACACATATTCCTCTGTATTTCATCCCCAAACAATTATATCCATTTCACTCTGTTTCACCTTATTCAATACAACCATTACATAATACAAGAACAATGATTGCTCTGAAGTTAACTTTTCAAATTGTTCACCTTCTACTAACCATAACCATGCAAAATTGTGTAGTTCATTTAAGTCTAGTTTTTTCATATTAATTATTCCTAATCCCAATATGCTAAATCATTTTCCCAATCAGGATAATTATTATTCAGCCATTCTAGACATTGGCCTTTTGCTTTTTTCTCTATTTCATCTAAATGGTCAAAGAATTTCCAATGCTCATTATTTGAATATTCAAAATCAGTTTTAACTATATCAGATTTAAATAGTATCGTTCCATCACAGTCATATACTTCATAATGAAAAGGTTGAGAATATTTTTCATACCCTGTTAATTTAATATAATCAGGATTCTTTTTATATATTGGTTTTTTAATTTGTCTAAATGATTTATCATAAATGTATTTACCTTCATTATCATAATCATAATAAATCATTTCTGCCATATTATCTTCTCTACATTCCTTACCTTTATCATCAACCCAAACTGTTTTATATTCTCCTGTTTCAATATACTCTAGTTTATATCTAAATTTTTCTTCATCATAATCAGCAATTTTACCACTAATACGAAATCTCCTATTAAAATTTAGATGTGCATCTCTATCATAAAATGCTGCTTTATAAAATATTGATGCTCTTTCCCTTCCTTTATCATCCACTAAATTTGACCACATACTATGATCTGTTGGTTTAATTTTCCATCCTTTAGGCAATTCTACTTTCATAAATAATTCACCTTTAGGAAGTGTTCTTATTTTTTCTTCACTTTCAAGTATTACTATTCCCATATCATGTAATTTTTTAAAGTAACCATATTCATTGCATTTGATAGGTAATTCACAACTATTACATAAATTTTGCTGACCTAATTTTTCTTGAAATTCTATTGCATCTGTACCCATGACCATAGATAGTGATAATAATGTATTAATGTCTAATTCATTATTTTTCATGTTAGTTAATCTCCTTTAAATTTAATTTTATATCACTCATAACCATATCATAAGATTTTTCACCAGTAATTCTAAGTAAATCTAAAAGAAATGCATCACTATTATTTTTGTCATAATTTCTAAAAGTATCTAATATATGTTTTTTAAATTCATTAGACACTTCAAATATTACTGCTTCGTCCTCATATTCAGTAATAGTATATACCATGCTTTGAAAATATTTAATAATGTCTCTATATAAATGTTTATTTATTGGTGTATTTGATAACAAATTTTTTAATTCTGGTACTTTCTCAGAAACAAATTCATTAAATATTTCTACACTTTCATCAATATATCCTTTATCTCCAGAAAAATAATTTGCTAAATCAACAATATTCTTAATATCTTTCATATTTAATCTCCTTTTCTATATTATGACAAAACTCATAGTTCATCATATATTTTATTTATCTTTTCAATTTCGATTTCAGGTATAAAAGGTCTATAATACCTTATATAATAAGTACACAAATTATTAGTTATCATACCATTTGGCAATATCCAATCATTATTATCAGAAAACTTACCACATTGAGTTATATGAAATCCTTTATAACAATAATTTGGATTTGTACATTTTGAAAATATAAAATCAACCTTAACTGTTAATTCATCTTCTACTGAATTTTCGGAAGGTTTACCTTCTTTATCTGGTTCTATCATAAGAAAATATTTGTTAGAAATATCTATCATGTTAATCCTCCTTTTAATTTTAACCAATCTCGTTTTTATCTAAATATATCTATTGCAATTTCCAATTCTTCTTTAATTTTTTCTTCTATTTCATAGTCTGTAGCATCATCTTCAACTTCTACTCTCCCACTATATGAACCAATTGGACGTACTGTTACTTCATAATCAACCCACATAATTTATTATCTCCTCCTTTATAATCTACATTTACACCATCTATGTGCTATTTCAATAAGCATGTTATGATATAATATTGCTTCAAATTTATCATCAAAATAAGATTTATAATGTTTTGCTATTAATGATAATGGTTCATTTTCTAATGTATCCTTTTTAAGTTGTATTTTTATATATTGATGATAACAATCTTCCAATGTACTATCTGATATACCTGAAAATAGATTTATAAATTTAGACATTATTATTCCTCCTTTAATACCCATTCTAGAATAGTGATTTTAGCATTATCAATATCAGATAATTTTACATAATAATTAAATCCATCATTATTTTATGATAAACTAAAATAATTCATTTGCTTATTACAGAATGATGTATTTTCTTTTAATTTATTAATTTTATCCAATATCTGTTCTTTATTTTTCATTTTTAATCTCCTTTCTATTCCCATCCTAACAATTTTAACATATCATCACACCATTTTCTACTATCTTCATCTCTGCCATAATCACTACTACCTCTATTACCATATAACCAAGCATCTGAAGTAGCATGAGAATGATTACTTTCCATACAGATTTTGTTTTTATTAACTCTTACTCTAGGTGATTTTTCAATAAATGCTACTCTATCTTGTATGTTTTCTGCTTGACCACCTTTGATTATTCTTGTTGCACAATAATCATCTATTATAATCCAGTCTGAAAGTTGTTTGAATTTATAATAATTATCAAATATATTGTTATCTACAAGAAACATTTCAGAACATATTTTTAAATCTGGAATAAGCATTAGACATAATTCATTATTATTTTTAGAGCAAATATAGTCTTCTGTAGGATTGTTTCTTTTTGCATATTGACAATTAAATGACATTTAATATTCCTCCATTCATTAATCAATTAACTTTTAATAATTTACTTCCTTTCTTATTATTACATTTACTACACGCACAAACACAATTTTTAGGTGTTGATATACCACCTTTTGACTTAGGTGTAATATGGTCTATAGTATCACCATATTTACCACAATAAAAACAAGTATAATTATCTCTTTCAAGAATATATTTTCTAAATTCTTTCTTATTTAAAGGAATAACTATTTTGTTTTTGTTTGCTACATATCCTCTACCCTCTGTTATGTATTTTAATGCTTTATTATATGTGGTATAAGTAATATGTTTACCACAATGGACTTGAATCATGTTTGTTTTCTTGTTGAGTAGATTTGTTTTATTTATTTTATCACCTCAATTTCAATGCCAAATAACCATTTTATAACAATGTTGTGATTTAGAAACTATTGATTTTACTAAGTTTGTGTAAGGTAGTTTTTAAGCAGAACTACCAAACTGCTTACATTATAAACTAATTATATTTTGAAATTCTTTTGGACATTTTTTAATTTTATTTTTTGTAATTTCTTTATAATCATAACCTTCACTATCATTTTCCACATAATCTACAAACCAAAGAAATCTATCTTTATTATTCCATTTAGGTAAAAATTTACCTGCTGATTCTAATGTTTGTAATTTATTAAACAATCCTTCTCTAATATCATGTGACGTTTCATAAATCATATTATCAGAATCAATACAACCACCAGTAGATAACCATTTCCAAATAATATTTTCTGATTCTTTACTATTTGCTTGAATCTCACCATATAATGTTCCACCATTAACACTTGTTTTATTAGAAAAAGACGTTGCCCAAATAATCAAACCTTTAGATAAATGATAATAAATTATTGCTTCTTCTGTAGTGGGTTCATTCCAACCATTATAAATTAAATCGTATTCTAAAGCAGGAGTAAAACCTTTCTGTTTAATAAGATTTTTAAATTCATCCCAAGTCATACCCCAATATGTATCATTTATTGATTTGAGATGAGTATTTTTAACTTGGTTATCTTCCATAAACTTTAGCATTGAAAATGCTTGCTCAAGATCATTAAACTCTGACCAATGCTTATTACCAAAAATCTTTTCACTTTCAGCAAGTGAATCATGTGTTAAAATTTGTTCTGTTCTTTTATTCATATTATTTATTCTCCTTTTTATTTAATAATTTTTACTCACCCACAACAATCCAAACTCTCTTGTGTCCAATCTTAATTTCTTCAAAATCTGGCTTATCCAATGTTCTCCACAAATCCGGTCTGTTCTTGCGTAACTGTGACGTTGATTTAAATAATCCATGTTTCACTAAAAGTTTAGGCAGGAATCTTTCTTCATCTGTTATTGTTATTTCTATTGGTGTTATACCTAGAAGGGATAGATTTACTAAGGGTGTGCCTATTATTATGTTGTTTGGTAACATTTATTATGCCCTCCTTTCAACTAATTATCAACTACAATATCAGCTTCATGCACCATCATAACATTACCACATTGCTCTGCCCATTTAATATGTTCTACACGCATTAAATTATTATCCTTAACAACAATACTACCACTTTTAATAAGAGATTCAAAATCAGATTGATAATAATGATTATATGTAAATCTCTCGTCTAATGACTTTAATGTTATTTTATATCCTTCTGCAACTTTATATCTGCTTTCATCAATCTTACACTCAGTCCATGTAGAATTACTTGATGAAGTTACTGCTAAACCAAAGCAAGGGATAATAAAGTCTATCGTTTCCATCTGAGCAAAGAATCTTACATTTTCTACACCTTTGTCAATTATGTTTTCTTTAATCCATTCTGATGGCATTGTTATTCCTCCTTTTATTTTAATAAAATTATCTTTTCGTAATGTTTTACTTTTCAAAAAAAGTTTTACACATATCATCATCTCTTTTTATTATAATTACTCTAATTTTTAATTAAGTGCAAGACAAAATTCTTGCACTTAAAAAGATTAAAGCATACAAATTTTCATATCATGCCAAATACTTTTATATTCTCTTGGATGTATTTCATCATAAAGAAAATTCCATAAATCAAAACGTGTTTGTAATGGTTTTTCAAGTAGTATAATTTTACCTTCATATTCAATCCTATCCATAAATACATGTACTTCTTTCATTAATATTACCTCCTTTTTAATTTTTAATAAATTTATATGTTTTACTAATCAACTATTTTAAGTTTAAAATCATTTTTATTTGAATTTAATCCAAGTGCTTTACATATTTTTTCATACGAACATGCACTTCTACTATCATCTTTTCTGCTCAATGGATTGCTATAAACCCTTCTAACACGTTTACTTTGCCTATCTGCAATAATTACAATACCATTAAATTCATGTTTATATATGCTATTTTCTTGATCAATCAATTCTTTTCTCCAATTAGTTGCAATAATCATAGCAGTTAATTTTCTTTTGACAATAGGAATAGTTAAATTATTAAATTTAATACGAAGGTTCTTAAATTGATTAGCTACTTTAGTAGGTACATAATATAGGCACATTGTTATTTCTCCTTTATATTTTTCATTTTTTCAGATAATTTTTCATGTGTTTCTATCCCTTTATAAAAGAATATATAACCTATTATAAGTAAAAACATTGAGGATAAATATTCATTTAAAATAAATTGTTCGTGACATATTACAAGAATTCCACCAGCAATAATAGGGTAAGATATTATTTTGATTAATTCCATTTATATTCTACCTCCTGTTTAATAATTTATTTAAGCATATCTCTTATTTCTTCACCTACATGAAAAATCACGAAACTTAAAGTAAATAACAGTATTGAATATAATAAATTATCTACCTTAAAATAATCATAACTAGTTTTAAATATACCACCAGAGATAATAATTAATGGTGATGTTAAAACTATTGCTAATATCTTATTTTTCATAATTATATAACCCTTCTGTTCAATGGTACAATTACCTTTAATTCCATACTTTCTAAAACTCTAGGTTTATATATCCTATTATCTCTTAAACTTAATAACTCTTCATCTTGTCGTTTAATACTATCATATGTATTCTTTAAATAATTAATATTCTTATCAACAAATGTTTTCTTTAAATTAATCATTGTCTCTAGCTCAATCTTATAATCTCTACGTTCATTTCTAGTTTCCTTAAGTTTTTTAGATAATTTATAACCTTGTACAACATTGAAATTTTTGTTTTCTATAATATGCAATAAATCCTCTTGTAACCATTGTAAATAATGTAATTTATATTTAAAATATTCTAAATCATTATTTATTTTATCATATATTTCTAGCAATTGTTCAGTATATCGTTTTGCTTTGCACATTTATATTATCGCTCCCTTATTGCTATCTCTTAATTATATTATATCACACATGCTAAGCACATGGCAACTATTATTTTATGATTTTGTTATAATTATATGCTACATTTTTATATTATAACTCCTTTTATTGATTAAGGAGTAAGGGATTAATATATCCCTATTCTACCTCAAACATATCTTCAGCATCCTCTAAGGCTGAAATTAAAGCATCGAACATTTCGTTTTCCCCAAGTAACTCAGCAAGATTATGAACAAAATCTAATGGCAATCCATAATCATCTGCTAAACACTGTAAATAATCATCCCTACTTTCATAACCATTTTGTTGATAGATGTTATCGTTATTATCATTCATATTACTCATTATACAACTCCCTTAAATTTAGGGTATTAGAGAGGGATTTTAACCCTCTCATTAAATTACTTCTTTCCCTGTCAAGTCATCAATATCAGGAATATCATCTATTGTTAACTCTGGAATTTCATCAGAGCCAGTTTCAGGTTGTGTATCTGTGTTATTGCTAACTTCTTCACTGTCACCTTTAGATTCAGATTCAGTATTAGATTCATCTTTAAACTCTTGTAGTATTGCATTGACTTCTTCGTATGTTTGCTTTATTACTACTTCTTCTTTTGGTCTTTCTACTATTCCGCAAATTTCAAACATACCTTTAATACGTTTAATAACTTTATCCTTCTTAACATTTCCGGCTCCTGTATACGCCTTATACTTATCTCCAGGAGCCATACCTTTATTAACATAATTCAATAAATTTTCTCTTACTTGACTTTTGTTTTCCTCTGTAGTCTGAGAAAACATATAAGCCATAATTGGAATGTTAATTTTTGCAACAAATTTATGCGTTGATTGGAAAGTATCAGCAATATCTGTAAATACTTTCTCAGTCTGTTCTAAAACATCATCTGTTATTTCACATTTAGCAAATACTTCTTCAATATGCTTTGCTGCAAAACTTTCATACGGTAAACCAGATATTAACAAGACGCTCTGTAAGATGGTCATTTGCTTATCTGATTTTTTAACACTGGCTTCAGTGTACTTGGCAATACCTACAAATAAATCATGCTCAGTTATAATTCTATGACAAAATTCTTGAACATTCTTAGGTGCTGAAATTAACGCCAAATGTTCTTTTGCCATAGGGACACCACTATTAAGATGATAAAATATTTCTTCAACAAGTTCTTCTTCGTCTTCATCTTCCTCAAATTCTATTGTCCTGATAGTTAGCATATGACTTTTAATTTCATCTTGTATTGCTTCAGGCAATTGAGAATATTTTAAACCTGATATATTATGTATTTCACCAGTTGTTTCTATTTTTACAGGTTTTAATTCTAGCAATTCCCATTCATCGTTAAGAAAAGAACAAATAGTTGTAAATCTTTGCAAACCATCAATTACATCATATACATTTCCTTTTTCTTCCCTAGTTTTAACTGCAAAGAAATCAGGTATAAATCTTCTGAAAATTGATTCAATTAAATCACTTTTCTTCTGTTGATTCCATTGCCCAGGTGGTCTTTGAATTGGATTATCAAAAGTCAAACTACCTTTCTTAATCATAGTACAAACCTGCTTAACACTTAAAGATAATGGGGTTCTAATCATTCTTCAGCAACTCCTTTTCTTATTTATATTTGTATTCTATTAATACTATATTACCATACTTTAAATGATAATGCAATAGGTTTTAAAGAAATAATTAGTTGATTTTCATTTATTTTTTATTGACTTAAATACTATTATTAATCTTTATAATAAGGTGCTAAATATTCATCCCAACCATCATAATTATCTTTTCTTATTTCTTCGCAATTCCAACCCTTAGTATTACATAATTTACAATAATTACATTCATTTGTAAATATATTATATAATGCCATATTGCATACTTTTTTACAACCACATTTAAGCAATTGTATATTAGAATATTGTTCATTAATTTTTGAGCATGTAATTTTATTATTTACTACATGAATATCATTTCGGCATAATTTACACTTTCCTGTAATAGTACGTTTATAAAAGGTATTTTTTATTACAGGCTTTAATAGTCTTTTAAAACTACATTCTACTATTGCTTCATTATCATAATGACAAAACATAACATCATACAATTTATTATCTTTTATGAATATTAATGTCCAACAAGGACAATTAGGGACTTCTAAATCAGTATCTAACAATTTATATATATTATCATTACCAGAAGGTAGATTTAAATAGTTTATTAATTCTTTTTGTGTCATATAAATATTTTCCATTTTATCAACTCCTTTTTAACTAATTATACCCAATTGAATTGCTTTAAATATAATCATCGTATAAACTATACTAGACATATCTTTTGGAATATCCCACTTTTTAGTGTTTTTAATACCGCTATTGATTAATATACTTTCTATTTGTTCTTTTGTTTCTATACTTAATATTATATTTCCTATCTGCCTTTCTGATATATAATTGTTTCCATGATAATTGATTTTAAAATCCATTTACATACCTCCATTTATATTATTATTTTATTATAGCACGATTTTATTAAAAATACAAGATAAAAAAGCAAAAAGAAAAGAGACTTTATTTAGTCTCTATAGTTCTAATTTCTATATCATATGCCGTTGATACTGCTTCAACTATCTTTTTGACTTTCTCTGCACTTTTTTAAGATTTATGTTTGTTTAAAATATCTGATTTATCATGATTTGGTAAAATTAAAACCCTTGATTTACAAGGGTTTTAAGGTATAGTATTTATTTACTCCACTTTTCTTTTAATTTAGTCATTGCAATTTTTACTTTATCTGCATATTCCTTACCAAAACAAACCATAAAATCATTATTAATATCCCACCAAAAATTATTTACGTCTTTTATACCTTCAATAAAATTTGGCATATCACACCTTTCTTTATACCCATATTTTTCTTTTGAAAGGTGAATCGCACATTTTTTTACTTCGTTAAAATAATTTTTATTGCAATATATAAACATTGGAAGATTTGTATTTTTTTGTTTTTACTTCTTTAATTTCAAATAATTGATATTGGTTAAATTCTTTTACCATTCTTTTAAGAGATTGTGGCAATGCCCCAAATTCAAATTCTGCCGATCCCATATAATCCCAAGTAATAAGAGAATCCATACCAATAATATCATTATCTTTGATAATTTTAAATTCTCCTCTTTGTACTAACCATGATTTCATATTATTAATCTCCTTTTATTTTTTATTATATTTCATATTATAACAAAACCGATCTTTCATTCAAAGTTAATTTAATCAAGATTTTTTATTAAATTCATTTGCCAATGCGGTTAAACCTAATATTGTTGCTTCATTTATACTAGAAGATGATTCAGTTATTGCATACAAACTATTAAGAAATGCATTGCCTTCACCATGTTCTTTCTGAGGATTACATTTAACCGCTTCAGGAATTAATACTTCAATATTATAACTTTTACCTATTCTATCAATATCATTTGTATCTCCACGTTTTATTGCTCTTAATTTAGTGTATTCAATAGCTTTATCACGTTCTAAAGTATTGAAATAACTATCTTTACTTATATTTGTGTTATACCAATTATCAATCATAAGACTTGTTCCACCATGATTATTACCTAAACCAAAAGTCATTGAAACATATCGTGGCTCTCCAATTATGCCATATACAACACCATCAATTATTAAGTGTCTTGCAATATAATCATATTTTTCTTGTTCCGCTTCTTCTTTAGTTTTTTGATATTTATAACTTGAATGATATTGTATAGATTTAATAAATTCTTCTACTGGATATAAACCTTCTGCCCTAGAATATCTTTCATGCCACATAACAGGTATCCATAGTTTATTATCCCATAAACGATATTCTGTTACACTTTCATCATATGAGTGCACACGAAAAGCTACTGGTGCATTTTCTTTTATTATCTCATTTATTTCTACCGTCATTATTCCTTCAACATTTCTATATCTTAATTTTTTATGTCTTTTTGTTGGTAAGTAACCTTCTTCATAATTATATTTAACTTCTAATTTCATTTATGTATTCCTCCTCGATTAATTTATTTATCTTGCAATAATATTATAACAGAATAACAATATAATTGCAATATTTAATTTCATATTTATAAAAATAAACTCCTGAAATTTTATCAAGAGTTTATTAATTGATAATTATTTCCATTTTCCAGTTCTAAATTTACCAATATTATGTATAGATAAATCACCAATATATTCCCATATATCATTCATTATCTTATTACATATTTCTAATACTGCTATATCCATATCATCTCTATCTACCCAAGATGCACAAGAATAATTATCACATATTAATACAACAATACATATATCCTCTTCTTTATTACATTCGATCTTTAATAAGTCAGATTCGGTCATTAAAAATTGAATTATATTCATGATGTTTTTATCTTTGATTAATTGTGATAATTTGTCTTTATTGATATTAGGAATTGAATTATTTTTTATATTAATATCATTACTTGGGAATTGAATAAGTTTTCCCATTAAGTTTCTACCTCCTATTTATTGTATTTATCTAATATTCCAGAATTACTTATTGCTTCTCCACACCATGGACAATAGTCAATACCTGTGATATATTGTCCCTCATTTTTATAACTTTTTAAACGTGTGCTTGCACCATTGCCATTTTTACTCATACCTAAATAACCCTCATTGATAGCATATTTAAATTGTTCACACATACTAATCATTGTATTTGTTTTAACATCATATTTACATTTTTTCATTTTTAAAACCTCCTACTTAATTGATATGTTAATCCTTAAACATGATAAAACTGATTTTTTATTTTAACTGTTTTTTAAATACATCCAATATAACTTCAGTATAATTTAATTTGTTACGTCTTTTTATTTCAGAATCAAGGCCAATTTGGGTATAAATCTTCATTTTAGTAACTTCATTATCTTCAAATATACTTGCATCTTCTACAACACAAAATAATCCTTTATTTTGATTTATTATTATAGTCCACATAATCTTATAATTCTCCTTTTGATTTAATTTTTTATATTATACCGCAATATTAATATAATTGTAAACTATTATTCATCTTACTCAGTATCCTCCTAAGATTTAATAAAAGTTTTCTTTTATGTTGATTTTAAATGTTATCTTCATGATATTATTTTATAAATTATAGATACAAATTACTTTTTATATCTGCCTCTAATAACAATACCAGAACAACACTTACATTTATTACTTCCATCAATTGCAGGATTTTTTCTACAAACATAACAAATACCTTCTGCTATAGCCTTTTCTCTTCTGCATTGTTCCATATATGCCCGATGCTTCTTATAACAATTACTATCACCACAAGTTTTACCAGATCGTTTTTTTATTTGACGTATACCACAATAAGGACAAATCATTTTTATTCTGCAACAATTTTATTCCATAATTCCACATCTGAAACATGCAATTCTGGAAAATCTTTAATACTATTATTCCCTGAGAAAATACGATCATACAATTTATCATAATCACTAGCAATCCAGTCCTCAATGTCTTGTAAATCCTCTGGTTTTACTTGCAAGTAATTGATAAACGGTAAAACTAATTCACATGCACCATAATGATTGCATATACCTTGTGAGTGCTCAGTAGCAATTTCTTCTGCTATTTCATTTAATTTTTTAATAACTATCATTTGGCATTCTCCTTTATATTCTAATCTAATCACTTCCACTCACTTAAATCAAATGAGCAGAGATAGCAGACTAAACATTATTCTTTATACCCAATTTCTTCTAAATGTTCGTCTAATTCGTCCTTCGTCAATATCTTAGCAGTTTCATGGTCTCCTTGGTGCTGTGACCATTGACAAAGCATATACATATTATCTACCTTGCTACCATCCAGTGCTACCACTTTATAGACAGTTTCATGGTAAAATTTATTACCACCAGTACACCAATCATTACCGTCATATTCATCTAAGTCAAGATACTTTATACCCTTAACTGCCACCTTTATAACAGTAATATTTTCTCCTGCCCATTCTTCTTTTAAGTTACTTCCGTCTGACCATTGATACCAGGGAGTAGTATCATAATCAGCAAGATTAAAAAAGTTTTTGTTACCAAAATCAAAGCAAACTAATTCCAGTGATGATTGTGTATCTCCTAATGATTCGATACTATTAAATGTGTAACCTTCTTCAGTTAAAAATTCTTTTAAATCTTCTTCATTACACAATGGATTCCAACCTTTTAACTTCTCGTCTAGGTTGTCAATTTCGGTAACTGCTAAATCGGCAATACTGCAAACCGACATATTAGTAAAGTCTATCATTTGAGATATTTCTGATTCTGGTATCAACATACCACCACGATCAGATTGTTGGTTGAAGTCAGATTCCCAAATTTGAAAGTTTTTCATTTTATAATCCTCCTTAACTATTTTGTGACCACTTAACACTGGCAAACATTCCTGCACGTTGCAAGTCATCAGTAAAAATATTATCTGTTGGATATGCAAGTCCCATACTTTGTGCTTTCTTACAACAATCTAAACATGATGCAAGATTCACAAAATAACCGCTGTTTTTAGGTGCTTGTGATACTCCGATATGATAATTATGAGCAGTTGCAAAATCAAACTTAGTATCATTTAAAATTTTCTTAATTGGTGATTTAAAGTAAAAACCTGATTGAATTCTATCTTCATGCATCCACATTCTATGAATCGCTACCGGGACTGTTGCTGGTTTACCACATGAGCATGTAAGATTTTTTAATTCTACTCCTCCAAAAAATGCAGGGAAACTATTCAATTCTTGCGGTAATAGGTTTTTATTCATATTATAATCCTCCTTTGAATTCCTTTTAATTTAATCAATAGTTCCTAAATCACGGAACATTTTCATTTCTTCTTCTCCGGTTAATTCTCTATACTCAAAAAATTCTTCAATACTTATAAATGTATCACATTTAAAACCTTTACTGTCACCAGATTTATGCCATTTTTTAAGTTCATTTATTGTAAGAACATTAGAGCGATAATTACCGCCGTTAATATTTTTAATATAATAAGTTTTTCCGTTTTTACGATAAAATATTTTTAACACCCCTTTAATTTTAATCCCTTCATTAAATCCTCACTTGGAAAATTTAAGGAAGGAATTAACCTTCCCAATTTTCAATTGCTTTTTCTATCACTTCCCGGTATTCTTCCTCAGTACCAAGAAAGTATAATCCTGTTTCATCATGGATAAAATTATCATTAAGAGATTCCGCAAAATTAGGATTATCGAGAAAATCATGGTCAAATTCTGGATTAAAGATAAATATATCATCCTCATATGTACCTATTGTTAACTTTTCTTCTTTATAAGACAAACAACCATCAATATTAATAGTTATTTTGTCTAGGGAACATAAACCTTTATTGTTATTTTTACAGGTGAGAGGGCAATGTACTATCATCAATATTTAACATCCTTTGGTTTTATAAATTAATTTATTTTTAAATTTTACCTCCCATTGGTATTCTATCTTGCGAACCATAAAGAAAATATTCTGCCGCAGTTTCAGTATCTAATTCTTCACTCAGACAATCCCATGTACCACCAAGTCTTCTTTCGACTTGATATAAAGTTTCATTTTCACGACCTATAATATTTAAATTATAAAATTCAGCAATTCTTTTAACAGCTAAAAATTCATTAGATTCACCAAATTTGCATTTATCGGATAAACTTGCTTCTACAGGAATCGGCCCCAAAAATCTAGTACAGGAATCAGGATCTATGGCAGGATTGATGCAATAATCAATACACCATATTCTTACACCTTGCTCATATTGGCAAACTCTTAGATACATATTGGTTTTTATTGAAATTCCTCCCATCCTATTAATTTAATTCCGCGACCGCCAACAGTTACATATAACTTATAGTTAGCTGCTTTTAGCTCGTCTAGTCTTTTACAGCCCTGCTTAGATACACCAATCAAGGATGTTTCTGACCAAATATGTTGTTCATGTCCATGTGCCAGGACAGTAAAATCAATTACATTATCTTTTGCCCAATCCTCATAAGGCTGAGGATTATTAATAACTTCTTCATTGTTATTGAGGACATATTTCACGTAATCCTCGCGTATGACCCTAATACTATAACGCTCTGCTTTCATTCTTAATTCCTCCTTAAATTTTCTTTTTCAATTCTTCTGCAATTTCTTTGATCTTATCACGATCAATTGGAATATCTTTAACATTTTCCATACCTTTTCTTTTTCTTTTATTAGAAACAATAATTAAATCATTCTGTTCTTCATTTTCCTTCTTAACTCTAATCTTATTCCCGCAATTCTTGCAAATATAAAATTCGTAATATTGGTTTCTAAAATCAAAAGTCAATTCTTCATTTCCGCACTCAGGACAATTAATTTCATTCATGTTTTTCATTAGTTAATTCCTCCTATATTTTTCTTTAAATTCTTCAAGATTAATATTCAATACTTCAGATATGCTTAATAATTCTTCGGCTGTAAAACTATTGTTTTTAAACTTATAATTAATTGCCTGTTTGCTTATATTAATCTTATCAGCTAACCAACTTTTCGCACGTTCTTGAGAATTTAAAACTTCCAAAATATAATCTGCTATTTTCATTTTGTCACCTATCTTTTTGACTACTTACTGCTTATCTATAGTTAGTATATCAGATAAAGTAAAGATAGTCAATATATTTGTAAAAATATTTTTACTTGGTAATAAATGGATATATTTTAAATAGTATAAATTTATGATTTTTAAGGCTATTATTTTGCTTCGCTTAAATAACTTAATATTAATATGAATAATACAACAAAAAATCCTGCCATTTTATAATTTCACCTCAGATTATATATTTTAATAACAATAGTATTATTACTTTAATCCATATTTCCAAACATAATCAGGTAATTCAAACCATTCATTAACATACTTACAATTTTCTTCTGGTATAAAGAATCCTGCATCTTCATGATCTAAATTAAATTGTTTTCTATCCATACATTTATCAATAGCATCTATAAAAATACTCTCTACTGTTACTTTATTACCTGAAGAATTTAAAACTTCTACTTTTCCTGATATTTCACTTACCCATAATTTCAATTCAGGATTATTAAATATCTCTAGGTTATGATTAAGCGACCAAGGATTTTCTGCACCACGAATAAACACCCAATAACCAATTAAACCGCTATGAGTATTATCTTCATTAATTGGTTGTTGTTTAGGTAAACCCATCAATAGAAAATCTGGAAATTACTATTTTACTCATTTCAATTTACTCCTTTTCTACTTTTGATTAAATTTATCACATTCATACTCTTGAGTAATCTCATTCCATTCTACCTTAGTTTCTCTCATTAAAGCAATAAGACAAGTTTTAAATCCGTACATACTTTTTTGTTCTTGATTAGTACATTCATCACATTTCATTGTTTTATACCTCCTCCAATTATGTAATATTATTGTCATTCAAAAACTTAGTTTGCTTCTCAGTTAAACTAAAACAATTAAATTTTTCAGCACTTCCAATTTTAACCCAACCTAATATTTCTAAGATTCTTTCAGCACACCAGGGAGAACTGCCAGTCAATGGGTCTACTCCGTCAAATTCTATATTATCCCAATCCACTATTTCATTAGCTTTTCTGAAGTGTGTGAGAAGATTATAAGAATCATAAAATATACCTTCTGGTGATAACCAACCATGCATATGATAACCTCCATAAATTATTTATTTAATTTATTATAACACATTGATAAAATAATAACAAGTATTTTTTTTAAAATAATCTAAATTCCATTATTAATTGATTATTTTCACTTCCTATGGGTAATTTAAACCATTTAATAGATTCTTTATTAAACTGATAATGATTAACTTTATCGTATTCCATACGTGAACCTTTACCGCCGTTACAATTTGACCATTCATGCTCTGGTTTATCAGTAATAATTACATATATAGCATTAGTTTGTACTTTATTTACTTCTCTAATTTGGTTTATTAATTCAGGTTTTTTGATGATCAACAACTATAAATCTTTTACCTATTTGTAATTCCTTTTTTAATTGACTAAGATTTTTAATAGTTTGCATTATGTATCCCTCCATATTTATATTTTTATTTTAATAATACTATTCATAAAGCATTGATTTATAAATATTTGCAAATTACCAAAACATAACCTAATCATTCTTTTGTTAAGACTTGAATTATTAATCATATTTATTTATTTCCGTCCACATTTTTTCACTTAGAAAAAGTTTATTATCAACATAATATTTCTTTGCTAATTCTTCTGTTTCAAAACTTAAATTTACTAAACCGAGAATCTTGTATTTTTCCATATCTTTCCCTGCTGTTTCTTTATATACAGGAATTCCACCTTCACTTAAAAACTTTACAATTTCCATATCTTCATATTCACTTTTTAAAGACATAAATAATACATCTCCTTATTAAAGTTTAATCAATTCCTTAAACCCTCTCGATTAAAGAAGATTTAAGGAAGGAATTAAACCTTCCTATAATGCACTAACTATTTCATTAATTTCATCTTCAGTTAATTCAATATATTTGTTTTGAGTTAATGTAGGTATTACTATATTTGAAAATACATACCCCATTTTGTCATATGGAGTAGTAATATGGGATATATAACCATCAATTTCTTCTTTGTCATAACTATTACCAACAATTAATACAGGTATATTATCATTGCCAAATATTCTATAACTATACTTTCTATCGTCCTTTACTTCATATTTTTTTGTTATATTTACTTCATACCCTCTTAAATTCATTAATTATTCCTCCTAATTATTTAATTTAAAAAATATAATAAAACTGTCCATTTATTTAAACTGATATTTAACCTTTAATTCTGCTATTTTCTTTTCAATTTCTTCTTGGTGAGGTTTAGTATTTGGTATTTCAAAACTTTCAATTATTTGTTCATTCTTATGAATTGAATCTCCGTATATATCCTTAATTTTATCATACTGCCACACATTTATAAATACTACTTTTTTATTGCCATTTTTAGTTTTATTAACTTCTAACTTATATTCTGTTACTGCGTTGAGCAATTCAGATTTCCTATTCTTAATTAATTCCTTTAAATAATCTAAATCATTTTCTAAATCATTTAATTCTTTTAAATTAAAACTTCTAATAACTTCCAAATCTTCTCCATCTAATTTCTTACAATTTGTGGATATTGTGCCACCATTGAAATTAGGGGTATGTATTCTAAACTTTGCTTGTGAAAATTCCACATATGTTGCTTCCTTATTACTTTTACTAAATGCATTATTAATTATATTTTCTTTTTCCCATGCATTTTCATATCCAAAATTATTAATGTGCATCAATATATTCTCCTTTTAAAATTATTCTTCATCTTCCACTTCTAATTCAATATATCCTTTATAAAAATGGTCTTCAGGGTTAACATTCATACTTTTAAGAGCATATTCATGTGCAGTATTTTCTACAAGAATTTTATCACCACATATTGCAACTTTTATTCCTAACTTTCTAACATCATTTATCGCATTCTCAATATGTTTTGCTAATAAAGTGGCGTTATATTTGTCGCTCATAATATATCTCCTTTATCTAAAAGTAATTATATCTAGAATTATTCTAAGTTTTTCTATTGATAATTTTATCTCATCAGAACATGATTAAACAAATCAAACTTCATTTCTAATACGTAAACAAACTTCTTCACAATCAATTTCCTGTATTTTATTTACCATATATTGATAACCTCTATTATTGCATAATTCATCAATTGTTCTTTCTGCTTGCTGTTTATAATCATTAATTTGTTGTATTTTGTTCCTACCTTTATATTTTCCAATAATTCCAGCACCACCAATATTTTTGCCTTTATACTGAATCATATATCCTTCAGCATTGCAAGTATAACTAAAATCTTTTCTATCCATAATTAACAATCTCCTTCCTATTCTCTATTTATTCACTACTTTATAACTATAAGGATGCAAATCTCCACTTGTATTGTCATTGCTATATTTAACATCTACTAATTCACCTATTTCAAATATATCTACACCACCTACTGACGTAATCATTATACCATATTTTTCACTTAACTCTGATAATTCCTTAGTGAATGCTTCAAATCTTTCTTGTGCTGTCATGGTCTTCTCTTCAATTTCTTCCTGTTCATCCTCCCAATCAAATCCATCTTTAACTAGATTTCCACAATTAGGACAATTAACATTTTCACCAATGGAAACTGTTTTAGTAAATTCGTGATGACATTTGAAGCAATTATAAAATTCATGTCTCATTATTTTATCTCCTCTCTCGTTCTATAATTTACTCTTAATAAATTCATATTCCATTGTCGAATCCTCAACAAATCCATTCTTCAAATAAAAATTCCTGTGTTCTTCCGTTCTCTCACTTCCAACAACCAACGTCTTACCCTTCGGCAACCTTCTGTATATCTCAGTTAAAATACTGCTCCCTATACCCTTTTGTCGTTGGCTTGGATGCACTTCTAATAATAATATCATCCATATTTCAGGATATATATGTTTCAATCTCCAATACTTATTAGTTTTCGTGCTATACCAAGCAAAACCTAAAAGTGAATTGTCTTTAGTATAGCACCCTATTCCATTGTGTAACTTTGCGTTTTGATAGAGTGATATGTCTGATTGATTCCAATGTTTTTGTATGTATTGCTGAAATTTTACAATGGTGAAAGATTTAAATATCATCCATGCCCAACTCCGGCATATACTTATATACTGCACCAATAGCTGAATCCCAATCAATAGTGTTTTGAGGGTTAAATATAATATTACGGATAATCATTTCAATCGACTTATCAGGTATAGATTTTAAAACTTTCTGGACGATTATAGATTGAATTTCTTGAATTTGAATTGGGTCTAATAATTGTTTTTTCAATAGTGCTGATTTCATTATATATGCCTCCCATTTATTTATTTAACTATAAATATTATAACACAATGCTAAAATAATTACAATACTATATTAACTACTAAATAAGAAATCTTTTTTAAATTCATCAGAATCTATAGGGTAAAATTTACAATCTATATTTGAAATATCTTGCTCGGCAGACGTATATCTTACATGATCTTTATGAATAATTTTAACATTTTCATTATCATTACAATATATACTTCCATGTGTCAATTTACATATAAATACAGTATTATTACAATGTTGTATTTTAACATTTTTATGCACATTTCTTATAAAACAATAACAATTATTAACATTGCTCAATATAATATCTGCGTGAACATTTTCAATCAATATTACAGAATTCTTTACATCACTAACTTTAATATCTTTATGAACATTTTGTAATACAATATCTACACATTTCTTTATATCACATGGTATAATTGTTTCTATTTCATTTTCAAATGATGAATTAAAAACCGAAGGCAATTGATGATTTACCTTAATATAATTCATAAATATATCATTTATCTTAGAAAAATCTTGATTCATCATGTCTATATGTGATAAGTAAATATCCTCCTTATGATTTTCATGATATATTTTATCACAAATATCACTATTAAAATTCTTTTTATTCCCATTTCTCATAAAAATCTTTGATAGTATGTTTTTAATATTCATAATTATCCTCCTTATTTTAGTTGTGATAAAATTTTACTTTTATGCAAATATTGGATATTACAAAGTCAGTAATATCAAGGGTTTGTGAGATCGAATATTTAAGCAAACCCTTGATAAATTGTATTATTTTTCTTTATCAAGTAACATTTTAACTCTATTAATTTCTTCCTCAGTGTGAACAGTTCCACCAGTATTATATTCCAGATACCATTGCAATACTTCTGCTTTGGTTTTAAGATTATTAACATTAAATAGTAAATCAATATCAAGTGGCATAAATCCTTCAAATTCTTTATAATAACATCCAAATGCAGGAATTTCATTGTTTAAAAATCTCATACATGCTGTTAATCTTTGCAAACCATCAACACAAACCATATTGCCTTTCCAATCGTCCATCCAACCAGGATGATTAAAGTAAATTACCTTTGCTGATTTACCGCCTCTGAGTAGGAATTCAATAAAAGAAATTTGTTGCTCTTCATTCCAAACATGGCCACGTTGGAAATCAGGATTTAATTCTAAGCTATGTCTTTCTGTCCAATTGGCAATAGTAACATTTACTTCACTCAAATTAATATTGATTTGATAACTACCTACTGAGGTTAGTTGTGGAATTTGTGAATATTTCATTATGTATCTGCCTCCTCATAATTATTTATCTATTATCTAATTGTAACACAATACTAATATAAAAGTCAACAGTTTTATTAATTAACATTATCATAAAATCCTGAAGCATATTCCCTTGATAACGCATCAAAGGATACTCTAACTTTATCTTTCTTTTCTGCTTCAGTAACAAGCAATGTTAATATATCTGATATATTATTATAATTAACACCATTTGGTACATTTTTACCTATTTCATATGCTCTTTTTAGATATGTGTTAATTTTTACCATATTTCTTTCTAAATCAGTCATTATTTATATCCTCCTTTATTAATATGTTGTAATAAAAACCTTATTTTGTCACAATATTCCAATGCTCCAAAAGATACTTTACTGCATCTTTCTTACTCTTACTATCTATTTTTACCCTATTGGTCATTCCATTGCTCCCATCTCTTTCTCCTACATAAATGTCTACAAAATAAGCATTATTAATACCATTTGAATACATATTATTTTTAATTATCTTGCTTTTAATTTTCACTATAGGTTTCTCAGGAAAATATTTGAATATATTAACAGGATAATCTTTTTTACCAAATTGTTCTTTACTTGCTTTGCCAAAATTTGAAGACATATTATTTCACCTCCATTGCTTTAATCCAACATAATCCAGACACATAAGCATCATCTACAGGGTTATGTTGTTTGATAGTTTCCGTATTAACTTCTGAATATTTTATACGATTAATATCAGAATCAATACCTTTCGATAATAACAATGTAGCAATTTCATGAAGTGGATAAGGTGCATCCCATTGTCTATTTTCTAAATCATCTAAAACGCATTGTTTGAAAAATGCAGATTCAATAGGAACACCAATATCTGCAATAGCAATACAAGAATCTTTATATTTCATCCAGAAATCCCAAAATTGATTACGCATTTCTAAACGTGTTGGGAATTTTTTCAGTCCATCAAGTTCTGATAATACATTTTCTTTTACCCATTCATTGGTGATTTCTTCTATTTTAGAAATACCGGAAAATTTGTCTATAATTAAACCATTTGATGATAATACAAATACACCAACCGCAAAACAATCACCATATAAACCATCGGTTTCACAATCTAAAACAAATATATTTTTCATTTATGTATTGCCTCCCTTTAATTATTATGTTCTCTATACTACCTTACTGAGTGTTTAAAATATGTTAATGTAAGATAGATACAAAACATATTAATTGTTTGAAGATAATTTTTGAACACAATTTTTTATTGACTTACAACTTTGTAAACATGTTTTTGAACGTCCAATTATATTCATGCAAAAATTCGTATCTATATTTATTTGTGATACTGACATTTCATATTTATTACACCAAATTATCTTTAATTCAGAATTCCTCATATGAATTCCTCCTTTTAATTATATAAATCTTAAATTTTAAAATATTATATTCTTAAAAACCCTTATAAATCAAGGGTTTGTTAAACTGGTAGTTAGAACCAAATCCATGTTTTATTAAAACAACATATTACTTATTATCATTTAAATAATATAATTGTTCTTTTGTTAAATATTTTGTAGTTTCTGATTTTACCCATCCATGTTCTTTCATTGCTTCGGTGAATTCTTCTTCTGTACAAACTGCCCATGCCCAAAATCTTGCAGGAATAAGTGCTGTACCTTTACAAATAATTATCTTATTATTATTCTCTTTCATTTGCTCAACTCCTTTATAAAATACTAATATAATTAATTTACTATACTTAGTTTACCACACGTTAGCTGATATGTCAATACTAATTTATTAAATATTTCAAAATCTATCAACTATTTAATGGTGACTGTTATTGACTTTAAAATAATCTCCAGGTTGACCATACCCTTGCTGTTATACAGTCATATACATTTTTGTAAGTTTTTAGAAGTTTATATATATGCTGGCTGTTATGGGATTATATAGTATATTGTAAATTTACTTAGTTCAAAACATATGTCGCTGTTATTGACTCATACAACTTAATTGTCAATATATGTCTGTTGTTACCTTAGTTAATCTCTTCCATATCTCGTACAAAGTTTTTATTATACTCCTGCGCTGTTCTAACTGTAATACTGTATTTATGACAAATATCATCTATATTCATATTGTTATAATCTACTATGAATTTATGCTTTGCTGTCATATCCCATTTTGTATTTTTAGGTTCTGGAATATTTAAACCTTGGATTGGTTGCATGACTTCTGTTATAGATATTCCAAGTAAATCACAGATAATTAATGCAGTCATAAAATCAGGTTTATATGAATTATTATACCTTCTTAACTGATATAAAGTAGAAAGTGGAATTTTTATTAATTCGGCTATCGTCATAACCATTAAGTCTGACTTATCCATGTATGTTTTAAGGTTAGTCTTTATAATGTCTTTATCCGTGGCCTGATATTGTTTATATAGTTGTATAAATTCCTTTTGTTGCTGTAAGTCCATGATGTTAGATACTCCTTTCTTTTGATATTTTATATGTATATGTATTTATGATTCTATATACGGCTGTATGACGTTAGGATTCGTTTTAAGAGGTGTTTATTTAATTTATTTGGTATTTTGCCTTTTTATTAGTTTGTGGCCTTAAATCGGCTTATATATGATAGTTTATTGCTTTTAGGTATTCAAACAAATAAAAACCACTAACCTTATTATATAAATACGTGTTAATGGCTCTAAGGTTTATTTAATTTTTAGGTTATGATTATTTCCTTCTTACACTTCTTGCAATAGACTATAATGTTTTTGATTACGGCTCCCGGTAATAGTTTAAATAGTTTCTATTTCTGACAGTGTGGACATAAAAACCAAGTAAACATATTAACAACACCTTTTTTCTACTTCATTATCTATATACTTTGTTAACTGCCAATCGTTGTTGTCATATACAGTCCATTCATTAGTATATTTTCTAACAATTGGTTTTTTGCGTTCCGGCTTACTATTATTTTTAAATTGTCCAGACATTGGTCTACCTTCTGATATTTCTATTTGCTGTATTTGAATAGTTTTTGCTGTTATTTTCGTTATTTGATATGCCTTATAAATACTATTATCGGCAGGACGGCAAGCTATAAGTATTTCCCCTGTTTTATAAGGGTGATTTTCTGCTTCCTGTTTTGGTTTTACTTCCTCTGCCTTAACTATGCTTTGTATTTCTGCATAGTCATATCTTAAAATCATACCAGTGCTTATACTTTTAATGTCAACCGTTTTAATGTTTGCTTTTATAATTTGGCAATGTCTACCCCTTATTTGAACAATATAACCAGATTTAATATTATCCCTACTATAAGTCACGCCGCCTAATACATCCATATAATTTTGGTAATAGGCTTGTTTATCAATTTCAGCCTCTAACCGATCAAGTGCTTCATTTATCCAACCATTAACCTGCTCAATAGTATATTTGCTACTTTCACCCTTTTCTATTCCAGTTAATATTTCCTCGTAACTAACAATATTTTTATTAAGTTGATTTATGCTCTTTTGACATTCTTTGATTCTATTATTAAGATATACTTTGTCGTTTAATTGGTTGCTACTTGCCGTATTTCTAGCTGTTTCTGCCCGTTCCCGGAAATCAGAATATTTCCGGTATTCATTAAATCCTTTACCATAACGCTCAACAATTTTATTTTTACGATTAGTAAATGCTCTACCACTTGAGCTATTTATATTAGGCTGAGTTAACCAAGACAAATCTTTCCTACACTCATTAAATTCTGCTTGCATTGATTTTGCTTTATTTCCCGCATTTACTGCGTATTGTTCATAACGATCTGCTCTAACTTCTGCCCGTTCTGTTTTATGTTCTTGTTGTTCGGCAAAAGAAAGTCTTTCACCTATTCGTTGTTCCTCGGTAAATCCTAATTGTTTAGCTACTTGTATAACATGATAAAGGTTAGGCTCTTTACAACGACTTACCCAAGCTCCAGAATAACGACTAAAAAGAAAATTACTTTTGATAAGTTTTTTAGTGCTATCTGGTAACGATTGATAATCTTCTTTATTAAAATGTAGTTCAATTTTACCTGTTCCCATATTGCGAATGTATTGCTTTGACATTTATAAACCACTCCTTTTATAATATAATTATGATATTTTCTTCCAATCTCTGTGTAAAAGTCCTTTAGATTTTGAAGATGTCCAATATGCTCCATATATTTGTGATTGTTTATGTTTATTTGCGTTGCTTATGGCTTCATTATAGGTTTTAAAATAACCACTTAAATTCCCATTGCCATCAGTTACTAAATATTCCTCGTACTCATCAATAATATTGTTGTTGTTCATTTTTTAAAACACTCCTTATTATGTATTTTATTCCCTCAATGAAAAACCAGATATATAAATTTCTGATTCTTCAGCCAGGGAATAAAATCCCGGCATATATTTAAATTAAACCTAAAACTTCTAATTCTTCTCCATGCTCTATAAAATAATCAATTGCTTCCTGCAATGTACAACCATTTGGATATTGTTGTAATAATAAACTTTGGTATTCTTCATAACCCCAAAATGCTTTTCTTCCTATTTCTGCATATTTATTTTTCATTTTTCAACCCTCCCTATAATTGTTTAATTCTTAACACTAACATTTCACCGTCCTGAATTGCTCCGTCCCATATGAATTTATTATTAAATGCCGCTTTACATACTCCGTTTTCATCTTTCATATATCCAGTATACATAAACCCAACTTGACTTAAAAAATCTCTGCAAAAATCTGTTAAATTTTCTATATTTTTATTTACTTTTACTTTTAATTCCCACAATCTAGCAATTTTCCCTGGTTCGATAATAGGATTTTTTATAAATTGCTGATATGCTGTCATTTTATCAAACTCCTTTAATTTATATTATGTATTTATACTTGTTATTTGCTTCGCTCTTGACACTTTTTATTTTATCAGATTGTCGTTAGTATGTCAATACTATTGAGCAACTTTTTTAATAATTTTTATTTTATTATTCTTACTAAAAATATGAGGAAATGATTATTTAAAATGAGAAAACCGGAATTTATCCGGTTTTCTATATTGTTAGACTGTTATTAATCTTAGCTAAATCAAAGAAAGGGTAATTAGTAAATATTACGTTTTTCAATTTATCAACAACAAAATTATAATTAACTTTATTGTTCAATTTTGGCTCCGTGAGTTCTACCACATTATATGTAAAAATAATAACTCCATGTTCATTTGTTTTAAATTTATATTCTCGTTTTTCAATCCAATTATATGATTCACCAGTTTTTGCAATTCCTTTTATTTCGCTAATACCAAAATACTGATTATAATAATAAATGTTAGCGTTAAGACTTGCACCATATACAATATTAACAAATTCCTTTTTATGTTCATCTTTTTCATTTAAAATACTGTTAATGGTCTTAATATCTGTATTTATATTATGCATTAAATAGTTATGTATAGAATTTAAATTATTGCCAAGTATTAAAATATCTTCTTTGACATAATTTAGGCTTCTTTGCTCAACACCTTTTAATTCTTCAATCAATTTTGCCATTTGTTGTTGCCTCCTAGAATTATTTTATTAATCTAATATAGTAAGTATATCAAATAATATTCATACTGTCAACATTAATTTATGGTATTTTTATATTTGTTTTCTGTTACTAAGATTGTGATCAAACTTGTCTTTTGTTATGATTCAAACAAAAGAAAAACCAGGTTTTCCCTGGTCTTATTCTTCACTTTTTAATTCTTTTATAGTTTCCATTCTTGCTTCTGCTACTTGATATTCTGCTACAGTTCTTATAATTCCATCAATATTTAAATTTACTACTGCGTATTGTGTTTCATGTAATATTCTTCCTGCCTTATCTGACAAGTTGTAAAAATCACTTTCAGCGATATTTTTTACTTCTTTTAAAAGTGATTCTAACCTATTAACCATTCCGTTAATTTGATCATTTAAAGATATTTCCTTATGTTTCAATGAATTTTCAGCAAATTTAATAAATTGTTCTTTGTTTGTCATTAAGTAAAACCTCCTCAGATATTATGTATTTGATATTTACAATTATATTATACTTCTCTTACTTTGTCAACTACATTCTTTAAAACATAACCTTTGACACTTCTTTCTTGGGTAATAAATTGTTTTTCCTCTTAATTCACCTTTAACCAATATTATTGTAGCGAATCTACCTTCCTCATCTGTTAATCTTTCAAAATCCTTGTTAAAATGCTTTTTAAGTGCATCTTTTGGGGTTTTACCTTCTATTGTTTGGTAATCACTGAAAATTGATTTACTAGCATCATACATAATAATGTATTTATTCATTTTATCGGCCTCCATTAGATTTGTTATGTGCTATTTATAATTGTAATTATAATATACTTCTGTTAACAAGTCAACACCATCAAACAAAAGAAAAACCTACTTTAATTAGTAGGTTAATTATTACTTTCTGCAATTGTTCCCCAATCTCCTATTCTTAATTTACCTTTATAATACAATATAGTTAATGCGTATGTGTCACCTGTATTACAGTATTGTAGATCTTCATATTCAGGATAACCGGATTCAACGCCAAAGGTACATAATATTTTGTTAATATCTTCTAACCAGTCACGAATAGCAAAAGAGATATGAACACCTCTTGAATGGTAGTCTTCTATAGTTTTCTTTGTGCATACTTCAATTAATTCCTTCTCCTTCTGCTCACTGTACTCATTGTCTAAAAGTTCTTTTGCGTATTGCTTTAAATTCTTTTTATTTGCTACTAATAACATTGTTCGGCCTCCTTAAAGATTATGTATTTATTTATTTGATACTTATTTATTTATTTGATACTTATTATATTATAGTTTTGATTAAATTGCAATACCCAAAACACATAAAACAAAATAATCAAACAGGAGTTTTTAGACTCCTGTTTGATTAAAATTCCTGTTTAAATTTCTATCTTGAGCATCTCTTTTAGCTTCTTGCATACTTGTATAACTACTATATGCACGACCAGAGTTTAAATCTGTATGAAATACACAATAACTTACTGAATTTTCGTCATACTCAGCGTAATAATAACCTTTTTGTATTGTGCTTTGTTCCTGCTCTTCCATCTCCAAACCTTCTTTAAAGCAAAATATATAGTCAATTAATACTTCGGCCTTATTGAAATAATGGTTTAATTCTGACACCGTTAAATCACCAAAATTTTTAGTATTAAATTCTTTTAGTTCTTCAGCCTTTTTAAACACTCTTTTTAAATCTCTATTATCTAACATAAGTAAAACCTCCTTTTAATATGTGGTGTTAAGTATAATTATAATACTATTCTTTTAGGTTGTCAAGTGTGAGAAAAAAACAGGAGCTTAACTCCTGTTAGTATGTATTCCTATTCATCTTCTGTACATATCCACCCTTCATGATATTCTGTACAGGTTTCTTTTTCTTCGCACTCATCACACTTTTTAGCCTGTTTTGTTAATCTTTTATTTTCTGCCTCAATAACTTTATAAATAGGATTTTGCATTATTCCACTTCCTTTCTATTATTCCGTTCCTCTGCGTCCTTTTCTGCTTGTTGTGGACTTGCCCAGCTACTAAAAGCAATCCCCTGTTTAATGTCCGTATGGAATACACAGTAAGATTCTGTTTCCTCGTCATAGTCTACAAAGTATTCGCCTTTTGGTTTTCTTTTCTGGTAATCTAAGCATTTACCTGTTGTTTCCTCATATATTACTGGGTCTTGTATGGTTTCTAGTCTAGGATATTGTTTTTGGCAATAACCATATAAAGAATTCTCTAATTTATTATGCTTGCAGGTTACAGCTTCACATTTCATTTTTATTCGCCGCTCCTTCAATATGTATTATACTGCTTAGATATAATTATAATATACTTCTGTTTAACTGTCAAGCAAGAAAATAAAAAACAGGATGTTTAATCCTGTTTAAAATAATCTATATTTCGCTCATATGATTTAGCAATATGAAGAAGTAAACCAGTCCAGCAATGAGAAAACTTAATTACTTCACCATTTTTATCTTTTAAAACAAAAAGTATATCATCTTTACCAGTTTTATATCCCTGTTTATATAAGCTATTTAATAATTCGCTAGTGTGGCCACAAGATTCATCAAAATATATTTTACCTTCCTGAGTGTTAATATTATTGTTTAATTCCTTAATTCTTAATTCATTCATTTATAAAATACCTCCTTTAAGTTTGCATAAATTTGTCATTTTATAGGGTTGTTTACTTATATATTCCTTCCATGATTCAATGTCTTCAATATTGCCTATTGGGATTATTCTATAGATAGAAGTATTGTCTCCAGTTATGCGAACATGATCAGGATTTTTATTGGTTGGTTTGAAAATATGATTTTTTACAATTCCCTTTTCAACTTTTATCATAATAAAACCCTCCTCAAAAATATGTATTTGCTATCTACACTTACTATAATAAACTATAAATATAATAATGTCAAGAATTATTTTTATAGTCAAAAAAGCCCGAAGGCTCTCAATTTATTTTTTCATTTTCTAATTGTATATATGCATCTTTCAATGAATCAAAATATTTAAAATCAAAATGATCTCTACCTTGGTTATATTCGCTTGGATCACCTTTTATAATTCCAACAACAACCTTTTTAAAGTCTGCTGTACAGCCTTGTAATCTGTATTTTGGGTTGCTTTTTAATAAATCACTATATTTATTTTCCTCTTTAATGTGCTCTCTTAATTCTTTATTCATGTTTTAGTCCTCCTAATATTTTTTAATCCAAATACCAGTTTGCTAATGTTATATTTCAATAGATCCACAAATACCAGTAGCCTTTTTACCTGTTTTTCTAAAGTATTCTTTAAATGCTTTTCCCCTTGCTTGTTCGTATGTATTAGCAAATATATTAAATGTGTGTAAATCTTCCTCATTATCACCTTCAACAACAAAGAAAAATTTTTTCATTCACTCTAACCTCCTCAGTATTTACCGAATAACTTACTATACCTATTATACTACTTTTAATATTCCATTCTGCAAACCTTCCAAAATAGAATCTCTTGAAAGTGTTTGCTTTTTGTTCTTACTATCAGTGAAAATATATAAATATTTACCTCTTAAATTCCTGGTTCCAACTATAGTAAATGTGTCGGTATCTCCTTCAAATTCATATTTTAATTTTGTTCCTTTTGGTAATGTCATTTACTCCACACCTCCTGTATAATTCGTTAACCTATTATAGCACAATAATATTATATTTGTAAAGTGTTAATTGTATTAAGCAAAAAGAAAAAAGAGTCCTCAGACTCTATTAATTAGTGTTATTATTAATTTTTAATAATTCTACAGATATAGAAAGAATATATTCCTTATATCTTGGAAGTTTACCACCTGTTAACATTTCTCCAATAGATGGTTTATACCCTTCTGGATATTTAACAAATGTACAAATTGTTTCTCCTTCTTTTCTTAATTCTGAAGTCAATTTTTCATTTGCTTCTTTGACTGTATCAGCATCAATATTACATTCATATACTCGTTCTTTAATTGAATTATCAAAAGTATTTACTATTTTTTCGGTTATTTTGTATTCAATTGAATATTTCCATATATAACCAAATTCATCATAAACAAGTTGTTTCGCTAATTGTTCAGCTACACCTTGGTTATTTACACGGTATAAAATTTGTTCTTCTTTTGACAATGAGCAGTATTTTTGATATTTAGAATCATAATTATCAGAATAGCAATCACCTTCAATAATTTTCCCAGCATCATATAAATTATCAAGGGTGCAATCATTAACGTGTAAATATTTACCTGTTACAGTTGATTTCAACCAATTAGTTTTTCCAATATTTTGAATATCTGAATACTTTACATGAATGTCGGATAACATTTCCCCTGGGCAGTCAATTTCTCCTAAGTAAAAGTATTGTTCGCTCATGGAATTGGACTTTGTTTTTCCTTGTTGCTCATATTCATGAAATAAATTATTCCATTGTGCATCTGTTAAATTCATTGAATCAACTCCTTAAAAATATGTATAGCTTACTATAAACATTATAGCACAATCTAAATATAAATACAAGGGAATCCGTAACGCTGTTAATACATTTTATTTTTACATATATTGTTTATTAGAATATCATCATATAATAATCAATATAAAAGTAAAGTTTTATTTCATGTTTGAGCAAAAAGAAAAGGCCAATAGTGGCCTTTAAAAAACGGTAAACTTTTCTGCTTGCATTTTCTTTTGCTCTACTGGTACACGTTCTAACCCAGGATAAGGAGTTAAACCGTAAACTCTACCGGGGTATCCTTGAGCTGCAACAATAGAACCAATAATAATTGCATTTGGGTATAATTCATCTAATTGGTCTAATATCACAGAATCATCAAAATTTGATACAAAATGAGTTCTGACAAACTTTATACTGTTCTGACCTCCTGCTGTTACTTCTTGAGGTTTACTGTTGATTAGAATACCACTGGCAGGGACTACAAATTCTTCCTCAGTTAAAATAGATTTTAAGGTTATGCTATGCGGTGTTGTGTTAATGTAAGTGTTACCATTAAATTTTATTACGTTTTCAGGGTTAAAGTATTTCATTATGGAATTCCTCCTTAGATTTAATTTTTAATTTGTTAATTCACTAAATATATTCTAACATAATAACAATATAATTGCAATAGGTTTTTATTAAATATTTATCAATATTTCAATTTCAAAAAGTATTGATTTTATTGCCTTTGTAACTTACAATATTTGCATAAAATCGAGTTTTTGTTATGAAATAAAAAAGAAGGACTTTATTAGTCCTCTTTGTATCCATTCGCTTTTGCAGTTTCAAGTAGCCATTTTTCGTAACTTTCATCCTCGTATAATCTATCTTTATAAGCATCTTTTATCTCTTCCACCGTTACGTTAGCCTCTTTCATAAGATATTTTTCTATTTTATTCATTAATAAAACCCACCTTTCAAATATGTATTAAATTCATTAACCTATTTTATCACAATATAAATATAAATACAACTACTTTTTTATACTCAGCCAAAAATAAAAAACACTCTTTCGAGTGCTTAGTCTACTATTGTATTTCCTTTTGGAAAAGGTTTAAAATGACAACTACAAACTGCTACACCTGTTTCCTTTTCTATTTCCAGTGCCTTGGCTGTCCTTCTTGCATCATCTGCTTGGTTAATATATGTGTTTGGACTACTACCTCTTAATATTTCTAGTTCTGCCATTTTATCAGCATTTTCAGCCACCTTTAACCATTGTTTAATCGCATTGTCTATTTTATTCATTAATTTAACCTCCTAAATGTTTCTAATCTTGAATTCTTTGAATTTGCTATCATGTAAGCAAAATTATAAGCCTTTTCATATGTATTTATTGTTGGTGTAGTTCCTCCACCTGCGAATTCTTCATTAATTGTTAATTCAATGTGATACAAACCATTAATAATTTCATAAGTTGCATATGCTTTTTTCATTGTATACCCTCCTTATATATTAAATTTATTAACTTATTCTATCATACTATTAATATAAATACAACTACTTTTATCACTCAAACATTATAATATTTTAACCCATAAAAACAAATACAAGGTATATGTTGGAACCCCTCAATTCCAATTGCCTTGTATTTGCAACCCTATGTTAATGGTGTTTTTGAAATTAAGTTATTTTAACATAGTATAATTATAATTGTCAAGTATTATTTATAATGTTATTGAATAAATAAAAAAGAGGCTCAACGGCCTCTATAATTTACATTTGCTACAATCTTTACAACATAAGTTTTTACTAATTCTATCTGCTGCATCTGTTATTAAAGTTATATCTTGTAAAGGTTGCATTCTCTCAAGATATGTTTGTATTGTTTGCTCAAGATTACAATTATTTTCATCCCTAAAATTTGGTGTAAAATTTATAAGTTTATAGTTTTCATAAACTGGATTGTGACTATAAAGCATATGTGCAATATTAAACATTAAAATCCCTCCTAAAATATAATATGTATTATTTAATTAATATTATTTTATCACACTATTAATATAAATGTCAATAACTTTTTATACTCAGCTAAAAATAAAAAACCTGTTATTTTAAACAGGTTAACCTTTCTTTCCAGTATTCTGTTATTATTTCATTGCTAAAACCTTCCACATATATAATTATTTTTATAATGTCCTCCGCTGTTATGTGGCCTCTGTTAATATCGGATACTATCTGATTATAATCATTATTTATGATATCCCATAAAATTAAATATTGCTTATAACTGAAAGGATTATTTTTCTGCAATGCTTCAAGCATTTGCTTTTTACTGTCATATGCTCTTTGTTGCTTTTCTTCTTGTTCTATCCTTTCTTGTTTTTGTTGTTTCTCCTTTGCTATGTATATTGCATCTTGAAATTTTTCTGCTTTTGCTTGCTGTCTTTTTCTTTCTTCTCTATCCAATTTATCTTTTCTTTCGGATTCTTTTTTCCATTTTTTAACTAAGGTAGTATATGACATTAAATTCACTCCTTTTATATTCATATTGCTTTATATAGAATAACAATATAAATGATATATGTCAATAGCATACTCAGCCAAAATAAAACCCTCTATGTGAGGGTAGTGTTAATTTGTTGCATACAATGGTATTCCCTTTTTCTTACCTCTGTAATACTGTTTTCCCAAAATTGATAGTCGACCATATGTTCTATTCCCTACTACAAGGTATTCGTTAGGTTTTAAGAATCTAGCCCATGTTTCCGGTTTATCTGGTGTTACAAAGTCTCTTAGGACTTTTCCGTATTGATTGACTATTTTAAAATTCTGCATCATATGTGATAACCTCCTTATGCTATGTATTATTATTTTGTTGTTCTAACTATATAACTATCTAGTTAACATTTGAATCATCTGTGCCATAACCTGTTTGGTTTGTGTTTTAACCTGTTTGCTAGTTCTGGTTAGCTGGTCAATTAATTCAGCGGTTACTTGATTAGTATAATTTTTCATAAGTGATAACCTCCTATGTATTTATATTTTACTTCCGTATTGCTTAGATATATATTAACACAATCATAATATAAATGCAAGGATTTTTTACTGTATCTTGGCCTATTTTAGAGGTGTTAAATTGTTATTAGGGTATTTGTTTCTATGCGGAAGCTATGAGGTGTTATAAGGGTTTATATATATAGTCTATAAGGACAAAAGAAAAACCAGGATTGTTCCCGGTCTAGTGGTTATTTCTTATATATTCCGTTAATTCATCAAAATTAATAACCAATTTGTGAACTTCTTTTATAAAATTCTTTACTTCACCGATTTCCAAATTATAGTAACAATTTTCAACGTCAGCATATTGATCTAAGTTATTAACTATCTCCTGCATACGTTCAACTTGCTTTTTAATATTTTCCATTTAAAAAACCTTCTCAGTAATATGTATTTGATTAATCATAAGTATATAGAATATTAATATAAATGTCAAGCTATATTTTTTATTTCATAATAAATGTTATATTTTAAAACGATATA
>Ga0209319_1000676_pt1 | contig 39777 bp, 38 predicted proteins | sample RifGroE2_FD_184000 | JGI IMG/M metagenome (GOLD analysis project Ga0209319, IMG submission 184000) | Groundwater microbial communities from Rifle, Colorado - Groundwater E2 (SPAdes) (version 2) | ecosystem: Environmental > Aquatic > Deep subsurface > Groundwater | place: Rifle, Colorado, United...
AAGGAGCTATCCTAGGTATAGACGGTAACACCTATCCCATCCCCACCTTGGAACAAATCGCCATGCGTCTTTTTGAACGCCGCGAGACCCTACGCACTAAACACGACCAAGGCTTTACCAAACTTCTTCTTGTTCCCTTTGGGATGAGCCTTGATGTACTTCGTGAAACCTTCAAACAATTTCTTCTCAAATACAAAAGGAATAATCCCTCCTTTGATCTAAATACGGACGATCCACTCTGTACATGGTCAGGCTATCAAGGAGCAGACATAGGAGATTCCCCCAAGCTTGTCTATTATCCACAGTCTTTTACAGAAGAAGGTCATGGGGGGAAGACAAAAGCACAGATACTCAAAGAACAAGAAGACAATCAAGATTCCTTTCCCGGTTGGACTGTTCATCTTCTCCAACCTTCAAACCTAGATACACAAGACACTGATGAAACCCCCATAGGCATTGCTTCCATTCCCCGTGAAGGCCAAGGAACACCCCAAGGAGACCTCATCCCTCGACCTCCTCTTGAAGCAAACAAATTTTCCAATGAATATCTTTCCATTCTTCAAAAAGCTCAAGAGGATAAAGACTCTCCCTATCATGGCGAAACAGGCCTTACTTCTGAAGACTGGATCATAGCTTTTATGACCCACCTTTCTGAAACAAGACAGCCATTAGATAACTATGAAAATAACAAAGAAAGCATCTCTTTCCTTACAGGAGCTTTTTTTCTTTCCTCCTCCGCCTATGTGCCTTGTGCGTGTTGGCGCCGTGCCGTTCGTCGGGTTTTCCTTGATGGGGGCGGTCCTCGTGCTCGGGGCGAGGACATTGGTTTGCGTTTTTCGGTGATGATTTAACCTTTGATGATTAAACCTTGTCCATTCTTTAACCCTTGTCCTTTGTCCTTCACGTTTGATATCAGGCATCCTCTTATGTAATGATTCGTCTTATATCTCGAAAGGATTTATCGGCAATAGTCACCCCTATTAAAACTATGTCTCTTTTTCGACCAACTTTTGAATCCTCTCCCTCCTCCACCTCTGTGGAGGCAGGGGTCCAGCACACTTCGGAAATCCTTGGCGAAGCCGTCATGGATTCGGTTTCAAGTGTTCGCGATTCTTTGCCCGAACAACACCGCGCACACTTTGAAACTCTGCGACAAGAGATTATTGATTTCACAAAAGCTCAGGGGATTCCAAAAGAATCCCTTACCAAGCCCGACCTCCTGCGCGAGGCGACCGGCAAACTTTCCATCCCCGAACTTACTCAACTTGCTAATCTTCTTGAACGCTTCGAGTATCTGCTTGTCCACAAAGAACCTCGTGAAGGAGTCTCCGAAGCCATCGAGTATGTCGAGAAGTTTTATCACCTCGAAAAACAATACACTTCTCAAGTAGAGCTTCTTGAACAAGTGGGTATTCTCAAAGAAGGAGCCATCCTAGGCATAGACGATAACACCTATCCCATCCCCACCTTGGAACAAATAGCCATTCGTCTCTTTGAACGCCGCGAAAAACTTTCCACTAAACACGACCAAGGCTTTACCAAACTCCTCCTTGTTCCCTTTGGCATGAGCCTTGATGCTCTCCGAGAAACACTCAAACAACTTCTTCTCAAATACAAAAAGGATAACCCCACTTTTAATCTTGATACCAACCAACCCCTTTGGACATGGGAAGGATATCAAGGAGCAGACATGGGGGATTCTCCAGACCTTGTCTATGAGCCACGATCTTTTGATGAAAAGGATCATCAAGGAAAGACAAAGGCACAAATACTCAAGGAACAAGCCGAAGGACGATGGACCCTCCCGCCTACGGCGGGATCCGCCACAGGCGGGACTGCCTCCGCAGGGGCGGCAGGAGGGAAGGGATTGGGAACCCCAGGTTGGACTGTTCATCTTCTCCAACCTTCAAACCTAGATACACAAGACACTGATGAAACCCCCATAGGCATTGCTTCCATTCCCCGTGAAGGCCAAGGAACACCCCAAGGAGACCTCATCCCTCGACCTCCTCTTGAAGCAAACAAATTTTCCAATGAATATCTTTCCATTCTTCAAAAAGCTCAAGAGGATAAAGACTCTCCCTATCATGGCGAAACAGGCATGACTCCCGAAGATTGGATCACAGCTTTTATGATTCATCTTTCGGAAACAGGAAAACCTTTGGATAACTGGGAAAAAGGGGGAGAAAGCATGTCTTATCTTACAGGAGCTTTTTTTTCTTTCTCCATCTCCATCCTTGTGCTGGGCGCGGGCTGGAGCTGTGGCAGTCGTCAGGCCGACCTCGACAGGTTTGTTCCTCATGGGCGGGGTGAGGACATTGGCGTGCGGTTTTCGGTGGTGGTTTAACCTTTGATATTTATGTCCTCCCGTTTTGTTCATCTCCATACCCACAGTCACTACTCCTTGCTTGAGGCTTTGCCAAAGATTAAAGATTTGGTGAAACATATCAAGGCACAAGGCATGGATGCACTGGCTCTTACTGATCATGGGGCCTTGTATGGTGCCATCGAGTTTTACCAATATGCCAAGGAGGAGGGGATCAAGTCGATCATCGGGTTTGATGCGTGGGTGGCAGAAGAAAACAGAACACTCAAACGCGCGCGTATTGACGCTCATCCCCATCGCCTCACCTTGCTGGCGGAAAATTATGAGGGGTATCTTACTTTGATTCAACTTTCTTCGATCGGATTTTTGGAAGGGTTTTATTATAAGCCAAGGATCGATAAGGAGGTTTTAAAAGATCATCATGCCGGACTCATCGCTTTATCAGGCGGACACGGAAGCGAAGTCAACACTCATCTGCGCAACGGAAATAAATCTTCGGCTCTTGAAACCGTGCGTTTTTATTCTGATCTTTTTGGAGAAGGGAATTATTTTTTGGAGTTGGTGGATCGTCCCGAGATTGCAGAACAAGAAACCATCAATCAGCAGTTGATTGAGATCAGTAAAGAGGTTGGTGTGCCGCTTGTGGCCACCAAGGATACGTATTATCTCAAGTCTCGCGATGTGGAAGCGTGGAAGATTTTGAATTGCATCAAAGGAGGAAAAACACTCGAACATTTTGATCGTTTGAATCAATATGATTATGACGCGTCGGTTGTCAGTGCTGAGTATATGGAGGACCGATTTGCCGATGTGCCCGAGGCGCTTGAAAATACTCGGCGTATTGCCGATCGGTGCAATCTCACTTTGGAGCTCGGAAAGTGGAACTTTGCCAAGTTTGCGATTCCGGAGAGTAAAACATTTCGTGAAGTGTTAACGGAGAATGCTTTTGCCGGACTTGCACGCAAGGTTCCGGAAATCACTCCCGTACTCAAGGAACGTTTGGAGTACGAGATCAACATCATTGAGCAAAAGGGTTTTTGTCCGTATTTTTTGATTGTGTCCGATTTTATTTCTTGGGCGCGAGGACAAAATATTGTGACGACGACACGCGGATCTGCCGCCGGATCATTGACAGCATTTGCTGTGGATATTTCCATGATCAATCCCATGACGTTTGAGATTCCGTTTGAGCGGTTTTTGAATCCCGAGCGTCCGTCAGCTCCTGATATTGACGCGGACTTTGCCGATAATCGTCGCGATGAAGTGCTCGATTATGTGCGTGGAAAGTACGGACATGACAAGGTTGCGCAGATTTGTACGTTTGGAAAAATGTTGGCGCGTGGAAGTGTGCGCGATGTGGGGCGTTCGCTTGGATTTGAATATGACGAAGTGGATGCGATTGCCAAACTCGTTCCCATGGAAGCAAAAAATTTACGACAAGCGCTTGAGGAATCCAAAGAGTTTAAACAAAAATACGACACGGACGCCAATGTGCGGCGCATTTTGGATTTAGCACAACAGATCGAAGGGTGTGCTCGCCATGTATCCATTCATGCCGCTGGTACGGTGATTTCTCCTTCCGCGTTGACGGATTTTACTCCGCTTCAAATTGATACGCGCGAAGGCAAAATCATTACGCAATATGAAATGAAGGCTGTGGAATCGGCCGGGCTCGTAAAAATGGATTTTCTTGGTATTCGCAACCTTTCCATTTTGGGTGATGCGATTGAAATTGTGGCAAAGGTGAAAGGACAACGTATCGTACCGGAGGAAATGCCGCTTGATGATCAAAAAACGTTTCATCTTTTGGCTCAAGGGCACACCATGGGCGTCTTTCAGTTAAGCGGGGAGGGGATGACCAAATGGCTGGTGGAACTTAAACCCGAACGCGTGGAAGATTTGATGGCCATGGTGGCCTTGTATCGTCCGGGCCCCATGGAATCTATTCCAGAGTACATTCGCCGCAAACAAGACTCATCCTCAATTACATATCCCGATCCTCGACTCAAAGAGATTTTACACAAATCCTATGGCGTCTTGGTGTATCAAGACGACGTGATGTTGATCGCGATCAAACTTGGTGGTTATTCTTGGCTTGAGGCGGATAAACTCCGTAAAGCCATGGGCAAAAAGATTCAGGAGGAGATGGAAAAACAAAAGGTCAAACTTCTTGAAGGCTTTGTCGCACATGGTATGACTAAGACTAAGGCACAGGAAATATGGAAACTTATCGAGCCGTTTGCTCATTACGGATTTAACAAGGCTCATGCTTGCAGTTATGGAATGGTGGCCTATCAGACCGCGTACATGAAGGCTAATTATCCTTCCGAGTATATGGCTGCGCTTATGACCGCCGAATCGGGTGACCTCGAAAAAATCGCTTCGGCCGTGGTGGAGTGTGATCGTATGGGTATTCGTGTTTTGCCGCCGGATATTAACGAATCCCTCAAGCGTTTTACCTACGTAAACGATGAGACGATCCGTTTTGGACTTTTGGTTATCAAGGGGATTGGGGAGGAAGTGGTGGAAGCGATTATTACAGAGCGTAAAGATCACGGGTTTTTTAAAGATTTATCGGATTTCGTAGGAAGGATCAATCATCGCGCGTTTAATAAAAAATCTTTGGAGGCGCTCATTAAAGCCGGGGCCTTGGATCGTTTTGGAGAGCGCAAACAGCTTCTCGAAAACATGGACCGCATTCTCTTGCACAATAAAAGTATTCAAAAGCAAAAAGATCAGCAGCAGCGTACCTTGTTTGAAATGGCGCCCACGGTCATGGATCAGACAATCGCTTTGCGTCCGGTTGAGCCTGCCACCACGCAGGAGACCTTAGCTTGGGAAAAAGAATTGTTGGGGCTCTATGTTTCTTCTCATCCGTATAAAGTATTTCGCGAATTATGCGGTGCCTATTTGACCCCGCTTGCACAAGTACCGGATTGCAAGGATGGAAGTTTTGTGAAAGTGGGAGGACTGATCACAACAGTAAAAAAGATTGTGACTAAAAAAGGAGACCCTATGGCGTTTGTGGGATTTAACGATATGAAAGGAGATATAGAGCTGATCGTTTTCCCAAAAGTCTATGGGGAAATAAAAGATATTTTGGTGGATGGGGGATTGGCGCTTGTTTCGGCAAAAGTATCCAAACGTCCCGGAGAGGCGACAAAACTTCTTGTAAACAGCGTGATCCCCATGAAGATGGGGGAGGAGGCCTCTATGGCGTCTATGTTACAGTCCGGAATGTGGATTCTTCCTTCTTTTGCGGGGGAGATGGAGAGTTTCGCCATTCCACTGAAGGAAGAAAAATTGCACGTGCTTATTCGCGGGAAACCTTCTCAAGAAGTGGTGGCTGCTTTGCGGGAAATTTTAGAAGGGACATCAGGATCCGTTCCCGTGTACCTCACCATTCAGTCGGGCGGAGGACAACGGCAGATTTTGACTGATCATCGTGTGCGCCTCACACTTGCGATGCTTGATGCGCTGCGCGACCTTCTTGGGGAAGAAGCGGTAAAAGTAGTTTCATAAAAAATCGGAAAAAATCTTTCCGATTTTTTGTTTTCTTTTTTTTTGCTATACTAAAGATAATCTAACCCATGCTATGACTGAGAAAAAATCTACAAAGGTGCCGGCAAAAAAACGTGCACCGCGTAAATCATCGGTAAAAAAAGTTTCTCCTCCTCTGGAGGAAGAAAAGAAAGTTTCACAACAAGTTTTTGTACGCGAGCTCAAAACCGATCTCGAACCCCCGGTGCATCACACAAAAAAGAAGTCCGAGGTTCCTTCTCCTTCGCTTTCTTTTTACCGGAGACTGGTGATTGGTTTTGTCGGCATTGTCGTATTGGTATTACTGACTGTTCTTTATTTTTCCACACTCAAAGTTACCATTACAGTCACCCCAGTCTCCGAAGATATTTCCACTGAATTTGTTGTGGATATTGTGCCTGTTCCCGTATCTGCAAGTGAAATCAAAGGCATAGTTGCCACAGGCTCTATCGGTCGCACACAAACCTTTGTTCCCACAGGGGAGGGATCAACCGAGATGGATGACATTGCCAAGGGAATGGTGACGATTTACAACACTTCTTCCGCGAGTCAGACGCTTGTGAAAACCACCCGTCTTTTAACACCCGAGGAAGTATTGTTTCGTCTGGAGGAAGGAGTGACAGTTCCGGCAGGGGGAAGTGTAGAAGCCGTTGTGTATGCTGATGAAGTCGGAGCTTTGGGGAACATTGCTCCCACCACCTTTACCATCCCCGGCCTTTCCCAATCCAAACAAGCTTTGATTTATGCGGAAAGTACCGAGGTATTTACCGGCGGAGTGCGTACAATCGCGGTTGTAACACAGACCGAACTTGATACAGCTGCAGAAACGCTTAAATCCACTCTTGTGGCAGACGCACTTTCCATGTTGCGTGCGCAAGCCGGGGAGGAAAACGATGGGGTGGCGCTTGATGTCCAAGTGGTGGAGGAGACTTACAGTATCGAACCGGGCACACAAGCCGAGTCCTATGAGGTGACGTTGTCTTTGGTGGTCACTGCCGTTTTTTATGATGAAGAGGTTTTGAAGGAGATTGCGGAAGAACAACTGTATGCAGAGATGGGACAAGGTCGACAACTTGTAAGTACAGACGAAGATGGCATGGAAGTCAGTTTGGAAAAGTTTGATGTGGATCTTGGGAATGCGAATCTCCATGTGGTGTTGATGGGAAAGGTGATGACTTCACGTACAAGTGATGCACTTGAGATTCGCCGGTTTGTGGGAATGAACGAACAAGAAATTCAAACTTTGTTATTGAAGGAAGGAGTGGCCACACAAGTGCACATGCATTGTTTTCCTTTTTGGGTGCACAAAGTGCCAAGATTCATGGATCATGTGTATTTGGAGATCGAATAAAAAAGATTCCTCGGATTATTTCCGGGGATTTTTTATGCACATCTTGCTTGACGATCAGTCTTTGTCCACGTTATGCTCTGTGTGTCGCCATGAAAAAGGACACCAAAGATATAAAGCTATGTAATGCATCTCAAGACGAGATGCTGAGAGAAAAAGGCCTTGGCTGTGAGCCTTTTACAAGCCCTATCTGCGACCACCTTTGGAGCGATCCCAAACCTGGGGCACAGGTTTCCTAAGAGGCGCTTACCGATCGTCAATGGTAATCGCAAATCGGGTGGAACCGCCGAAATTATTTTTCGGTCCCGACTTCACATTGCGTGAAGTTTTTTGTTCCTAAAGATTTAACGATTTTTTATGACTCAAGACTCTCTTTCGCTCATGCGTCATTCCACAGCCCATGTATTGGCTGCGGCAGTCAGCAAACTTTATCCTCATGTCAAATTAGGAGTAGGTCCGGCTGTGGAGGATGGATTTTATTACGATATTTTTCTTCCCGAGACGATCACGGAGACCGATCTTTCGCGTATAGAACAAGAAATGCACGGGATCATCGAAGCAAAAGTCCCATTCGTTCGTCAAGAAATGTCCCTGGAGGAAGCCATTCGTTTTTTTAAAGATCACAAACAAGATTTTAAGGTAGAACTATTGAATGATCTCGCGCAAAAGGGGACGACGAAGGCCGGGGCCGAAGTATTGGAGGATGTGGGAGACGCATCCGCACAAGCATCGGTGTATTTTACCGGTGATTTTGTGGATCTTTGCCGGGGTCCTCATGTGGAGGATACGGGGAAGATTGGCGCCTTTAAGCTTACCAAGGTTTCCGGAGCCTACTGGCGTGGAAACGAAAAGAATCCGCAGATGCAACGTATCTATGGGGTCGCGTTTGAAACGCAGGAAGCGTTTGATCAGCATTTGGTTATGGTAGAGGAAGCCAAAAAGCGTGATCACCGTAAGCTTGGAAAAGAATTGGATTTGTTTCATTTTTCCGAATTGGTTGGGCCCGGATTACCTCTGTGGACGCCGCGAGGTACAACCGTGCGCAATACGCTCGATGAATTTGTCTGGCGTCTGCGCAAGCAATATGGGTATGAGAAAGTGACCATCCCGCATATCACCAAAAAAGATTTGTATGTGACAAGCGGTCATTGGGAAAAATATAAAGACGATTTGTTCAAGATTACAACACGCGAAGGGCATGAGTTTGCTATGAAACCTATGAACTGTCCGCATCATACGCAGATTTACGCTTCTTCTCGACGCAGTTATCGCGATTTGCCGCAACGTTATGCGGAAACCACCATGGTGTATCGCGATGAACAAACCGGAGAGCTGCAGGGGCTTACGCGTGTGCGATGTATCACTCAAGACGATGCCCATGTGTTTTGCCGAGAATCTCAAGTGAAGACGGAAGCATTTAAGATTTGGAACATTATCGAAGCGTTTTACAAGCCGTTTGGTTTTGCTCTTAAAGTGCGTCTTTCCACGCATGATCCCGATAACATGAAAGCGTATTTGGGAACGCTGGAAGAGTGGGATCACATGGTGGAGATATTGCGAGGCTGGATGAAAGAGAGGGGGGTTGAATATTTTGAAGGGAAAGGGGAGGCCGCATTTTACGGACCAAAGATTGATTTTATTGCCAAGGATTCAATAGGACGTGATTGGCAGGTGGCAACGATTCAGGTGGATCATAATATGCCGGGGAGGTTTGGGCTTATCTGTGTGAATGAGGCAGGGGAGGAGGAATCCGTTGTGATGATTCACGCGGCTATCATGGGAGCCATTGAGCGATTTGTTGCTGTGCTTATTGAGCATTGTGGAGGAAGCTTTCCGTTCTGGCTTGCGCCCGAACAGATCCGTTTGGCCACAGTGAGTGATGAATTTGTTGATTTTGCCCGTACGCTCAAGGGTCAGTTGAAAGAAAAAGGATTGCGTGTGAGTTTGGATGATTCTTCCGAAAAAGTCGGGCGAAAGATTCGTCAGGCTGCAATAGAAAAAGTTCCTTGGACCGTGGTCATCGGTGCCAAAGAAAGGGAAGGGGGCGATTTTCAGGTGAACGTGTTTGGACAAGAGGAAAGGCTTGTCATCGCTCAAAAAGATTTTGCGTCACAGGCGCAGAGCGTAAGTGATTTGCCGGTCGTTGTGTTACCGGAAGTGGTATAAGGTCTTACTTTCAAAAAATAAAATCACCCGTTTTTCGCGGGTGATTTTATTTTGGGTTTATTCCTCTACGCTATCTTTGATGGCTTGCGCTTGGAGATCATCCACAGACTTGAGGAGTTCGGTTTGCCCCTGTTGAGCATCTTCCTCGATGCTATCCATGGTGGCATTGAACTCATCATTGGCTGCGGTGACTTCATCAATCATAGCCTTTGCGTTTTGTTTGTATTCCTCGCTTTGCGTATCTCCTACACCCAATTGGGTAAAACCTTTTTCGATTTCTTCTTGGATCGCATCCATGAGCTCATCGATAAGTTCGGCAGTGACGCCTTCCTCCTCGATACGAGCAACCCAAGCAGCTTTTGCACTTTCCTCCAGGTCAGAGGCCTGGATTTTTTGGATAAGTTCCTCTTTGGTCATATGACGATAATGTCAGGGTTGATAATGGGTTGCTTATTATTCAATGATATCTCTTTTGCTGGCTCGTGCTCGTTTTGGAGCAGCCTTTCGGGCAGCGGCCATTTCATCGAGTAGAGCGTTCATGTGGTCTAATTTGGCCACAAGTTCAGCGTTTTGTTGTTCCAAATTGTTGATGCGAGCCTCTTGAATACGACTTTTGTTCCACCAACCCATAAACTTGTTTTTGGCAGAGACAGCACGGTCAACGAGACGATCTTTTGCATCAGTCACTTTTGTTTCAATGACTGTTGTGAGTTCACCAAAGCCTTCCAAAACAGCACCGGCTCCTTCGACAACCTTACCAACCCCTTTATCCCAACGGTTTTTGATTCCTTCCACGATTTGCTTCCCTCGATCAGAAGCAGCGTCTACTCCTTGCATAACAAGGGTATTGGCCAATTGTTCGATATTATCAGGGTTTACGTTCATCAAACGTTCGGGGGAAAGGGCACTTTGCAAAGCCAACAAAATAGCATCTTTCATTTGCTTTGCCTTTTCGCTTGCTGCACCGACCAATTCTGTGGCCCCGCCTTCGATACCGGTTGCAATGCCTTGCAAGGTTTCGGACCCGCGCTTTACACCACCGCGAATCATTCCTTCTACATCACCTGCTACTTTAGGAAGATTTTCGGCCAAAGTGGATCCAATCTCTTTGACAACACCTTTGACATTTTCTGTTCCGGCCGTAATGGTTTCACCGGCAGCTTGCTTTCCTGCGCTGGCAATATCCATGACAAGCCCCGGGGTACCAATGGCACGATCAAGAGCAGAACCAACTCCACGGCGGATTGTTGAGCCCGTGCTGGTGATTTTATTCCAAAGACCTTTTGCACGATCTTTGGCACCTTGAATGACATCTTTGGCAAACTTTTGCGCCTCGCGCGATTTTTGCGCAAGGTATTCACCCGCAGATTCGCGAGTTTGTTGACCGCGAGCCTCAGCCTCTTTACCGGCAGTATCTGCGCCTTGCAACCCTTTTGTTTCCTGTTGCTCGCTGCGCGCTGCCTTAAAGCGTTCGAGAAAACCCATAGTGTTTATATTTTGTCGGACTCCCACGTTGTCCGATGAGTTAAGACTTAAAACTGTTACTAATTTAGCAAAAAAATCGAGTTTTGTCAATTGAACGTTTTCATACAAATTGCTCAAGTTAGCAAAAAAGATTTATTTTTTCTGTGGAAGACTGTAAAAAATCGAGGTATGATGCCATTGACAGAGAGTATTTTTTCTGAAAAGGTAAGCAGCTCTTCTTTGAAAGAAAGGAGCTTTCCATGCCCCCTCCACGTCTTGTTCTTTTGAGTCGAGAAGATATTGATCCGATCGCGGACGCAACATCCAGGGATGCTCTCAAGGATTGGTTGCGAGCTCACACAGGCGCGACTGAGATGTTCTTGTCCTATGAGGCAACATGTCTTTATGAGGGTCTTATGGATCGTGGTCCTTGGACGAGGGATCGACTCCAATATGCCCTGATGGAGATCAAGGCCATTCCAATCGGAGGAAAGGAAGAAATCGCGGAGGCAAGAGAAGAGGCAATCATTGAGCGCACGCGCGCTTGTGAGTGCTCCGAATTCTTGCGTAAACCTCTTAACGAGTTCATGGCGATCATCCCTTATCCGTACGGCCAACACCGATTTTTGTTCCTAGCTCTTTCATTCGTCATTCTTCTCTCTGCTCCAGTCGGAGCTCTTGATGTGAGGAGTGATGTTGTCGCACGACCTGCTTAATCCGCAGGTTTTTTCTTTTAGGGGATTTAGGGGTCAGGTCCGGACATCGGATTTTTTGATAGAGAATCCGATGTCCGGACCTGACCCCACCTCGACGTTTTGCCTTATTTTTGATAGATTTTCATGGCTTATGAACTTCCAATATCACCTTATCACCTACGGTTGTCAGATGAACAAAAACGATTCCGAGCGTTTGGAATCCCTTTTGCAACACATGGGGGGTGTGCCGATCAAGGAAAAAGAAAAAGCTGATTTGATCCTGTTAAATACCTGTTCGGTGCGTCAAACTGCGGAAGATCGCATTTATGGTCAAGTGCGAACTTTTCTGCGACTCAAAGAGAAAAATTCGAAATTGATCATTGGGATCACCGGTTGTATGGCAGGGAGAGACAAAAATGGGAAGATTCGTGCGTCTTTGTCCGGTGTGGATCTTTTTTTTGCAATCAAAGACATGACCGAGCTTCCACGGTGGATCGCAGGATTGAGGCCTGATCTTGCATGGAAAGGGGAGGTTCCGCCAGATTACCTTTCCCTTGACCCTATCACCCCACATCTTCCGCAGGCGTTTGTGACTATTCAGACAGGATGTAATAATTTTTGTTCCTATTGCGTGGTGCCGTTTAGTCGAGGTCGGGAAAAAAATCGACCCCTTCAAGATATTCTCAAGGAAACCAGATCATTGGCGGACAAAGGAGTTGTGGAGGTGACCCTTCTTGGTCAAACCGTGAATAGCTATGTGGCACCGGATTCTGAACATTTTTCTTCTCAAAATCCGTTTCATCATCATTTTGCCGCTTTGCTTTGGGAGATGAATCAGATCCCAGGTATTTCTCGACTCCATTTTACCGCTCCTCATCCTAAGAATATGAGTGAGGAGATCATAGAGGCCATGACTTTACCCGCGCATCTTTCTTTTTTACATCTTCCGATCCAATGCGGCAGCAATGAGGTGTTGCAAAGGATGAACCGTAAACATACTGTGGAGGACTATCTTCGTGCATTTGAGTACACAAAAAAACGCATTCCATGGATTACTCTTGGCACGGATATTATCGTGGGATTTTGCGGAGAGACAAAAGAACAATTTCAAGAAACCGTGAAAGTGTACAAAGAAGTGGATTTTGATATTGCCTATTTGGCTCGTTATTCTCCGCGTTCTGGAACAGCCGCTTGGCGAGCATTTAAGGACGATGTCTCTCGCGAAGAAAAGAAGGAACGTTGGGAAGAACTTCAAGTTTTGATGGAAGGAATTTCTTTTCGAAAAAATCAGGCCTATGTAGGCAACGAGGTGAGTGTCCTTGTGGAACGCTGCGAGAAAGCGGGAGAGATCGCCTACGTGTACGGGAACTCACGCGAATTGAAACTCACGCGATTCCCAGGGGAATCAGAAGATATCGGAAAGATCATTTCGGTAAAAGTTACTCGGGCAGATACCTGGCTTCTTGAGGGAGTAAGAGTATGAAACCGAAAATTCTTGCCATTGTTGGGCCGACGGCTTCGGGAAAATCTTCTCTGGCGATTTCACTTGCAAAAAAATTTCAGGGAGAAATACTTTCAGTTGATTCCCGACAAATTTATCAAGGAATGGATATCGGGACGGCTAAAGAACCCGTGGTTTGGGATTCTGTGCGTAGCGTTTGGATGGTGGAAGAGATCCCACATTGGGGCATAAACATCGCAGCGCCCGATACCCCTTACAGTGTGGTGGATTTTCAAGTGTATGCGCGCCAGATCATTGAGGAGATTCTTTCTCGTGGACATCTTCCCATTTTGGTGGGCGGAACCGGACTGTGGTTACGTGCAGTTTTAGAGCAGTATGACCTTGCCTCTTCTCCTCCGGATCAAGATTTTCGATTGTCTCTTGCAGGCAAAACAACCGAAGAACTTTACGCGGAATATCAGAAGCAGGATCCAGAGGGAGCGCAAAAAATCGATCGTGCCAATCCTCGACGACTGATACGCGCCCTGGAGGTATTTCATCAAACCGGCCGATCTTTTTTTTCTCCGCAACAAAAAAACGAACCCCTCTATCACGTATTGCAAATAGGCCTTTGTCCTAAACGCGCGATTTTATATGAGCGGATCAATGCGCGTGTCGATCAGATGATCGTTCAAGGACTGATGGAGGAAGTTCGCGGTCTCTATGCGCGTTATGGATCAGACATTCCTTCCATGTCCGGTATTGGTTATCGGCAAATGTGCAAATTTTTCAAAGGCGAGACGACTCCAGAGCAAATGAGAGAAGAGATAAAAAAAGACACTCGGCAGTATGCCAAGCGTCAATGGACCTGGTTTAAGCGAGATCAATCGATTCATTGGATAAAAACACCACAGGAAGCCGAAGACATCACATCATCTTTTTTCCTTCCCTAATTTTTAGGGGGTGTGTCTGTATTAATATATTGCACCATGTCGAGAGGGAAACGTTTTCCTGCAAAGTAATCGCGAAATGTATTTTCAGTCGCACCTCGACGAAACTCTCCTTTTCGTGCCTGTATTTCTTCAGGCGTCATCCAAAGGACATCGGTGACATATTTGTCTTTGACTTCCGCCGGAGGAATATCAGTCAGTCGACAAACAAAGGAAAAACGAAGGGCAGTTTTATCCGGCCAACGTTTAGTGTAGACACCAAGAAATGCTTCCGGCTCCACAGTATAACCCGTTTCTTCCCATACTTCCCGTTTGAGCGCATCAAAAATATCCTCGTTATCCTCCATATGTCCCGAGGGTTGGGTTAAGACAAGAGCGGGTCCCGGGCGACCCGGATGGTTTTTTTCTTGCACGATTAAAATTTTTCCGTCTTTTTCCACGATCGCTCCCGCAGTCACTTCCACGGTAAAATAATTTCCCATAAAAGAAGGGCAGGGGTTTCCCCCTGCTTTTATGTTTCCAGTTTAACGAGTAAAAGATTGCGAACAGCAGCCGCATCAGCAGACCCCTCGGTTTCCTTCATGACCAGTCCTATAAAGAAAGCCAAGAGCTCTTTTTTTCCTTGTTGATAACGAAGGACTTCATCGGGGTGTCCTTCCACAATACGCCCGACGATTTCGGCCAGGACATTTACATCTTCCATAGTTCCCATTTGTTTTTCTTCCATGATATGGGAAGGATCGGCTCCGGTCTCCATCATTTCGGTTAATAGTTTTACACCTGTTGCTTGATTCACTTTGCGAGTGGCGATTAAAGTCACAAATTCCGCAAAATTTTCAGGGGTGATTTTGAGTGTTCGGATATCAACGGAGCTATCAGCCATGAGCCCTTTGAGTCGATTCAATATCCAGTTCGCTGTGAGATTTGATAGTTTCCGACGTTCTGTAGGAACCTGATCTTCGGATAAATCTTCCACATCTTGAAGCCAGGTTGCCAGTTCGGCAAACACGGCTTCCATATAATTGGCCCAGGCGACATCTTCGCAAAGGGCACGGGCGTCTTCTTTTTTAAGTCCAAATTCTTCGACAAATCGCGCACGACGGCGGGCCGGAAGTTCGGGGAGTTTTGTTGCAAGTTCATGGGCAAGCTCTTTGAGATCAAAAAGAGGAATATCAGGTTCAGGAAAATAGCGATAATCGTTTGCCGCTTCTTTGGAGCGTTGTTCCTCAGTTGTCTGTTTTACTTCGTTCCATCCCCGCGTTGTTTCTTCTGTGGGAGGATTTCCCGCTTCCCATAATGCGGTTTGCCGTTCAATTTCAAAAGCAATGGCGCGTTCCACAAAACGGAATGAATTGATGTTTTTAATTTCTGTTTTTGGATAAAAGCGTTTTCCTGTGATGTCTCCTTGTTCATCAACGGGTCGTAGGGAAACATTGGCATCACAGCGCAAGTGTCCTTTTTCCATGTCCGCGTCTGAGATTCCCAAAAATCGGGCGATCGTGCGCAGTTCTTGTAAAAACGCTTTTGCTTCTTGCGGAGTGCGAAAATCAGGTTCTGTGACGATTTCAATCAAGGGAACTCCTCCGCGATTAAAATCCACAAAACTTCGTCCACCTTCTCCATGAAATAATTTTCCCGCATCTTCTTCCATATGCACACGTGTGATACCCACAGTCATTTGTTCACGGGAAACAGCCGTACCCGGAATTTCAAGATTAAGAGATCCTCTGGAGGCGAGGGGAAGATCAAATTGAGAAATTTGATAAGCCTTGGGAAGATCAGGATAAAAATAATGTTTGCGATCAAATTTTGTTTGAGAAGCAATAGTACAGCCAAGAGCTAACCCCATAAGAATACCATCGTGAAGAGCCGCCTCATTTGGGACAGGAAGCGCTCCAGGATGCCCCATGCACACAGGACAGACATGTGTATTGGGAGTCATGGCTTCTTCATGTGCTTTACAATCACAAAACATCTTGGAGGCTGTTTTGAGTTGAATATGAATTTCAAGTCCGATAACAGGTTCAAGTCGCATAAGAGAGTTTTACGATAGGGGATTGCAAAAGGAAGATCAAGCCGTTTGTATCTTTTTTAAAACAGGAGGATGCTCGCGAGTAAACAATCGATATACTAAAACAAAGTAAATAAGAAGAAACGGGAAGAGAAAAGTTTGGGTGATTGCATCGATTGCTTCGACCCACATAGGCAGGTTTCCATTGACCCACACGGTCGGATCAGTGTGCATAATCAGAGCTATCGTCCCAAAGATCAAAGAAGAGAGGAAGGCATGTCCTAACAAAATGAACAGAGGTCCGGAGACAAGGAACCAAAGGACAGACCAAAAACGTCCACTCACAATTTCTCGACTAAACGACAGAGCATCAAATCCTCTTTGATGATCAAGAATTACGGCGATTTGAGCAAAAGCAAACCAAATAAGAAAAATAATGCCCGGGACAATAAGGAGAAGAAACCCTCCCAAGACCACCAGACATTGTAAAACCGCAACCAAGATCACAGGTTTGATAAGGGTTCTTGCACGCAACAACAGTTCCGAATGAGAAGCCTCTGTATGTCCCAAACGTTTATCGGTTGCAAGAAAAAGGAAAATGGTGATGTAGAGGGTGAGGAGCCCCTCAAACACAGAAAGAAAAAGGGCCAAGATAAACACAGTCCCTTCATTTGTGATGGGAAGCAAAGACAGAGTGAGCAATGCAGAAATGGGGAGCAGCATCCAAGCGGCATACCCCAGATAGAAAGCTCCTTGTTCTCTGTAGAGATGATAACTTTGCAAAAGAAGTTGGAGAGGAGTGACAGACAAACGCATATCAAGATTTGGTTTCTTTGAGGTTGCGATAGACGATGACATCGGCAAGGACAACTAAAGGATTAATAAGGATGGCGATCACCAAAGAAAGGAGACCTCCGGAGATGGATTGTAAACGCAAAGAGAGATCAACATTAAGTCCCACCAATGCGCTGATGAGAATGTGTACAACAAACGCCAATGCCCACATGATGATGACGCCCAAGATAATAAAAATGACTTTCGGAATGACAATACGAATAAAGGCTTGCCAAAAACGTCCAAGCACAAGTTTTCGACTTTCGTGAAGCGCTGCTTTTCCACGAACACCATCAAGAAGAAGCGCATAGGGAGCCAAGAGATAATGAACCGACCATCGGAAGTTAAGAATAAGAGCGACAAAGATACCGAGAATAACAAAGAGGTTCAAGAAGATAATGAAAAAAGGCGCGCTCCAAATCATGGTGAGTCCTCCGATAATGCCGGCGGGAAGAAAACTGATGAGCGTTCCCGCAAGGAGAACAGCCATGATCAGTATTCCCACCCAACAATGAGGAAGAAACCATTTCCATCCTTCCTTTAACGCTTTGGCGGTTGAGGGGTTATTGGTTTCTTCGGTTTTCAAAAAACGTACAAGGGCGATATAGACCCACACACCAATCACCGGAGCGATCAAGGTATTGGTAAGAGCAAAAAGGACTACCCCCAGACTTTCCCAAAAAGTATAAAGAGTTGCGGTGGCCGCAAGTTCGGTCACATAAGGGTAGAGGAGAAGAGCAAGCACTTCGAGAATGGCTACAATGAGAAGCCATCCGGAAATACTCATGAGTTCCACAAACCGTTTTTGGTAGGTTTCCCAAGTGCGATCGAGGATGGTTCCCAAAGAAAGAAGGTGAGACATAAAAAATGGTTAAAGGATCTAATGAGCAAGATAAGGTTGAATAGTTTGCCAAATGAGTTCGTGAATCTCCTCGCGTGTTTTCATCCGTCCTTCTTGCGTACAGGGGATGAGAAGAAAGTTGTCGTAGTGCTTTGTCAGATCAAGATAGGCCTCGGAGGCGGCGCGGATATGATCCTCATTTTCCTCATGAATATCTTTATCACCTGTATGTTTATATCCGCTGGCAGTCGTACGCTCGCGGGCAAGCTGCAGGGAGATTTCGGGTGGGACAAAGAGGACGAGATTTAACGCGGGGCGGGGGATACCGAAAAATTCATGTTCGATCTCGAGTTCCCAATCAAAAAAAGTTTTGCGTTCGAGAGGGTCGGTGATCTTTCCCCCCTGATGTCCCATATTGGATCCTACATACCGATCGGCAATCACATGAGTTCCTGCCGCAAGCCAAGCATGCATTTGGAAAGATGCATCATAACGATCAACCGCATACAAAATAGAGGCACGATAAGGACCTACTTCCTGGGCAGCGCCATAGGCTCCGGAAAGATAAATTTCCACAGGTCCTGCACTTTTTTTTCCATATTGAGGGAAAGAAATGGTCTCAACCGGGTATCCTTCCTTTTGCATGCGTGCGACCAGAAGTTCGGTTTGCGTGGCTTTACCGGAACCATCGGTCCCGTCAATCACAAAGAGATGTCCTTGAGGCATAGTCATTTTTATATCCACAGTTCTTTTATCGCCCTTATTTTACCGCAAGAACGAAGGTAAGGGAACGTGTGGAAACGATGTATGGTCGCTCCGGTCATATCTTGGTATCCTTGAGGGAGTTATGAATTTTTTTCGACCATCCTTTGATCCCTCATGTCGCGACATGAGGGATGAATCCATTCCTCACCCCTCTGCTACCCCCACGGAGGTGGGGGTCCAGTACACTTCAGCAAACCTCCACGAAGCCATGATGGATTCGGTTTCAAGCGCCCGCGATTCTTTACCTGAACAATATCGCGCGCATTTTGAAACTTTGCGACAAGAGATCATTGATTTTACAAAAGCTCACGGAATTTCCAGAGAATCTCTTGGCAAGCCCGACCTCCTGCGCGAGGTGACCGACAAACTTTCCATTCCAGATCTTGAACGACTCGCTGATCTTCTCGAACGCTTTGAATATCTTCTTAAGAATGGGGAACCTAAGAAAGAAGAACTCCCGAAACATCTTCAAGAAATTGAACGTCTTTATAATCTCCGTGAGCAATACACTTCTCAAGTCTCCCTTCTTGAACAAGTGGGTATTCTCAAAGAAGGAGTTATCACTGGTGTAGATGGTCATGAATATCCCGTTCCAACTCTCGAACAAATCGCCGTTCGTCTCTTTGAACGCCGTGAGACTCTCCAAACCAAACGCGACCAAGGCTTTACCAAACTCCTCCTTGTTCCCTTTGGCATGAGCCTTGATACCCTCTGCGAAACCCTTAAACGATTTCTCCTTTCTTACAAACAAAGAAATTCACTTTTTAATATAGATAAAGATGTCCCTCTTGGTGCGTGGAAGGAAGAAAGACATGAAGGAGTCAACATCGAAGATTCTATTGACCTTGTCTATTATCCACAATTTTTGACAAAAGAAGGTCATGGGGGGAAAACAAAGATAGAGATACTTGAGGAACAAAAATACAATCGAGATTCCTTTCCCGGTTGGACCATTCATCTTTTTCAACCTTCGGATCCAGCAAATTCTGATTCCAAAGGCTTTGCTTTGATCCCAAGACGAGGAGAAGGGAAGGTGTATGGGGAAGAAGGATTGCGTTTTGAGATTGAAACAGGACATTCAGCCCCCTATTATCTCGCTCTTCTGGAAGAAGGTCGGGACGATCCGGATTTTATTTATTCTCAAGAATCCGGCATGACTCCCGAAGACTGGATCATGGCTTTTATGATTCATCTTGAGGAAACGGGAAGACCTTTAGATAATTGGCAAAATAGCAAAGAAAGCATCTCTTGTCTTATTGGGTCCTTTTCTGTTTCTGATGCCAAAGTGCCTTTGACGTTTTGGATGCGCATCGGTTCAAAAGTACTCATTGGTAATGAAAAACCCAATGAGCAAAATGGACTTACAGGCATTCGCACCTCGGTTCTCATCTAACTTTTTCTATGACCCTATTTGATCAAACGTATTGTGAGGCCTTGCGGAGGATTTATCATGAAGGCGAGGATGTGTTTTCGCAGCGCACCAATATTCATACCAAGGCGATTCCCGGGCTTACCTATGAGCTTCATCCGGCTAAGGGATTTCCACTTTTGACCTTGCGCAAGATTCCGGTGAAATTATTTTGCGCTGAAGTGGTGTGGATGATTACGGGCTCCAAGCATTTGGGATTTTTACGTCAGTTTACCAAGGTTTGGGATGATTTTGCTGAAGAAGATGGCACAACAGAAACGGCGTATGGTTACAGATGGCGCCAACATTTTGGCCGTGATCAACTGCTTGATCTGATAGAACATCTGCGCGAAGAGCCGTCTTCTCGCCAAGGGGTGGTGGTGATGTGGGACCCGGCAAGCGATGGATTGCGCGCGCCAAAAAAGAAAAATGTTCCCTGTCCGTTTACGTGGGTTGCTAATATTATCGGGAATAAATTGAACCTGCATCTCATCATTCGCTCCAATGATTTTATGCTTGGAAATCCTCATGACACAGCTGGGTTTGCCCTTCTTCAGGCCATGATCGCGCAGGAACTTGGAGTGGAGGTGGGACAACTGACGATTTCCATTTCTCACGCGCACATTTATTCCAACCATTTTGAACAAGTGGAAGAGTTGTTGTCTCGTATCAATCATCAACATGCCGAAATTTTTTGTCGCTTGCCCGAGCAAAGTTTTAAGCGCTCACTGGCAGGAGATGTGAGTTTGGTGGAAGAACTTGCGCTTATGTTCGCCTCACAATATCAGCCGGCCGCGCCTGTAAAAAAATTAGCTATTGCCGTATGAAGGTTATTTTACTTGCCGCCATTTCCGCGGACGGGAAAATCGCACAAAGCGTGGATCAAAATTCTACAGACTGGACATCTAAGGAAGATATACAGTTTTTTGTGAAGAAATCGAAAGAAATCGGCGCCCTTATTATGGGTAAGACCACCTATGGAACGATTGGAAAGCCGCTCAAAGATCGCGTGATATATGTGCTTTCCCTTCGCCCAGAAGAAGAGACGCCTGCAGAAGGGGTTCGTTATGTGGGAGGGGAGCTTGTCGATATTTTGGCGCAGGTGGAGGCAGATGGGTTTTCTTCGGTTTTGATTGCAGGGGGTGCATCGGTCTATAGCCAATTTTTATCGCAAGGATTGGTGGATGAAATGTTTTTGACTGTGGAACCGTATTTGTTTGGAAAGGGGATTCCGCTTGTGGGAGACATGGATGTCGTGAAGATGATGTTTGTAGATGCTCAGCAGATAGGTCAAGAGACGATCGTTTTACATTATCGTTTGAAATAATATGGCAATCATTTATCCCTATCTTCCCGAAGGTCGCACGTTCAAGTTTGTTCCCGACGGATATCCTTTTTTAGAACAAGCGAAACAAGCCCGCGCCAAGCTCGCGGGAGATCCCATATGGCCAAACGGAGCCGTGCTCGTCAAGGATGGTATGGTTGTAGCAAAAGCGGGAAATGGATTTGATCGGGGGTCGCATCTGGTTCATATCTGTCCGCGTATTGTAGAGGATTGCCCAAGTGGGCAAGGGTATGAGTTATGCGGCCTTCATGATCCAGAGGGTCATGCCGAGCAGATGGTTATCAAAAAAGCACAGGAGGCAGGAGTAGATCCTGTGGGAGCTGATGTTTATATGTACGGCCATTGGTGGTGTTGTAAGCCCTGCTGGGATGCTATGATCGCAGCAGGAATCAAGGATGTATATTTGCTCGACGGTGCTCACGAAGAGTTTACTCGAGAGAAAGTCCATGCGCCGTATTTGGTGCCACAGATCAAAAAAGTTTCTTTGCTCGGGAATGATCTTGAACACATTTGTGATTCAGTATCTTGCGCTTGCAAGGAAATTGGATGCACACTGTCTTTGGAGTTAAGTAAGGAAGATGATGTGGTCATGGTTCATTTTGGGGAAGAAGGGGCGTCTGTATTTTCTCATGTGACGAGTTTGGGAAAGCCTGTTGTTCTTTTTTCTTTGGAAGGCATTGATGTCCCTGAAGAGATTTTGAGGGATTCCCTTTTGGCCTACCATCTTGTGTATAGACTTGATACCTCGTTACAAAAAAAAATAAAAAATATTTTGATCCAATTTTAATATGCAAAGACGAGGAGAATACGGACATGGTCCAGAAATGAAAGAGAAAAAATATGTAAAGGCGCGATGGTTATTGTTATTGCCTGTGGTCATGGGGGTCGCGGCTCATTTTATGAAACAAGCGGAAGGAGTGGAAAAAGTTACACCCGCGGAATCCCACGAGCAAGGAAAAAAAGAAGCGCAGACTTTGCGCCGGGCCCATAGAGCGAAACAAGCACTAGAAGCGCTTTTGGCAGCCTCAAGACAAGACGTTTTAGGAGCAGAACAACAAGAAGCCACTCGTCCCAAAGAACATTTTGTGAATTTTTCCGAGGTGCGGGTGTCGGTAAAAGATCTCTTGTCTTTTCCTGTTGTGGATCGTCTTTGTCCATCTCCCATCATGACAGATGAAGAATATGTGGAAATTTCTCAAACGCTAGATCCTGATTCCCACGACGGTCGTGATTTGGATCATTGGCTTGCTTTGCAGAGGACACCGGGACTTTCCGACACGTATGCGGAGTATGTGGAAGGGGTACGCGTGGAGGCAGATGAAGATATGTTGCATATTTATCATGCGAAGGATGAGACGTTTGAAGACATGGTGCTCACCGCTTCTTATAGTGCAAGTCCCAATGGGGTGTATCATCTTGCCGCGATCAGCGATCGGGAAGGAGACCCGGGCGTTTTTGGCGCCTACGAACAAGAAGAATACGATGCCGCTTTGTTGAGTGAGGAAATCAGAGGGCAGTTGCAAGGAGTCGTGATCGATCATCTTCAAAAGGGATCATAAATTTATGATTAAGAGGAACTATGACGATTTCATACGGTTTTGATGAATCATCAAGACAAAAATATCTTCTTAAAAGATCCATTGTGGAACAAGGGGAAATTCAAATTTTGAAACAAAAAATTTCTTTCCTGAACAAAATCAAAATTCATATCATGGGAATAGTGAGAAAGGGCGGCGATCGTCAAAAGATTTTTTCTGTGATGAAAAAAATTACTAAATTATGATATGAATGGTGAACGAGATCTTCGTTTATTTAAAGAGGAAGAAGAACAGGGTCCACATGGAGAGGCGGGAGAGATAGTTTTGAATCTTCAAGAGGTGCGTGAACGATTGGGGACATTAAAAATCGAGAAAAAAATTTTACGCATGAAGGTGATGGAAGAGGAGCGAGCGCGTGAAGCAGAGTTGCAACAGGAGATAGAAGGCCTCATGACACAGATAGAGACACTTTTGAGTCAAACAAAGGAAGAGGATTTTGCGGAAGAAATCGCCAACTTATTTTTGACAGCAGCTCAACTTGTTCACGAAGCTCGGATGGGAGGGTTGTTTGAGCTATTTGAATTGGCTGAATTTGATGACAGGCTTCTTGAGAAATATGACAGAGTAAAACAAAAAGATTTTTCAATGTCTCAACAGGCCCAGGGCGATTGTGCACAGTTTGAAACTGAGATCGGAAAAGAATTACTTTTGCGTGAATTAGAACATCTGTATAACGATACGACACAACAAGTGCGAGCTATCTATGAACATACTTCCGCGGCTACTCCGATTGCAGTTTCGGGGTGTGCGGAAGGGCTTTGCAAATGTGCGGGTGATTTGTTTAATTTTGAGGTAGGAGGTGTATTACGCGTAGATGAATTTATCGGGTATGTGAATATATTACGAGAAAATCATGCAGCTATTTTGAAATTAGCCGCAGGTTATCAAACAGATCTTCCTGAGCGGTTTATGCATCTCATGCAAGAAGTGGAGCGGTTGATTCAAAAACACGAAGCGAACTTACAAGACGTCAAAGCATTGTTGGAAGGAGGAGAAAATATCATGAGCTTTGAACGATACAATGAGTTGGCAATCGAGCTTGCCGCTCAATACAAATACTATATTGAGTGGCAACGACAGATGGTAAAAGAATCCCATTTTGAAAGTGTTTCAGCTCTGCAGGCGGGGGAAATAAGCAAAGAAGAAGCCAATTGGTCAGGAATTGGCACAACAAAAGACGGAAGGAGATTTCAGGTTGGTTTACGTGGAAAAAAAGGGTGTGAGTACGGGAGGTGTGCCAATTGTTGCTTATTTCATGGATCATCTGACGCATCTATTTCTGCAGAAAATATTGTCACACAATTTGATCGATCCCTGAAAAAAGAAGGCCTTGTTGCCAAACAAGGGCAAGAGGAAAAGGAATGGGAAGATCAGGAAAAAAAGGATGTCTATAGAATTGATTTTAACGGAAGTGGTTCTTTTTTAAATGATGATGAGATGCCTAGGGAGGCGCGAGTGGCGATTTTTGACACATTGTCCAAGTTGCCGTTTACAAAGATTCTTATTGAATCGCGTGTAGAATATATTGATCAGGAAAAGATAAGAGAACTTCAAGACAGACTGCGTCCTGATCAAAAGATTGAAATGGCCATTGGGTTAGAAAGCGCAAATAATCTTGTGAGAGAACTATCTGTAGCAAAAGGATATAGTCTTGAGGAATTTGAAAGAAGTGTGGAGGTGCTTTCTTCGCAGGGGGTGGACGTATTAGTGTATTCCATTGTAAAACCCGCGCTTCTACGAGAACAAGAAGCTTTGGCAGATAGCTTAAATACGGGAAGGTATCTGGCAGAGTTAGTGGGGCGTGTGAGAGAGAAAACGCAAAACAGCACTTTTTCATTGACTATGAAATTGGAACAATCTTTTATTCAGAAAGGTGGTTACTTGGATTTTTTACACAATAAGAAGAAACGGGTGATGGCAGGAAAGAAGGAGGAATCTTTGTATGAAACACCTTGGTCATTTACGATTGCGGAAATCGTTCAACGATTATGTGATGAAGGTGTGCAGGATTGTATCAATATACAAATTGGTCGCAGTGATGATTATCCTCCTCCCATTGATATTACGAGGAACCGAACCATGGACGGGATACCTCATGATGAGAGTACAAAGGCCGTGGATCAGGCATTGCAAGAGTTCAATAAAGATGGAAACATTTATACATTATCTGTTGAATTGGAGAGAATACAAACCATGTATCCGGAAATATTTCAGGCATGGCAAACTACACTGGGAGCGTAAGAAAGGAGAAAAGTGAAGATAAAAATACCGACTTCTATAATCGGTATTTTTTTAGACGAGGGGGTAGTGCTTTTTAAGATCATCTAATTTTCCCTGGGAAAGGAGGTGGCGTTCTTCTTCTTTATCAAGTTGATAGTGTGGAGAGTTTTGACTGCTATATTTTGCAGCGTCTATACCATGTTGATCAGATTCTTTTTGACTCAAAGGATGAGTGAGTTCTTCAAAAATGATTTGGCAAATACGCTCTCCCGGATAGATTCGCAAGACTTGGTTTCCAGCCTCATTTTTCATGGGGAAGATGAGGTGTCCCTTATAACCTGTGTCAATAATTCCCGAAAGGGAGAGATTAATACCACGACGGTTGGTAGAGGTGCGGGGAAAAAGAATGGCCATGAGGTGAGGATCGTTCATCTCAATATGTTCAAGGGAGGTTGCAATAACAAACTCGTTTGGAAGCAAATCAAAGTATTGGCCTGGAGTCAGAGTGACTTCATCGAATTGTTCACGATGAGCGGCCGTATCGTCAATGGAGACTTTGATGGCGCAACGCCCTTTGTGGTCCACCATCCAATTGCGCGGAATAAGAAAACGGTATCCCAATCGGAGGTCTACCGCATGCGGTTGGAGCTGAAACACATCAAGGGCAGGGGAGAAAACAATGGATTTTTGTTGAATGGCACAGAGGATATCCGCGCGTGTAAGGACGGCCATAGATACAAATAGAGTACTGGGTTTAAAGACGGTGGGCAAGGGAATCGGTTGACGAAAAGGGCTTCCTATGACAGGATATTTTTCCGTTCCTTCCATCCGTCTCCCAAAGGAGGTTTCCCATGAGCGCAGACAAAAACGACAAGAGGGATCTGCATCTCATCGCGTTTGCCAAGATGGCTGCTGCGGTGATCACACGGTTGACCCGTCTGGGGACATATTCATTTCGCAACTTCGCGGTCATGATCGAGGTCATGCAGTGTTTTGCCGAAGACAAGACCATGAGTCTTCCCGACATCGATCGTAGTGTCCGAAGCGCAATGGCTACCCACGATCGCTTGGTGCGTCAGTGGCGCCAGTTGCGCGAGATGTACCTGGGTGTTCAACACGAGCGTTTCATGGCTCGGCAGTTCGCTCCGTTTCTCCATGATGAACAGGTCGCCCGGAAGATCCTTGTCGAGGGCTTTGGCCACAGGAGGATGGATATCATTCTTGCGCTTAGCAAGGACCATATCCTCGGCGAGTGCAATGCAAACAGGTCAGGACTTTCCACAGACATGGAGACCTTGGATAAGGTTGAGGAGATTCTGCAACGCAAGTTCGGATTTCACTTCGCCATGACCGACGATCAGATCCGCATCCTGTGCGACGCGCGCGTTGCACTGTGTAATGACAAGATAAGCGAGCTCGTAGGCTCAGACGTCTTTTGACGCATAAGCCCCCATCCCGGGGCTTTTTTCTTTTCAAAACACCCCGCAGGAGCGGAGTGTTTTTGGTTTACATGGTGATTTCTATTTTGATTCCAGGACCCATGGTTGAAGCAATGGTTGAGGAACGGAAGTAAATGCCTTTGGAAGAATGTGGTTTCAGACGTTTAAGTGTTTCGATGAGGAGGTTGAGGTTTTCTGTAAGTTGATCTTCGGAAAGAGATGCACGTCCAAAGATTTGATGCACGTTTCCCTGAACATCACTCTTAAAACTTTCCTTTCCGGCCTTTTGCTCCTCGATCATTTTTTTGATGTTTGGTCCCACGGTTTCGGTTTTTGGATTTGGCATGAGTCCGCGTGGTCCGAGAATTTTTGCAAGCTTTGCAAGTTTCGGCATCATGGAAGGTGTGGCAATAGCGACATCAAAATCAATCGCTCCTGACTGCACCAAGGAGGCGATTAATTCTTCTCCCCCCACAATATCCGCACCAGCTTCCTTTGCTTCCGCTTCTTTTGCCGCTTCCACAAAGGCAATCACTTTTTTGGATTTTCCAATGCTATGAGGAAAAGAGATGGTTCCGCGCACTTGCTGATCACTTTTTTTGGTGTCAACGCCTAGGCGGACATGGAGCTCAATAGCTTCATCAAACTTGGACGTCGCCGTCTTTTTTACCAGAGCGATCGCTTCAGAAAGAGGATAGACTTTTCCTTTTTGAATCAGAGACTTTGCTTGTTTAAAACGTTTGCCAGTCATAGTGGTTTTGGCGTCCTCTAAAAGGCAGGACTCCCACGATAAAGAGTTAGGAGAAAATTAGATGACATCTACACCCATTTGTCGGGCGGTGCCTGCAATGATGCTCATCGCTTGTTCAATATCTTGTGTGTTAAGGTCAGGCATTTTTTTCTCGGCGATTTCACGCAATTGGGTTTTGGTGATTTTTCCCACTTTTTCCGTGAGAGGTTTTCCAGAACCTTTGGGAATGCCGGCGGCTTTTTTGATCAGGTCTGAAGCAGGCGCCACCTTGGTGATAAAGTCAAAGGTGCGATCATCATAGACATTGATGATAACCGGGACAGTTTCCCCACGTCGGTCTTGAGTGGCTGCATTGAATTTACTCACGAAATCCCCGATCGGTAATCCGTGTTGACCAAGCGCAGGACCGACAGGAGGCGCAGGAGTTGCAGCCCCTCCGGCAATCTGCAACTTGATCTGGGTTTTGAGTTTTTTTGCCATAGGAGTGTTGTGAAATGGATTCCCTTGTCACGCCGAAGTCCCGCTGATGGCGGGACGAAGGAGGAGAGGGCTACCATTCCTAGGTAAAGAATTATATTTTTTTAACTTGTAAGAAATCGAGTTCCACAGGAGTCTCACGACCAAAGAGAGAAACAAGCACTTTGATCTTTCCGCGTTCCGGATCAATCTCGGCCACCTTGCCTTCTTGGTTTTTGAATGGGCCATCGGTAATTGTGACAGGAGTACCCACCTCTACATCCAAAGTATATTCAGGCTCGGCAACACCCATGCGTTTTTGTAAAGCTTCCATTTCTTCTACCGCAATAGGGGTTGGGGTTGTTCCTGCGCCAATAAAACCCGTGACGTTTGGTGTATTGCGCACTACATACCAAGAGTCATCTGTCACAATCATCTCCACGAGTACATAACCAGGAAAGATTTTTTCCTCGGTTGTTTTACGTTTGCCGTTTTTTATTTTGATCTTCTTTTCTTTGGGGACTAAGACATTGAAGATTTTATCTTCCATGTCCATGGTTTCAATACGTTGGAGAAGATTTTCTGATACATTTTCTTCATACCCGGAATACGTATGAATCGCATACCAACGCCGACCATGTTTTGCTGTCTGTTTTGCCATAGATTCCTCCAAGGGAGGTGGTTTAGGAAACGAGCTTAATCAATGCTTCAAGCCCAAAGGCTAACACCCAGTCAAAACCTATGAAAAAGGCTGCCAAGGCAACGCTGACACCGATTACAAGGAGGGCATATTTGACCGTGGTTTTTTTGGAAGGCCAGGAGACTTTCCCCAGTTCTGCTTTGGCATCTTTGACATAGCCAATCGTCCAGGGAATCAGGCCTTTTTTGGAGATTTGCTCCATAGAAAACCGATTTTAAAAGCCCCGTCGGGGCTGTTGGAAGATAGTATACGTGAATAAATGGTTTTGACAAGGTAAATGGGGTGTGGACGATTTCGGAAGTTTCCTTTTAGTCCAGAGAAAGATTTGCTATTTTATACTCATTCATAGAAGATAAAGGTAGTTCTTTTTCTTGGGAGGCCTCATGATCATTCCCACTGAACGTCTTGTATCTTTGCGGGCGTTGTGTCAAATGGTTATTCGTTTGGGAGGATGGCGCAAAGTCATCGAACAGTACAGAGCCACACACAAGGGCCCACCCGATCTTTCCTATTTGGATGTATCTGAGTCAGGCATGACTCAAATGGGATTTGATGCCTATGACGATCATGTAAGATTAACGCTGCGTTGTTTTGATGCGGCAGATCTTCGCAATGCGATTTTAGACTACGCATATATTCCAGAGGGAAGTTTCAAGGCTGCCAATCTTGATCGAGCACAGTGCCGTCAGACGAATTTTTCCGGTAGCTCTTTCATCCAGGCTTCCTTGCACAAAACCGATGTGCGTGAGGCCATTTTCCTTGATGTGAGATTCAGCGGCACCGAGATCGCTTATTTGATCCGTTAGAAAACGAAACACCCGGTACACGACCGGGTATTTTTTATTTTATTTTTTTGAGATAAACTCTAGATATCCAAATTTTGAACAGACTTGGCATGGGTTTGAATGAAACGTTTGCGCGGTGCCACATCTGATCCCATAAGCACATCAAATATTTCATCAGCCTGCGCCGCGTCTTCAATCGTCACCAATTTCATCACACGAGTTTCCGGATCCATAGTCGTTTCCCATAATTGCTTTGGATTCATTTCTCCCAAACCTTTATAGCGTTGGATATTCACGCGCACTCCTCCTGTTTCCACCACCTCGGTTTCGGATTCTGTATCCGCAACTTTTTCCACCACCTCGGTTTTGACAGATTTTTTCTTTCCAGCTTCCGCGATCATCCTTGCAAGCTCTTTTTCTTTTTCCTCATCGCTATACACATACACAAAATCTTTTCCTAATTGTAGACGGTACAAAGGAGGTTGCGCAATATAAATATGTCCTTGTTTTATGAGTTCGGGGAAGTAGCGGTAAAAGAGGGTAAGAAGAAGTGTGCGGATATGAGCACCATCCACATCCGCATCGGTCATAATAACCACACGGTGATAACGCAGTTCTTCTATATTGAAGCCCTCACCAATGTTTGTTCCAAGAGCGATCACCAAAGACTTGAGTTCGGTATTGGAAAGCATTTTATCCAAACGTGCGCGCTCCACATTGAGGATTTTCCCACGCAAGGGGAGAATGGCCTGGGTCTCGCGATCACGTCCTTGTTTTGCACTGCCTCCTGCGGAGTCACCCTCCACAATAAAGATTTCAGAATTTCGTGGATCACGGGAAGAACAATCCGCTAGTTTTCCCGGAAGGGTGAGACCTTCCAAGGCGCCTTTACGCAGCACAGTTTCCCGTGCCGCTCGCGCTGCGCGTCTTGCTTGAGCGGAAAGAACACACTTACCAATCACAGCTTCTGCATCTCGCGGATGTTCTTCAAGATAAATTTGCAAGGCGGCTCCGAAAATGGATTCCACGGAAGTACGCGCTTCAGGATTTCCGAGTTTTGCTTTAGTCTGTCCTTCAAATTGTGGATTTTCAAGTTTCACGCTGATGATCGCAGTCAAACCCTCGCGCACATCATCCCCCGAAAGATTATCGTCTTTTTCTTTGAGAAGACCTTTGCCGCGCGCATAGTTGTTGAGTTCGCGTGTGAGAGCACTGCGAAATCCAACAAGATGCATACCTCCTTCGGGGTTTGTAATATTATTGGCAAAACAATGGACCGATTCATGGTAATCATCGGTGTATTGAAAACCGACTTCCACCTCAACAGCGGACGCTTCATCGATTTTGTTGCAGTAAAAAACGGTGTCATGTTTGACCGCTTTGCCATGATTTAAATGTTGAACATAAGAAGCCACCCCTCCTTCAAAATAAAATGCATAGACAAACACGTTTGTTTGATCGCGCTCATCAATCACATCCAATTTAATGCCCTTGGTGAGATAAGCTTGTTGGCGCAAGTGATTGATAATGGTGGGAAGATGAAACTCGGTTGTTTCAAAAATCGTGGGATCAGGTTGAAAGGTGATGATGGTTCCGGTTTCCAGACTGGCGAGTTTTTTGACAGGTTTGACTTTGGCGCGGGGTCGGCCACATTGATATTCTTGCATCCAAAGTTTTCCATCACGTTTGACTTCGGCTTTGAGATATACAGAAAGAGCGTTGACTACTGAGACGCCCACGCCATGGAGACCTCCGGAAACCTTATATCCTCCTCCACCGAACTTTCCTCCGGCATGGAGTTTGGTGAGCACAAGCTCGAGGGCAGATTTTTTAAACTGTGGATGAATATCAACCGGGATACCACGACCATGATCCTCCACTGAAACCATGTGGTCGGGGAGAAGGCGCAAAGTGATTTCTTTTCCATATCCTCCCATAGCTTCGTCAAAAGAATTGTCCATCACTTCCCAAATAAGATGATGAAGTCCGGAGGGGCCGGTCGATCCGATATACATGCCCGGGCGTTTGCGCACCGGTTCCAACCCTTCCAAGACGGTGATTTGTTTTGCGCTGTAAGCGGACGCATTTTTATCTGATTTTTTTCCTTTTGGAGGCATAGAAAAAATACAAAGAGGCGGTTTCCCACCGAGTATTAGACGCTGAAAGCTGCCATCAGATTAGCATGTTTTGATGGATAAATCCATGAGTTCTTCCCAGATTCATCAACAGGTTCCTCCCTTTTTTGTCGCATGATCATGCTATACTAAAGAAGTTATATGACACAGGAGGAATCACACATTCTTCTTCCCGAGGAGAAGACCTATGCCCGCGAATACAAATGGCGGCATTGGTGGATAGAACATCGATTTACTCTAAAGCAAACAGGTCTTTTGGTCGTTATGGCGGCCGAAGTTCTTTTGCTTCTTTTTGTTGTATGGAATTTGTCTGATGCTTTTTTACTAAGCTCGTCTGGTGATGAGCAGGCTGTGGCACAAATGGTAACTTCAGGCTCCAGTGAAACGCATGCGTTTGCCATAAGTCAGCAAGCGGAATCATTACAACTTTCCGGTGCACGCGTTTTGTCCCTGGGAGACAGCCGATATGATTTTTATGCTGAGGTCACTAATCCCAACGATCACTGGTGGGCCGAGGTGGATTACGTTTTTTCCTCCGGAGAGATTAGGGAGAAGGGGACAGAGTTTGTACTTCCTTCCGGTGAAACACCCCTGGTCGCTTTTTTCATTACTTCTTCTATACCTCTTACATCCGTGTCTATTGAGATACAAGAAGTCAGATGGCACCGATTAGATGTTCATACAATTCCGGTGTATGAAGAATGGCAAGAAGATCATTTTCGATTGGCTGTAACAGATATTTCTTTTGACCCTTCTTTTGAACTTAACGGTAAAAGAATTGGGCGCATGACATTTACAATAACCAACGAAGGTCCGTACGGATTTTATGAAGTGCCTTTGTATTTATTATTGTTCCGAGGAGGAAGTGTGGTAGGGGTCAACAGAACCGAGGTGTCCACCTTGGACGCGGGAGAAACAAAACAAGTGGTGGTGAATTGGTTTGGTGTGGTGCCAAGTGTCAGTACATATGAGGTGATTCCTCTCATCAACTTATTTGACCCAGAGGTCTATCAAGAGCTTCAAGGAAAACAAAGTATTGATGCGCGAGTCTCTTTCTAGAAAGACAGAATTCTCATCGAGGAGATGGGGATTCTTTTTTTTGGCCAAAGAGTGATACCATCTTTCTTGTATGCATTTTTCTCTTCACCTGTGGAGGCGGATGGACGGATGGCTTCTGGTGAGCATGGGGATTTTGATTTTTTTTGGGTTGGCAGCCATTTATTCTGTGGCGCTCTCTCAAGAGGGAAGCGATTTTCTTACCGTGAAAAAACAAGCGATCGCTTTGGTGATTGGTCTTGTGTGTTTTTTTCTTTTTTCTTCCACGTCCTATCTTTTTTTTCGTAGCCAAGCATTTTTTCTTTATCTGTTGGGGATCTTATTTTTGATCGGCGTTTTGTGGTTTGGCACAACGATTCGCGGGACCACAGGTTGGTTTGATTTGGGGTGGTTTAGCTTTCAACCCATCGAGTATATGAAAGTGGCTCTCACCGCTGCTCTTGCCGCTTATTATCAACAACAAGCCAAACGATTTTTGGGAGGAAAAGAATTGTTCAAAAGTATTTTACTTATTCTCCCTCCGGTTATCCTTGCTTTGTTACAGCCTGATTTGGGTTCTGCTTTATTACTCTGTGGACTTTGGTTTACGCTTTCTCTTTTTGCCGGTATGAGACGCAAACAGGTTTTTTTATTGCTTTTGACGGGCATAGTGGTGGGGGTGATTTCTTGGTTCTTTTTTTTGGCAGATTATCAGCAAGCGCGTATTTTAACTTTTTTAGATCCTTCTTTAGATCCGTTGGGTCAAGGATATAATGTGACACAAGCCATGATTGGTATTGGAGCAGGAGGGTGGTTTGGGAGCGGGCTTGGATTTGGTTCACAAAGTCAGTTGAAGTTTATTCCCGAAAGCCAAACGGATTTTATTTTTGCCGTGATTGCAGAGGAGCTTGGGTTTGTGGGGGTCTGCGTTTTATTGGGGGCGTTTGCGCTTTTATTTTATCGTTTGTTTGTGATTGCTCGGCGTTGTAGGGATGCGTTTGGACAATATCTTTTATTGGCGATAGGGAGCGTATTGTTTTTGCAGTTTGTGGTGAATGTGGGGATGAACATCGGTTTACTCCCCGTGACCGGACTCGGACTTCCTCTTGTTAGTTATGGAGGAAGTTCTTTGGTTTTTTATTTGGGAATGATGGGTCTTGTCCAAAGCGTTGCTATTCGTTCGCACACATGAAGAGCGAATGATAAACTTGGAATAATAATCTTTGATGTCTATGTCTCTTTTTCGACCAACTTCAGAATCTTCTCTGTCTGCCGCCCCTGCGGAGGCAGGGGCCCAGCGTACTTCAGCAAACCTCCACGAAGCCATCATGGATTCGGTTTCAAGTGTTCGTGATTCTCTTCCCAAAGAACACCGCGCGCATTTTGAAACTCTACGACAAGAGATCATCACCTTCACCGAGGTTCACGGGATACCAAGAGAATCTCTTGGCAAGCCCGACCTCCTCCGCGAGGCGACTGGCAAACTCTCCATTCCAGATCTTGAACGACTCGCTCTCCTTCTTGAACGCTTTCAACATTTGATTGTCGAGAAAAAACCTTGGACAAATAAAGAAGCCCTGGAGTATGGAGAGAAGTTTTATCACCTCAAAGAGCAATATACTTTCCAAGTCTCCCTTCTTGAACGAGTAGGCATCCTCAAAGAAGGAGCAATCACTGGTATAGATGGTCATGAATATCCCGTTCCAACTCTCGAACAAATAGCTTCTCGTCTCTTTGAACGCCGCGAGACTCTCAAAACAAAACACGACCAAGGCTTTACCAAACTCCTCCTTGTTCCCTTTGGGATGAGTCTTGATAGTCTCCAAGAAACCATCAAACAATTTCTCCTCAAATACAAAAAGTCCCACTCCTTTTTTGATCTTGATACCAGAATGCCTCTCTTCACATGGGAAAAATATCAAGGAGCAGACATGGGGGATTCTCCAGACCTTGTCTATTATCCACAGTCTTTTACAAGAGAGGGTCATGGAGGAAGAACAAAGGCACAGATACTCAAAGAACAAACAGAAGGACGATGGACCCCCGCCTCCGCAGGAGTGTCAGGGGAGAATGGATTGGGAACCCCCGGTTGGACTGTTCATCTTCTCCAACCTTCAAACCTAGACGAACAAGACACTGAAACTCCAAAAGGCTTTGCTCCCATTCCCAGACAAGGCCAAGGAACACCCCAAGGAGACCTCATCCCTCGACCTCCTCTTGAGACAGGACAATCTCCCATTGAATATCTTTCCATTTTTCAAGGAGCTCAAGATGATGGAAACTCTCCTTACTCCCAAGAATCGGGCATGACTCCTGAAGACTGGATCATAGCCTTTATGATTCACCTCACAGAAACAGGAAAACCTTTGGATAACTGGGAAAATGGCATAGAGAGCGTCTCTAATCTTACAGGAGCTTTTTTTCTTTCCTCCGACCTTGTGCCAAGAGCGCGTTGGAGCCGTGACAGTCGTCGGATTCATCTCTTTGGGAATAGTCTTCCTGGTTGGGTTTTGGATATTGGTGTGCGTTCTTCAGTGATCGTTTGATCCTAATGTTTTATCTCGTTCGTTTGTGATCATAAGGTTGTCAGTGGTACCATAACGTCACCTATGTCTTCATTTTGGAAAAAACAATTGCCCGACGTTTTTCATTGTCCGGTGTGTCAAAAGCATCATCAGGCGCTTCATGTGCGTATGCTCGGGAGCGAGGAAGGGACGAGTCTCTCCCATGCGACTTGTCCTTCTTGTCAACATTCTTTTCTTTATGTTTTGAAAGAGCAATCTGAAGGCACGATTTCTGTAGGTATGATCACCGATCTTCTTCCCGATGACGTTCCCCATCTTTTGGAGGATAAGGTTTCTCTTGATGATATTCTTGCGCTTCACGCCTGGCTCAAGCATCCTTCTTGGAAAAGAGATGATTGGAAAATCTCACAAAAATCTGAAACACATCCGCAGGTTCCCATTGACAAAAAACGCAAGATTTCGCACAATAGCGACCATATTTGATCAATGACTAATGAATGAATGTTATGTTGAAAGCTTTGACGAGAACCATCAAGGGACGCAAGACCAATGTATTGCGCCAAGATAAAAAGATTCCCGCTATCATTTATGGAGCAGGGACTGAGCCCAAAAACATCACGATTGATTATCGCGAGTTTATTCGCGCTTATCGCGAAACCGGAGAAAGTTCTCTTCTTGATTTGGAAATTGACGGCAAAGAAGCTGTCAAAGTTTTGATCCAAGATCTCCAACACGGTGTATTGCACGATGAGGTGACACATGTGGATTTTCGTGCCATTGATTTGTCAAAGCCCATTGATGTTGACGTGGAAATTCATTTTATCGGAGAGTCTCCCGCGGTCAAAGGATTGGGCGGCACCTTAGTGCGCGCGCTTGAAACTGTTTCCATCCGATGTCTTCCGAGCAATCTTCCTTCTCATCTTGATGTGGATTTGAGTTCCCTAGCAACTTTTGAAGATTCAATCACCGTTGGACAGCTTGTCCTCCCCGAAGGAACCGAAGTTTTGGACGATGTTCAATCCGCTATTGCTGTAGTCACGCCTCCGCGAAGTGATGAAGAAATGGCTAAGTTGGATGAGACGGTTTCCACAGATGTGACAACCGTTGAAACAGCGAAGAAAGAAAAGACAACCGAGGAAGAAGGGGAAGGAGCAGTTCCCAAAAAAGAATAATCAGCCACATGGCAAAGAGGAGGAAAAAACAACCAACAATCAGGAGGACCCACATCATCGCGATAGGAGCTATCTTTGCCCTTGCGATGATGTTTGTTTTTATTATGTGGGGGTGGAAGGGAAGGGAGATAGATGAGATAGCATCAGACCCCATTTTTACAGAGGAAGCACCGTTGCGTTATCGCCATCCTGTCACTGGAGTTTGGATGGATACGCAGAAATCGATTTTACCCCAACTTTTTGGCGTTATGGTAGATGAACACGAGGATGCTCATCCTTTGAGCGGAATAGAACAAGCATTTTTGGTGATCGAGGCGCCGACCGAAGCCGGGATTCCTCGTCTCCTTGCTTTTTTTACGAATGAACAAGAGGTAGAAAAGATCGGTCCTGTGCGTTCTGCACGTCCGTATTTTGTGGAGATGGTGCAAGCATGGGATGCCGTGTACGCACATGTGGGAGGATCTCTCGAAGCACTGGCGTCTATAGAGGATGAACCGGTAAAAGATCTCAATCAATATTGGAATGGATCGTTTTTTTGGCGATCCTGGGATCGTTTTGCTCCTCACAATGTTTATACATCCAGCGAGTTTCTTCGTTTGTTTGCGGGGGAAGAAGACGATCCGATTTATGAAACATGGACGTTTAAAGATTCTGCCAAGGAGGTTCCCCCAGAGGCATCCTCTATCTTTTTAGATTTCTCTTTTTATAGCTGGGGGAATACGACATGGAAGTTTGATTCAAAACGTCATCAGTATCAACGTTTCTTGGGAGAGCATTTTTATCCGCTCGAAAACGGAGCCGAAATTTTTGCGGACAATGTCGTGATTCTTTTTACGGATATCGAGATTGTTGATGATATGGGTCGTCGTAGGATTCGCACAACCGGGGAAGGGGAGGGATATGTGTTACAAGATGGACAAATCATCTCCATCATTTGGAAACGTCCGGAAAATAAAAACATCCCTCGGTTTTATGCCGAGGGTGGGGAAGAGATCGCTTTGAACGCGGGAACGACCTGGATCGAAGTAATGCCGGACAGTTCTTCGGTTTTATTTTCAGATTTATAATTTTGTCTCCACGATACGATCGTGCCCTTCAAGATCTTTGGTGATCTGAATATGACAAAGGGGGAAATGACGAGAAATCAGAGCCGTCATTTGGTGAGACTGTTGAGGATCGATTTCACAGAGAATCGTGAGTTCGCTCGGAAATAACCGACGATATTTTTTTAGTTGTCCAAAAAGTTTCCAATACAAATCAAGTCCATCCACTCCTGCCGTTAGAGCGATTTGAGGTTCGTAGTTTTTGATATCTTGTTGCACATGTTCCCATTGGGTTTGTGTAAGATAGGGAAGGTTCGCACAGATGAGCACGGACTTGAGATGTTCAGAGGCGGGTTGTTGTTTCCTTTTTTCCATCATCGATTTCAACAAAGGGAGAAGGGGGTCTAAAAGATCGCCTTCAAGAAAGTGGATTTTTTTTTCTCTTTCAAGTCGTGCGGCATTTTTTTTGGCTATCCCAAGCGCCTCGTTGGAAATGTCTGTGGCAATCGCCGGGATGCCACTTTCTAACACCATACTGATGGCGATTGCACCAGAGCCCGTTCCAATATCTATGATCAGAGCATGGTCTGGATGGAGATTTTTTGTTGAGACAAGAGCGCGATCGATAAGGGTTTCCGTGGCAGGTCTTGGAATCAAGACAGACGGATGTACCACAAACGATCGTCCATAAAATTCCTTGGTCCCCACAAGATAGGCGATAGGTTCATACAGAGAGCGTCGCATCACCCATGTTTCAAATTGTTCCCATTGTTTTTGCGTCAGTTCTTGCTCCATGTGCGCGATGAGAAGTGCTTTGGGTTTTTGCAAGACTTCACTTAGCAAAGTCTCCGCTTCCAAAAGCGGAGACTCACAGACAAAGGCAGGACAGGTTTTGAATTGTTGCGCGGCCCATTGTAAGGCTTCCATGATGGTCATAGAGATCAGGGGCAAGTTTCCTCTTCTGTTTCCTCCTCCCGTTTTGCAAGCGATTGATCACGTTCCATCACTTTCAATGTGTCGATGAGATCATCTAAATCTCCATCCATTTTTTGTTGGATATTGTGGTAGCTTTGTTTGATGCGGTGATCGGTCAAGCGATCTTGCGGAAAATTATAGGTACGAATTTTTTCAGATCGATCACCCGTACCGATTTGTTCACGCCGCGCTTCTTTGCGCTCTTGGTGCGCCTTTTCTTTTTCATAGGCATACAAGCGGGCGCGCAGAATCGCCATGGCACGTTCACGGTTTTGTTTTTGAGAGCGTTCTTCCTGACAATACACCATGAGTCCGGTTGGAATATGCACAATGCGTACGGCAGAATAGGTCGTGTTCACACTTTGTCCTCCATGACCCGTGGCAGTCGTGGCTTCCATTTTTAAATCTTTTGGATCGAGTTTGACGTCCAACTCTTCGACTTCTGGAAGGATAGCGACGGTGACGGTGGAGGTATGTACCCGTCCTTGTTTTTCTGTTTCCGGAACGCGCTGCACACGATGGACACCACTTTCATATTTGAGACGGCTATAGGCATTACGTCCTTCGATCACACAGACGACTTCTTTGAATCCGCCCAGATCATTAGAGCTGGAAGAAATGAGCTTCACATTCCAGCCATGGCGCTCGGCATAACGTGTATACATGCGCAAAAGTTGAGTGGCGAAAAGAGCAGATTCATCTCCTCCGGCTCCGGCGCGAATTTCCACGATGATATTTTTTTTATCCATGGGATCCGGAGGGACAAGCAGTCCGGTGATTTCTTCTTCAAGCTTTGGAAGCTTCGCCGTTAGACTGCCAATTTCTTGTTCAGCCAGAGCGCGCAGTTCCACATCATTCGTTTCCGCCAAAGCCGATTTTGCACTTTCAAGATGAGACAATGTTTTAAGATAAGCTTCCCCTTTTTGCACAACCTCTTGAACCTCGACAAATTCTTCATGCACGGTGCGAAGTTTTTCAGGATCACCCAAAACAGAGGTGTCAGATAATTGATCCGAAAGTTCATGCAAACGTTTTTGAGATTTTTTGATTTCTTGAGGGAGATCCATATGTGAAGATTCTAGAATACAAAAGCACCTCTCACAAGAGGTGCTTGGCTTGATTGGTTATTTTACGTCAGCCTTCTTGCTTTGCTTTTCTGCCTTTTGTGTCGCGCGTTTGACACGCTTCACTTTTTTGCCGGTTGATTGTGTTTCTTTTTTTAATGCGCGTTCCTGATACTTTTCTACACGGCGAGCCGTATCGATAATTTTTTGTTTACCAGAGTAGAAAGGGTGACAGGCGGCGCAGAGTTCCACGGACATTTCTTTTGCTGTCGAGCCAATCACATAGGTTTGGCCACAGGCGCAAGTAATGGTCGCTTGGGGATAATATTCCGGGTGGATTTCCTTTTTCATATAATGTTTTACGTGGCGGCAGTGTAGCAAGGCACCCAAGCTCTGTCAACGGATTTCTGCGTATTTCTGCGGCAATGGTATACTAATCATGTTATTTTTGTGAGTGATTTCAAGTTTTTTATGAATCTCTTTCGACCAACTTTTGAATCCTCTCCCTCTGCCACCTCTGCGGAGGCAGGGGTCCGGTGTACTTCGGAAATTCTTGGCGAAGCCGTCATGGATTCGGTTTCAAGTGTTCGCGATTCTTTGCCTGAACAATATCGCGCGCACTTTGAAACTCTGCGACAGGAGATCATCACTTTTACCGAGGTTCATGGGATTTCCAGAGAATCTCTTGGCAAGCCCGACCTCCTGCGCGAGGCGACCTATAAACTCTCCATTCCAGATCTTGAAC
>Ga0209319_1000684_pt1 | contig 39275 bp, 44 predicted proteins | sample RifGroE2_FD_184000 | JGI IMG/M metagenome (GOLD analysis project Ga0209319, IMG submission 184000) | Groundwater microbial communities from Rifle, Colorado - Groundwater E2 (SPAdes) (version 2) | ecosystem: Environmental > Aquatic > Deep subsurface > Groundwater | place: Rifle, Colorado, United...
TTAAAGCAAATGGGTAAAGAAATAATAGAAATTGATACAAAATTAACCGAATTAAGTAAAGTATTAGATAATAGTACTGATTGGCCTAAATTGATGCGTGATACTGCTGAAAGTGCTAACAAAATGGCAAGATCACTTACTGAAGCGTTGGATGCTGAGATCGAATTCGGTAAACAAGGTTTTGAAGCAACTCAAGCAGTAGAATTAGCAAGAACAGCAATGTTAGGAGCCAACGTAACTGGCTTGAAAACAGGTGAGATGGCTAACTATCTTACTGGAGCATTAGCACAATTTAATATTGAAGCAGAAAAAAGTTCGACAATAATCGACAAAATAAATGAAGTAGACAATAATTTTGCGGTGACAAGTATCGGATTAGCACAAGCGATAAATAAGTCTGGCGAAGCAGCACAACAATTTGGTTTAACACTTGATGAATTAATTGGTTATGTGACAGCCGTACAAACTTCCACTAGGGAATCAGGTTCTCAAATCGGGAATATGATGAAATTTTCGTTCGCTAGAGTAAATATGGATAAAACACAAGAAGCACTTGCATCTATGGGTATTGCAGTAAAAGATGTTACTGGTGAGTTATTACCACTAGGAAATATTTACAGTTCCGTTGCCAGTAAATGGGAGTCGATGACTCGTGCAGAAAAAACATATATTTCGGAAAGTCTGGCGGGCAAGCATCATATTACAAGAATGATGGCATTATTTGACAACTGGGAAATATCTTTAAACGCAACTGCTACAGCACAAACATCTTTAGGTTCAGCAATTGAAGAAAACTACAAACATTTAAACTCCTTGGAAAGTAAAATAAATCTTAATAAAGCAGCATTTCAGGAATTTTCTTATGCTTTAGGTGAATCAGGTGTAAAAGGTGCTATGATTGTTGTATTAGGTGTTATTGCTCAATATATAAATGGTTTTACAGAACTTACACAAAATTATAATGGACTAACTTCGGCAACTTCTATTTTAGGAGTAGCATTAATTCTTTTAATTCCTAAAATAAAATTAGAATATACTAATTGGATTTTAAGGAATAATCTTGTAGCTACAGCTATTCCATTAAATCATAGACTAGCAATATCTTACACTATGCTTGGTAATATGATTAAAGGGGCAACTGTAAGTTTAATTGCTTTTTCTAAAGCAATGTTAAAAAATCCTTTAACATGGATAATTGTTGCAATTACTGCTATTCCTATGTTCTTGGGACATTTAAAACAAGTTAGAGAAGAACAAGAGCAGTTAAATAGAACATATGAAGAAACTAAGCAAAAATTAGATGAAATTCTTGAAAGAACAAATAAAATTGGTCAAACATCATTACAAGATATTAATGATATTGATGCGATTGTTAAAAAATTAGATGAATTAAAAAATAAACTTCAAGAAATAAATCAAGAACATAGGTCTAGTGCTTTTGGGTTTCAATCAGCATCAGTAAAAGGTTTGTCAAAAGAATTAAAAGATTTGGCAGCACAAATGGGAATAAATATTACACAATACCATACAGTAGATGAAGTTTTAGAAGCAATAAAAATAAAGCAGGATGAATTATCAGGAAGTATAGGCAATGCAAAAGATAATTCAACAGAATATCAAAAAACATTAATAGATCAAGCTAGTAACCAAACAAAAGTTGCCGATAATAATGTTAAATTAATTGATACATATCAAGAATTGAGTAATAAAAGTAATTTAACAGCAGAAGAGCAAAAGAAATTAAATGATATAACTGCAATATTAACTCAAAGTTATCCACATTTAATAGATGCTAAAGGCGATACTATAACCATATCTAATAAAGTTATTGAAGCAATAAGAAAAGAAGCACAGCAACAAAAGAAAACAGCAGATGAGAATGAAAAAGCAACAAAAAGACAAATTATAAGCAATAGAGGAAAACTTCAAGATCAAATTAAGACAAGTTTAGGTATAATAAAATCCCTTAGTGGGGAGATAGCAGCATTACAAGCATTAAATAATGCTAAAATTGACACAGATTATTTATCTAAAGCACAAGTACAAAATACTTTAGATAGAATGCAAGGGAAAAATACACCATATTCTAGTGGTGTTGATATATTATTAGGGGAAATAAAAAGTCCTAATTCTACTAAATTAAATGCATTGCGTAACAAATATAAAGAAGAAAAAAATATATTAAAAGAAGCATATGATAGTATAGCGAGTATCGATGATGCTTTAAGTAGTTCAATATCAGATTTAACTCAATCAACTAAAGATAGTGCAGATTCATCAAACTCCACATCAGATGCAAAATCAGCAGAATCCTTAGCATGGGAAATAGTAACAAATAATATCAAGTCATATGACAATGCTCTTAAATCACTAGAAGACACCACTTCTAATATGATTAAAGGTTCAAAGGCACGTAGAGATTCCCTACATGCTGAAAACTTAAAAATAAAAGAACAAATTGAATATTTAAAGCAACAAAGAAGTGGATTAAATAGTACATCTGTTTCTTCTAATTCCAATATATATACTCCAACATCTACAGGTAAGGCAAAAGGTATATTAGATATAGCATTAGATTCATTAGGTACTCCTTATAAATGGGGAGGCAATGATCTTAAAATTGGTGTGGATTGTTCAGGTTTAGTACAACAAGCATATAAAGAAGAAGGAGTAAGTGTTCCTAGAGTCACATACGATCAATATAAACAAGCACCAATTAAAGGATTAAAACAAAATGAGTTACAACCTGGAGATTTAGTATTCTTCAATAATTTAGCACATGTTGGAATATATATGGGTAATGATAAATTTATTGAAGCACCTCGTACTGGTTTAAATGTAAGAACATCAACATTATCTTCAAGAAGTGATTATTATGCTGGAGCAAGATATTTATCTGGTGAAGGTACATCATCTGTAACTTCTTCTTCCTCTAATTCAAATCTAACATACGAAAAATTAGCAGAAGATCGTATTAAACATCAAGAAGAAATAAACTCTAAGATATTAGAATTAGAAAAGAAATTTGCTGAAAACTCTAAAGAATGGTACACAGATTTATGGTCAGAGTCGGATAACATCATTAATGAATTTGAGCAGAAAAGTAATTTCTCTAAAATGTTTTCTGAGAGTATGTTTAAGTCATCACCTGAATATAGAGAACAATTAGACATACAAAAAAATAGCACAATAGGTATCCAGAAACAATTAGCAGAACAAGCTAAACAAATGGATCAAGCTATTGAAAATATGAAAAAAGGTATTGTTGAAGGTACTTTTAAGGATGAGCAATTTTTAAATGAAACAATAGAAAAAAGGAAAGCATTATCTGCTGAATGGTGGAATAAACAAAAAGAAATAGTTGATAAACAAGCAGAAATAACATCCAGCGAAGTTGAAGAAGTAACAAATAAGATAGATAAATATAATAATATAATTGCTATTTCTCAATCACAACAGGAAATGAATGAAAAAGGGTCTATAGAATATAATAATGCTTTAAAAGATGAAGTTATTCAATATTCTAATATAGCATCTGCTCTTAAAGCAAAACAAGCAATATATCAGAAAGAATTAGCTGATACTCTTGTTGGGACTTTAAGATATGAGGAATTACAAAGAGCAATTTCAGATACTACTAAAGAAATAATAGATAATGAAAAAGCACTATATGATAAGAAAAAACAAATTATAGACGATACTATATCTATAATCAAAACTGCTTATGAAAAAGAAAAAGATATAGCATTAGATGCAATTGATGAACAAATGAAAGCAGAAGATAAAAGACATGATCAGGTAAAAGAAAATTTAGATGATGAATTAGATCAATATAAAGATTCTATTAATCAAAAAATAAAATTACTAGATGAATTATCTGATACCGAAGATTATGAAGATAATATTAAAAAACTAAATGAAGAAAAACTAGATATTCAAAAACAAATTGAATCTTATGCAAATGATGATTCTTATGAAGCAAATCTAAGAAAAGAAGAATTATTAAAAGAATTATCAGATAAAGAATTAGAGATTCAAAAAACACAAAAAAGTAGAGAAAAAGAATTAAGAAAAAAATCTTTAAATGACCAATTAGATGCCTATGAAAAAGATGTTAAAGAAAAGCAAGATGCAGAAGATGATAAATATGATGCTGAGAAAGAAAAATTAGAAAAAATTAAGAATGTAAAAGAAAAATATTATCAAGATATGATTGATAACGAACTTAATTTTTCTAATATAAGTAAAGAGTTAATGAAGGGGAATGTTGATAATACTATATCAGAATTACAAAGATTATTAACATTTGTAAAAAACAATATTAGTAATTTAGGTTCAGGTGTAGGAAATACTTTAACTAGTGAAATAAGTAATAGTATTGGGCAGTTAACTGGTAAATTAGGTAGTAATAACGGTAGTAATTCTAATAGTAATAATAATTCTAGTAACAGTAGCAATGGAACTCAACATAGTCAATATTATCCTTATAGAACACAAATAAATAATATTATTTATGATAAAAAAATGTGGAAGCAAGGGTATGAGACTGGCAATCAGCAAATGATGACTGATGCTGAAAATGAAGCGAAAATATATTATGAACAAATCCCTAATGATGTTAGAAGTCTATTAAAAAGTATGGATTATATTTCTGCCAAAAGTTGGTTTGATAATAATATTTATCATGATGGAGGTGTAGTTGGTGGAAGTGAAAAAGGATCAAGAATAGCAAATATTATAGATAAATTATTTAATAAAGGTCAGAATGAACAAATATCTAAATTACTTAATGATGAAGTAGTATTAAGTAAAAAAGGAATTAATAATTTTGTTCCAATGTTACAAAATATGATGTCTGGTTTTACTTTACCTTCTTTTAATCTTAAATCACAAGTTTCAGGTGCAGGTAATGTGAATTATAATTTAACATTAAATATAGATAATTTAAATGGAACAAAGAAAGATGCTAATGTGGTATTTACCGAAATAGTAAGTGGGTTAAAAAAATTAGGTAAATAAATTTAAGAGTAGTTAATTTAATAACTACTCTTTTAATTTTAAAACAAAGAAGGTGAAATCATATGACAATTCGTGCTTCAGAATATTTTATATTTAATAATGAATATTCAACTAATTATGGAATAAAAAATTGTAATATACAATCTGGAATGCAAGAAGAAACATTTATACATTCAAGAGAAATTTTATCTATACAAATTAAAGGAAAAGAATCACCATATTTGCAATATATTAAACCATCTCCTTTAAAACTAAGTGTTACGTTAATGTTTGAAGATGGTTTTAATTTTGATAAATTAAATAATCTTGCATATTTATTAAATCAACCATATTATGTTCCAATGATATTCTCTGAAGATTTACATAAAATATATTATGTATTATTATCAGACGATAGTAATTTAAATCATAATTGTTTAAATCAGGGATATGTTACACTTACATTTATAACTAATTCTCCATATAGTTTTTCTTCAATTTATGAAAGTCCTTTGTATGATTTAACAATTAACCCAACATACACAGATATTGAATTTATTAATTCTGGATTTGTAAATTGTACGCCAGAATTATATTTAAAAAAAATAGGAAATGGTAATTTTTCATTAGTTAATTTATCAGATAGCGGTAAAGAATTTAAATTTACTAATTTAGTTGATGGAGAAGAAATAAGTATTAATAACGAATTGAAGATTATTATAACTTCATTATTAGCAACAAATCGCTATGATAATTTTAATTTTAATTTTCTTAGTATAAATCGTGGCAAAAATATATTAAGAGTTACAGGAACAGCAATATTTAAATTTAGATATCAATTTAAATTTTTATCTTAAAGTTATAAAAGGAGAAACCACACAATTCCCAAAAAACATAGACAAATGTGTTTAAGTATATACAAATATACTTAAAAAATTTATAGAAAGGATGATATTTTTATATAAAAGCATATAAAACTGAAATAAATCCATCTTCCGAACAAATTGTTAAAATACATAAAACTCTTGGTACTTGTAGATTTATTTATAATTTTTATATATCGCATAATAAAGAAATATATGAAAAAGAAAAGAGATTTGTTTCAGGGATGGAATTTTCTAAATGGTTGAATAATGAATTTATACCAAGTAATTTAGAATATAAATGGATTAAAGAAGTATCAAGCAAAGCAATAAAAAAGGCAATTATGAATGCTGAAATTGCATTTAAAAGATTTTTTAATGGTAAATCTAAGTTTCCTAGATTTAAAAAGAAAAAGGATCAGAATGTAAAAGCATATTTTCCAAAAAATAATAAAACAGATTGGACCGTTGAAAGACATAGGGTTAAAATACCAACATTTGGTTTTATTAGATTAAAAGAAAAAGGTTATATTCCTGTTAATACTAAAGTGACAAGTGGCAAGTGGCACTATCTCTTATAAAGCAGGAAGATATTATGTTTCCGTATTAGTTGATGAAAATAAACAAATTAATAATTATCAATCTTGTAATGAAGGAATAGGAATAGACCTTGGGTTAAAAGAGTTTGCAATAGTAAGTAATAGTATTGTTAAACAGAATATTAATAAAACAATAAAAGTTAAAAAACTAGAAAAAAAACTTAAACGTGAGCAGAGACGTTTATCAAAAAAGTATGAGAATAAAAAGAAAAGAGGTGGAAAATCTGTCGCTAATTCTGCAAATATAGATAAACAAATATTAAAAATCCAGAAAATTTTTCAAAGGCTTAATAATATTCGGACTGACTATGTAAATCAAATAGTTAGTGAATTGGTGAAACCCAAACCAGAATTCATTACTATTGAAGATTTGAATATTAAAGGCATGATAAAGAATAAGCATTTATCAAAAGCAATTGCACAACAAAATTTCTATACATTTAGAACGAAACTTCAAAGTAAATGTAAATTATATAATATTGAATTAAGAATTGTTGATAGATTTTATCCTTCAAGTAAATTATGTTCAGCATGTGGTGGAATTAAGAATGATTTAAAATTATCAGATAGAGTTTATATTTGTAGTGAATGTGGATTAGAAATTGATAGAGATTTGAATGCTGCAATTAATTTAAAAAATGCTAAAGAATATACAATTGCTTGTTAAAATTGCATTGTACATATGTACCGATGGTCAGTTGGGAATTTACGATTGTGGAGTGTTACATCAAACTGTAGTAGGATTCGTTCAAGGCAGGACACGATGAACCAATAATTTTCTGGAATATAGATTATGAGTACATTTGTCTATATTTTTAGTGGCAAAAATTAAATGCAATATACTGACAATATAAATCTTAAAAAACCAGATGGGATAGACCCAGCTTCAATAACAGATATTAATAACAATAGCGATATAATAGATCAAATAATAAATAGTATTACTACTGTACTTAATGGAGACTATCTTGTTACCCCATATACTATTTCAGGTGAAACAATAAAAATATTTAAAATTCAATCAAAAACAAGTAATGAATATACTATTGCAGAAATAAGAGCACCAGAAACTAATTCAAAAGAAGCTACTTTAGCTTTAATGCTACCACAAGGCGATATTAATGGTAATTCTTATTTTGTTGATTTTTCTATGCTCACATATGAGGATATACCTAGAGCTACTATTGTATTACAAACAAGAGGTGGCATACTATATCCTTTACATATTACTACAAGTGATGGAGATCAAATCAAAAATCTAGTATCATTTAACCCAGATGGGACATTTGAATTAAAAAAAGATTTGTCTACTGATAATAGGAAAATTAAACTTGGCGGTTATGGGGTTATTCAAGATAGACTTCATTGGAATAATGAAGAATATGCTGGGTATCGTAGAACATGTATAATGTTTAATTGCTATTATTCAACCCAACATGAAGATGAATACACACGTATAAGTAATTGGGTAGATTGTTACAAAATGGAATTTGATGGTACTGATAGTACAGGAGGTATAACTTTTTATCGAATACCTGCTGGTGAAGGAGTGTTTTATGGAGCAGATTGGGTACAAATTGGCAAAATAGATGCCACTGGAATATATGAAGGTCAAAATACATTAGAGTCAAAATACTATCAAAATAATAATATAATAGATGCGTCAATCACTTACGATCCTCCATCTTTAACAACTACTACATCAATTACAACAACATTAGACGTTATGGGAGTTAATATTGGTGATTTTGTAATAGCTAGTTTTAGCAATGTACTTCAAGGTATTAATTTATTTGCAGAAGTTACTGCACAAGATATAGTAACTGTAACATTTTCTAATCAAACAGGAAATACAATAGATTTAAATTCTGGCATATTGAGAGTTAAGGTGTTTAAAGCATAATACTATATAATAAGGAGCAGTGAAATATGAATACTTGGAATTATATAGATGATTATAAATGGAATGATTTAGATAATACTGTTTGGAGTAGTATTGCACAAAATCAAACAAGTGATAAACCATTTGAAATAGATTTGTCAAAAATTAATGAACAACCACAATTATATGTATGTAAACCAGATAATAATTTTACAACCGTTGGTATATTAAATGATGCATTTAATATAAAATTAAATTTAAAATTATCGCAAATAAATGAGTTAAATTTTTCAATATTTACAGATATTGAAATTAATCATAAGTTAGTAAGAAATCCTAATTATGATTTATTAAAATTTAGATATTTAATAAGGTTTGAATATGGTACATATAAAGAATATTTTATAATTAATGTTCCAGAAGATGTATCAGATGAATCTGGCTATATAAAAAATATAACTTGTTATTCCTTGGCGTATTCATTAAATAATGAAATAATAAATGGGTATAAATCAAATAGTTCAATAAATGCAACGCAAGTATTAAATGATATATTAATAAATACTGCATGGAGTATAGGAGATATAGATGTAAGTTTTGATATTATGTACAGACAATTTGATATATCAGGAAAATCTGCACTAGATGCTATTTATGATATTGCTAATACATTTTCTGCTGTAGTTGTATTTGATAGTATGAATTATAAAATACATTTACGTAAAATAGAAGATGGATTAGATAGGGGACTTGTTTTTGATTACGGCAAATATATTGAAAATATTTCTAACAAGATAAATCCTGATAATTTTGCCACAGAATTATATATTTATGGCAAGGATAATTTAACTATTAGTACTGCCAATGTTAATGGAGGCCCATATCTACAAAACTTTATGTTTTATATATATCCTTTTGAAAGAGATGAAAATAGAAACGTATTAAAACAATCTGATTATATGAGTGATAATTTATGTCATGCTATATTAGATTACAATATATTGTTAGAAAGTAAAGATGGAGAATATAATGTTTTATATAATAATAAAATAACTTATCAAGATAGTATTAATACTAAAACAACTGAATTAATAGATTTAAGAACTGAAATGTTTATTATACTTGACTCTCTTGACTTAGCACAAGCAAATAATTTACCAATTTCTGAGTTGATTTTACAAAGAAATAATAAACAAATAGAAATTGATAATAAATTAAAAGAAATTAATTCTATATTATTTGATATAAATATTACTAATGGATGTATTGCTGATGGTAGTATTAATATAACTATTGATGATAAGATTATAGATATTCCATTAACATTAGGCGATACAATAAATAATGTTGCTACAAAAATAATTAATTATATTAATAATAAATATTATAATTATAATAATAAATTCCCTTTAATTCCTACACTGAAATGTAGTGTTATTGATAATGTTATTAGTATAATTTATTTTACAACGAAAGATAAAATAGATTTCAATGTTACATTTGCTGATACAGATAGTACAGGTGTTATTTGTTCCATTGGGAATAGAACAAATAATGGTTTAGAAAATCATATTAGTGATATAAATAATCAAATAACTACATTAGTTAATTTATTGTCTATGGAAAGTAATTTTAGTTCAGATGAAATTCTAGAATTAAAAAGATCGTTTATTATTAAAAAAGAAATAAGAAATGAATACATTTCAGATGCTAAAGAATTGCTTATATGGGGTAAGAAGGAATTTGAGAAATATTATTATCCTCCAACAGTTATTGAAATAGGGATTGTAGATTTATTTAGTTGTATTGATATTGGATGTCAATATGATCGAGATAAATTACAATTAGCAGAAACAGTTAGAGTAAAGTATGATAAATTCAATTTAGATATTAAAGCAAAAATAATAGAAATTACATATGATTTTGAGAATAACAATATAGATTTAGTTATTAGCAATATTAAAGAAATAAGCAAAGATAAAGATAAGTTTGTAAAAATGTTGAATCAGAGTATAAATAGCGGAATGATTGTTGAAGCAAATAAAGATAGTTGGAATGATATATCTACCACAAACAACCAATTAGCAAATGTAATAGATAAATTAAGTGGAAATATAAAAAATGAATTATTATTAAACGTTAATGAAAATGTTGAAATATCTAAAAGAGGTATTTATATAACTTCTCCTGATAATCCATTAAATGTATTAATAATTCAAAATGGTGTTTTAGCTATTAGTAATGATGGAGGTAATACTTGGGGACATTGTATCTCGACATCGGGAATTTTGGGACAAAAAATTATAGGAAAACTACTTTGCGGTCTAAATTTAGAAATTGATGCATCTGATGCAGAAGGTAATAAAACATTTATTGTTAATCAAAATGGTGTGCAGATTTTTAATATGATAATGTCATTAATACGTTCAGATAAGAAAACACAAATTTTACTCGATCCAACTTCTGGTTTTAAGATCCAAAAAAATACCGGAACAGTAGATATTCCAGTATGGACAGATATATTCTATATAAATAACGATGGTGATTTAATATCTACAGGAAATATACAAATAGGAACTGGTAATTCTATTTTCAAAGCAGACGATCAAGGTATTTATCTAGGAAATAATGAGTTTAATTCAGCACCATTCCGTGTTGATCTTTCAGGAAACGCATACATGTCAAAATTAACAGCAGAAAATGCAGATATTAAAGGGAATATTGACTGTGATTCATTAAAAATAAGTGGTACTAATATTCTTGATGAATTAAATCAAAAAATTAATGGTACTTATTTGGCAGATAGTAGTGTTGGTGCATCAAAAATAAAAACCAACGAATTGATCGTTGGAACAAATATTACTATGGGAGCGAATGCAACTATAACTTGGGGGCAAGTAACAAGTCAACCGTTTATACCTTCGTCTGCAAGTGACGTTGGAGCATTATCTACAACATGGGCTAATGGACTTAGTTCTTTGCCTACATTTATTACTTCAACAAAAATAACTCAAACAACAATTGAAAGTCCTAATATTATAGGTGGTACAATTACAAGTAATACAACTATTGATGTTGGAACAGATGCAAAAATAGGACGCAATTTAATTCTAACAGCAGAAGAATTTAGTACAATATTATGGAAAGATTCTCTAAATGTAGTATATGGAAAAATAGAAATGGATTCACCTGCAAAGAGTTTATCAATATATGGCACTAATTCAACTCAAATTGGCACAACAGGGAAAAATACATATATAGATGGCAATGTTATATTTGAAAATCCTGTAGTTGCAGTATTAGGCTAATAGTTTATTTCTTTAAAATAACATTTAAAAAATAATCATATTTTACATATGTCCTATCTTTATGAGCAATATAATTAATATTGTCTATTTTCATACCTGTGCCATTAAATATACCTGGATATTTATTATTTAAATTACTACAATTAGCAAATATAATATTATTTACTTCAATAAATTTTACATTGTCTTTAATATAAGTTTGTGTTACATTATCAACATTTACAATAGGTTCTTCAGGTAAAGTAGGATTAACAATCGGTGTGGTAGCAGGAGGTGTAATTACACCACTTCCACTTCCATCACTATCACCAAAAATAAAATTTCCTGTCTCGCTATCCCATTGAAAAATTAATCCAGATTGTGTAACAAATTTTGCATTAATATATAGTTGACCATTTTGGAATTCAGGATTGGTTTTTAGTTGATCAAACATTAATTGTAATTTATCTATTGATGGTAGATTTGTATTTGCAAAAGCGAATGAAGCGTTGAATAAAATTGTTGCTGGAACGACAGTAAGCATAATTAATTTTTTTAGTTTTTTCATAGATATTCAACTCCTTTTTGTTTTTAGTTTTAGGTGCATTATACCATAGTTTATATGAAGATGCAAGCATTGGCATTATAACTATTAAATTATTAAAATAATTTTTTATTTAATATTAATTTCAATTAATAAAATAATAAAATAAATATATTGACATCTATTTTCCTTTATAGTATTATATCATTAATAAAAAACTATAAAGGAGAATACAAATATGTTATATTTAAATCAAGTTGAATTAAGTGATAGTATTTTAAATGATATTAATAATTTTTTAAATTGTTTTAAATTAAATGATATTAATATTATTATTGCAAATGTTAATGAAAAAGAATCTTATTGGACACAAGATAATTATTTTAAATCTATACCATTTCCTGGTAATAATGTCTTTCGAGCATGGAGCAAACCAACAGAAAATAAAATTATTATTTTTCAAGATCAAGCAGAAACAGAATTAAGTATTTTTTGGTTAATTATTCATGAAATAACACATATAAAATTAAGGACTGAATGGTTTTTACTTTATAATACTATAAAAATTGAAACTGAATCTTTAAGGAAAAGATTAAATATTTCAGAAGAAGATTGTTTAATAAAAGAAATATATGATAATGATTTTAGAAATAATGATCCAGAAGAAGTTTTATGTGATAGAGTGGCAAATGCAATTATCGGTGAAGTGTTAGATCGTAATTGGTGGAAAAATAGAATAGATAATATTGATAATTAAATTTTATAAAGTATTAATATAAATATACTGTTTATATTAATACTTTTCTCCCACTTTTAAAAAATACATAAATGATATACAATAATAAGATGGGAGAGTGATTTTTATGGATGAAAATAATGTACATGGATACTTATTATCTAATAAAACTTCATCAACTAAAAACAAAACAAAGAATAAGGATGATAAGATAGTTGTTAGAATAGGTGCAGAATTAAAAGAACAATTTACTAAGTATGTTGAAAACAAAGGGGCTACTGTTTCAGATTATATTAGGCAAATGATTGTACAAGAGATGCATGAAAATCTAACTCAAGAGAATGTAGGTTCTGTAAAAGAATTTTTGTCAGAATATTATAATCCAGAAGCAAATATTTCTAAAGACATTCAAACTCTTAAAGAAAAAATGATTTTGTTAGAATATAGATTAAATGAAAGGTTAAATGAAAATAAAGAGTAATTCTATGCAAATAAGTGTTATTTTAAGATAGTAGTAAATAAATCCATTATATGCTTTGTTATCACATTGGGTGAACGTTGTAATAACAAATTGAAACCTCTATAATATGTTTATAGGGTTAATATTCATTATAAATATTAAATTATGGAGGTTTTTATTATGTTAAACTTTATTCAAAATCCTATTTCAAACCTTATTTCAAATCTCAGCCAATTCGTTAACCACAAAGTAGAAATCACCACCAGAGATTCAAGAATTACATTTATCTATCAAGATTTTAACTATGATATTTGTGATAATGATTTAGTTTTGATGGATGAAATAGAAACTGATTGTAGAGTATACATACCCTTGAATGAAATTACAGATGTTACTAACCTTACTAATGATTTATATTCTACAGTTGTGGATGTTAAGCATGGAGATGAATTAGAAAATAAGATGATTTCTATTTGTTGTGCGGAGCATAAACCCATTCCAGTTACATGTAGTAAATGTGGATATGTATTTGGAATTGAGGAGCAAGTATGGAGAATTGAACAGCAGGGACAATATGGAAGTGCGTATGATGGTGATTGGATATGTAAAAAATTGTGTGACAAATGCGTTAGTACATTAATAGAAAGTGATTGAAAATATAGGGTGTGAAATATCACCCTATATTTTAGTATTAATTTTTGTTCAATAATAACAGGTGAGTAAGATGATTAATTTAGCAGGAATAAAGTAAGGGGAATTTTAATTGTATAAATTAAATATAGATATGATTGATGAAATGAATTATGAGATACATATTGATAATGATAATATTGCTATTAATAATATTGAAAATTATATTTATGGGTATATTAAGGAATATGGTTATGAACCAGAATTTATAGAATTATATGAAGTTATTAATCAATATATTGATGATTTAGATTTTTTCAATCTATATAGATTAAAACGGATTACAACAAATTTATATGATATTTAAGGAGATGATAATTATTGGTCATATATTGATTATTTATTAGCATTAATTAATGAACGGAGAGAAAATATTTTTACTGTTGAAAGTATATTAAATGGGTATATTGTTAGTAATTTTAAGTTAATTTTTCCAAAATATATTTTTATTGAAAAAGAATTTAAAATAGATAAATATAGAATAGATATATTGGCTAAAGAAATAGAATTAAATAGAGATGTAATAATTGAATTAAAAAAAAGACAATAAAAATACAACAAGTCAATTATTACAATATAGTAAGTATTTTTCTAATCCTGTATTAATTTCGGTAAATAATGGTAAGATTAAAAATAAAAGTAAAGATATTATATATTACGGAATTATTTTAAATAAATAACACTTGTAATAATTCAATTGAGAATGTTAATTAATTAATTGAAAGAGGTCTTTATTATTTGTATTATTAAAGAAATTCAAAATAACAATTAAAATAATGAGGAGGTAATTTATTTATGAGTATCAATAATGAATTAATTTGTGGTGCTTTATCAAATAGACCTGCACCAAAAAGAAATGTAATAGACAATGTAGAATTAATTAATAATAATGGTGCATTTGTAATAAAAAAAACAAAAATTGTTGAATTAGAAGAAACAGTAGATATCAATAAAATAAATAATATTATAAATGAAATAGAAAATAAAAAGCAATTATTATTATTAGAAATAGAAAACTTAAATAATGAAAAATTAAAATATGAAGATTATTTATTACAAATTAAAAAAGATAAGTAATTAAAATAATAAGGAAGGGAGGTGATAAATTATGTCATATTATCCAACTTATTATCCAATGGTTACTTGTCAGTATAAAGATTCGACAACAGAAATACCAAGTTGTTTAGCAAATGCACTCGCCACAATGTTAGAAATATTTACTTATAGAGAACATGGTTCAACAGCGGTATATAAATATTATGAAAACTGGTATACGCAAGGTACATTCTCATATAAATGGATTTATGGAAACAGAATATTAAATACAGATACAAATGAAGGAATGTATATAAGTCAAACATTACCAGATTTAGTAAATGATGGTGCTCCTGTTTATATACATTTAAAAGGTATTGATACTTATCCTAATTGTGATATTGCAGTTAGTGCAGTATATAGTAGTTTAATAGATGAAGCAAGGAATTATAAAATATCTAGTTATTTTCAAACATTTGATACTACTGAAGTTAAAACTGCCATACAAAATAATGGTGGAGTTCTTATTGAAATGCATAACGGCGATCACTTATGGAATGTTTCTAATGATGGCATGATAGCACCTGTTAATAATGTTGATGAAAATTATACACACGTTATGGTTGTGATTGGATGGACAACTATAAACAATGTAGAACATTGGATAATACACAATAACTGGGGTGATTGGTGGGGAGACAGTGGTTTATTATATTGTCCTACAAATCATTCTCAAATACTAGAATATTGGGTACTAACAGATGATGTGTCTAATTATATAACATATACATTATTCCCATCTGATGAACCAAAAGTTATTAGTAGAAATGATAAAGGTTTCACAGTAGATTGGTCAAGTATCCCTAATAAAGATAAATATGGTGGAGAACTTGTATATCGCTTATATTATATAGAAACAAATCGTGTACTTAGTTTAGATACACAATATACATTTGATAATTTATCTTATGGGACACAATATAATTTACATATTGAAGCAATAGATATTTATAATAATGATGAAGTCAGAGATATATCATATACACAAATAGCAACAGTAAATCCTTGTCCACCAACATTATCATTAATAAGTAAGACAGATAATTCAATTAGTGTTAAAGTTGATTATATGTCAGGATTGGCAGAAGGTGATATTGTATATATTTCTCCTTCTGGAACACAATCTTCAATAGAAACATATCCTGGGCAAGAAGTTACTTTTACTGGTTTAACACAAGGAATTGAATATGAATTACATGCAGTATCATGGGTAACTGGTGGAGATAGTTCAAGACTATACAGTCTTACTAATGGTGCATCAATATATATAACTCCTACTAGTAGACCAAGTAATTTTAGTTGGACAACACCAAAAATTTCAGGAGATCCTGCAACAAATTTAACTGCTACAGAATGGAATGGATTATGTACAAGAATTAATGAGTTTAGGCAATATAAAGGTTTGTCTGCTAGTACCTTTACTACAGCAAGTAGTGGGGGTATTTTTTATGCAAGTATGTTTAATCAAGCAAGGAATTCAATATATGATATGAATTCTACGGGGTTGCCAAGTGTAAAAAGTTCTGGAGATTATTTATTTGCTAGTGATTTGAATTCTTTGGTTAGTTGTTTAAATGCAATAGTATAGATGAACAGTAGTAAAATAATTATTTAAAATCTAAAAATATAAAATAAAAATAAAACAATAATAATATTAATTAATAAAAAGGAGGTATAAAATATGTTATATGAAATTAGTGACCAAGTTAAGAATAATATATTAGTATTTTTAGATAGAGTAAGTTATGTTGGATTTAGGGAAATTACTGTGGTGAATGAAGTATTAAATGTGTTAAACAATCCAATTAAAGAATCAATGCTCAAAGAGAAAGGAGTAGATGATAAAAAGAAAATATAATAATTATATAAAATATTAATCATATAATATAAAAATTATAAATAAAGGAGGTAGATTAATTGTCAATATTTTCTCCATACAACGAATTTTTTCAAATACTCTGGTTCACTGATGATAATGGAAATAAAATATCAGTTCAAAGATTAAATGAACAACATAAAATCGTAAATAATAGAATTATATTAAAAAATGTTCCAGATTCTTTTTATAAAGTATCAATAACATCTAAATATGAGATAGATATAAATCAAGCAATAACTGGAACATCATACTATAAAGTTGACTATGAAACAGGATATGTTTTTTTTGATTCTTCGCTTGAAGGTCAAACAATAACAGTAGCACAATATTTCGGTCGTGGGATCGTTTATATAATGGCAAAACGCACACAATTACAAAACGTAAATAATTTGTATACTTCCGATAATGTTGAAGATTTTGCCAATGAAATAACACAAAGAGTAGATAATTTAGTTTTAAATTCTGGTTCTGGTGATGCAGAAATTATTGATAGTAGAACTTCTACTCCAACAGGTATTACATATTCAACTTTAAAAAATAGATTAGATTTAGAATATGATGATTTTGTTAATAAACAAGGTGATAATAATATAACTGGTTCATTAAGTTTTAATAATAGATTTAAATTTGTATATAATTCAACAACTGATTCTCTAGATATAGAAATAATACCAAATTAAAAAGTAGGTGATAATGATAATATGACAGTTATTGCACGTTTATTTAGAAATGGAAATCTACATATTGCAGGAAATTTATATACAACAGAACCTACATTTGATGATACAGAATTAATTGATGATACTACTTTATTAGATGATGCATATGTTTTTGATACTGCAAATGAATTTGATACATTTTTTAGTTATTTATTTAGTTTAACAATCTCTCAATTAAATGTAGATACTTTTAGAATTGATTCACATGGCAATTTAATAACTCCACAATTAAATCAATCTGCAAGTAATATTAATATAAATAATAATAAACATTTATCAATTACTGGTGTCTTAACTGAGAACACCAGTTTTTAATTTTTATAATAAATTAAGGAGAGTGAGAGTATGGCACAAAATCCTTTAAGTGATTTTTTAACTACGTTTAAAAATGGCACATCAAAAGCATTGCGAGTTGTTTCTGAAAATTTTGTTACAGGTGGATATTCCCCTGCTAATTTAACAATGCAAAATGCTGTAACAGCAGATGGCAATGGAACAAATTTAGATGTAAATGATTATGCAACTGCTATACTAGAAGTTAGAGGTACTTTTTCTGCAACAATTAATTTTGAAGGTTCAATTGATGATACAAATTGGTATCCTATAGTAGCAACGAAAAATGATAGTACACAAAGTAGTACGACTACTACGGTAGGGTTATATGAAATAAAAGTTGCTACTATAAAATCTGTACGTGCAAGAGTTAGTGGTTACGCTAGTGGTAGTATTACTGTAATTGGTAAGGTTAGTCCGTTGGTTAATTCTGAGAAGAGTATCCAACTAACTGGTAGTAAAGTTGCAGAAGGAATAGCAGATTTTGTACTAAATGCAGAAGGTACGTTGTTAGCAAGTGCTACAAGAACTAGCACTACAACCAGCCCAAATATGACGAATAAAAATGCAAAAGGGATTTTAGTATCACTAAACGTAACTGTTGCATCTGGCACAGGTGGTTTGCAAGTTGTTATAAGAGGACATGACCCTGTTACTGGAACAGTTTATTGGCTAAACGCACTCCCTGTTGCTGTTGTTGCCACTGGAATAAATGTCTATGAAGTTTGTCCTGCTGTTAACACAGCAGCATCAGGGGTAAAACAAAGAACATCGGGGGAGCTACCTAGAACGTGGTCTGTTTCCGTCATTCATGGTGATTCGAGCAGCTACACTTACAGTGTTGGCTATTCGTTGGGGGTGTAAAATATGGGTTTAGTAACTACAGCAGCTGAAACAACAACTGAATACATTTTAAACGTAACAGATGAAACAAATGGGAATAGGTATGTATACAAGTTTGGTAAAGACCAAGACATACAAATAAGTAAGCGAGAAGCGGAATTGCTCGCACAATTTGAAATTGACAAAAAGCAACCGCCACAAGAAATACTCTTATAACTAACCAACGAAAAGCGTTAGTTAGATAACTCATATAACTAATATAACTTAAAAACAGACAAAAGAGAAGACCTCTTATTTTTTAGAGGTCTTCTCTAGCGCGATACTAATTAGTTGTCTTATGGCTTCGTTCCTGTTTTTAAGCTTATTATCATGCCAGTATTTTTCTATTTTTGCAAGCATATCGTTTGGGAATGTAGCCAGGACCTGTGTATTTTTATCCTTGTCAACAGCCATGCCTTAGCACCTCCATTAAAATATTATAAGTTATATAACTCATATTGACAAGCCCTCTATGCAGCATTATAATTAGTTATATAGGTTATATAACTTAATGGTGAGGTGTTGATTAATGTTGCTTAGTGAGGCTTGGAAATTATATGAGGGCGATAAGCGGTTGTTGGGATACTCTCCCCACACGCTTAATGCATACCAAATACAGTCGAACTTATTAATTAGACACATAGGAGACATTGAAATTGAAGATGTTACCCATCTTTCTCTTAAAGAGTATTTAATCAAGCAAGATCATCTTAAGCCTGCTAGTATCGGGCATAGAATAAAGTTTATACGCGCCTTCTTTAGATACCTGCATGAAGAAGGTTTTATTGAACGAAATGTTTCCTCGAAACTAAAGGAACCAAAGCAGGGCGCCAGGATCCCAAAGGCGCTGAATACTGAAGAAGTGGAATTGTTACGGGATGCCTGTAGTAGTTCGCTTGAAAAGGCACTTATGGAGTTTTTCTACGCCTCAGGTTGCCGGATAGGCGAGGTGCATGGACTAAACATAAAGGATGTTAATTGGCAGACGAGGTCAGCGACGGTCATCGGCAAGGGCAATAAACAGCGCGAGGTGTATTTTACTGAGAGGTGCAGGATTTGGCTTCAGAGATATCTGCAGTCCCGCAAAGATGAACACGAAGCACTATTTGTCACCGTCCGGAACCCTATCAGGCGCATGTCGATAGCCAGGATAAGGGAGATAGTGAAAGATATTGCCAAACACTCAGAGGTCGAAGTAAACGTCTATCCGCATAGATGGCGACATACGACAGCCACCACGATGTTGGAGAATGGGGCACCATTACATGTTATTATGTCCAGTATGGGCCACGCTAGGCCCAGTACGACGTTAATTTACGCGCAGCTCAGCGGGGAGCGTCGCCGCCAGGAGTATAATAAATATTTTAGGTAGACCGTCCTTTTAGGGCGGTTTTCTTATGGAGGAATGGTATTGCTCTTAGAAGATATTGGAGGATATTTGCAAGCGCAGGGGATAGGTACAGTTGGCGCTGATATTTTTTTAGGTTTTCTGCCGGAAGCCCCAGATAGCTGTGTTGCCCTGTTCGAGTACGCCGGTAGCCCTCCCGATTTGCACTGGGATGGTGAATACCCAGGACTGCAAGTGCGAGTAAGGAACAAAAGTTACGCTACTGGACGAGCAAAGATTGAACAGGCAAAAAATGCTCTGCATGGCTTGACTGAACAGACACTGGGCGTAACCCGCTATCTGTTGGTTAAGGCAAAGCAATCGCCTGAGAGTATGGGCCGAGATGCAAACGGTAGAAATGAGTGGGTTATTAATTTCACTATAATTAAGGAGGTATAAACAAATGGCAGTAGCAGGTAAAAGTGGTGGGTTTTATATTGGCGTAAACAAAGTGGCGGAGATTAAAAATTGGTCCTTGGATGTGGGTGCCGATATGATGGACAGCACCAACTTTGACTCTAACGGTTGGAAAGAATTTATTGCTGGCTTAAAAGAATGGAGCGCATCAGCGGAAGGAAACTATAAAATCAATGCCGATGCAAATGGACAAAAGGCTATTCAGGATGCTTGGCTTGCCGGTACCCCCCTATCCATTGAATTGCGTGTTGGCGCTACTTTCCCGAAGTACACTGGATCGGCTCTGGTATCATCCATGCCCATCGAGGTAGCAGTAGATGGTATTGTTGGTTTTTCCGTGGAGCTCCAAGGCACAGGTGCATTAACTTATGCTGCAGCCTAATCAATAGAATGCAGGAGATGATAATATGACATTAGCGGGAAAATTAGGTGCGGTGTATGTGCAAACAGATGTCGCACCTGTTGCATTTACAAATGAGGCAACTACCGCAAACGCAACCCGGACACGGTATACCATCACGGATGTGACAAAACGGTATTGGGATAAGAATACTGCCGTAGTCGTAAAGGTGGGTGGTAACACGGTCACAAATGGCTACACACTTGAACACGCAGGCGGGGTAGTGGTATTTGATGTAGCCCAGGCAGTTGGCGCAGTTGTAACCGTCAGTGGCAGAGGCGGGTGGTTTTTTCAATTGGAGCATTGATCCTACGCTGGACATGCAGGATAAAACCACGTTTCAGAGTAATGGTTGGAAAGAATTTGAGTCTACATTAAATGGATTTACTGGCAGTGCCGAAGCATATTGGGGTGACGAGCAGTTTTTCGAGGCCTTGGGTTCTGAGGTTATCGTTGTGCTGCATGTTAACGAATCAACAGGCATACGTTACGAGGGTTACGCGATTATCTCTGCTGACGGCATTAAGTTGGCGGTTGACGAGTTAATACAAGAAACAGTGGAATTTCAGGGTGATGGCTCGTTTCACTACCGGGAGTGATGATGTATGGCTATTCGCGGTAGTATAGGCGGTATATTTACACCGACACCGGACCAGGCATTTGCCTGCGACCTGGTAGGCTACGACCCAGCGGCAAACGGTATTTATGACTTTACAGATGCTCCTACCGTGGCCGATATTACCGGCACCAGGTTTACTATTGATGATCCAGGCATGAGGTACTGGTCTAAGAACCACGATGTAACCGTAAAGGTTGACGGGGCTGTTGTTTCATCCGGCTACACAGTAGAGCACGCTGGCGGTGTAGTAGTATTCAGCGACACCCAGGGCGGGGCCGTAACTGTCAGCGGCAAGTATCTGCAGATGCACCAGGTTGGTGGTTGTTTTAATTGGGCATTGGAGCAATTATCCGACACCAGGGAAGCTACGAAGTTCACATCTGGTGGCTGGCGGGAGAAAAAGCAGTCGATGAACTCCTTTGTGGCCACAGCCAAAGCGTACTGGGTAGACGGCGACTGGCTCCGGGACCTGGGGCAGGAAATTATCTTGGTGCTCTATACCGACACTGGCAATGATGTTCGGTATGAAGGGTTTGCAATTGTAAATGAGGATAGTATTGAAAAATCTGTTGAAAAAATTATTGAGGAAACAATCGGCTTCTATGGACAGGGGCCGATTTATTTTAGGGAGGAATAGTAAATGCCAAGAACTAAAGAAGTTGAAATAGCAGGCAAGAAGATTACAGTCACTGAGCGCAAAATCAAGGAACTGGAAGCCCTGGCCGTTAGTCTGAGCGGCAGTCTGGATGTCATTTTCAAGGCAGAATCTTCTCGGGATGCCCTGGAAGCGGTTACCGGCATTCTTTACAAGCACGTCCCGGAGATATTCCCAGGGATCACGAAAGAAGATATTCAGGAGGCTTATTTGAGTGAGGTCGAAGAATTGGCAGGTGCTTTTATCGACCTCCATTTTTTAGCCCTGAAACGCCTGCTGTCGGGCCTAGTGGCACTGGTGCAGGCGGGCACGAAGGGCAAGATGTAGGCTGGATAACAGTCGAAGTATTGGCGCTGCTCGGTCGGGAGTGCGGTTGGAAACGTGCTGATCTGGCCGAGTTTACACCGATGCAGCTGCACGACATAGCCAAGGAAACGCTTCACCAAAAGCAACAAGATTGGTGGGAAGATTCCTACCCGGTCGCGCAGCTTTCGGCGCTGACTGCCAACCTGCATCGAAAAAAAGGCAGTAAGGCGTTTAAAATTGAGCAGTTTATCGGGAAGCGGCCAAAGAGACGTGAAAAAAAGGAAGTAAAGAATGATGATCTGGCTTCTTTGGTGCAGGCGGCAAAGGCGAAGGGACTTAAGGTACCGGGTAAGCTAAAGCACCTTTAACTGATTAATTACTTAAAACTACCATCAACCTTATATTTTATTGAACCAGTGGGCCACGTCTTTAACCATAAAATGGCGTATGTTTGCCTGGCTGGTTCTAAGTCTTTTGGGTAAACAACATCCCAGCCCAATTGGGAGCCGTCAGTGTCTAACGATCTTACTTCCACGGAGCCAGAAAATATTTTGTCACTGTTGTTTTTGACATACACAACTACTTTTTGTTGACCCTTAGAGTTAATCATGTCTTGAGCTTCGGTTTTGACTTCGATTTGTTGCTGCTGAGCTTCAATGCGCTGTTGTTCTGCCCGTTGTTGTTCCATTGCTTCTTGAGGATCAGGTGCAGTTATCCCTGCAGTAATAATTAAGATAATTCCAGATATTGCAAGTAATGCTGGGATTTTGCGTCCAGCAGTTTTTGGCAATTTACCAAAAATAAGCCCGATTACACCTAATAGCAGTAATAGAACTCCAAGCGCAAAATAAATTCCATCCATAAATTATCACCCCCTTAGGTTATTATATAATACCAATATTTATTTAGAAAGGGGGATTGGTGAGCAATAATGAACGTCGGTGAATTATTAGTCCGACTTGGTTTGGATATGGCGGACTTTAGACGGGGAATGAATCATGTTCGCGATGAAGTTTCAGTAACAAATAAAGCACTTAATGGGTTAAAAACAGTCATTGCCGGCGTTGTTGCCGGGGTCGGTATAGCTAGTGGATGGAAATGGCTAGTTTCTGGAAATGCCCAAATGGAGCAGTACAGGCAAACGCTCAATATTGTTATGAAAGACACTCAGAAAGCTGGAGAATTGCTTGAATGGGCCACCAAATTTGCTGCCAAAACACCTTTTGAAATACCTGAGATCATCGAATCTACAGTAAGACTTCAGGCATATGGTATCGAAGCCAGAAATGTATTAGGTGATTTGGGAGATATGGCGGCCGCGATGGGCAAGCCCCTGACCCAGGCCATGGAAGCAGTTGCCGACGCTCAAACTGGTGAATTGGAGCGTCTTAAGGAATTTGGAATTACAAAAGATATGCTTGCCTCAAAAGCACAGGAAATGTATAACCAGGAAATAGTAAACTCAAAAGGGCAAATAACAAACATGCAAATGATGAACAATGCCCTTACTGCTATTATTCGTGACCGCTATCACGGAGCGATGGAGGCCCAAAGCACAACTCTTAATGGCATGATATCAAACCTAAAAGACTGGCTTGGTACTGCTGGTAGAATACTTGGCCAAAACATATTTGAAAAAACTAAGGCACAACTCAAAGAATTATTAACTACATTTAATAATCTTTCCGACTCTGGGCAACTTGAAGTATGGGGCAAAAGATTGGGTGATGTTTTTGGCAGTGCAATTGACATCACAAGTAAATTATTTAATTTCATAAACGACCATAGTACGGCAATAAAAGCTGCTATCTTAGGAGTCGCCTCATCGTTTATTATTTTAAAATTTGCCATGATAACCACAGCCATAGTAGAGGGACTAACCTTTGCTTTTGTTGCTGCGCGGGAAGCCCTGGTTATGTATCGGGCAGGTATTAGCTTAGCTACAATTGCCCAATGGGCTTTTAATAGTGCGTTGTTAGCTAATCCAATGTACTGGGTAGTAATTGCTATCGGTGCACTTGTGGCCGCTGCATACGCCTTATACAAGGCCTGGGTCAATAACTGGGGCGGTATTCAGGATAAAACCAAGGCCGTGGCCAGCGTAATAGTATCATTTTTCAACCGCATGATAATATCCATAGCTACAGGCTTTAACCAGCTTAAGCGCAAAGTATTTTCACTACTAAGCGGAATAATGAGTGCAGTTGCTCCGGTCGTTGGTTTAATCGGAAAGATTGCCCCCGGCTTTGAGGCAGGCTTTGATAAGGCTCAGTCAGCGGTAAATTCAAAGATAGACGATATTGACCTCAAATTACAGGAACTTGGCGTGTCAGCCCAGGTAGCAGGAGAAAAATTATCTAACGCAATGTCTAGTGTCAAAACTTCATTCATGCCGAAAGCGGCAGAGGCCAGCACAGCGAAGCCTCCGGATGTAGATACGGGAGATTTGCCTAAGTTGGAAGCAGAGGCTAACGCTGCTGCTGAAGCAGTTTCAGGACTAGGTAATTCGATGGACGGGCTAGGCGGATCTGCTGGTAGCGCAGGCGGAAAAGCTTCCAAAGCCGCAGAGGATACCCGCGCAGCATGGGAAAAGACAGCCGATAAGCTAGGCGTTGGCCTGCAGATACTGCAAGCGGAGTATGATATTGCTGCCGCAAAAATGGGCGAAAATGCAACCGAGACAGACAAGCTATCCTTAAAAAGTGCGCACCTAAGCAAGCAGTTAGAGTTGCAAAAGCAAATAGTTGCTTCGGTCGCTCAGGGCTACGATGAGGCCAAAGCCTCTAAGGAAGCCACTGCCGAGGAAACTCAAAAGCTTGAATTGCGGTTGACACAAGAAAGGAAGTCACAGGCCGAGCTTGAAAAGGAGATTCGGTCTACTAATTCGGCACTAGATGAACAGGGCAAGAAAATGAAGGATCTGACCAAAAATGTCCAGGAAACTGCCGGTAAGTACCGTCAAGATCTGACTAAGGCACTGGAAGATTATCAGAAGAAAGTTGAAGATGTAAACAAGAAGTTAATCGAAGATGAGCAGAAAGCAACCCAAGAGTATCAGAAGGCAGTGGATAGTAGGGCCAAGAGCCTTATGGACTGGGTGGGACTTTTTGATTCCATTCCGGAGCCCAAGGAAGTATCCGGGCTGGATTTGCTGGGCAATCTTGATGATCAGGTCAGCGCTTTCCGTGATTGGCAAGCAAACCTTCAGACCCTAGCGGCCCGAGGCATTGATCAGGGTCTTATTTCTGAGCTTGAACAGATGGGGCCAAAGGCCAGTAGTGAGATTGCGGCACTTAATAGTTTGACTGACGATGAATTGCAGCAGTATGTGTTGCTCTGGCAGGAAAAATCATCTTTAGCTACACAGCAGGCCACCAGCGAGCTTACCGGGCTTAAAAATGAAACCGAGTCTAAAATATCCGAGCTCCGCAGCAATGCGGCTGCCCAACTGACAGAGTACGCTAATGATTGGGAAAATAAGAACCGAGAAATTAGAGAAAATACCGTCAAAGAACTCGAAAAGCTGGTAGAAGAAGCTCAGAAGCTTGGCGCTGCCTTTGCCGCGGCACTTACCGGGGCTATTTCGACGGCACTGCCCGACTTGTCTGGTACGCTTAATATTTCCGATACTGACCAAGTGGGTGAGGCTGCAGACCAGCGCCAGGTTGTTATTAATGAGGCCAAGGCCCAGGCATCCCAGCATGTAGCTATCGTACAAAGCGAAGTTTCAAGCCTGTTGCAATCCTGGAGTGATGCGGGGAATCAATTATCATCCAAGCAAAATGAGATCAAGGCGCAGAGTATTGCTACTTGGCAGGAGGTTCAGCAGAGACTTAGCGCATTATGGCAGAAAACCAATGCTGATTTAGTTAAGGGTTGGACTGACAACCGTAACTTTATTTACGACATCTTGGGTCAGGTTGATACGCGGTTCCAGGTTACGGTAAATTATGCTACAAACTGGGGTAGTAATCTAATCGGTAACCTTATTAGTGGTATCGCATCCAGGCGCACTGACCTGACAAATACGTTAGAATCAGTTGCCCAGGAGATCAGCAACTACCTTGGCTTTAGCTCACCGACCAAAAAAGGGCCAGGAAGTAACGCTGACCAATGGATGCCTAATTTAGTGGGCATGATGACCGGAGATTTACAAGGCGGTGTCCCATTAATACGCGGGGCAGTTAGCCAATTAGCTGCACAGATGGCAAAACTATCCGGTATTGAGTCGGTGGTAACGTCACGAATAGAAGATCTAAAAACACCGGAACTACCAAAGCTACCGGATGCGCCACCGGCAGAGTATCAGGCAAAGGCTAACGTGGAGCGCACGGACAGCGTAACGCAAGAGGTAGAAACCAATACAGCGGCTATTGAGGCAACAACGCCTACTATTGATGTACCAACCATTATGCCTGACGTTGAGCTGCAAACAGCAGAGGTGGAAGTATTAACAGGTAGCCTACAAGAAGATATTGCCACAATATTTAAGTCAGTGGCAGCGCTGTTTACTAGGGCTGTGAAAGATATCAGCTTTAGCTCAAATAATAGTGGAGGACAGGCTTCTGGGCTAACTAAGCTGAAAGAGGATATTGAGTATCAAGCTTCTCGGTTTTCGGCGACTCCTAATGAACTGCTTGCAAAACTAAGGGCACCTGCAGTTAATGTAGATGCACCGGTTGCTGCATTGACAGGTAGTGCCGGTAATGTTTTCAATATCGATATCACCGGTAGTAATGCTGAGGAGATTTGGGAGCAGTTGGAGCGAGAGCTACAACGCCATGGCGTGAGGTGGTAACATGCAAATTACAATAGCCGGTGTTGCCCGCACTGCCGATGTAAGGCTTGACGGTTTCAGTATAGAGCAGGCACTTGGCAACGAGCAGGACACCTGTTCTTTCACACTAAAAAGCGGGGATAAGCCGGTTGAAGGGCAAGAAATAATAATCGAGGATAATGGAGTCAGATTGTTTGGCGGCATCATTACTAATCCAAAAGAGGATGAGAAAACACCTACAAAAGTTTTTTATCCTTGCGAATCGGTCGATTATGGTTATCAGCTTGACCGGCGACTGGTAGTAGAGGTCTATGAAAATATGTCTGCAAGTGACATAGTGATCGACATATTAAATAAGTATTGCCCAGGCTTTATCGGGAACGGCATAGTCTCAGGTGCTCCGGTGGTGGAGTATATTAAATTCGACTACTTACGGCCAAGTGAATGCTTTAAGCAGCTTACTGGGTACGTAGGCTGGCAATGGAAACTTGACTATTTTAAAGATGTTAAATTTTTTGAGCAGTATAATGCATTCGCACCAGTGGAAATAACTCACAACAGCGCAATCAGGAAACTAAAACACGAACCGGATATACAGGGATTGAGAAATAAGGTCTATGTCCTGGGTGGTAAAATGCTTTCCGATGAACAGGACTTTGCCTATGTTGCAGACGGTCAGCAGCGTCTTTGGGTGCTGGGGCATGAGCCACATAGCCCTTGGGTCTACATTGGGGACATAAATAATCCACCCATAAAGCCGGGCCTTGAGTACGTGGATGATGAAGCAAGCTATTCCTGGATGTATAACCAGGGTGAAAAATATATTCGTTGCAGCGCACAAACAGCTACTCCGCCCAACGGTACGACCGTAATTTTTAGATACAAGGTGCCAATGGACGTCATTACTATGGTTGAGGACCTAGCTAGCCAACAAGCCGTTGCCTTAATTCAAGACGGAGACGGAATATATGAACATAAAATTGTTGATGATTCTTTAATTACCATTCAAGCGGCTGAAGCGACAGGACAGGCTGATCTGGCTCAACATGCTAACCCGACGATAAAGGGCAGCTTTGAAACTGAGGTAAATGGCTGGGTGCCTGGGCAACTTCTCACAATCAATCTACCAGGCCGTGGTATACAGGGTCAATATCTCATCCAAAAAGTAAACATTACAGCGTTGAGCAGTAATAAACTCACCTATAAGGTTTCTTATGGTGGGAGGTTGAAAGGTATCCCGGATTTACTTCAAGCGCTGGTTAGTGGGCAACAAAACAAGAAAATAGTTGATGTGAATTATCAGAGTAAGTTTGTCACGGGAGAACTACCGGTTGGCATTAAGATCGAATTTGTAGTTACTTTAAGAACCGATCCTTGGTACTGCGGTGATGCGGACGCTATTTGTGGAGAGATTGTATGCTTGGGGGTGGCTTAGGTGGCAATAACGACCGAGGGGCTTGAAAAAATCGCAGAGCTAATTGCTGAGTTTAATGCTCCGTTTATTGTTATCGGAAACGCAGGCGGCGAAGCATTCAGGAAACAGGTTGGTGCCGTCATTCCATCCGGCAGCGTTGTTAGGTTTAGGTCTACACTATCCCTTTCGGAGGGCAATGGGGATCATACTTACCTGGCTTTGTTTAGTGACGCCACTGCGGGAGCTGGAAGTGGAGTTTTAATTGGCAGCGTCGAGCAGTTGTTTAGTAAGGGACAAACCCAGGTCTTAAATATAGAATGTAAAATAACCGTACAGCAGGGGGTGTAGGCAATAACTTTAAATGCTTTTAAGAATGGTGTAAGCCCTATTAATCAGTCAACTATGAACCCTTTGTTAAGCTTGCAACCTTTCACGATCATATACGAGGGAACACAAAGGGACGCTAAAACGGGGGCAGGAGTGTTGGAAAACCCCTTGGCCGACTATAATTATTGCTGTCGCTTTATTATAGCTGGAACAACTGAAATAGGTAGGGTTGAGCTACACATAGACAAAGACGGGGCGGGGGCAGATGTAATTCTACAAATTAGGGACAATACATTCAGCCCCAGTGGCGTAGAGGGTGATATTTTAAGGGAGGTTCTTATTCCTGCCGAATTCATACCTCTTACAGCTAATTATATTTCAATACCGATAAATATGTCCGATTTAACTGCCGGGTATTATTGGCTAGTTGTCAAAAAAGCCGGAGATGCTACAAACAAAAACGATCTAATAAGTGAAACCTCACAAGATCCCGACTATCCTTGCTTTCGTCGGACTGGTGATAGCGGAGCATGGACAGCGATAAACGCTTTGCACTTCTACGTTTACAGCGGCGCGGTGGGGCTACCGGTACACGTCATCGAGGGCGTAAATGCGCTCACAACGATAGAGTACAGCGCAGGCTTGCCGTCAAAAATTAGTCAGTATATCCCACCTTCTGACGGTCCTGCAGGTGGAATTCGTGACATACTGACGTTAACTTACAGTAGCGGGTTGCCTGTGGGAGGGGTTTAGGATGGCTGGTTTAGGTGGAATTATTGGGACTATTATGGGCTGGTTAGGTTATCAGGTCGGTCTTCGTACGGATGCTGCAGACGGATCGGGTAGTGTCCATGCAAAAATCGTGGATCTAAAAAATAAGATCGGGACTTCTGCCGATACAAGAGCTAGTAACACTGTGATGGGTGCATTGAGTACAGGGATAAAATCGTGGCAAAATGTAGTTTTTTCACCCAGTAGCACTTCTGGTAATATTGCAATTGCGAATGTAAATCCTGCTAAATGTATAGTGCTTTTTCAAGGTGGAGGAAGTCGATGTATAGAAGGAATCAATTATGCGTACGCCATAATGCCGTGGCTGACCGGGTTAACTGCAACAAATGTTAGTTTTGGGATGCCTAATGGACAATATGGATATCATTCTGTAACCGTAATTGAATTTTATTAGGAGGTGTATTTAAATTGCTTATTATTGTAGATGGCGATGGTAAAATACAACAAATAAATGACATGAAAGGCGATTTAGATATCGAACAATTTAAGCAACGTATACAACAAGAAGGGCTTTATGTGGTTGATGTAGATATTGTACCGGATATGAGTTATATTTATAATTTTGAAACAGAGATTTTTGAGCCTGGCAATTAGGTATATAAAAAGTATACATGTATACCTAAGTATACCTCGCTAAAATCAAGAGTCGAAAGTATACCTCCGTTTGGAGGTTATTTTATTTGGGTTACCGGAGGTGGGAGGGGTGGAAGCTGAAGTTTTAAAGATGGCAGCAAGTCAGGGTTTTTTTGCAGTACTATTCGTAGTGCTGCTTTTTTATGTGCTTCGGGAAAATGCCAAGAGAGAGGAAAAATACCAGAGCACAATTAACATCTTAGCTGAAAAATTTGATGTAGTGGATGACATCAGAAAAGATGTGGTCGAAATCAAAGAAAATATTAAAAGTAAATAGGAGGTAGGCCTATGCAAATCAAACAATCACCAAGCCCAAACTTTAGTAGTAGAAATGGCAGAAAACCGATAGCAATTGTCAATCACATTACTGCCGGAAAATTTCCCGGCTGCCGTGACTGGCTATGTAATCCGACAGCTAAGGCAAGCGCGCATTACATCGTTACCCGTGCCGGAGAAATCATTCAGTTAGTTGTCGATGAAAATGCAGCTTGGCATGCCGGGGCAGTAAACAAGCCTAGCTGGACCCTCTACGATGGAGTTAACCCCAACCGTTACACTATCGGCATAGAACACGAAGGTTATACCGGGGCCGGTGGGGATGGGGATTTAACCGAAGCGCAGTACCAGGCAACGCTTTGGCTACATCGTCAACTGATAGCCAAGCACGATATACCGGTAGACAGGGATCATATTATCGGACATTATAGGATTGATTCAGTTAACCGTCCGAACTGCCCGGGGCCGAAGTTTCCATGGGAACGGTTGTTTAAGGATTTAGCCGGGGGAGGTGAGAAAGAATTGGAAAAAATCAAGGTTATCGTTGAGGGTAAGGAAATCGAAGGCGTCATAATCAATGATCGAGCATATGCACCTGTCAAGGATGTTGTTGATGCCATGAATGATACTGTTAAATGGGATGATGCAACCAGAACTGTAACGGTGAGCTAGATAAATAATTTAAGGAGGTACAAAACCATGCAAGAAATCTTATCTCAATCATTTAGCCAGCTAATATCAATGATCATATATTTAGCTGCACTCACGTTATTTTCTTACGTTGGCATGATGATTAAAAAGTTTCAGCCGGTAGTTGCTGCATGGCTGGATGCAAACACAACAGCAGCACAAAAGAAAGTTATTAAGGAACTTGGCAGCGAAGCATTTACTTATGCTGAAACGGTTTTCCGTGAAAAGAACGGCGCCGATAAGCTGCATGAGGCACTTTCGTATTTCAATAAGAACATGGACAAATACAACCTGCCTGGCATGACCTATGAAAATATACGGAATGCGGTTGAACAGGCATGGCTGCAAGACAAGAGTATGAGGTCCTTTGATGTGCAGGTGGATGCCGGGGAATTGAAGTCGGAGGAAGTTGCACCGGCTGTAGAAGCAGAAGGTCAAACATCATAAATTTGCCCCTGCTGGACAAAATAGAATACCGCGTATTTCTTTCTTGGCCCTGCCTTTGTGGTGGGGCTTTTTATTTTGCCTTGAAAGCCGCGTATTTGCTGGAAAAAGTTTTTTAATTATTTATCAAAATAATGTTTACATCCCGAATAAGGGATGATATAATAAGTTATACCCGAAAACGGGACGGAAAAAATAAGCCGGGAGGGCGAAACAATGAAAAACATCAACAGAAGCCAAGTGATGAAAAGAGCGCACGAAATAGCAAAAACTTTAGTTGGCGACTGGTACGCAAGATTAGCTTTAGCCCTCCGCCAGGCTTGGAGGGAGGCGAAGAATATCGTGACTAAGGTAATCGAAACAATCACTGATGCCGAGAATTTCTTAAACAAACTTAGCGAGTTGCAAATCGAAGACTTTAGGTTTTTAAACGAAACAGGTTTTACAACAGAATACTACACCAGAAGCGATAAGCCAGGAGTTTTCAAAAAGAAGAACTGGGGCGCGGGTGATGATGACTGGAAAACATTTAAAAATGTAACCGCTGACATGATACTAGAAGACAAAGAATTAATAAACAAAGAACTCGAAGAAGGTAAAAGATACTGGACTAACAGGGGTATTCTGACATAAATATAAATCGGTTTGGGGTTATCCGTAAAAACCCCAGTAAAAAAATGAGGTGATATTAAAATGTTAAAATTCAAAAACATCAACTCCGGCCTAATCTTAACCGAGAAAGAATACAACGAAATGTTGCAACGAGAAGCAGAAAATGCTTGGAATGAAAAATCAGACTGGGACGGAAATGAATATATCCCAACTGGTACAGTCTATGAGGCGAAGGAAGAGTTCATAAAGTGGCACACAGAAGGCCCTGACCATGATTTTGTTGTACTAGAGGAATGCCAAACTTGCGGTGAATTTATCCCTGTAGGTAAAGATTGCAATTGCTACGGAGACGATTCCCTGGGAAAGTAGTTACCGCCTCGGAGGCTTGCGGCCTCTGGGGGTTGGATGTAAGTACAGTCAAAAGGGCCTGCCAGCAAGGAGGTAGATTTTTGCCGCACGAAGCCAGGAAATCAGGTGGCACTTGGTTAGTGACACTGGCCGGGATGCGGCGGGTGTATGGTTCGAGGGCTGAGAAATGAAATCAGTAGCATCTACAGAACAGGCCATGCTTAACTACGCCAAAGAGTTGGGCTACTGGCCTTCCCGGAGTCAGTGGGACAAGTACGCCAGGGAAAACGGCCATATGTCTTTTGTGGGTGTATACTATCATACCCGCAAGGGCTGGGAAGCCTACAGAGAGCAGTTCGGTTTTCCTCCCCGCGAAAAAGTATTCACAAAGGATGATTGTATTTCAGCACTCCATCAAGCAGCGCAGGAGTTAGGCCAGTTTTTCACCAGAAGAGAATATGACGAATGGCAAAAAAAGAGACCGGATCTGCCTTCCATTGGGCAATTTGCTGGTCGTTGCGGAACCTGGAACAAGGCAAAGGAGGAAGCTGAACTCTTCACAAATGCTGCGTGGGGAAAGGAATTCGATGACAATGAAATCATCCAAGCACTGAAAGATTGTTCTGCTGCACTGGGGCCGCTTTTCAGCGAAGCGGAATACATGGCTTGGAACGATGGAACCAGGCCGCACATAGAAACTATCAGGAAGCGTATGGGGAGTCTTCCGGAAGCCAAGAAGGCAATGGAGTTGGAAACATACCATCAAGGCAAACAGACAAAGTATACCGATGGGCGCTGGCAGGAACCTTTTCTACACTTCATATCCGATTCACTGAAGTCTGATAGGTATTTTGAATGGGCTAAAGAGAATGGAGGTCCTTCAAATAAAGCTTTGTTTGACAATGCCGGAGGCTATGAAAAGGCTTTGCTTGAGATACTGCCGTTGTACATAGAAAAGGTGACGGCGGGGAGGAAAAAACGCTGACCGGGATGCATAATCTTGCTTTATTTGGGTAAACTTTCGAGCAAGCTCACCTTAAACTCCTCGTCTCCTCCTGCGCCCACCAGGGCGTTATTTTTATTCCACGTGGAATAATCCTGGCCGAATTAAATATGATTTAAGTTGAAATCTAAACAGGGCTGTGCTATAATTGGTAATTATTAATCTAGGTGGAAAATCCCCCGGGAAACCGATGCAGGGCATATCCAGAGGGAGATTTATTTTCAGGCGGGAAACTCCCGGCTTTAAAAGCCGAGCAGAGTATGCCCGAAGTGAGCGGTGAATAACCGCAATTTTAACCTCCGTTAATTCGGAGAATTTTAGTAGAACATTTAAAATTTTTAGGGCAATTATGTCCAATTAAATTTAAGTTTTTATAAGGAATAGGATATCGGAAAGCCCTTTGAGGGGATAGCCGACTAAAGATTTTATGTGTAGCGGAAAGCTCTTTGAGGAGATAGCCGCTTATTGAAGGGACTTATGTCCAATTTAAAGAAGAGTCTTGTATAAGACTTATTAAAAAATCAAAGGATAACTCTGTCCTTTTTTCAAAACGATAGCGCCGCCAGGCGCATTTAAAGACAACCAGCAAACCTACTGCTGGTTTTTGTGCTTTCTACAATCCACACTTATTTTTCCCACAAAAAACTAGATGAAGTTTTAGCCGGGTTGATCTGCCGGCGAGTCAAAGAAATTGGATCATTGCGCTCTATTAATTTTTGTTGGCCGGGCACTGGCTTAAGTGTCACCGGGGAACCGCTGACCCGTTAATTCAGCTTTATATATATGTTCTAAATTAAAGTGCGACAAATTGTCGTACTTAACGTAACGACTTTTATAGTCGTATCTGTTTAAACACAGATCTTTGACAGCAAAAAATTAGTGAGGTAAACGCAAGAGATATTTTTTACCGTCTCTTTGTTTCACTTTGCTCATTTTGGGAGGTGTTAGTCTGTCTCATACGTCATTACGAAGTCAGATCCGGCAATCACTCCGCAACTTACTCAAACTCAATGAAAAGAGATTTGATTATAAAAAATCCGGCCAGGCACAGTATTGGATTTTTTACTATCAGACCTTTGAGAAATACAGCCGGGATTGCTGGTCAGTCATAAGACAGATCCGCGACCGGCACGGCATTAATATGCTAATAAAAATAAAACCGCATATGGTCAGGAAGGAATTTGAGCGACGGATTGCTGCTGGTCAATCGGCTTGGACACTTAAGGCCTACAGAGCTGCATTAATTAAATTGCAGTACGGTATAAATCACAGGTATGGCTACAACGTCAAACTGGTGCCCAAGGATATGATGTTACCTGCTAGGCGGGTGAAACTTCGCCACGATAGGTTTGCCTACACGCCGGAGCAGACGCAGACGATTATTGCAAATAGCTATACATTAAAATTGCCAGCTGCCGCTGTGCTTGATCTGATTGCTTGCACCGGCTTGCGATTACATGAAGCGTTGAAGCTCAGAGCTCTTGACATTCAAAGTGATATTTTGGTCGTGCATAAGGGCAAGGGCGGGAAACGCAGGGAAATAGCTATGACAAATGAAGCAAAGTCTCTGGCAGATAAACTATTGACCAGTAAGGCAGATATGGACTTAATTTTCCCTGGCCTCAGTGAAAGCCAGGTCCGGCAATGCCTGCAAAGAGCTTGTAGACAAGCTGGGATCTCAGTACACAAAGTCCACAATTTGCGCCATCAATATGCCGTCCGACAATACGGGTTGAAGCGCGATGCGGGAGTTACTGCCCGTTTTGAAGTGTCTCAGGACTTGGGCCACAACCGGCGATCGGTCACTTATGCCTATATTCCACCGCGCATCCGCCCGGGGTGGCGTGATTAATATAATAAATTTGGGGAGGTACATCTTATGGATAAAACCATATTGGCAATAAATACAGCCAGGAACGATGGTATAGAGGTATATATACATTGCTTTCAGGGTGCTTTTACAGCTATGTATTTGCTTGTTAACGAACAACCATGTATTATGCTCAAGCGACATCCAGGTAGTTATCAAGAAGTAGTTCAAGCTATTTCGCATTTCCTTAAAATACACTGGGAAATGATTGTTGTTGATCCCATTATTATTAAAGGTATTCCTGTATGGCTTTACTAAGCAAATTAGGAGGAATATATTAACAAATGTCGAAGTGTTAAACGGGTGATGCTATGGGAATAGAAAACAAACTCAAAGAAATCAGGGAAGAACTTCGACTCTCTCAGGAAGAAGTGGCAAGAATATTTAGAGAGAAGTATTGCCAAACAAAAGTTACACGGCAACTGGTTAGCACCTGGGAGCGTGGGGCAGCTCCAAAATTAGAATATGCCCTAATTTTATCCGACCTGTACAACAAAACAGTGAATGAACTTTTTAGACTGGTATAAATAGCCAGTCTTTTTTTGTGTGCTTTTACGAATGTTTAAACATTCGCATGAATAAACATGATTTAACAAAGTTGAACAGGAGGTTAAACAATGAAAAAGCCGCCATTTGTAGCTGCCAGGCTACGTCAACGCAGGGATGCCGACATCATTGAGGCTTTGGAGGGAATAGAACCGGGTGACGTTTCCTGCTTGGTTAGAGAAGGTCTTCGGAGAGTGTTAAACATTGATAAACAGCCAGAACCAAAGCTACAGCATGAGGTTTTGAGTGTTAAGCGACAGGATTCAGTGCCTATGCCGGAAACAGATCAACCTCAAAAAATTGTTAAACAGTCGGTGGAAAATAAAAAACCGCCGCAAAAGCCGGCGGTCTGGAACTTTCCTAAGTAGGCAATAGCTTTCCCAAATGCTATCGCCTTCACGATTAGCATATGCTGGCGGACGGTAGTTTATGCCTGTCTAGCGGGTACCTAAATAAAAAAGTGCTTTGCCAATTTGAACCAGTGTAGTTCCGATAACTGCCTGCCACATAAATAAAGGCATTAGTAACACCTCCGACAGTATCGTTAACAAATAACACGCATTTTATACACATAAGAAGGTGGTTTTGTATGAAATTTTTATCTGCCATAGGATTGCTGTTCGTTGCTATTGGTATTTATGTTTTATTTCTAGCAGCAAAAGGAGCATGGGAAAACATTAACAGGGAGGGGAAAGAGTGAAGGTTATAATGCTGTATGTTGGGAATAAAAAAGAACTGGTTATTAAGACAGCCCAAAAAGGACATAAATATTTAGCCACTGGCAAGGTACTGGCGGTAACACCAGCAGCCAATGACGCTGGTTTTATAAAAGTTATGAGTGCTATCCTTGGTTTGGCAGATTATCTTTGCTGGGGAGTTATAGTATTCGCCGGTGCATCCTGGATGTTGGGCAACCGCACTAAAGCAATTGAACACATTATTGGCGGTAGCAGCGGATATCTCATAATTCGCCATGCTAAAGACATTAGAGATTTTTTAAAGGAGTTATAGGCTATGGATTACACAAACCCAATTAGTGAATGGGTGGCCGGCAAGATGGGGGAATGGGTAGCAGCAAAAGTAGATGCTACTTTATATGCATTAAATAATGGGGCTCCGGATGTAATAACTTATGGAGTTGTGTTTTGTGCCCTGGCCATGATGGTTACTGGGAGCCCTTATAAATGGTTTGGCCGGTCAATGATGCTTCTATGGGTTGGCATCGTTTGGATAGTTTTATAGGCGGCGGGTGACGTTATGAAGTATTTTAAAAGGGTAGAAAATAAATACCGGGTATTTAAAATAACTCCACATCATTCAGTATTGAACCAAACTAACCGTAAATTCCTGGCTACTTTACACAATGTTTTTAATATGTATAATTCGCCATGGTCCAGGTTATGGCGGGAAGGCAAAACAATATACTACCGGAATAAGGATATCTTTTGGTGGTTAGTAACAATCCGGGGAGGCAGCCAAGAGGAATCCGCACAGGTCGAGTTCTATGTCGGGATTACCGAGACCTATGCCGATGTATTCTTAGTTAAATTCAATAACCATGAGCAGTGGAAGAAATGCACCATTGAAGAGGCGGAAGTCCCCGAACTGCCAAATGGTGATATATACCGGCTTAAATATGCCCGGGCAGATATGTTTTCTCTTAATTATGATTACTCGCGTCAAACAGTACCAATTCGAGAGCTGGTTAATATATCACAGGAAGTTGGTCCAGGAGACTTTGCCGGGCTGTTGGTTGGAGCAGAGACAGTTAATCGTAAAAGGTGGAGGGCTTTATCAGATTATGCCTGGGGTGTATGGGAAAAGGGTGGTGTACCGCAGCGAAACAATATTGACTTATTGAGAACCTGGCGGCACTCATGGAGATGCTTGAGCCGTATATTAGGCGAGGTTAAAAGCATTGTTGATGATGTTATGGTCGGTATTGAAAAGTCCTTTTTTAATGGAAAGGATCAATTAACTGTAAAAAAAGAATTAGAGTTGCCGGATCCGGAGAGGCAGGAACTATTGGTTAACGGGGACTTATCGTCCTACACCAAGAAAAAAAGAAATCTACCTGTATTTCGTGCTGACATGTTTATCCTAGTTAATTCCGATACAGCAGAAAAGCGGGGGATGCTTGTCAGGTCAGTGGCATCGGCATTTAATGAGCTTAGTGGAGACAACAGCCTGCATCCGGTGAAGGTTAATATAAAGTATAGAAACTGGTTAGATCTCCCTAGGGATCGGGACGCTTGCTTAATGTCAACCGAAGAATTAGGGAAAGTTATGCAGCTGCCAACAGGACAGGTACAGGATGAATACGCGGAGGCATTAACAGTTAACAGGCGGGTTGAGATTGAAGTGCCGGCCGCTTTCAGAGATGAAAACGGTATTTATGTAGGCACCACCACTAATAAAGGACAGAGTTATCCTGTACACCTGCCAGTTAAAGACATAGATATTCTTATGACTGCCCGGGCATTCATCGGATCCCCACGGGTAGGCAAAGACCAGGCCGCCATTAATTTGGTGGTGGAGGCAAAGCGTAAACACGGTATTGGAGCCGTTATTCCGGATGTTATAGATGAAAGGAACGGTCACCGGGGAATGGCTGATGCTATCCGGGATCACTTGGATCCTGATGATGTTATTGATTTGAACCTGGGAGACTACGATTGGCCGGTTTATATTGGCCTTGAGGGGATAACGAAAGGCATTAAAAATGAACGAGTGGCGGCAAACAGGATTGCACAGGAGTTAACTAACTTCCTTATGGGTGATGACATCGAAAA
>Ga0209319_1000687_pt1 | contig 39248 bp, 35 predicted proteins | sample RifGroE2_FD_184000 | JGI IMG/M metagenome (GOLD analysis project Ga0209319, IMG submission 184000) | Groundwater microbial communities from Rifle, Colorado - Groundwater E2 (SPAdes) (version 2) | ecosystem: Environmental > Aquatic > Deep subsurface > Groundwater | place: Rifle, Colorado, United...
ACCAAGAGCTACACGTGCGAAGGTTATCCGAATCTCATCGATGTGGCGGCGACCACCGTCAAAGAGGGGTACCTCTACTTACAGATCAATGACATCAACGAGTCGATTCTCAATAAAAAGGGAACCCTGAAGTTGAAGTTGACGGGAAGCCAGGAGTGGATCATTGTGTTTTATCTCGATACGGAGGCGTAATGCGAAAACTAAAGAAACTCATCACGATCGCGATTTCGATGATTCTGGCTTTTACCGGGATCGTCTTTTCAAACGTGTTCACCCCGATCGACCTATTCGCCGAAGGGGAGGGTTGCAGCGCCGAGTTGCCGTTTGAGGTCTCCACCATCACAGGGCAAAACATCTATACCTTGAGTGCGTGTTACGCCACCTTCAATGAAGCGAAAACCGCGATGGATGCCTTAAGCACCACCATCCCGGATGTGGTTATCCGTCATCCGATGTCGTATAGCCCCTCGAAAATCATCGCGATGAGCCGCGGAATCGCGGTCACCTACGATTATCGTACCGACAATACGTCGACCGTCTATCTCTATTCAAGCTACAATCCTTCCACATTATCCCTGGGCGGAACGACGACCTATGCGGTCAACCATCGCGACATGCAATACCTTGGGACGATGGGGTACAGCCAGACCAACGGGATCGGGATCGTCAAGATCCGGATTTCGGGGTTCACCGGGTATATCAATCTGAAGAACACCGACCTGATCCCCATGATCCATCTGGATAACGGCTGGTCGTTTACCTTGGGCGGGACACCGGCGGGTTCGCTCTATGTGGAAGCCCCGTTCACGACGATTCCGAAAATGAACAAATACACCGTGATTTCCACGACCTACGGGGACATCAACGGGCAGACGCATGCGGTGAACGATTTGCTGCATGAATATTTCTCGATGTGGAATTCACGTTCGTACGGAACATTCACCTACGGACCGGCACCGGATTGGCTAGCGCCGGGTACTTATTATAGTTGGGACGGGATTACGTTCTATACCGATCGGGATTGCCGCAACCCGGTTTACGACGACCAGGTCGTCGGACGCTACTACCAGTACTATCAATATCTCCCTCTGCGTTCGGACACGAAATACACCGGCGATGAACTGGATGCCTATGTGGAGATCGCCTTGGGCTACACCAATACGATCACTTCGTTGGAAGATCCCGACCGGGATACGGGAAGCATGCTTTTCGACCAAGGGGCGAACTTCGTTTCGGCACAGACGACCTACGGCATGAACGCCTTGCTTGTTTTCTCACTGGCTTATCACGAATCGGCGGCGGGTACCAGTACCCTGGCCATTACCAAATACAATCTATTCGGTTGGGGGGCGGTCGACAGTAATCCGATCACCAATGCGACCGAGTTCGTTTCCATCGCGCAAAGCATCAACGAAATGATGGGGATCCATCTGCGCGGTTATATCAGTCCGGAGAACTGGCGTTTCTTCGGGTCGGTTTTCGGTACCAAGAACAGCGGGATGAACGTGAAATACGCATCCGACCACTTCTGGGGCGAGAAAATCGCTGGAAGGGCGTACAAGATCGACCGTTGGCTCGGAAGTAAGGATTATCAAGCCGTCGACTATGCCATCCTAAACAGTAATACAACCGTCAACGTCGAAAAGACGGAAGGGGTAGAAGCCACCGACCTCTATACTTTGAGCAGCTCGCTGAAGGAAGAAAGTTTGATTCTATTACCGTTCACAAAGATTACCGCGAAATACTGGTCAAGAACACCGACGACGATGCCGGCCGACGCATCGGGGAACATGATCGCCTATGCGGATTCCGCCAGCCAATTGGTCGAATACAACCGCGACTTGAGTAAGGGATATGTCGTTTCATCCAACCTAAGCTACATGGTTCCGCGTCTAGTCGATGGCAAAGCCATCGGTCAAGTCGAAACTTTGGCTTGGAACGGGAATCTGCTTTCCTTATCCGGCTATGGTTTCTTCAAGGGATACAATGCCTTCACCGGTGCAACCGTGTCCCACACCTTGAAGATCAGTGATACTTCCGATCAATTTTATCCTCTTGCCGACGGTCCCATCCGTGAACTGTTGACGACGGATTTCGGAAGCGGACTTGTCAGTTATGACGGTTCGGGATATAGCAGTATGAACATCGACCTTTCGACGCTGGATATCGGGGAATATCGTTTCGCGATCGACGTGAAAGAAGACCGCTATGGGATTTCCACGACCATCCCGTTCAATTATGAAGGCGAATTGCCCCAAGACCATGTGATCGACGGGAAGTTCTATGAATTCCAACGAGATACCGACGGCGTCATCACGCTGATTGTGAATTATGCGATTCTGATCAACCCTTATCCGACCACGCCGACCAATCAGAATGTGACCGTCACCGCGACCGTCTCGAACTGGACGCTCAACGAAACCAGCCATACTTTCACTGAAAACGGATCATTCACGTTTATCGCAACCGATGGGAACGGCGGATCCGCGTCGCGCACCGTCACGATCACCCACATCGATAAAGTCGCCCCGGTCATTACGATCGCACCGTATACGACGGAAAACATCGATACGAGTCTGATCGTGAACGCCACCACCAATGAAGGCACCCTGAATGCAAGTTCGCATACCTTCCAAAACAACGGTAGTTTCGATTTCGTCGCGACCGACGCGGCAGGGAACATCACGACCAAAACCGTGACGATCACAAACATCGCCCCGAGGTACGTCGTCGATTACTCGATCTCTTCCGGTGCCGGAGTCTTGAGTGCGAAAATGAACGATGTCTCGATCACAACCGGCAGTTATCTCACGACCGGAAGCACCGTCGTCTTCACAGCGACACCGAACACCGGCTATTTCCTAACACAGTGGACGATCGACGGAGTCCCCGTAGCGAACAACGTGACCAATACCTTTTCGATTGCGAACATCACGGCGTCGACGACGGTCACCGCACGTTTCACGATGTTTGGGGATGTGAATAATGACGGGAAACTGACGACGACGGATATCGTAATGTTAAGAAGACATTTAGCCGGCATATCGACTTTGGATGCCTTAATGCAAGTATCCGGAGATTTCAATCAAGATGGCAAAATATCCAGTACGGACATCGTATTGTTGCGACGTAGAATCGCAGGAGTGATTTAACTATGAAAAAGATACTTTTGGTAGGGATACTGCTTTTACAAATGTTGGTTTTCGCACCCAAAGTGAATGCCGCCAGTTTTTCAACATCGATTTCAGGTGCATCTTCGATTAACCAAGGAGCTAAATTCACGGTTACAGTGAATGTCAGTACGACAACGAAGATTTACTCACTCTTGGCGAGTCTATCCTATGATAAGACGAAGCTTAAATACGTCGGTGCGAGTTGCTTGATTAGCGGTTGCAGCGCGGAAGTCGGAACACGGATCGTTCTGGACTTTCCGACAAGCAAAAGCGGAAGTTTCGCAGTCATCAATCTAACTTTCCAGGGACTTTCCGCATTCACCGCGGGTCAGAGTTCAACGATTTCTATTTCAGGTGTATCCGCTTCGACTGGAACGGCAGATATTGACGGTACGGGTAGTTCGAGAAAAATCACGGTGTCCGTCCCCAAATCCTCCAACAATAATCTTTCGTCCCTCAAGGTGGACGGCACTTCCGTATCCGGCTTCAGTCAATCGGACACTTCCTACGATCTAGGAACGACGGAAAAGAGTTCCATCAGCATCAGCGCGACACCTGCCGATACGAAGGCAAGCGTCAGCGGAACAGGGACGAAGAATTTGGTCTACGGCTTGAACTCGTTCAACGTGGTTGTTACGGCCGAGAATGGGTCGACCAAGACTTATGCGTTAAGCATCAATCGGAATGATCCGCGCTCCACGAATAATTACCTATCCGGAATCACGTTAAGTTCGGGTGAGTTGACCTTCAATAAAGAGACCGGGGAGTACATCGTCACCGTCGAGAACAATGTGACGTCGATCACGATTGATGCGGACGTCGAGGATGCGAAGTCGACTTTGGTCGGTACCGGAACCTACGATTTATCCGTTTATGACAATCTCTTCGAGTTGGTCGTGACGGCGGAGAATACGACGACACGAACCTACAAGCTCAATATCCTTCGTAAAGATGAACTGGGTTTTTCAAGGGAACTGTCGAAAGAAAACCACTTGTCGGAACTAAACATCGATGGGTTGGACATCGGATTTAATCCTGAGATCCAGGACTATTTCATCAACGTTGAGAAAGAAGTAACATCGATCAACGTGAACGCCGCCGCCCTTGACTCGAAATCGACGGTGGAATTCCTTAAAAACATACCGCTTGCCTTCGGACAGAACGTCGTCAATGTGAACGTCATGGCGGAGAACGGTGAAAAACGGAATTATAAGTTATTTATCTATCGCAAAAGCGATGCGCCCTATGTGGGCGTCGATGATATCATGGAACAGTTGGGATCGACCGAATCCCCGCTGGTCATCCTGATTCCGGGAATCAGCGGGATCATTTCAAAAGAGATTTTAGGAGAGGCCGCGAAACAGGGGATCGAACTTCAGGTCGAGAAGAAGGACGATTTCGGAAGAGTGCTCTATTACTGGATTTTCAACGGTGTGTCGACACAGGAACAAAGCAAGGTCGATACCAACATCCGTTTTACGTCGGTCAATGAAGAGAAGATCCACGAATTGTCAAACTACGCTGACGGGTTTGTCTTGAACTTCGCGCATGAAGGACCGATCCCGGATGGGACGTACGTCAAGATCTATGTCGGGGACCGGTTCGCCGACGGGACGATCCTGAAACTGTATTTGTTCGATAATGAAAAAGCCAAACTCGGGCTTGATTCGGAAGCGTTGGAAGTGAAGAACGGATTCGTGGAACTGCAGATGAACCATGCTTCCGAATACTATCTGACCCAGTCCGAAATCAAGGATATGAGCGTTTATTCAACGTTCTTCGTGGTCGCCGTCGCCGAGGCGGGGATCATCCTTGCGCTGCTCATCGTTCTTATCCTAAGAAGAAAACGCAAACAAGCCAACTTGACCGCCCTTTAAAAATCGGTTACGATTCATTTGGACAAAACGAGCGAAGTCCGCGGACTTCGCTTTAATTACCTTATAGAAAGGCAACATCATGGAAAAACTCATTTCTCCGATCGCATCTACCTTGGGGGTCAATTACGCCCAGGTCAAGAACACATTGGATTTATTGGCGGAAGGGAATACGATCCCGTTCATCGCGCGCTATCGCAAAGAAGTCACCAAAGGTCTCGACGAGGAGCAGATCCGCTACATCGACGAACAATACCAATATCAGAAAAACCTCGCGAAACGGAAAGAGGACGTCAAACGTCTGATCGAGACGCAAGGGAAGATCACGCCTGAACTGATTGCCCAGATCGATGCCTGCGAAACGCTGGCGGGGGTCGAGGACATTTATCGGCCTTACATGCAGAAGCGGAAGACGCGGGCGACCGATGCGATCGCCAAAGGACTGAAGCCGTTGGCGGAGTGGATCCTGACTTGTCCGATAACCGGAAGTCTAGACGATGAAGCGGCGAAATATGTCAATGAGAATGTATCAACGCTTGAAGAAGCCATCCAAGGGGCGAAGGATATCCTTGCGGAGAGCGTAAGCGACGAGGCGCAGTTGCGCCGCCGTATCCGTGAATATGTTTTCTCGGAAGCGAAAATCGTCGTCAAATTGAAGAAAAACGCCGTGGATGAGGAGAAGACGTATCGGGTTTATTATGCCTATAGCGAACGCGTTTCGACCTTGGCGGCCCATCGCGTCATGGCGATCGACCGCGGGGAACGCGAGAAGATCCTGGATGTCGGGTTGGAATACAACCGCGAACGCTTCGCCGTGTATCAACTCCAAATTATGACCCAAGGCAAAGAAACGATCGTCAAAGATACTTTGGACCAGGCGATCCGCGATGGGTTGAAACGCTTGGTTTTCCCGGCGATCGAACGAGAGGTTCGCTCGCAACTGACGGATAAAGCGCAAGAGAAATCGATCGATGTCTTTTCATCGAACTTGGAGCGTCTGCTTTCGCAGGCTCCGATCAAAGGATCCATCATCCTAGGGGTGGACCCCGCCTATCGGACGGGGTGTAAACTGGCGGTCATCGACGAAACGGGCAAACTTCTGCATATCGATGTGATCTACCCGCATCCGCCCGTTAACAAGAAGAACGAGGCGATCAAGAAAACGATCGACGTCCTCGACAAATACAACGTCAATCTGATCGCGATCGGAAACGGGACGGCGAGCCGTGAAACCGAGGCGTTCATCGCCGAGATCCTTCGTACGACGTCCGCGAACATCCGCTACGCCATGGTTTCCGAAGCCGGGGCATCCGTCTATTCCGCCGGCGATCTGGCCCGCGAGGAATTCCCGCAGTTGCATGTGGAAGAACGCTCCGCGGTCTCGATCGCACGGAGATTGCTTGACCCGCTCTCCGAACTCATCAAGATCGATCCCAAGAGCATCGGGGTCGGACAATACCAGCACGATTTGGCCGAAGCCAGACTGCAGGAACGCTTGGATTTCGCCGTCGTCAAGACGGTCAACCGGGTCGGTGCCGACGCCAACACCGCCAGCGAAGAACTCTTGCGACACATCGCGGGTTTGAATAAGAACGTCGCGAAATCCTTGGTTTCCTATCGCAACGAGAACGGTCATTTCACCTCGCGCAACCAATTGATGGAAGTCAAGGGATTGGGGGCGAAAGCCTATACCCAAGCCGCCGGGTTCCTGCGCATCCCCAAGGGGATCGACGAACTCGATCGTACGGCGATCCATCCTGAAAGTTACGATCTGACCCGCCGCATCATGCGTGAATTGAACATTCGGTCGCTTGAAGACGAAAACCGCGGACCTTCCTTGGCCAACGCGGATGCGAAAGCACTCGCCGAACGTTTGAATTCCGACGTCTATACCGTCAAGGACATCCTGTCGATCCTGTCGACCCCGTTTCGGGACTACCGCGACCGGTTCGACGGTCCGCTGCTGCATAGCGACATCGTCAAGATCGAGGATTTGAAAGTCGGATTATCGCTGGAAGGGACGGTCCGCAACGTCACCGACTTCGGGGCGTTCGTTGATATCGGCTTGAAGAACGACGGCCTGGTGCATGTTTCCAAGCTCTCCAAAGAGCGGATCTTCACCCCCTATGAAAAGGTGTCGGTCGGCGACATCGTCACCGTGACGGTCATCGGAATCGACTATGAACGCAATAAAGTCTCCCTCAGCATGATTGAACAATAAAAAGCGCGATTCCGCGCTTTTCTCTTTAGAACAACGATGTCTGCATCCGCTTGGCTTCCATCTCGAAGCGTGGAAGCGGGATCTTACGGAACGCATCCAGGTATTTATCCCCGTCGTCCAAGTAACGATCCAGCAACCCTTCGGGGATCAGCAGGGGGGAACGGTCGTGGATGGCCGCGAAATCCCCCTCGGCGCTCCGTGTCACGATACTGTACGAAGCCCGGTCTTCATCCGTATACAGAGCCGCCATGTACATCTTCTCATGCTCGCCCTTGCGGATCAGCAGTTTATTCTTATGCTCGTCCCATTCATAGAAACCCGCCGCCTTGACGACGCATCTTCTTTCTTTGATATGCTTCTTGAACATCGGGCTGGTCAGTGCCGTCTCGCTGCGCGTGTTGATCAAAATCCCGCTTTGGTCCCATTTCGGCAACCCCCATCTCATCACTTTCGGAACCAAACGGCCGTCTTCCTTCACCAACACCAACGCCAGGTTGGACGGCCTCACCTCATCGAGCGCGATGCTTCGCACCACCGCCTCGTCCTCCGTCTTGGACACCTCCTGCAACCAGGATTCGGCCTCGACATCCGATTCGTCCTCCCGGAACAAATATCGTCCGCACATTCACTTTTCCTCCTTTTTCTCGATGAACCAACGATCCTCCTCCAAAAAGAGGTACCGTTGGCTGCCCTGGATCAAACAGGTATAGCGGATCCCCGTGCCGCCCGCCCGAAGGGAAGCCGCCCGTGTGATCTGCATCACTTTATCTATGGGATATTCTACACCGTTGTGCCAAACAATGTACAACGGTTTGATTTGTCCGTCCTTACGATGATAAATCACGACATCGACATACTCTTTCAAACTCATGTGGCTCACCCTTTAAAGTAGGATTCCGGAAAGATGACATGTTCCTGCTTCGGATTGAACCCGCTCAGCAGCGTATCCTCCAGCATCCTCAACCGTTGTATGCTTTGCGCGCCGAAGCGCCTTCGAATCCCGTCGATCGTCTTCTCCAATGCCAAATTTTCCTCGCGTTTCTCCTGATCCTCGAAAATCGACAACTGCAGCGGCACCTCCCCGACGCATAGGTCCGCCGCCTTCACCCCGATGCTGCGCAACGGCTTTTGAAAGTCCACGTTCGCCTGAAACAAGGTCATCGCCGCCTTCGCGATCTCATCGCTCAAATCGCTGGGGCAGGGGAGCTTCATCTGACGCACGCACCCCTCCAGGTCGTTGTCGCGGATCGAAACCGCCACCGTCATACACCGCAAGCCCGCCTCGCGCAACCGCGCCGCGACGCTTTCCGAGAGCACATAGCACACGATCCGCACATCGTCCAGATTCTTCAAATCCCGCGGCGCCGTCGTACTATTGCCCACCGACTTCACCATCGGTTCCCGGCCTTCCTTCAACACCGGGCTGTTCTCCAACCCGTTGGCGAAGGTCCAGATGTACTCGCCCCACTTCCCGAACTTCCGCCGCAGGATCGCCACGTCGTAGCGTGCGCAATCCCCGATCGTATAGATCCCCAACTGATGCATCTTCACCGTCGTCTTCCGCCCTACATAAAGCAGGTCCTCCACCGGCAAAGGGAACACGATTTCCTTCATGTTCTCCCGCGTGATGACCGTCGTCGCATCCGGCTTCTTATAATCCGACCCCAACTTCGCGAACACCTTGTTGAAACTCACCCCGATCGACGCCGTGATCCCGACCTCCTCCCGGATCCGGTTGCGGATCTCGTCCGCCAACGCCCTCGGGCTGGCGTACCGCCCCACGATTTCCGTCACGTCGATCCACACCTCGTCGATCCCGAACGACTCGATCCGGTCCGAATACTCCGCGTAGATCTTCCTCACCAAGCCCGAAAACCGCAGGTACTGCGAGAAATTCGGCTTGACCAAGGTCAGGTCGGGGCACTTCAGTTTCGCCTGCCACAGCGCCTCCCCGGTCGTCACGCCGGCCTTCTTCGCCAACATGTTCTTCGCCAGGATGATCCCGTGGCGTTTCTCCACGTCGCCCCCCACGGCGATCGGAATGTTCCGATACTCGGGGTGGTGGAGACATTCCACCGAAGCATAGAAGTTGTTGAGGTCGCAATGGAAAATCGTCCTTTCCATGAGTGTCACCTCCTGCTTTTATTTTACTTGAATTTGATTCAAGTTACAAGGCTTGCTTGAATTTATTTCAACCCGATGATACAATGGACACGGTGATACAATGGCCTTCAAAGACAACCTACGGGCGCTGCGAAAGCAGAAAGGTCTGAGTCAACAGGACTTGGCCGCCCAATTCGATTACAAGTCGTTTACGACCATCCAGAAATGGGAAGACGGGACGTCGTTTCCGCCGTCCGAAACGCTTCGTCGATTGGCCGACTTTTTCCGTGTTTCGATGGATCAATTGATGGGCGAGACGCAGGAAGACGCGGTTTCGGTTCCGATTCTGGGGATCGTCCGCGGCGGACCGTTGCGCTTGGCCGAACAAGAAGTGATCGGACAGGAATGGGTCGATCGTTCCGAAGCGCGGGGCGGCGAACATTTCTACCTTGAAGTGACCGGTAATTCCATGATCGGGGCACGGATCTTCCCGGGCGACCTGGTCTATGTCAAACGGCAGAACCAGATCGAGAACGGTCAGATCGGCGTCGTGCTGGTCGGCGACGAGGCGACGTTGAAGCGCGTGTACTTCGAGGGGGATCGGATGATCCTAAGAGCGGAGAACGAGACGTATGCGCCGATGGTTTTCAGTAAGGAAGAAATCGACGAGAAACCGGTAAGGATCCTGGGAAGGGTCCTCCATAATAAAATCAAATTCTAGGGGGCGCGGACATGACAATCGCAGGATGGATCGAGAATACGGATGTTTACTTTGAAAACGGACTGGTTTCGTTTTTAGTCACCTCGCTGGCGGTGCTCGTGATCGCCTATGTCGTCCGTTTTCTGGCGCGCTATACCGTGCGCCTCTTGATCAAGCGGCAAAAGGTGTCGGAATCGATGATCAAGTTCATCAGCCACATCCTATTGGCATTGCTTTATACGGTCTCCATCATGTCGATCTTGATGCAGATCGTCCCGTTTCGGGAATATACGGTTTCGATCCTGGCGGGATCCGGGATCGCGGTGTTGGTGTTGGGCTTCGCGGCGCAGGAGACGTTTTCAAACCTGATCGCCGGGGTCTTCATCTCCGTCTTCAGACCTTTTTCGGTCGGCGATTCGATCAACCTCCCCGACCGTAACATCGCAGGGATCGTGGAAGACATCAATCTGCGACATACCACCGTCCGTAATTTCAACAATAACCGCGTGATGATCCCCAACGGGGTCATGAATACGGCGATCGTCGAGAATAAGGACAGCATCGACCGGTCAATCTATTCCTATCTGTTCGTGGTCATCAAGTATGAAAGCGACGCGGAAAGCGCGATCAAGATCATGGTTGAAGAAGCCAATCAGTTTCCGCTGGTAGTGCGCAAGGATGAAACCAATGCCATCGTCATGGATTTGGGACTCAACGGAATCCAAATCCGCCTGGCGTTCTGGGCGAAGGACTCCGGGGATGCGTTCAATACGTCGACCGCACTACGCAAAGAACTCTTGAATGCGTTTAAGGAAGCGGGCATCGAGTTTGCGACGGTAAGAATGGGATAAAGGGCTTCGCGGTGCGAAGTCTTTCTTTTTTCGTGCCGTTTGCGCGATAAAACGTTACAATGAAGATAGAATCGACGAATCGGTCCGATAAGTGAAGTCAGCCTGCCGGGACTCTTCATTTTTGGCTTGGACTACGGTATAATAGTACGTTGAAGAACGGGGGTACTCCATGTTTCTCAAACGAATCGAAATGCAGGGATTTAAGTCCTTCGCCGACAAGGTCGTCATCACGTTCGACTCCTCGGTAACCGGGATCGTCGGTCCCAACGGATGCGGGAAAAGCAACATCACCGATGCGGTACGCTGGGTGTTGGGCGAACAATCCGTGAAGTCCTTGCGCGGCTCGGCGATGAGCGATGTCATTTTCACCGGATCGGAAAACCGGCGGAAAGTGAATCTGGCCGAAGTCACCTTGGTGTTCGACAATTCAGACCGGAGTTTCGCGGTCTCTTTCGACGAAATCGAAATCACGCGCCGTTTGCATCGTCAGACCAGCGAAGGGGAGTATTTCATCAACAAGACCCCGTGCCGTCTGAAGGACATCCTGGACTTGACGATGGATAGCGGGATCGGCCGGGATTCGCTCAGCCTGATCTCACAGGGCAGCATCAGTAATTTCGCCGAGGCGAAGCCGGCCGATCGCAGGGCGATTTTCGAAGAGGCGGCGGGTGTCGCCAAATACAAAAAGCGCAAAAACGACGCGCTGACCAAGCTTGAGCGGACACAGACCAATCTGGAGCGTGTCTTCGACATCTACCAGGAACTGCAGAAACAAGTCGTGCCGCTGAAGAAGGCGGCGAAAAAGGCGGAAATCTACGCCGAAAAGAAACAGCAACTGCAGGAGATCGAAATCGCGGTCTTGACGCAGACGATCGAAGGGTATCAAGACAAACTGGAAGAAATCTCGCGCCAACTGTTCGAACTGCTCTCCAAGGAAGCGGTGTCGGAAGCGGGGATCCAGGTCAATGAAAACGCCAACCTGTTGGCGAAGACCGAACTGCATCGCTTGGACGCGGAGATCCATCGCGACCAGGAAGAACTGCTTCGTTTGGTTTCCGAAATCCAGACCCTTGAGACGCGTAAGATCGAAATCGATGAAAAACGGAAATATGCGATCGAGACCGGTTCGACCCAGGAGCAGGGCAACCAGCTTAGACAACTGGTCAACGAAGCCAAGATCGAATATGAAGACCGTAAGCAACGTTTGGAACGCCTGATCGCCGATGTGGAACTGTTGAATCAGAAAAGCATCGATTCCAACCGCTTGATGGCGGAGCGCAACCAAAAATACGAAGAGACGAGAATGCGTTTGCAACGGATCCAGAACCGTTTGGAAGTCGTCAAGAACATCCAGGCGCGTCCGTTTTTAAGCCAAGCCGGGGTGCAATCGATCCTCAACGCCCAACAAAGCCTGGTCGGCGTGCACGGGGTCATCGCGAAACTGCTGACACCGCACGAGAACTTCGAAGAAGCCGTCAGCGTGGCGTTGGGCGGAGCCCTTTATAACATCGTCACGGCCGATGAAGCCAGCGCACGCAGCGCCATTACCTTCCTCAAACGCAACGAGTCCGGACGGGCGACGTTCCTACCGTTGACCGTGCTTCAGGAGCATTGGGTCAACAAAGAACAGGAAATCGTCTGCAAAGGCACCGAAGGGTATTTGGGCGTCGTTTCGGATTTCGTCCGATGCGACGAGAAGTTCAACATCGTACGCTCGTCGCTGCTTGGCAACGTCCTGGTCTGCGATACGTTGGAACACGGCAATACTTTGGCCAATCTCCTCCGTTATAGTTATAAAATCGTCACCTTGGACGGCGATGTGATCCATCGCGGCGGTTCGATGACCGGCGGTAAACAAAGAGACAACGCCTCGCCCTTATCGATGGGGAAAGAAATCCTGGATCTGCAGGGACAGGAAACCGTCCTCCTGCAGCAAGTCCGCCAATACGGGGATGAGATCACGGATCTGCGCAATCGGAAAACCGCGTTGGATGCCGACCTCCTGGAGAAACGGATCGCGGTCGCCCAGTTGGAACCGGTCGCCGACGCGAAACGCGCCAAATACGAACGCCTGCAAAACGATCTTGACCGATTGAACCCGCAAGCCAAAACCGAGGGGAACTCTTTCTCCGACGATCTGATCCAACTCCTCAACAAAGCGTATTCACGGCGCGACGAACTGAATCTGTTCCTACGCACCAAACGCGATGCGCGCTTGAAAACCGGCCAGGACAGCGAACGGCGCGACCAACAGATCCGCCAGCAACGGCGCGACCTCAACGCTTTGCAACTGCTGAAACGCGACATCGAATTGGACAAGACCCGGACCGAAACCAAATTGGAAGACCAGATGAACCGTCTGGCCTCCGAATACAAAATGACCGTGGAGTTCGCGAAGCTGCATAGCGAGACCTTGAAGATCACCAACGCGGCCGAGGAAGTCAACCGGCTACGACAAGAAATCGAAAGCCTGGGCAACATCAACATGAACGCCCCGCAGGAATTCGAGGAAGTCAACGAACGCTATGAGTTCCTCAAAAAACAATATGAAGAACTGACCTCGTCCAAAGAGAAGATCCTGGATCTCATCAAGGAACTCGACGAATTGATGGTCACCCAGTTCTCGGACATGATGAACAAGATCAACGCCGAACTCCCGCAAGTCTTCTCCGCGATGTTCGGGGGAGGGAAGGCGCGGTTGGTGTTGGAAGACCCCGAGGACCTTCTGAATTCGGGCATCGACATCGATGTCCAGCCGCCGGGGAAATCGGTCCAAAACATCCGTTTATTTTCAGGGGGCGAAAAGAGTTTGATCGCGATCAGCGTACTGTTCGCGATCCTGAAAGCCCGCCATGTCCCGATGTGCATCTTCGATGAAATCGAAGCCGCGCTCGACCAAGCCAACGTCGACCGCTTCGCGCGTTATCTCAAGCAATTCAGCGAAGAGACGCAATTCATCGTCGTCACCCACCGGCCCGGAACCATGGCGCAATGCGATGTCCTCTACGGCGTCACGATGCCCCAAAGCGGCGTATCGCAAATGCTGCGGGTGAAGTTGTCCGAAGCGGTCACCTTGGCCGAGGAAACGGAGGCGAAAGCATGAGTTTCTTCCAGAACCTCAAAGAAAAATTCACCGGTAAAAAAGACAAGGATCTCTATTTAAGCGGGTTTAAGAAAACCAGCGAAGGTTTCTCCAAGAAACTTCGCACGTTCTTTCTGGGTAAATCGACGATCGACGACCTTTTCTATGAAGATCTGATGATCATCCTGTTGGAGAGCGACATCGGATTGAAGACCTCCACCAAGATCCTCAACGCCACCAAGAAGAAAGTGAAGAATCTAGGATACACCTCGATCGACGACGCTCTGGATTGCGTCAGCGAAGCCATGTCCGACCTTTTCATCGGGATGGATACGGAGGTCGTCCTGACGCAGGACCACATGAACGTCATCCTGGTCGTCGGAGTCAACGGCAGCGGGAAGACCACCAGCGTCGCCAAGTTGGCGAAGCACTACCAGGACCAAGGGAAAAAAGTGGTGTTGGCGGCCGCGGATACGTTCCGCGCCGGGGCGGTCACGCAGCTTGAAGAATGGGCGGACAGGTTGAAGATCGAATGCGTCAGCGGGTCGGACCATGCCGATCCCGCCAGCGTCGTGATCGACGCCTTGCGTAAGGCCAAGGAAGTCGCAGCCGAAATCCTCATCGTCGATACGGCGGGGAGGCTGCAAAACAAAGTCAACCTGATGAACGAACTCGCGAAGATGAACCGCGTCGTCGTCAAAGAGACGGGGAACAACCCCGACCATGTCTGGCTGGTGTTGGATGCGACGACCGGGCAGAACGCCCTGGTCCAGGCCGAAGCCTTCACCAACGCGGTGAAGGTCTCGGGGATCATCTGCACCAAGATGGACGGGACGGCCAAAGGGGGCATCCTCCTTGCGATCGCCGACCTCTTGAAAATCCCGGTCAAATTCGTCGGATTGGGCGAAAACGCGGATGATATGAAGCCCTTCGATGCGGAGAGCTATCTCTACAGCATCACGGAGGCTTTCCACGATGCTGGATAAGACGCAACGCATGAACAGCCTGTTGGATTGGTATGAAAGCTTGTTGACAGCCAACCAGAAGGCGATCGCGGATATGCATTTCAGGGAGGATTTCTCGCTCTCGGAAATCGCGGAGCAAACCGGAAGCAGCCGTAGCGCCGTCTATGATACAATCCAAAGGGTACAGAAGATCATGGAAGACACCGAAGCCAAATTGCATTGCGTGGCGAAATACGAAGCACGCACCCGACTTTATCAAACACTGCGCGATCTGAAGATCGACGCGGTCGATGAAATACTAGATCAACTGATTGAAAACGAATGAAGGAGAACCACAATGACAAAAGTGATTTCAGTTAACGCAGGGAGCTCGTCCCTCAAATTCCAGTTGTTTGAAATGCCGCAGGAAACGGTGTTGACCAGCGGCATCGTCGAACGCATCGGCTTCGACGACGCGATTTTTTCCATCAAGTTCAACGATGAAAAAGTGAAGAAAGTCCAACCGATCCACGACCACAAGGAAGCGGTCCAGATGGTTCTGGACGCCTTGGTCGCCCACCATATCGTCGAAAACCTCGATGAAATCAAAGGGGTCGGACACCGGGTCGTCCATGGCGGCGAACTCTATGCGAACTCCGTCATCGCCGATGAAAAGGTCGAAAAAGACATCGAAGACCTCGCCGACCTGGCACCCTTGCACAATCCCGCCAACCTGATCGGTTACCGTGCGTTCGCGAAGTCCTTGCCGCATGCCCGCCATGCCATGGTCTTCGACACCGCGTTCCACCAGACGATGGCGCCGGACATCTACCTCTATCCGATCCCGTTTGAATACTACCAGCACTACAAGATCCGTCGTTACGGGTTCCACGGGACCTCCCACTATTTCGTCAGCCGTCAAACCGCGAAACAAATGGGCAAGAACGTCGAAGACATCAACATCATCACCTGTCATCTGGGCAACGGGGCGTCGATCACCGCGATCGAAAAGGGAAGATCCGTCAACACGTCGATGGGTTTCACCCCCTTGGCCGGTATCATGATGGGGACGCGTTCGGGCGACATCGACCCGGCGATCATCACCTTCCTCATGAAAAAACTGGGCAAAACCGCCGAGCAGGTCATCGACATCCTCAATAAGAAATCGGGGATGCTGGGGGTTTCGCAACTTTCCAGCGATGCACGCGACATCGAAAAGGCGGTCGAAGAAGGCAACGAACAAGCCATCCTGACCCGCAAGATCTATGCCAACCGCATCGCGCAGACGATCGGAAGTTATTATATGCAGATGGGCAGCGTCGACGCCATCGTCTTTACCGGCGGCTTGGGCGAGAACGATTTCGGCGTCCGCGCGGACATTACGCAACGGGTCGAAAAAGCCTTGGGCATCCAGTTCGACTACGCCCTCAACGCGAAATCGCGCGGCAAGGACGTCAAACTTTCCCTTGAAGGTTCCAAAGTCGATGTCTGGATGATCTCGACCAACGAAGAACTCGTCATCGCACAGGATACGTCACGACTTCTTGGCTTCTAGTATGCAGAAAACGCTGCTCAACTGGGTGGAAGAGGCACAGGTCATCTGCGTGTTCCGTCATCAGATCCCCGATCCCGACGCGTTAGGTAGCCAATGGGGCTTGGTCAGTTGGCTCAAGGAAACCTATCCGAACAAACGGGTCTATGCCCTTGGGAAACATACCGGGGTCAAACCGGAGTTGTTTGAACAACCCGACGTGGTATCGGATGAGGAGATCGAAGACAGTCTGGCCATCGTCCTGGATACCGCCAATGCGGCGCGGGTCGACGACCAGCGTTTCGTGAAAGCGAAACGGATCGTGAAAATCGACCATCACCCCCAGCCCGACCCCTATGCGCATCTTGAAATCGTCATGGAGAAAGCCGCCAGCACCTGTGAAATCCTCACCGGGATCCTGAAATCCTTCGCCCGCGACGAAGAACTCTCCACCAAGACCGCCCAATACCTCTACATGGGGATATTGACGGATACGATGAAGTTCTCCACCAACAATACGACCTCGCATACCTTGAAGATGGCCGCCTACCTTGCGCAAAGCCATCTTGACCTACCGCGCATCAACGAAGAGCTTTTCGCGCTCTCCATGACGGAATACAAATTCATCAATTACATCCGCAACCACGCGACCATCGAGGAATGCGGACTGGTCACGATCTTCCTGACGCTGAAAACCCTGGAAGAACTCGACATCAGCCCGAATTCGGCCAAGGAACGCATCGGGGAATTGGGCAATGTCCGGGATTTTGAAATCTGGGCGATGTTCATCGAAACCGAAGACCCGGCCGTGGTCCGTTTCAACGGAAGCCTGCGTTCACGCAAAGTCATCATCAACGATATCGCCCGGCGCTACGGCGGGGGCGGACACCAGCATGCGGCCGCGGTCAAAGGGGTCGATGTGGAAACATCGCAAACCTTGTTGGCCGAACTACGGTCACGCATCAAAGGAGACTCATGAGTAAGAAGTATCGCACCGATTTCGCTTGGGCGTTCGAAGGGCAGAAAGCCCGCGGCGCCAAGAAATCACTGATCACATCCTTGTTTCTCGTTCTACTTTTAGCCTTCGTCGTCGACTATCTGACCTTACCCGCCTACAATCTGCGCAATTCCGGCATCTACCTGCTCTTTGCGTTCTATTTCGGCGTCTTCGGCATCTTGAATTTCCTGATGACCCAGAAATTCTCCGGTCCATCACGGGCTAGTTTGACATTGAGCGGCTTATTGGTGGCGTTTGTGGTCGTGATGTCGATCTTGGGTAGCGAGTTCATCAACGCATCCAAGTATCGCAACCAGATCGTCATCAGCGAAACCACCGATTTCTCCAGCTCTTTCGACAAGATCAGTTTGGCGAAGGTCCCGGTCGTCGACCGCGACACCGCCATGCAGATAGGGGACAAACAGATCGGGAAGGTGCAGGGTCTGGGTTCGCAGTTCAACATCGACCCCGCCTATACCTTGGTCAGCACCCAGGATGAAATCCTGCGTGTCTCGCCTTTGGAATACCAAGGCTTGATCAAATGGTTCCAAAACCGCGACTCGGGTGTCCCGAACTTCGTGCGTATCAACGTCAACGATGCGTCGGACGTGGATCTGGTCTCCCTTGAGCAGGGGATGAAGTATGTCCCCAGTGCTTATTTCGACCAAGACTTGTTGCGGCATGTCCGCTTTGCCTACCGTACGGAAATCCTCCAGGATTTTTCCTTCGAGATCGACGATGAAGGCAACCCCTATTACGTCATTTCCGTCGTCGAACCGGAAATCGGTTTGTTCGGCGGTTTGGATGCCGTCGGCGTCATCGTCGTCGACCCGATCACCGGCGACATGGAAAAATACAGCGTGGAAGACGTGCCGGATTGGGTCGACCGTGTCCAACCGACCGAGTTGGCCTGGTATCAGATCGATAACTGGGGCTACTACATCCGCGGTTTCTGGAATACGGTTTTCGGTCAGAAAGACATGATCCAGACGACCGATGGCTATAACTATGTCTCCATCGAGGGTTACACCTATGTATTCTCCGGTTTGACTTCCGTCGGCGCCGACCAGTCCATCGTCGGGTTCACCCTGATCAACCTCCACACCAAGGAAGCGATGTTCTACCGTATCGGGGGTGCGGACGAAACCAGCGCGATGAGCAGCGCCCAGGGGCAAGTCCAGGATCTGGGCTACCGCGCCACGTTCCCCGTCCTCTTGAACGTGGAAGGGCAACCGACCTACTTCATCTCCCTTAAAGACCAGGAAGGCTTGGTCAAACTCTATTCCTTCGTCGCCGTCACGGACTACTCGTTGGTCGGCGTCGGTCAGACCGTCGCGGCCGCCCAGATCGCCTACATCGAGAAATTGACCGAAAAAGGCATCATCGACGGCGGTTCTTCGCAGATGAAAACCATCGAAGCGAAGGTCCTGTCGATCGATACGGCCATCGTGGACGGGAATTCGAACTACTACCTACGCTTGGAAGGCTTGGATAAACTCTTCATCGCACCCATCCGGATCGATGCGGAACTCCCCATCACCGCGATCGGCGACCTCGTGCGTGTCACGTACCTAGACAATGATTCCGCGACCCTGGTCATCAACGCCTTCGATAATCTCCAATACGACTACTAAGAACAGCGCCGCTGTTCTTTTTTACACCCAATCCCTGTATAATGTACCTATGAAAGGAAGGTGAGCGATATGGCCGTCCATTGTCTGACCCGCAGTTGTTTCTCATTGCTTCAAGGCACGATGACTCCGGAAGTCCTGGTGAAAACCGCTGTCGAAGCCGGATACCGCGCCATCGCCCTCACCGACCGCAATAAACTGCACGGCGTCCCCGATTTCGTGAAAGCCACGCAGAAGCATCAAATCAAGCCGATCTTGGGCATGGAACTCGACACCGAGGTCGAAGGATCGGTTTTCCCGTTCTTGCTTTTGGCGAAAGACGACGAAGGCTACCGCGGTTTGATGCGCCTAAGCACGATGATTTCATGCGCACCCTTCAAAGTGACGTTTAATGATATCGCGCTTTATCAAGATCATCTCTGGGTCGTCGCTTTCGGCGAGGGCGGGGTATTGGAAGAGTCGATGATCAAGGAAAACCGTTCAAGACTAGAGGAACAATTGATTGCGCTCAAACAAGTCATCCCGTCGATCGTCGCCGCGTGTTCCTATGAGGAATCCTCGTTCTGGCATCTACGCAACGATGTGCTGAGGGATGCCTGTAAACGGTTGAGAATCCGTACGCTCGCGGTATCCAAGGTCTATTACGCCAGACAAAGCGACGACACGACCTTCCGCGTCCTGAACGCGATCGGTACCCAACAGACCCTGTCCGACAAGAATCTTCCCTCATTCGAGGGAAGATGGATGCTTTCCCCTAGTGAAATGGAACATCTCTATCCTCAGTCTGAATTGCTTTTCAGCGATGAAATCGCCGCGTCGTGCCATTACGCCTTCAAACCCGTCGGGGCAAGGTTGCCTAAGTTCGAACTCCCGCAAGGAGTGGATGCGAAACAATACCTGACCCAGCTCTGTCTTCAAGGTTTAAAAAAGCGTTTGGATTCCGACCAACCTGATCCTGTGTACCGCAATCGCTTGAAATATGAATTGGACGTCATCACCGACATGCATTTCGAGGACTATTTCCTCATCGTCTGGGATTTCATCCGCCATGCCCGTAAGCAGTCGATCTATGTCGGTCCGGGACGCGGAAGCGCTGCGGGTACGTTGGTGGCCTATTGCCTGGGCATCACCCATGTCGACCCCATCAAATACAATCTTCTGTTTGAACGCTTCTTGAATCCCGAGCGGATCTCCATGCCCGACATCGACATCGACTTCCCCGACAACCGGCGCGACGAAGTCATCGCCTACGTGGTCGAGAAATACGGGAAGAACCATGTGGCGCACATCTCGACTTTCGGTACCTTGGCAGCCAAACAGGCGCTGCGGGATGTCGGGAGGGTTTTGGGTTTGTCCGTACGCGACCTCGATATGATTTCCAAAACCGTACCCAATACGCTTAAAGTCACGCTTCTCAAGGCAAAGGAAGAAAGCCGTCATTTTTCACAATTGATCGAATCCAGTGAAAAGTTTAAAGAACTGTTCGCCTATGCCTCCGCGTTGGAAGGCTTGCCCAGACATGTCTCGACCCATGCGGCCGGGATCGTACTGAGCGATGCGGACCTCTTGGATGTGATCCCTTTGGTGCAGATCGAAGCCGATTTACTCTCCACCCAGTTCACGATGGAATATCTCGAGCCGATGGGCTTGATTAAAATGGACTTCCTGGGTTTACGCAACCTCACCATCATCGACGATGTGGTGACCATGATCAAAAAAGAGGGGATCGATCTCGATCCGCTGAAACTACCGCTGGACGATAAGAAAACCTATGAATGCATCGCGAACGTGGATACGGTCGGGGTGTTCCAGCTTGAATCCGAGGGGATGAAAAGTTTGATCCGTAAGATGAAGCCGTATCGTTTCGACGACATCGTCGCGACGATCGCCCTGTTTCGACCCGGGCCAATGGAAAATATCCCGGAATACCTCAAACGACGGCAGAATCCTTCCAGTATCGTCTACCCCCATCCGGACCTCAAAGACCTCTTGAGCGATACGTACGGAATCATGATCTATCAGGAACAGATCATGCAGGTGGCGCAGAAGATGGCCGGATTCAGTCTGGCACGGGCGGATGTCCTGCGTAAGGCGATGAGCAAGAAAAACGCCAAGGAACTGGCGAAACTGCAGGAAGAATTCCTGAACGGATGCAAAGCGAAGGGATACAGCGATGGCTTGGGGATCGAACTCTTCAACCTGATCGCGAAGTTCGCCAACTACGGCTTCAATAAGTCGCATAGCGTCGCCTATGCGATGATCTCCTACCAGATGGCATACTTGAAAGCGAACCATCCCGAGCAATTTTTCGCCGCCCTCCTCAGCAGCGTCATCGGCAGCGAAAGCAAAACCGCCGAATACGTCAATGAATGCCGCAGCCGCAACGTCGGCTTATTGGCGCCCAGCGTCAACCGCAGCGAAGCGGGATACGTTCTGGAAGAAGGGTGGATCCGCTTCCCGCTGACCGTCATCAAAGGGGTCGGCATGGCGGCTTGCCGCGAAATCCTCAGTGAACGAAACACCGGTCTGTTTCTGGACTACTACGATTTCATCGCCCGCATCATGGCCCATCGTTTCAACCGCAAAACCATCGAAGCGCTGATCGACGCCGGCGCACTGGACGACTTCGCCATGACCCGTAAATCGATGCTGGCCTCGCTGGATGAAGCGATCACCTACGCGGACCTTGTCCGCATCGATACCTTGGGACAGTCCCGGATCGATTTGGATCTGGTCTCGCGACCGATCCCGATCAGCGTCGCGGATCTTCCGCAAGAGCGCAACGAGAGGGAAAGGGATGTTTTCGGATTCTATTTCTCCAGCCATCCGATCCTTCTTTACAAACAGAAGTCGGGATATAAATGCACTCCGATCGTCAGTTCGACGACATTGAATTCAAACGTACGCTTCGCGGCGATGGTCGAGCGGGTCAAGACCCATCGCACCAAGACCGGACAAATGATGGCGTTTGTCTCCGTTAGCGACGAGTCGGCGTTCCTGGATGTCGTCGTCATGCCGACGCTCTTGGACCGCACGCAGGAAATCTGGGTCAAAGGCGCCTTGGTCGAGATCGACGGTCGGGTCGAACAAGAGAATTCCTGCATGGTCAAGAACGTCAAACTTTTAACGACGGGAAGTTGATTTCACAAATGTTTCACAAGATAGGGGTACACTAAACGAAAGGTGGTGTTGTTATGGCAAGAATCCTCATCGTCGACGACGAAGTGAAAATCCGTGAAGTGGTCCGTGAATATGCGGAAGTATCGGGATACGATGTCAAAGAAGCGAAAGACGGACGCGAAGCCCTCGAACTGGTCGAACGCGAAGATTTCGACGTGATCGTGTTGGATATCATGATGCCTTATCTGGATGGGTTCAGCGCATGTCGCCAAATCAAAAAGATCAAAAACATCCCGATCATCATGTTGTCGGCCAGACAGGAAGAATTCGACAAGTTGTTCGGATTCGAACTCGGCGTGGATGACTACGTGGTGAAACCCTTCAGTCCCAAAGAACTGATGGCGCGCATCAAGGTCGTCATCGACCGTCACACCGGCAAAGAAAACCAAACCATGGCCTTCAACGGACTCAATATCGATGTCGATGCACGCAACGTGTTCATCAACGGTGAAAAGGTCAACCTGACGCCGAAGGAATTCGACCTGCTGTTGTTTTTGGTCAGAAACAAGAACACCGCGCTCTCACGCGATGTCCTGCTCGATAAAGTCTGGAACTACAACTACTTCGGCGACGACCGCACGGTCGACACCCACATCAAAATGCTGCGTCATAACTTGGGCGAATACCGCGATTACATCGTGACGGTCCGAGGGACGGGGTACAAGTTTGAAGTTCAGTAGTCGGATCCGCATTCGTACATGGTTTTATTTCATCCTACTTACCGTAGGCATTTTAGGAACGCTCTGGATCTTCCAGATCGTTTTCATCTCCTCCTATTACCGCGACACCAAAGTCGCGAACGTACGCATGGTCGCCGACGAGATGGAATACGGCATCCTCAATAACGAGATCGATGTCGACATCCAGATCATGGCGGTCAGAAACAACGTCTGCGCCGTCATCTATAACGGGGAGGGCACACTGCTTTATCAAGTCGACTCGGTCGGATTAGGGTGCTATCTGACACAACGGGTCATCAAAAACCCCACCAACGTGTCGGATTACATCCAACGCGCCCAGGAATCCAAGTCGAAGGACTTCGTCCTTCCGCTGGAAAACATCCAGCTCAACCAAAGTATGTTGGTGTACGGAAGGGAAGTCGTCGCGGATTTCGGCAACTACTACATCTTCCTCAACGCGACGCTCGAGCCCCTGGATTCCACCGTCAACATCCTCAAAGACCAATTCATCTATGTCACCATCGCCGTCTTCTTCCTCTCGACCTTGTTCGCCCTCTTGCTTTCTTCACGGATGGCCCGCCCCATCATCAAGATGAACAGGAGCGCGCAGAAACTGGCGGAAGGGGATTACAAAGTCAAGTTCGAAAACAGCGAATATGGTGAAATCAGCCAATTGGCCGAAACCTTGAACTATGCGACGGAAGAACTCGGGAAAATGGACGAGCTGCGGAAAGACCTGATCGCCAACGTCTCCCATGACATCAAAACCCCGCTCACGATGATCAAGGCGTATACCGAAATGATCCGCGACCTCTCCGGCAACAATCCCAAGAAGCGGGATGAACACTTGGAAGTCATCTTGACGGAAGTGAACCATCTCGACCGTTTGGTGAACGACATGACCAAATTATCGCAACTTCAATCCAAGGTCTTGGAACTCGACATCAAGGAATTCGACATCGTCGAACTGCTCGACCATAGCGTCAATCTGATGCAAGGCCTCATACAGCAAGAACAAATCGACATCGAAGTCATGTCCTACCCGAAAGTCATCGTGAAAGGCGACGAAGTGAAGATCGGACAAGTCATCTACAACTTCGTCAACAACGCGATCAAACACATCGGATCGGACAAGAAAGTCTTGATGCAGTTGTTGGTCGACGAGAATGTGCGCATCGAGGTCACCGACCATGGCGATGGCATCGCGGAAGAAGATTTGCCCTACATCTGGGACCGCTATTACAAAGTCGACAAACACTATCAACGCCAAACCATGGGAACCGGATTGGGACTGGCGATCGCGGGTGCGATCCTGGATGCCCACCATGCGAAATTCGGCGTCGAAAGCAAGGTCGGCGAGGGCAGCACCTTCTGGTTCGAACTTCCTTTAGTGAAAGTCTATGAAAATGAATCCTGACCATGAAAAATCATGGTCTTTTTTCATCGAAAACGATATACTAGAACGAAAGAGGGCGATCTTGTGATAAAAACCGATTTTCTACCCGGCACGAATCTTCAGTTCATCCAACGCAAGGATATGTTTCGGTTCAATTCCGACACCGTCGCGTTGTGCCGCTTCATGAACGTCAAATCGAAAGACCGCATCTTGGATATCGGAACCAACAACGGCGTACTTCTGGTCTATGCCTTGAAACAGGGGGGAAGCGAAGGGGTCGGGATCGATCTCTTCAATGAAGCGATCGAGTTGGCGAAGCGCAACGCTTCGCTCAACCATGTCGAAAACGCGTCGTTCCATGTTTGTCCTCTGGATTCATTCAACGACGGGACCTTTGATCTAATCCTCTGCAACCCGCCTTATTTCAAGGAAGGAAGCGACAAAGGAGAGAATCTTTACCTTAACGCCGCCCGGCATGAACGTTCGCTTACCTTGGATGAACTGGCGAAACACGCGTTTCGCCTGCTTCGCGATCATGGCAGACTCGCCTTGGTCCATCGTTCAAGCCGAACCGCCGAACTGATCCGCATCCTTGAAACCCAGCGTTTCGCGATTAAACGCATCCGCTTCATCCACGACGACGTGGATGCGGCTTCGTCCGGCATACTCATCGAAGCATTTAAGAACGGTAAAGACGGTTGCATCGTCGAAGCACCGGATGTATTGAGAAAAGGGGAAAACATATGACTGGGACATGGGTGAATTTCTTTGCGATCATCATCGGATCGCTGCTCGGGCTTTATCTGCATCACGGCATCTCGGATAAAATCTCCACGACCCTGATGAAAGGGTTGGGGCTGTGTATCATCTTACTTGGCGTCCAAGGCTCGATCGGCGTGGAAGACCCGTTGATCCTCATCGCCTCGATGGCGATCGGGGCCTATCTGGGGGAATGGATCGACATCGAGGACAGACTCGGCCGGTTCGGACTCTGGGTCGAATCCAAAGTCGCCAAAAACGCGAAGGGGACCTTCGCCACGGGCTTCGTCAGCGCCAGTCTCCTATTCGGGGTCGGCGCCATGGCGATCGTCGGCTCGCTCAACAGCGGTTTGCATGGCGACCATACGATCCTTTATACGAAAAGCCTGCTGGACTTCATCGCATCGATCATCTTCGCTTCTTCCCTGGGCATCGGCGTCCTGTTTTCATCCTTTGTGATCCTGGTCTATCAAGGCTTGATCACCTTGATGAGTTCATTGGTCGCCCCGTGGCTAAACGAGGTTTTGATTCTGGACATGGGCATCGTCGGATCGGTGGTCATCATCGGCCTTGGATTGAGGATGCTGAAGATATCGGACATCAAGGTCGCCAACCTGATCCCCGCGATTTTCATGCCGATCCTGGTCCGTCCGGCACTGTATTTCATCACGGAAACGCTCATTCCAAGGGTCGTCGAGTTCATCGCGAACTTCATTTGACGAAATGCCTGAAGCATGCTAAAATGTACTACGTTGCCTTTCTCAAAGGAACGCAACCGCACGGTACGGGTTTTCAAGTGTCTTTAAAAACCACCCATAACGGCGAGTCTCAACCCAGAAAAAGGAGGTGCAAACCATGTACGCAGTCATTGAAACCGGCGGAAAACAACTCCGCGTCGAAGTCGGAGCTTCCATTTTCGTAGAGAAATTGGATGTCCAAGAAGGCGAAGAAGTCATCTTCGACAAAGTGTTGGTCTATTCCAACCGTACGACCCGCTTCGGAGCCCCGTATGTAAAGGGCGCGAAGGTCACCGCGAAAGTCGAAAAACAAGGTAAGGACAAGAAGATCGTCATCTTCCGTTACAAACCGAAAAAAGGTTCGACCCGTCGTAAAGTCGGCCATCGTCAACCGTATACGAAACTCATCATCGAATCCATCGAGGCGTAATCCAGATGATTAAGGTGAGTGTCTCGTATCGAGGTTCCAGCATACTCCATCTGTCCATCACCGGACATGCGATGTCGGCGAAACGCGGCCAGGATCTGGTATGCGCAAGCGTCAGTTCGATCGCGACCGGTGCGCTCAATGCGCTGGATAGGATGGTTTCGAAAGCATGCGACTTAACACTCGTGAAGGGTGAAGACGCGCTGATCGAAATCAAGGTGCTGGAAAACGGGAATCACGATGTCCAAATTATCCTCCAGACTGTGCTGGCACAGTTGGAAACCATCGAAAACCAATATTCGAAGTATATACATATCGCGAAACAGGAGGTGTAAAACCATGAAATTTGTGTTGGACATTCAATTATTCGCTTCTAAAAAAGGTGTCGGTTCCACTCGGAACGGCCGTGACTCCCAATCGAAACGTTTGGGCGCCAAGAAGTCGGATGGTCAATTTGCTAACGCCGGATCCATTCTGTACCGTCAACGCGGCACAAAAATTCATCCCGGTACCAACGTCGGGCGAGGCGGCGACGATACGCTATTTGCGTTAGTCGGCGGCGTCGTAAAGTTCGAACGCTTAGGAAAAAACAAAACGAAAGTTTCCGTTTATCCCCAAGCCTAGTCGTAAATCCCCGCTCTCGGGGATTTTTGTTTGAAAGGAGTCGCACATGTTCATCGATCGCGTCAAAATTAGAGTACGGGCAGGAAAAGGTGGCAACGGCATGGCTTCTTTCCGTCGTGAGAAATACGTTCCTCTAGGGGGACCTTTCGGCGGGGACGGAGGCGATGGCGGCAGCGTCATTTTCGAGGTCGACACGAATAAGTCGACCCTTTTGGATTTACGCTTCAATAAACTGATCGCCGCCGAAAACGGCGGTAACGGTAAGAATAAGAAAATGTCGGGGGTTCGCGGTGAAAGCAGCATCGTGAAAGTCCCGTTGGGAACGATCGTCAGGGACATCAAGGACGACCGCATTTTAGCCGACTTGGTCCGTCCCGGACAACAAGCCGTCATCGTCGCCGGAGGGAAGGGCGGTCGCGGGAACTGGCATTTCGCCACCCCCCGCAACCCGGCCCCCGATTTCGCCGAAAAAGGCGCACCGGGCGACGAACTTGAGATTTTAGTCGAATTAAAGCTTTTGGCGGACGCCGGTCTGATCGGTTATCCTTCCGTCGGCAAATCGACGTTTCTGTCCGTCGTCAGCGCGGCGCGTCCCGAAATCGCGGATTATCCTTTCACCACCATCGTCCCGAATCTGGGCGTCGTGCAAGTCCGCGACGGTCGTTCATTCGTCTTGGCGGATCTGCCCGGATTGATCGAAGGCGCCAGCCAAGGCAAAGGCTTGGGTCACCAATTCCTGCGCCACATCGAGCGCTGCCGCGTCCTGATCCATATCATCGACATGGGCGGCGTGGATCATCGCGACCCGGTGGAAGATTATCGGATCATCAACACCGAACTGGGTCTTTATCAGTTCCGTTTGTTGGAACGCCCCCAAGTGGTCGTCGCCAACAAAATGGATCTTCCCGAAGCACAAGACAACTTGAAACGCTTCAAGGAAGCGTTTCCCGATCTTCAAGTTTTCGAGACCATCACCTTGATCCGTGAAGGCTTGGATGAAGTGTTGTATAAAACGATCCAACTCATCGAAACCACCCCTGAATTCATCCTGCATGAACTCAAGGAAGACGGCGTCCACTATAAGTTCATCCCGGAAGACGAACCCTTCATCGTTTCACGGATCGGCGACCATACCTGGCGCCTTACCGGCAAACGGATCGAGCGTCTCTATGCGATGGCGGACATGAAGACCGACACCGACATCCAGCGTTTCGCGCGCGCCGTACGGAACATGGGCGTCGACGAAGCCTTGCGAAAAGCCGGTGCGATCGACGGCGATGTCATCCAGCTGGCGAATACCGAATTCCTCTTTGTGGATTAGCGAAAGCGAATCCACTTTTTTTGTCTCTAGGGTCAAGGCATGGTATAATTGAACACGGTGATAACATGATTGCGTTTCTATCCGGAAGAGTCCATAGTTTTACCCAAGACTGGGTGATCATCGAGAACCAAGGCATCGGCTACCGTGTCTTTTTCGCGCATCCCGAAGCTCTGTCCCTTAATCAGCAAGTCTCGCTGTATACCTATCATTACATTCGCGAGGACGAACAAAGCCTGTACGGCTTCCTCTCCATGGACGAGTACGACCTCTTCGTGAAGCTGATCAGCGTCAAAGGATTGGGATGCAAGACCGCGTCGAACATCCTGGCCGCATCCACCTTCGAGCGGATCATCATGGCGATCGAAGTGTCCGATGTCGCCTATTTAAAGACGATGCCGGGGATCGGGGCGAAAACCGCGTCGCAGATCATCCTGGATCTCAAGGGAAAACTGGTTGCGACGCATACCAAGGAACAGACGGGCAACCCACAGTTGATGGATGCGATGGAAGCCTTGAAATCGTTGGGATACAAACCCGGCGAAATCTCGTCGATCCAGAAGGATTTGGTTCAGTCCACTGCGAAAACCAGCGATGAATACGTCAAGGTCGCGTTGGGTCTCTTATTGAAGCGGAAGGTGGGGTAAGATGGAAGCGTTGTTATCGGCGTTCAAGGAACCCGGGGATGAAGAAGCCAGCCTGCGGCCATCGCGGTTAAGCGAGTATGTCGGGCAGGACCATCTCAAGGAAAACCTCAAGATTTTCATTCAGGCGGCGACCAAACGCAACGAAGCGTTGGATCACGTCCTTTTATACGGCCCTCCGGGCTTAGGCAAGACGACTTTGGCCTATATCCTATCCAATGAAATGGGCGGGAACATCCGGATTACCAGCGGCCCCAGCATCGAGCGTAGCGGCGACCTCGCCGCCATCCTCAGTTCGCTTCAAGCCGGGGATGTCTTGTTCATCGATGAAATCCACCGTCTCCCCAAAGTCGTGGAAGAAGTGTTGTATCCCGCGATGGAAGACTACTGCATCGACATCGTCGTCGGGAAAGAAGCCAGTGTCCGGTCGATCCGCTTGGATCTTCCTCCGTTCACCTTGGTCGGAGCGACCACAAGGGCAGGGGATCTGACCGCTCCATTGCGCGACCGGTTCGGGATCGTCTCGAAACTGGAATACTATTCGATCGATGAACTTTCACAGATCCTGCGCCGAACGTCGAGGGTGTTGGAAACCGAAATCGATGAAACGGCGGTCCGCGAGATCGCCAAGCGCAGTCGCGGTACGCCGCGGATCGCAAACCGGCTTTTCCGCCGTGTCCGCGATTTCGCCCAGGTCATGAACGACGGACGGATCTCGTTTGAGATCGCCGAAATGGCGCTCAACCGGCTGAAAGTCGATAGTCTGGGCTTGGATGAAGTCGACATCCGTTATCTGAAAGGCATCATCGAACGCTTCAAAGGAGGTCCGGTCGGATTGGAAGCGTTGGCATCGAGCATCCAGGAAGAACCGATGACCCTGGAAGACGTCTATGAACCCTATCTACTCCAATTGGGCTTCATCAATCGTACGCCGCGCGGAAGGGTGGTTACGATGTTGGGGTACCAGCATCTGGGGATCAACGTCCAGGACAATCTATTTGAATGAAAAAAGGGAGAATTCTCCCTTTTGTGATTTTATCACATAAAACAAGGTGCGCCTTTGGTATACTTCAAGTGGAGGTATCAACCATGATCCAATTAACCAATCAGAACTATAAAGAAATCGTCCTCAATTCCGCCAAACCCGTGCTCATCGACTTTTACGCCGACTGGTGCGGACCCTGCAAGATGATCAGTCCCATCATGGAAAAGATTTCGACCACCCATCCGGAAGTCCTCGTCGTGAAATGCGATGTCGATGCCAACCAGGAATTGGCGATGAAGTTCGGCGTACGCAGCATCCCGACGGTCGTTGCGATGAACAAAGGCGTGGAAGTAAACCGCAAGGTCGGCCTCGCCAACGAAAACGTCTTGCTTGGCTTGTTTTAAACGATTCTTTTCTTCAGGTTCTCCAGATCGACCAACCTGATCTTCTTGCGGGATTGATCGATCAAGCCTTCTTCCTGGAAGTATTTCAGGATCCGACTGACCACTTCCCGGGCGGAACCCAGGTCGTTGGCGATCTCTTCGTGCGTCAGCGTCAGTACGCTCGATTCCCGGATGACATATTGTTCGACGAGGAATTCCGCGATCCGCGAAGGCATCGATGAGAAGACGATCTGTCGGATGACCCAGGTCAGTTGGCTGAACCGTGATCGCACCAACTCGTTGAGATGATCCTTCAGGGCGGGGTAGCTTTGCGACACCGCACCCAGATAGGTCGTCGGCAAGAGAATGACGATCGTCTCGATTTCCGCTTCGATCAAAAAATCCACGTTCATATGATGGAGAAGACACGAGGCGGTCATGACGCAGGAGTCGCCGGGATAAAGGCGATAAAGCGTGATTTCCTTGCCGTTCTCATCCTGCATATAGATCCTCAGTCTGCCTTGCTTCACTTTCATCAAGCCGTCGCACGTCTCGTCGTTGTTTTGGACCGCTTCATGCGCATCATAGCGCCGCCATGCGGCCGTCTGCGATAAGCGTATCAAAAGTTCGTCGTCGAGTTGACGTAAGATCGGAAATTCATCGCGTAGACTCGCGCTTGCCGCCAATTGTTTCATATCGCCCTTTCAAGGAGGAACCCCATGTTTAACTTTCTCAAATCCAGCAACCTTTCCCAAAAACAAGCCCATGAAGAACTCGCCAACGATAAATCCATCAAACTGATCGACGTCCGTACCCGCGACGAATTCCGCGACGGCCACATCGCCGGTGCGGTCAATATCCCGCTCGACACCCTGACGGAACGTCTGGAAAAGAATCTCCCCGACAAGGACGCGAAGATTTTCGTCGTCTGCCTTAGCGGTTCGCGCGCTTCCAACGCCGTCTCCTACATGAAGCGCGTCGGCTACACCAACGTTTTCAATATCGGCGGGGTTTCCACCTGGTCATTTGGTCTGGTACGTAAGTAGCCGACCTTCATTTTAGAAACAGAATTTCATCGAGTTCTTCGACGCGGGTACAATAATGGTCCGCGTCTTTTTTTAAGGCGTCGCGGATTTCGTCGATGAAATGCGACCAACCGGCCGCCACGAAAGGGATGTCGCGCTGGCGGACCATCGTCAACCCCAGTTTCAAATCGTCGATCATGATGCAGTCTTCCGACCGTAGCCCAAGCAGACGCAACGTCTGGTCGATCGGATAGGGGTTGGGTTTGCGTTTCTCTTCCCCCAGTTCCCACCCGAACACCAAGTCCGGTTCGAAACCGAAATTATGACGGTAATCGCGGTTGATCTCCGTGCTTTCCGAATGCGAAATCACGACGATCTTCCCGCCTTCATTGCGAAACTTCAAGAGGATTTCACGGATCCCGGGATACGCCTGCGGCGTATGCGCCCGCGTATATTTCTTCCAAATCGCGTATTCCTCGACCATCTCGTCTTCGTCGAACTCATATTTCGCGCATAATCCCATGAATCCGGGATGATAGCAGGTGGAAACGAAATCGATGATCGAAATCGGGTCCTCCTCGGGACGCAGCGTCCTCAGCGTTTCCAAGAACGCAGGATAGTGGATCTGCATCGTACTTTCGACGATCGTGTCGTCATGATCCAACAGTATACATTTGTATCGTAGCATAGGACCTCCGCTTTCCATTATTCTACCAAACTTCAAGCCATCCCGCCATGGTCTGTTCACCCCGATTTCAAGGGATGCGGCAAGACGGATATGATATAATATCAAGGTACAAGGAGAGTCGACATGAAAATATGCATTGCGACCGGTGGAACCGGTGGACATATCTATCCCGCAGTATCATTTGCACGCGCCCTGCAAGAAAGCGACCAGACGACGGAGATCCTTTTCATCGGAAACAACGACCGCATGGAGGCGACGGAGATCCCGGCGCTGGGTTTTCGTTTCATCGGTCTGGATGCGAGGGGGTTCAACGGTTCGATCATCGCGAAACTCAACGCCGCCATCAAGATGCTGAAGAGCAGAAGCAAGGCGATCCGGATCCTCAACGAATTCAGGCCGGATTTCGTGGTGGGTTTCGGCGGATACGTCAGCGTTCCAGTGCTAAGCGCCGCCCAAGCCTTGAAAATCAAAACCATGCTTCACGAACAGAATTCCTACGCGGGGAAAGCCAACCGCGCACTGGCTTCTAAGGTCGATGCGATCGTCACCTGTTATCCTGAAAACGCCGGACAATTCCCGCATGAAAAGACCCATCTCTTGGGGAACCCGCGTACGTTCGAACTGAAAAAAAGCCAGACGGACCCTAAAATCCTAACTACCTACGGACTGGATCCCGAAATGAAGACCGTCTTGATCGTCATGGGTTCATTGGGGAGCGAGTCCGTAAACAACGTCATGGTCGAAGTGTTGGAGAAACTCCGCGGTGCTTCCTTTCAACTGATCTATGTGACCGGGAAGAAACATTATGAACACTTTATCACCATGATCGACGAAGATGTCAACCTTAAAATCGTCCCCTATGTCGATCAATTGAAACTGATGCGAGTCGTCGACCTCATGGTTTGTCGCGGCGGAGCGACGACGGCGGCGGAAATCACCGTCGTCGGTCTTCCTTCGATCATCATCCCCAGTCCCTACGTCTCCAACAACCATCAGGTGCTGAACGCGAAATCGTTGAGCGATTCCGGCGCGGCGCTGATGATCGAGGAAAAAGACATGAACGCCGACCGATTGGTCAGCGAAATCACCGCGTTGGTCCAACACCCCGAGCGTCTTCACGACATGGGGAAGGCCGCGAAAACATTGGGGAAACCCGATGCCGCCGAAGATATGATCAGACTCATGGAAAAGATACTTAAGGGGAACTAAATGGAAAACTTCATAACCCGTTTGCGTCAATATGCGACGGTCGATGAATATGTCGCGTTTTCCGTGATGACGACGATGGGCGTAGGCGGAATCGCACGCTATGTCGCCTATCCGAAGAACGAGTTGGCTCTGCGTGAAATCCTCAATCTGGCGAAACAAGCCGGCGTGACGGTGAAAATCATCGGGAAAGGGTCGAACATCCTTGCGTCCGACGATGATTTCGACGGACTTGTCCTTCGTTTGGACCGTACGTTCACCGATGTTTTCTTCGAAGAGGAAGGCGTCGTCGCACAAGGCGGTGCGAGCTTGATCGCATTGAGCTATCAGGCGATGAAAGCCGGTTTGTCCGGGTTGGAATTCGCCTGCGGGATTCCCGGAACGCTCGCCGGCGCGATCTACATGAATGCCGGAGCCTATCAAGGATGGATCGGGGACTTGGTCGAAGAAGTGGAAGTCCTGATCGACGGGAAACCGCGATGGATTCCCGGAAGTTCCTGTGAATGGGGGTATCGCACCTCCGTTTTCCAACATCACCCCGACTGGATCATCCTAGCCGCTCGCCTGAAGCTTACGAAGAAAGACAGTGAAGACATCCGTCGGCTCATCGACCAACGGCGAACACGCCGGATCGAATCCCAGCCCTTGGATTTCCCCAATTCCGGCAGCATCTTCCGCAATCCACCCGAGCATTTCGCCTGGGAATACATCGAAGCCTGCCACCTTCGCGGAAAGAAAGTCGGAGGGGCGCAGATTTCAAACAAGCACGCCAACTTCATCATCAACGTCGACCATGCGAAGGCGGCCGATGTCGCCGCATTGATCACAATCATCCAAGACGAGGTGAAACGTAAGTTCGAAGTCGAATTGCATACCGAAGTCGAATTTTTCAACTGGAGGAAATCGGATGAAGTTCAGTAAGGATGTGGCGTCGGTCGACGATCTGATCGCCAGACGCAAAAAAGAACAGAAACAAAAACGGATGAACCGGTTCATGGTCGTCCTTTTTCTGTTCGCGTTCACCCTCGTTTCTTCATTCGGCCTGTATTCATACTTCACCTCGCCGTTATCGTCGATCCATGCGGTCCTGATTTCCGGGAACCAGATCTACAGCGACGAAGCGATCCTCAAGCGCAGCGGCATCGCCTATGACGATTGGTTTCTTGCCGTCAACGCCGCCTCGTTGCGAAAATTGTTGGTCGAAGACCCTTTGATCCGTGATGTGGACGTCCGGCTTACGAAAAACAACGAGATCGTCATCCAGGTGAGCGAAAACAAAGTGACCGCGATCTGGATGGACCAAGGGAAAATCGTTCTGGCGGACGGGAGCCTATTGGAAATGCAGGTGGATTATGCGAAAGCCTGGTTGTTTTCCCCCGGGATCTACGGCTATGAGGACGAGGGAAGCGTGACTGTACTTATCGCCGCATTGAACGGACTGACCGCGTCTTCGTTGGGGAATGTATCCGAAATCCATCGTCATCCGACATCCTACGATGAAAATTACGTGAAAGTCATCATGCAGGATGGCAACCGGGTTTATACCGGTCTATCCACCTTGGACATGCTGGAAGAGTATCCGCGCATCGTAAACGCCCTGAATACGGCGAATTCATGCATCTTTTTCGACGAAATGACGCGAACGGCCTTTAGTCAACCTTGTGAGAACTAGTTTTGTATTTCATAAAAGAGTCTGCTATAATAGCAATGCTACAAAGGAGGAAGATGTATGTCAATTGATCGCATCACCAAATTAGGGAACATCAATATCAGCCAGGAAGCCATCGCGACCTTGGCCGGCGGTGTGGTGACCGAGTGTTACGGTGTTGTGGGGATGGCATCGCAAAAAGTCCTGAAAGACGGAATTGCGGAATTGCTGAAAAAAGAAAACTACTCAAAAGGGGTCGTCGTACGTAAAAGCGAGGCGGGTTTTGAAATCGACCTATATATCGTCATCAGTTTCGGCGTTCGGATTTCCGAAGTCGTGACGGAAGTGCAGAAGAAAGTTAAATATATTTTGGAGAAGACGCTTGAACAGGAATTCGTTTCCATCAACGTTTATGTCCAAGGCGTACGCGTCGTCGCATAACGGAGGAAACATGAAAACGATCAACGGCTCAGTGTTCAAGGACATGTTGGAGAGCGGTGCGAATAATCTCACCAACCACCATCGTGAAATTGACGCGTTAAACGTATTCCCGGTTCCGGACGGAGATACAGGCACAAATATGAATCTGACATTCACCTCCGGAGTGAAAGATGCCAGAGCGGTCCTCAACGACAATGTCGGGGACATCGCCAAGGTCTTGTCCAAAGGATTATTGATGGGGGCCCGCGGGAACTCCGGGGTCATCCTTTCCCAAATCTTCCGTGGCTTTTACCAGTCGGTCGAAGGAAAGGGCACCTTAAGTGTCAAGGATGTCGCCGATGCGTTGGTAAAAGGGACGGAGGTCGCCTATAAAGCGGTCATGCGTCCGGTCGAGGGAACGATCCTTACCGTCTTGCGTGAAAGCGGCAAACAAGCCCAGGATTTCCTCGTATCCCATCCGGATAAGGATATGATCGAGTATTTCGACTTTCTGATCCATAGTGCCCATGTTTCCCTCCAGAATACGCCTGAATTGCTTCCGGTATTGAAAGAAGTCGGAGTCGTCGATAGCGGCGGTGCCGGATATGTCACCATCCTTGAAGGATTCAGACTCGGTTTATTGGGGACGCCCGTCTCGTTGCTTGAAAAGACCGAAGGCGGTCATGGCGTTCAATCCGAATACGAAAACGACGAATTCGGTTATTGTACGGAATTCATCATCAAACTCAACCCGGAAACCATCGAAATCTTCGAAGAAGAAAAATTCCGTCAAGCCCTGGCCCGTCTGGGGGAATCGATCGTGGTCGTACAGGACGAAGAGCTTGTCAAAGTCCATGTCCACACCCTGACGCCCGGCGATGCGCTCAACTTGGGTCAACGCTACGGGGAGTTCTTGAAACTGAAGATCGAAAACATGCAGGAGCAACACCAACATTTGGTGGATGGAACCTTGCTTGAGGTCAAGAAGACGCCGAAAAAGAAGTATGCCTTGATCGCCGTCGCCGCAGGGGACGGGATCAAGAAACTCTTTGAAGAATATCGGGTCGATGTCGTGATCAGCGGCGGACAAACGATGAACCCTTCCACCGAAGACTTCGTTGCCGCGATTCAAAAGGTCAATGCGGACCACATTTTCATCCTTCCCAACAATTCCAACATCATCCTCGCCGCCCAACAGGCGGAAAGCATCCTTGATGAAGTGGATATCCGGGTATTGCCGACCAAGAGCATCCCGCAGGGACTCAGCGCGTGCATCATGTTCAACCCGCAGGTTTCCGTGGAAGAGAACATCGGTGAAATGCTGCAGGCCATCAAACATGTCAAAACCGGTCAAGTCACCTATGCCATCAAAGACACCGTCTACGAGGGCAGGGACATCAACGCCGGGGACTATATGGGGATCGCCGAGAAGAACATCGTGGTTTCCACCAACGATAAACTCGTCGCGACGAAATCCTTGCTTGAAACCTTGGTCGACGACGACAGTGAGATCATCACCGTCCTGGTCGGCGAAGACGTTAGCGATGAAGAAGTCGCCGACATCCAATCTTTCATCGAAGAACGGTTCCCGAGCGTCGAAGCGGAGATCGTACAAGGGCAACAGCCAGTCTATTCCTTCATTTTCGGAGTCGAATAAAGGGTTCTTGCCCTTTTTCGTAGAAACCATGGACTTTAAAGATCTGAAATGCAGTCCAAACTTGATTTTGCGTTTGACGGAAGCGGGTTTCGATACCCCCGAGAGTTTGCTTTATCATTACCCGACACGGTATGAGGAAGTCAACCCGCTTCCGTTTTCCTCATGGAAAAAGGGGGATAAAATCGTCATCGAAGGACAAATCATCCCGCCGGTGAAAACGGTCAGGGTACGCCCGACGCTTCAGATCACGAAATTCCTCTTCCAGACCGAAGAGAACATTTTTCAAGTGACGATTTTCAACCGGCCTTGGGTTTCCAACATGAAATCCGTGTTCACTCTGTTTGGCAAATACGACGGCGACCTCAAGATCACCGCGACCCAATACAACGGTCAGAAAATGATCGACCAACTCGGGATCCATCCCGTCTATGCGCTACGCAAGGATGTCACGCAGAAAGACATCCTCCATGTGTTGGATCGGCTGTTCGAACGGTTCGAAACCGCTCAAATCCTGGACCTTCCGTCAAGCCTGCGCACCGCCTACCGTCTGCTGCCCATGAAACAGGCGCTGAAGTTCATCCATCGCCCCAACTCCATGGAAGAAGTCAACCAGGCGGCGCGTACGTTGAAGTACGAGGAGTTTTTACGGTTCACGACGAAACTGCGATGGATGCGCGATGAGCGGATCGCGAGTGACTTCGGTAAAATCAAGGTTTTCGATCGACGGGTGATCGAAGAATGGACGAAACACCTGCCTTTCGAATTGACGGATGGGCAGCGAGACGTCCTGAACGAAATCCTCGACGACCTACAGTCGTCCAAACGCATGTATCGCTTACTCCAAGGGGATGTCGGGAGCGGGAAAACGGTCGTCGCCGCCTTGGCCATGTATGCCAGCGTCCTATCCCATCACCAAGCCGCCTTGCTCGTCCCGACCGAAATCCTCGCCTCACAGCACTTAACGACGCTGAAAAGCTATCTTCCGACGTCGATCCGGATCGAAGCGCTCTATTCGTCATTACCCTCGGGTGTCAAACGCGATCTCTTGTCGCGGCTTGAAAACGGCGAGATCGACATCATCGTCGGAACCCATTCGCTCATCCAGGACGAAGTGAAGTTCAAGAACTGCGGGTTGGTCGTCGCCGACGAACAACACCGCTTCGGCGTCAAACAGCGTCAGGCGTTAGGCGCAAAAGGGGACAAGGTCGATTTCCTCCTTATGAGCGCGACCCCGATCCCGCGCACCTTGGCTTCCTTCGTGTTCGGCGACTTGGATGTCTCGACCATCAAGCAATATCATGTCGGAAAACCCAAGATCGTCACACAGGTCCTACAAGGCAACAGCATCAAACCGATCTTGAAGGAACTCTTGGATGAAATCAAGAAAAAGACGCAGATCTACGTGGTTTGTCCGGCGATCGAAGAAGACTCCGAACTGCGCAACGTGAATTCGATCACCGCAAGCCTAAAGAAATACCTGCCGAAATCGATCGCGATCGATCAGCTCCACGGCAGATTGTCCAACGAAGCCAAAGACAACGTGCTGAAGAATTTCCTAAACGGGAAGACCGATCTTTTGGTCTGCACCACCGTCATCGAAGTCGGTGTCAGCATCCCCAACGCCAACGTCATGGTCGTCTACGATAGCGACCGTTTCGGTCTTTCCCAACTACATCAGTTGCGCGGAAGGGTCGGAAGGGGAAGCGTCGAGGGCAAATGCTACCTGTTGAGCGATAGCGAAGACCCGCTGACGCTTGAGCGACTTAACATCCTGAGCGAGACGGACGACGGGTTTACGATCGCCAACAAAGACCTGGAACTTCGCGGACCGGGCGAGATGCTCGGACTCAAGCAGAGTGGGATTCCAAGTTTCCTGATCGCCAACGTCGTACGCGACATCAACATCCTGAAAACCGCCCAACAAGATGCGGGGGAGATTCTGAAAAGCAAAGATCCGGAAATCATACATTGGTTGACCCTCCTTAAAAATTCACAAAACAAGGACCAGGCTTTCCTGGATTAAGGTATAATAAAGAACGAGGTGACTCCCTATGAATCTAGCAATCGATGCGATGGGCGGGGATGGCGGCAGCGCCGTCGTCGTACAAGCCATCAAAAATGTACATTCAACCCATCCCGACATCCGTTTCACCGTTTTCGGCAATCAGGAAGAACTCAAGGATCTGACGTCTTTTTGCACGATCGTCCATACCACGCAAGTCATGAGCATGGAGGAAGGCCCGTTGGCGGTACGCCGTAAAAGCGATTCTTCGATGATCAAGGCGATCGAATCCGTCAAGCAAGACCAGTGCGACGGGATCGTCAGCTGCGGCTCGACCGCGGCGCTTCTCGCCGCTTCGTTAC